>Ga0316205_10000846_pt1 | contig 45746 bp, 42 predicted proteins | sample 3monthpyrite_MG_FD_204941 | JGI IMG/M metagenome (GOLD analysis project Ga0316205, IMG submission 204941) | Microbial mat bacterial communities from mineral coupon in-situ incubated in ocean water Damariscotta River, Maine, United States -... | ecosystem: Environmental > Aquatic > Marine >...
GATAAATAGGCTAGTATGACGTAAATAGGTGTCATAGTAGGCTTGAAATGAATCCTTATCTAAAACAGTTAGGCAAGACTCTCCGTACAGAGCGTAAAAAAATGCAGCTCAATCAAACAGAGGCTGGTAGCCGTGCGGGTGTTTCTCGACAGGATATATCTGAGATAGAAAATGGCTCTTTTAAGGGGAGTATTTTAAAGGCACAGGATTATGCAATGTCGCTGGGTTATACCTTGTCGCTAGAAATTAAACGCCGACCACAGCTATCTGAGTTGGGAGAGCTGTTCAATGAAGATTAGTGTAAAAGGCCGTATTCAACATATTGATATCAAGGTGGCAGGCGGGCCAGCAGGTGCGCTTGATAAAAATGCCCGGTTTGAATTTACGTATCATTCTGATGCCAGTAATGTCATATCGGTAACCATGCCGTTGAGCACCAGGCATTATCAAAGTGGCTCGTTATTCCCCATTTTCGAAATGAATATCCCGGAAGGTTATGTTCGTTATCGAATTACCGAACGCTTACGTAAACATATTAGAGTGGATGATATGCTTTTCCTGTCGTTACAAGGGAATGCTGGAATTGGTTGCCTTGGTTACCAGACGCCTGGTATTGAACCGGAAGAGATGAGTGGAGAAAAACTTTCAGAGATACTTAGCTGGCAAGGCATGGATGATTTGTTTGAAGAGCTCCTAAATAAGTATTTACTTCAGTCTACTCTTAGTGGTGTGCAGCCTAAGGTGATGGTACCAGAAGAACAAACCAGGTTAGAAAAAAGTGCTTTTGTTCTTCCTTCCATAATCGTAAAGACAAGTGATGAGCATTATCCTCAGTTGGCGATTAATGAATTCATTTGCATGAGTTTGGCAAAAGCTTGTGGGATAAAGACACCTGAGTTTTGGTTGTCTGATAATCATCAAATGTTTGTTATGCGTCGATTTGATTTAACTCCAGAAGGGCATTGTATTGGTATGGAAGATATGGCGGTGCTTCAAGGCAAATCAACCGACCATAAGTATCAGGGAAGTTATGAATCCATCGGTAAAGCGCTCACTCTTTATTCATCAAGCCCCAAAGAAGACCTGGAAATATTTTATAAAATGGTTGTGATCAGTTGTTTGGTAGGCAATGGCGATGCTCACTTAAAGAATTTTGCTATGCTTTATTGTGATCCTGATGATATGCGTTTAAGTCCCTTATACGATGTTGTTAACACGCAAATTTATACGCCTAAAGATACGCTAGCATTGAACTTGGCTAAATCAAAAGACTTTCCTGATCGACGAAGAATGATTGCGTTGAGTCAATCATTGGGAATGAAAAATGGAGAAGTGATACTTGACGAAATGGAAGGCAGAGTTAGAGAAGAACTCGATAAGTTATCAGACTATACCCAGTTAATGACTCTCGATATTAAAGCGGCCATATTATCTAACCTCCATCTGGTAACAACGCGTACGGCGATTAAAACGCGCTCAGCAAGAAAGCATACTAAACATACTTAAGTGCAGTAGGTTTGATGAATAGGTAATTTATCGATACTTTCTTAAATTGCTGGTGAAGATTAATTTGAGTGTCCTGAAAGTACTACCTGGACATTAAGAGATTTTTTCAAAAACTGAAAAAGCGCATTATTCTTAATATCTTACGATGCATTGAGGTGTTTCATTGAATGGTGCCGAAGAGAGGACTTGAACCTCCACGGGGTTACCCCCACTAGCACCTGAAGCTAGCGTGTCTACCAATTTCACCACTTCGGCCTGGAATGGTTTTCGGAATACGGGTATCCCGAGAGAGCCGAAATTTACCTTTTACGGCTAAAAATGTCAATTAATTCTGCGTATATGGCTTTAGTCGTGTAAAATACCGGGATGACAAAAAAATCAAAGCAATATCAGACAGATCCTCAGGCTGAATTAGAAGCCACTAAATACGATAATCCCGTCCCGAGTCGTGAATATATCCTTCAGTGCCTGGAAGAACAGGGCAAGCTGCTTAATAGAGAGCAGCTCGGCGAAGTTTTTGATCTTAACGATGACCCGGACAGGGTAGAAGGCCTACGCAGGCGTTTGCGTGCAATGGAACGCGATGGACAGATTATTTATACCCGAAGAGGTTTTGCTCCTGTTAGTAAGCTGGATTTGATCAGAGGCCGCATCATTGGCCATGCCGATGGTTTTGGTTTTCTGCACCCTGATGAGGGCGGTGATGATCTATTTTTATCAGCCCGTCAAATGTCTTCAGTCATGCACGGTGATCGCGTGGTCGCACATATTGTTGGTTATAACCGCCGAGGCAAAGCTGAGGCGGCGATTGTAGAGGTGCTTGAGCATGCTCATCAGCAGGTTGTGGGTCGTTTCTTCTCCGAGCATGGTGCCTGCTTCCTGGTGCCTGACAACAAGCGCATCAATCAGGATATTATTATTCCCTGCGATAAAACGCTGTCGGCGAAAAATGGTCAGTTTGCATTAGCTACCATTACTCAGCATCCGGGTAAAAAGCGACAAGCTATCGGTGAGGTGACTGAAATACTGGGCGATCATATGGCGCCTGGAATGGAGATTGATGTCGCTATCCGTTCCTATGGTTTGCCGTCGGATTGGCCTGAAGCACTACAGAATGAGATTGACGGTCTAAAGCCGGAAGTGACGGAAGATGCCAAGCAAGGGCGGTTGGACTTGCGTGACACGCCATTGCTGACCATCGATGGTGAAGATGCCCGTGATTTTGACGACGCAGTTTATTGCGAGCCTAAAGGAAAAGGCTGGCGTTTGCTCGTTGCAATAGCGGATGTATCACATTATGTAACGCCTAAAACGGCATTAGATGTTGAGGCGCAAGAACGAGGTAATTCCGTTTATTTTCCTGAGCGCGTGATTCCGATGTTGCCGGAAATTTTATCTAATGGGTTATGCTCTTTAAATCCCGAAGTCGATCGGCTCTGCATGGTCTGCGAAATGACGATAGATCAATCCGGTGAGATTGAAGATTATCAATTCCATGAAGCGGTGATGTGCTCACACGCACGCCTGACCTACAATAAAGTAGCCTCTATTCTGGTAGACAAAGATCAGGCGTTAAGTGAGCAATATACTGCCGTTGTACCGCACCTTGAAAATCTGTATGCCATGTACAAGGTGATGCGTAAGGCGCGAACTGAACGTGGTGCAATCGACTTTGATACCACGGAAACACGCATTGTGTTCGGAGAAACCCGTAAAATAGAAGAAGTGGTTCCGGTCCATCGTAATGATGCACATATGTTAATTGAAGAATGCATGATTGCGGCTAATGTTTGTTCCGCTCGCTTCCTGACTAAAAACAAATTACCCGGCTTGTACAGGGTGCATGACAAACCCGATAGCGAGAAAGTCACTGGCTTAAGGGAGTTTCTGGGTGAATTTGGTTTGCAGCTTAAAGGCGGTGAATTACCGGACGCCAAGCATTATGCCGAATTACTGGATCAGGTAAAAGATCATATTGATTATCACTTGATTCAAACGGTGATGTTACGTTCACTAAAACAAGCACGCTATCAACCTGAAAATTTTGGTCATTTTGGTCTGGCACTGGATGCCTACGCACACTTTACGTCACCTATTAGACGTTATCCTGATCTATTGGTGCATCGAGCCATCCGCCACATGTTGCAGACAAAATCAGCTAAAAAATTCGCTTACAATAAAGAAGATATGTTGCAAATGGGCGAGCATTGCTCAATGACAGACAGGCGGGCGGATGAAGTCACGCGAGACGTCGTCAGCTGGCTTAAATGCGAATTTATGAATGACAAAGTTGGGGACGAATTTAAGGGTGTGATTAGTTCTGTGACTTCGTTTGGCCTGTTTATTGAGCTCGAGGACATTTATGTGGAAGGCCTCGTGCATGTAAGCGAGCTTGATAATGATTATTATCATTTTGAAGCTAAAGGTCATCGGCTGGTGGGTGAACGTACGGCACACATCTTCCGTCTTGGTGATCCGGTACGGATCAAGGTAGTGAGGGTGGATCTTGATGAGCGTAAAATCGATTTTGCCTTATTAGAGCATGAGTCCGGAAAAACAGAATATAACCCCGTTAAAAATCCTAAGACTACGAAGAAAAAACAGAGTAAGAAGAAGTCGGCTTCCAAAAAATCGACTACCTCTAAAAAGAAAACGGGCAATAAAAAGAAAGTTGCAAAGGGTGCGCCAAAAACCAATAAGAAAAGCCCCGCAAAAAAGAGAACCAATAGTAAAAAGAAAACGGCAACGACAAAGAAAAAAACAGCAGTTGTGAAGAAGGGTAAAGTAACTACTAAAAAAACGACAGCCAAAGTCAAAAAGAAATCTATGGTTAAAAGAATGGCTAGTGCGATTAAAAAGATCACAAGAAAAAAGAAAAAATAAGCCATGAAGTCTGAATCAGAGTTGATATTTGGCCTGCATGCTCTGGAAGCAGCGCTCAAATACCAGGCAAAAGATATTCAGGAAATATGGTTGGATAGTCATCGCCGCGATGAACGTATTAGTAAAATCCTTAAATTAGCTAAAAGTAATAACATAAAAATTCATCAAGTGACGCGCGAATACCTGCAAACGCATTACAGCAATATGCGGCATCAGGGCGTCGTAGCCAGTGTGACACCTGGGCAAGCCGGCACCGAAACCGATCTTGAGACCATTCTAGCGAAAGCCGATCAACCTCTTTTGTTAATCCTGGATGGTGTTCAGGATCCTCACAATCTGGGAGCCTGTTTACGCAGCGCAGATGCCGCAGGTGTTAATGCTGTGATAGTGCCTCGCGATCGTGCTGTTGGCATTACTGCAACAGTCAGGAAAGTGGCTAGTGGTGCAGCTGAAAGTATCCCACTGATTCAAGTCACTAATTTGGCCAGAACCTTGCGTGAGTTAAAGGAAAGTGGGGTGTGGCTGGTCGGGCTAGCAGGAGAAGCTACCGATAATCTGTATGATAGTGACCTCAAAGGCCCACTCGGTATTGTCATGGGCGCAGAAGGCGATGGGATGCGCCGTTTGACCAAAGAGCATTGTGATTTCCTGGTTAATATTCCTATGGCCGGTACTGTCGAGAGCTTGAATGTATCGGTGGCTACTGGAGTCTGCTTGTTTGAAGTCGTCAGGCAGCGAGCACTGGCTAGTTGCTAGTTGCTAGTTGCTAGTTGCTAGTTGCTAGTTGCTAGTTGCTAGTTGCTAGTTGCTAGTTGCTAGTTGCTAGTTGCTAGTTGCTAGTTGAATAACTTATTAACTCATTGTATTATATAGATAATATTTACTTTTCTCTATTTGAGGTCATGGCAGAAGTTTGCCAGGTATCCTCAGCCTAATCTGATGATTGCATTAGTATTTTTTCTTCAGTAGAATACGCGATCTTGATAAGCCCGTGCTGGGCTATCACTAACTCCTTGTCTTACCTGATAACCACATTGTTATACGGGAAGACTTGAAACCGTAGGGAGATACAATGAGACACTACGAAATTATATTTCTGGTTCATCCGGATCAGAGTGAGCAAGTACCTGCGATGGTAGAACGTTATCGTGGAACCATCGAGTCCAATGGTGGAAGTATTCATCGTCTGGAAGATTGGGGTCGCCGTCAGTTGGCTTATCCTATCCAAAAACTACATAAAGCCCATTACATTCTCATGAATATTGAATGTGAAGCTGATACTTTGGAAGAACTCACCAGCGCTTTCCGTTTTAATGATGCCGTTCTACGCAACATGGTTGTTAAAATGAAAGAGGCCGTCACAGAGCCTTCATTAATGGCTAAAGCACGTGAAGAGAAAGATAGCCGTAGCAGCTACCGTGATGATTCCAGTGCTGGTAATGAAAAAGCAGCTGATACTGGAAGCGAAAAAGTGGCTAGTGAAGTGGTTGCTGATGCCGCGCCAGTTGTTGCCGATGCTGCAGCAGATACTGATGATGCCAGTGATGCATCAAAACCTGTGGATGCTTAAGTGCTCTGAGTGAGCATTTCAGTAGAGGGCATTAATCAACTCATACTTTCAGGTGAAGTCGTTTCGGAACCAAAAACACGAACATCACCCGCTGGTATTTCCATTACGCGCTTTACGCTGGCACATCAATCTATCCAGCAAGAAGCCGGAAATGATAAGAGAGTCGATTGCAGGATAGTGGTTGTAGCCTGCGGAAATGCTTTTCACCGTTCTATCAGTAAGGGCATGCCAGTAGAAGTACAGGGTTTTCTGAGTTATGAAAGCCGGGAAAAGCTGGAAACCAGATTGGTATTACACGCACAGAATATTAAAGAATTGAAACATCAGGATTAAGAGGGTAAATCATGGCTCGTTATTTCAGACGTAAAAGATTTTGTAAATTTACAGCAGAAGGCATTACTTATATCGATTATAAGGACCTGGCTACATTGCGTAACTATATAACCGAGACTGGAAAAATTGTTCCCAGTCGCATTACTGGCACCAAGGCTAAATATCAGCGTCAGCTATCTACTGCTGTTAAACGCGCTCGTTATATCGCCTTATTGCCGTATACAGATCAGCATTAATTAGTATTTCTGATTAATTAATTAAGGAGGCAGGATGCGTATTGTTGCATCTTATATCCTAAAGGGACCGTTGCATGCATCGCTCGCTGCAGCGGTGCCAGCCATGCTGAGCATCAGTGCGCCATTTTTACTGAAGCTGATGCTGATTTATTTTAGTGCGATGACGATTTCCCTGGTGAGTTTACGCCTGGGACCCAAAAAAGGTGTGAGCATACTATTAGCAGCTGTTGCAACGGCACTGATAGTTTCTCAAGTATTACAGGTGAGTAACCTGGCCAGACTTGATCTCTGGAATGCTATCTATTTATGGGCATTAGCCTGGTTGGCAGCGAGTGTATTGTTTTTCACGCGTTCGTTGTCGTTGGCACTTGAAGCCATTGGTTTCGTGTCAGTGATACCGATTGTTGTTTATTTTGCTATCGTTGATGAGCCAATTGAATTTGGTTTATTGTTACTGGAGCCGATGAGGCTTCTACTCAGTAGCCCGGAATCGGGTCTGGCTCCTCAACAAGTGTCAGAAATGTTGCGTTCGGCAGCAAGCTTACTGGCTGGCAGCGTAGTAGCCTACACAGCTCTCGGTGTCATTCTCAGTTTGTTTGTAGCGAGATCCTGGCAAGCAAACTTGTTTAGTCCGGGTGCCTGGGCGCAAGAGTTTAGAAGTTTACGGCTTAGTCGTAATGAAGGGTGGGTGACCATTGTCCTGATTGCGATATTAATGTTTTCAAGCCAGCTGGGAGAGCCATTGGGCCTCGTGTTGGTTAACATCAGCGTGATTATCGCTTTAGTTTATGTCATTTTTGGACTGGCAGTGATACACGGTGTGATAGCTAATAGCCAAAGCTCAGGCTATTGGTTAGGCGGGATTTATATACTGCTGATTCTTTTAAGTAAAGTTGTAGCCCCGTTATTGATGCTACTGGCTTTGAGCGATGTCTGGGTTAATTATCGTGCCCGGGTTACAAAATCATAAGCTGATGGCGATGTGATTTGTTATTGAAAATTTGAATTTAATTTAAGTGAGATAGGGTGGACGTGATGGAAGTGATATTACTGGAAAAGGTTGAGAACCTGGGAAACCTGGGTGATAAAGTAAACGTAAAACCAGGATATGGACGTAATTTCCTGATTCCCGGTGGCAAGGCAACAGCCGCAACAGCAGACAACATTGCTGCTTTTGAAGCGCGTCGCGCAGAACTTGAAAAGAATGCGGCTGAAGCTCGCAGCTCAGCAGAAGCAAGACAAACTGCACTCGCTGCGGTCAGTGTTAATATCAAGGCCAATGCTGGTGAAGAAGGAAAATTGTTCGGGTCGATCGGTCCTGCTGATATAGCCGATGCAATTACCGCTGCCGGTGTTGCCGTTGAGAAAAAAGAAGTACGTATGCCTGAAGGGCCTATTCGTGCAATCGGAGAATTTGAAGTAGGGATTCACCTGCATTCAGATGTTAACTCAGAAGTCAAAGTGACAATAGAAGCTGAGTAATTTTCTATTCTCAATCTGAAAAGTGCCGGATTTAATCCGGCATTTTTCGTTAATAATGTCTGAAAATTCGGCTTAGTTTATTAGCTATTGATTTATCTGTATTAAAATAATAATTCAGCATTAGAGCATGAAAAATACAAGCACTTAAGCTGATTCGAATATAGTGAATGAATTGATGTGCTCGAGTGAGCTGAGCAATTTTTATACACCTGATGAACCTTTGATTAATTCAATATTCTGAGTCATTGCGAGCTAACAGGCCGTACCCAATAAAATATATTGACGGTCGTAGCGCGGTAATCTTTTAAACAGAATCACGTAGTTAGAGACGGCTTCTTCGTTACGTACGGCTTTGTCTCCAGGCATCGATCTAATAAAGTGTTTTTGGCTATTGAGTCTCTTGCCAGCGCAGTGCATTATAGTATTTTAGATGAGCCAATATAGCTAACGTCCACTCCTTAAGATTATATAAATAATATGCCTGATCCCTTTATTAATCCCAACGTCACTGATAGTGAAACCGCCAGACTAAAAATTCCTCCTCATTCGCTTGAGGCAGAACAAGCGGTATTGGGTGGGCTCATGCTGGATAATAGCGGCTGGGATCGCATTGCCGATATAGTTGCAGTTGAAGATTTTTATAGGAACGATCACCGGCTGATTCTAACCGCCATTATCGCATTGTCTGAGGCGAGCAAGCCATTTGACGCTGTTACCGTATCGCAATGGTTACAAAACACGGACGAGCTGGATGAAGCTGGGGGCTTGGCATATCTCGGTCAACTGGTGCGAGATACTCCCAGTGCTGCCAATATCAAGGCCTATGGCGAAATTGTGCGTGAGCGCTCTATCTTGCGCCAATTAATAGAAGTTGGTACCCGTATGGTGTCGAATGCCTTTAGTCCTGAAGGCCGTGAAAGCAAGGAATTGCTGGATCATGCAGAGTCTGAGGTTTTCAGAATTGCCGAGCAGGGTACGCGTGGTAAAGCCGGCATGCAAAGTATTAAGTCACTACTGGCCGGAGCGGTAGATCGTATCGATACTTTGTATCAACAAGATGACCCGATAACCGGTGTTGCGACGGGCTTTTCAGACTTCGATGAGCAAACTTCCGGTATGCAGCCTTCAGACCTGATTATAGTCGCCGGTCGACCGTCCATGGGTAAAACCACCTTTGCTATGAATATAGCTGAAAATGCAGCCATCAAGCATCAAAAGCCGGTAGCAGTGTTTAGTATGGAAATGTCAGGTGAGCAACTGGCCATCCGTTTAATGGCTTCACTGGGGCGTATTGACCAAAGTCGTATCAGGACAGGTAAGCTTGATGATGACGATTGGCATCGACTGACTTCGTCTATGGGAATTTTGGCTGACGCTCCCTTGTTTATCGATGACACGCCTGCTTTAAGCCCGACTGAGTTACGTGCTCGCGCAAGAAGAATGGCGAGGGAACATGGTCTTGGAATGATTGTGATCGATTATTTGCAACTCATGCAAACCGGCCGCAGTGAAAATCGAACAGCTGAAATCTCGGAAATTTCCCGGTCCCTTAAAAGCCTGGCCAAGGAACTGAATGTGCCGGTTATCGCGCTTTCTCAGTTGAACCGTAGCCTTGAGCAGCGACCGAATAAACGCCCGGTTATGTCAGACTTGCGTGAATCGGGCGCTATCGAGCAAGATGCCGATGTCATTGCCTTTATTTATCGTGATGAAGTGTACAACCCGGAAACCACGGATAAAGGTATCGCTGAAATCATTATCGGTAAGCAACGTAATGGTCCTATTGGCACCACTCGTTTGACCTTCCTTGGTCAGTTTACGCGCTTTGAAAACTTTACGCCTGATTTCTACAGTAACGATGGCATGGAATGATGCACAGTTTGTCGATTATCTGTAATGCAGTAAGCCACGAGTAAATGTTATGCGCGCACGTGCCCTAATTAACCTGGAAGCCCTCCGGTACAACCTCAGGCGGGTTGGTGAATACGCACCAAGGTCTCGTATCATTCCTGTTATTAAAGCCAATGCATACGGTCATGGTATGCATGAAGTCGCCTGTGCTTTGAATAAGACGGATACTTTCGCCGTTGCAACACTGGATGAGGCCATGTTGTTACGCCAGGCGGGTAATACAAAAAAAATTGTTGTGCTGCAAGGCGTTAATGATAAGAATGAATTACTGCAAGCATCGCAGGAAAACATTAGCCTGGTGTTACATCATGAGCATCAAGTAGCACTGATGGAATCTGTCGATCTGCAGAAGGCGATGGATATATGGATCAAAGTAGATACGGGCATGCATCGGTTAGGTTTTGAGCCCAAGGTTACTCGTTCAATTTATCAACGTTGTCGGCAAAGTCGAAATGAACTGGTTATCAGGATGATGAGCCATTTTGCTAATGCCGATGATACCAGTGATGAACTCACTGCCCGGCAGTTACAATCTTTTCTGGAGGCCTGCCATGGTATTGATACTGAAAAAAGCATCGCCAACTCAGCCGGAATCTGTGGTCATGAAGCAGCTCATCTCGATTGGGTAAGACCTGGTATTATGTTATATGGCGTCAACCCATTCTCGAAAGGAACCGCATCTGAACTATCTCTGCAACCAGTGATGACACTTTCTTCTACATTACTCTCGGTTCAGCAACGTCAACGTGGTGATACTATTGGCTATGGTGGTAGCTGGGTTTGTCCTGATGATATGTTGGTCGGCGTAGTCTCTATTGGCTATGGTGATGGTTACCCACGACATGCCCGCTCAGGTACCCCTGTTCTTATTAATGGAACCAAAGTTCCACTGGTAGGGCGTGTGTCTATGGATATGATCTGCGTCGACCTCAGTCACTGTCCAGTTGCTACTGTTGGAGACGAGGCTATCTTGTGGGGTGAGGGGCTGCCTATTGAAGAAGTAGCACGATACGCTGATACCATCGCCTATGAACTGCTTTGCAAGCTGACGAATCGGGTTAAGTTTGTTTACTATTAACCTTATTTAATTTTTATAGTTTCTTTTTACAGATTCCCTCAGTTGTATCTTTCATGCTTGTTGTTGACTCGCCCCGGAGTGTGACATGCGTCACACTTTCACAGCCATAACCTGCCGAAAAATAATTTAATCGTTACTTAACATTTCTTTTAGCTAATGGTCATGTAAGCATTGTCTATGTACCGGCTCTAGCCTCAGGATTGAGGCCTTTATAAACAGCGGTCAATAGCAGAAGGATTAAGTCGGGTGGTTATTATGTCTTTAGAAAATCATAATGAAAAATTTACAGGTAATATACTCTTGGCAGAACCTAATTTGGTTAACCAGGTAAAAGTCGAGGATTTACTGGAGCGGTATGGTGTTCACGCCACCATTGTAAACAAGAGTAGAGATGTCATAGGAAAGTGTCAGCAAAATAACTATGATATTATTTTGCTGGATATGAGTGCGCTTGAACTGAATGGACTTGAAACCACGCAAGCACTTATTAATAACGGTTGTGTCACGCCCATTGTAGCGTTGGCAGCCAACGCTACCAGCGAAGACAAGAAGCAATACCAACGCGCAGGTTGTGCAGCATTTTTATCAACACCGATTAATCATGCGCATTTTGTAGCGGTATTGGCCTGTTATCTAGAGCCCATGAATGAAGAATTGAATCCGGTTTATTCTACTTTACTAAAAGAAGAGCCAGACATGGACGATCTTGTCAGTATTTTTCTGGAAAAATTGCCAGGCATGATCGCCGGCTTACATAAAGTAGTGAAGGTGCAAGATATGGTCGAGTTGGGTCATATACTTCATAATTTAAAAGCGATCGGTACCAGTTATGGTTTCCCTCAATTGTCTGAAATCAGCAAGGCCATGGAGCTCACTGTACTTGATGAAAATCATCAAGAAATGCATAGCTTGCTTGGTCGTTTTGACAGTTTATGTGAACGCATCATCATGGGTGGTATTAATGACGGCTTGGTCAAACGTTATGCATAGCGGTAACAACCAGTATTAACAAAATATAGTGAGCGCTATTAACGACCGTACCTTAAAATCTGCATGATGTCTCGTGTGTTAATTATGATAGACTGATATCAATAATTCAGTTGAGTAAGCCAATGGCGCGCGAAAAAAAAACCTATACCTGTAAGCAGTGTGGAGCTCAATCGCCCAAATGGGCCGGGCAATGCGGTGATTGCGGCGCCTGGAACTCAATGACAGAGATTGTCACCAGTAAAGTCAGTACTCACCCCCGCTTTAGTAGCTATTCAGGCGATGCCGCTGGTCCACCGCTGGAGCGCTTGTCCAGTGTCATCTGTTCTGAACAGGAACGTATTAGTTCAGGGATACAAGAACTCGATCGCGTGCTGGGTGGAGGTCTGGTGCCGGGTTCTGTCACATTGATTGGTGGAGACCCCGGTATAGGTAAGTCTACATTACTCCTGCAAAGTTTAACGGTATTATCTTCAAGAATGTCTACCCTGTATGTCACTGGAGAAGAATCCAAACAACAGGTGAGCATGCGCGCTCAACGGCTTGACTTGCACGGGGAAGATTTGCAATTACTGACTGAAACTTCAGTAGAACGCATGCTGGCGATTGCAGGAAAGGAAAAACCTAAAATACTCGCAGTGGATTCTATACAAACCGTTTACACTGACATGTTGCAGTCAGCCCCGGGTTCAGTGGCGCAAGTTCGCGAAAGTGCGGCGCAATTGGTTCGTTTTGCAAAACAGACTAATACTTCTTTATTTTTAATTGGTCATGTTACCAAGGAAGGAACACTCGCGGGTCCGCGAGTGCTTGAGCACATGGTTGACACGGTGTTGTATTTTGAAGGAGAGCCCAGTAGTCGTTATCGGGTCATTCGGGCGATAAAAAATCGTTTTGGTGCGGTTAATGAGCTCGGTGTTTTTGCAATGACTGAAAAAGGTTTGCGAGAAGTCAGCAATCCATCGGCCATCTTTCTTTCACGGCATGAGCAGCCCGTACCGGGCAGTATCATATTGGTTACCTGGGAAGGTAGTCGTCCCTTGCTAGTAGAAGTTCAGGCGCTGGTGGATGAAAGCCATGCTGCTAATCCCAGAAGAGTCACATTGGGTCTGGAGCAAAACCGGTTAGCCATGTTGCTGGCAGTTTTGCATCGGCACGCGGGTATTGCCATGTATGACCAGGACGTTTTTGCAAATGTCGTCGGCGGGATCAGGGTGAGTGAAACGGCCTCGGATCTACCGGTATTATTAGCAATACTGTCCAGTTTCAGAGATCGTAAGTTACCCCAGGAGTTGGTTTGCTTTGGTGAAGTAGGCCTTGCAGGCGAGATTAGGCCAGTACCGCATGGACAGGAGCGTATACGAGAGGCAGCCAAGCATGGTTTTAAAAAAGCCATCGTACCGGCAGCGAATGTGAATCCCAAAGACAGTATTGAAGGAATGGAGATTATTCCTGTACACCGTCTTAGTGAAGCCATAGATAATATTTAGGGTGCTTCTGATTAATTCTGGATTCAGCAGAGGTTCCCTAGGTAGTCTCTTTGCCGCATTAATGAGACCCATCAAGATGGGTTGGAAGTATAAGATTGACCCAGATCAGTACCAGCTTATACTGGTTTAGCTAAGCTGCGTAACCTAAAAGGAACACGGTTGCATGAAAGTAGAATTTAATCACGAACTCATCCGAAGCTATGACAGGGCAGGGCCCCGATATACGTCATACCCTACCGCAAATAAATTTCATTCTGATTTTGCTGAGAAAGAATACCGACAGTGTGCTCGGCAAAGTAATCTTGATAATCCGCAGGGGCCTTTGTCCTTATATTTCCATATTCCGTTCTGCGACACGGTCTGCTTTTATTGTGGTTGTAACAAAGTCGTTACCAAAGACCGTAGCAAAGCAGAGCCCTATCTGGATCATGTGTACCAGGAAATGGCTATGCAGGCCAAGCTGTTTAATGCAGATAGACCCGTGGACCAGTTACATTGGGGTGGGGGTACTCCCACATTTATCAGTCATGAGCAGATGGCTGAACTCATGTTAAATACACGACGTTATTTTAATTTACACGATGATGACAGTGGCGAATATTCCATAGAAATTGACCCACGTGAAGCCAGTGCTGAAACCATTGCGCTACTCCGACAGTTGGGGTTTAATCGCCTGAGTTTGGGCGTACAGGACTTTGACCCGGATGTGCAAAAAGCAGTAAACAGAATTCAGTCTGAGGAGGAAACCCTGGCTGTGATTGATGCTGCCAGAACTGAAGGTTTTAAATCCATTAGTCTCGATCTAATTTATGGTTTACCTAAGCAAAGCGTTGAAAGTTTTAGTGAAACATTGAATAAAATTATTGATGTGTCTCCGGATAGGCTGTCTGTTTTCAACTATGCTCATTTGCCTGAGATGTTCAAGCCCCAGCGTCGCATTCATGTGGAAGAATTGCCCAGTGCCGCTACCAAGCTAGACATACTCCAATACATCATCACGCGACTGACTGATGCCGGTTACCTATATATTGGTATGGATCATTTTGCTCGCCCGGATGATGAGCTGGCTATAGCTCAACAGGCAGGATCCTTATATCGAAATTTTCAAGGTTACTCGACACATGCTGATTGTGATCTGGTAGCACTGGGCGTTACTGGTCTTGGCCAGGTGGGCAATAGTTACAGTCAGAATGTAAAAACACTGGATGAATACTATCAGCAACTTGATGCAGGTCATCTACCCGTGTTCCGTGGTATTGAGTTAACAGCTGATGATCAGTTACGTCGGCATGTCATTAACCGACTCATGTGTGATTTTTCAGTGGACTGGAATGCACTAGAGAAAAGCTATGTAATTCAGCCACAAGACTATTTCTCGGTTGAATGGCCTGAATTACAAGCCATGCAGACTGATGGATTGCTGAGTCTGGATAAGGATCGACTGCAAGTTTCTCCGGCAGGCAGGCTATTGATACGGAATATTTGTATGGTGTTTGATAGTTACTTACGAAATTCAACTCAGCAGCAATTTTCGCGTGTTATTTAATCGGTAACCTATTGATTTTTAATGGCACCTTATCTATTGCCCTCAAAAGGTGAATTTATCACAAAATTTAAGTGATCTATTTAACAGCCAGTTAAAATAAGGTTATTTAATCTTATAAATAGGTGTGGAATTTTACTGAAAAGTGCTTGGAGTCAGATGGTGTCTTTTTGCTTTGCAAATATTTGGGGCATCTGGTTTAGGGAGAGAAACATAATTCAGTGAATTTCACACCGCCTATCATTTACCGGCATTCAGTCCAGAATATGAATTGTACAAATACACAAGTATGCTTTCAGCCGATAATCGACCCAAGGTTTGCTTAAGCCCAGCAGACATCAGTGTGTCTGATGGAACTTTGTGACGGAAAGTTAGCTAGCTTGGCGGTAAATCAGGCCAGGCTCAAACAATACTTCATCTTTCTTTAGTTGATTCAGTGGGTAGCCATCATCATCGCCATCTGCGATACGATCAAATACGTACTTGTGACTGTCTGCTTCAACTGTTTCGAAGATCTCTCTGCCCAAATGAGAGCCGATGACTGGGCCATATATTTTGCGTTTCACAACCAATGTCCTCTTGCGGAAATTTATCAGTGTTGTTCTCTGTATTGTTAACAGGGTCATATTTTGTAACGGCTGTTATTGGCTGATCTTTAGTATGCCTGCTCAGAATATGAACAAGTGCACATTATGACAGCGAGATAATACAGAGTGTGTGAATATTACGACCGAGTGCCGTGAGAAGAGTTCATTTTCAGTGCGCCCAATTTAAGTAGCCTCTGATTAATCTGTCAATCCAGATTTAAATAGGGACACCTTAAAAATTAGAGGATTTATTCCAGGGATATCGTTACAATACTGATATGTCAGGAAATTCATTCGGAAAAATATTTTGTATTAGCGGTTTCGGGGAAAGCCACGGGCCAGCGCTTGGCTGTATCGTCGACGGGTGTCCCCCTGGCCTGGAGTTATCCGAGGCCGACCTTCAGGGTGACCTGGATCGCCGTAAACCGGGTCAATCCCGCCATACCACACAACGTCGGGAGGGTGATCAGGTCAGGATACTATCCGGGGTTTTTGAAGGTAAAACAACGGGAACTCCGATTGGTCTGATCATTGAAAATACCGACCAGCGGTCAAAAGATTATTCCGAGATCATGGATCGGTTTCGACCCGGTCATGCCGATTATACCTATCAGCAAAAGTATGGTTTCAGGGACTACCGAGGTGGCGGTCGTTCTTCTGCTCGTGAAACGGCCATGCGGGTTGCGGCCGGTGCAATAGCTAAAAAATACCTACAGGTTCGATACGGGATTGCCATTCGAGGCTATTTATCTCAGATCGGTCCGATATCGATCGACAGCATCGATTGGGATGTGATCGAAACCAATCCATTTTTTTGCCCGGATGCTAGCAAAGTACCCGAGCTAGAAGCCTACATGGATGCATTGCGTAAAGAAGGCAATTCTATCGGTGCACGCGTTAATGTGGTGGCCACCGGTGTTCCCCCTGGTTGGGGAGAGCCCATTTTTGATCGTCTGGATGCTGATATTGCTCATGCAATGATGTCAATCAATGCTGTTAAGGGTGTTGAAATGGGTGCAGGTTTTGCTTGCATAGAACAAAAAGGCACCGAGCATCGAGATGAGATAACGCCTGAGGGTTTCCTTTCCAATCATGCCGGAGGCGTACTCGGAGGTATCTCCAGTGGCCAGGATATTATGGCCTCAATTGCACTGAAACCGACTTCGAGCATGCGTTTGCCTGGTCGTACTGTCGATGTTCATGGTGAACCCACCGAAGTGATAACCAAGGGTCGACATGATCCCTGTGTCGGTATTCGTGCAACGCCCATTGCTGAAGCGATGTTGGCGATTGTGTTAATGGATCATATGCTGCGTCATCGTGCGCAGAATATGGATGTAGAATCTAGCACACCGGTTATTCCATCAGGTAATAACAGTTAGCGATACTACAATGTCTTGAAGATTCATTTATTTGTGTTGTGATAATCAGTTCTTGAGAACTTGAGCGGTTTCGATTTCTGGTGTTTTTGTAAACGTTTGCCATCTGTCGGTTGCTAACTCGGCAAATGCGAGGTTGAAACGTTCATCATTATTATTTTCTCCGACTTTCCGTATTAAAATATACTTAATCTGGCCAGGGTATTTCCTGGCTATCATGCCATACACCTCAGGGTCCTTTTCACCGGAATCTCCGACAAGGATGAAATTTCTTTGTGGGTAGCGTTTTAGTATGGACTCAATGATACCCATTTTGTATTCCACAGGATCTGAAAACAGGTTCATGAAACTGCTGTCCTTAAGGCGGAATGATTTCATGTGAAAGAGTCCCTTAGGAAAACGGTTCTCATTCATAAAGCTGGATAGTGGTGGGTACAGTTGCCATGGACTGGCGGAAACATAATGAAAAATGGCGTTGTTGTTGATATGCCATTGTCGATAAAGTTCACTCATGCCGGGTGCAATTTTAAACGGCCGCATGAAGGTATTTTTGATCAATTCTTTTTTATTAGTGACCTGGCTGATTTTAATGGTGTCATCAATATCGGAGATAACGCTGAGCCCCTTAGATGGGATAGGGTGAATTTCACCAGAAAAATCTCGTTGGTCACCTTTACTAGTAATAGCTGTAAACTTGATGAGTGTATTATTATCGGATTTGGTTGCGGGTTTTAAAGTTGAATAATTTAAGGTTGTCTCACCCCGAAAGTGCCCGTTAGCTGTCGATTTGTTTAATTTGAAATGTTGCTTGTCTATTTTAACGCTGAGTTTTTTCCCTCGTTCATTATCCACAATAAACCATTGTAAGCGTTGTTTTAGCAGGCTGTTTTTTTCGTTATGGTCATCATCTGGAATGTCCAGCGCCTTGCGTACTATTGAATTAATTTCACCAAAGGATTCCGGTTCAAATATCCATCCATGAAAACCAGTCGTCCACTCTTGCGAGCCCGGTTTCTGGTAGGCTTCTGAAGGAAAGAAAATTACTTGCTCATCATCTTTAATTTTATCGGAAGAAAACCACCAGCCATCTGCGGTAACTGAAAATGAAGTGAGGAGCGCAACGATAGCGGTAATTATTTTCATGAATATCCCTTTAAGTGAAGATAAATACAGATGCTCAATTCTTGCATATTTAAATACTAAAGTCTTATATCTGTATGAAAAAATGCTTCGTTGCCTGGGCTTAGTCCAGTTAGAGGATCGCTTAATGAATGATTAAGCCAATAGCAGATTGATCCTTGGTCTTCATGCCTATATGATTCCATACTTCTATGAGACAAAAATCATGAATCAAACTCCTCAGGCCGCACCTTACTGGCGTCTCTCCAGTTTCTATTTTTTTTATTTTGCCAGTCTCGGGGTTCTGTTGCCTTACTGGACGCCTTATCTGAAAAGCCTGGGTTTCAATAGCGTGCAAATTGGTTTGTTAATGGCGCTCGTCATGGGTACCAAGATAATTGCTCCTAACATATGGGGCTGGATTGCCGACCGAACGGGCAAACGTATGTCCATTGTACGTCTGGCATCTCTATTAAGTGTTGCGTGTTTTGCCGGTGTATTTATTAGTTCTGATTATTTTTGGTTGATTTTCGTCATGATCAGTTTCAGTTTTTTCTGGAATGCTTCATTGCCGCAATTTGAAGCAACGACCATGAACCACCTGGGTGCAGATACGCATGTCTATAACACCATCAGAATGTGGGGCTCAATCGGGTTTGTCTTGCTTGCTGTCGGCCTGGGTTACGTGGTTGATGAGTATGGGCTCAATATAGTTCCAGTTGGCTTATTAATTTTATTCATTTTGATCTGGCTCGCTAGTTTGATAGTGCCAGATCAACCTTCACAGCACATGTCACAACAATCCCAGCCATTTAGACATGTTTTGGCTCGAACAGAAGTGAGAGCTTTATTGTTGAGTTGTTTTCTGATTCAGGTCAGTCATGGACCTTATTACACTTTTTTTAGTATCTACCTGGAAGAAGCAGGATATGGGTCTGTATTAATTGGTGAGTTATGGGCCTTGGGCGTGCTTGCTGAAATCATTATGTTTTTGTTCATGTATCGAATGTTACCAAAGCTGGGTTCACGGAAGTTATTACTGATGGCCTGCATGATGACGACATTGCGTTGGGTTATGTTGGCTTTATATGTCGATAGCCTGGCTTTTTTAATTATTGTTCAATTATTACATGCGGCCAGCTTTGGCATTGTTCATGCAGTTGCTATTCATTTAATTCATCGCTTTTTTACCGGACAGAATCAAGGCAAGGGGCAGGCCTTGTATAGCAGTTTGAGTTTTGGAGCGGGTGGTGCGATAGGCAGTTTATACAGTGGGTTTATTTGGGAGAGTCAGGGGCCAGTAGTGGTTTTTATGATTGCAGCTGTCTTCAGTCTGGCCGCATTCATCATTAGTTGGCGTGGTATTCATGTTACAACTTAATCATTGTATTTACTTATTGCTAACTAATTCATTTAACGTATCTATCATTGCTTGTGCTGGGTTAGATAGTGTGCGTTCAATGTGAGTGACCAGTCCCAGGGTGCGTTTCATTTTTAGATTGCTGACAATGATAGGGCGTACATCATTGTCCAACATGGATTGAGGTAACACACTCCAGCCTAAACCAACTGCGACCAGCATTTTTATGGTTTCCAGATAGTTTGTAGACATTCCCACATTTAAATCGATGCCCATTGGTTTCAATGTTTGCTCTAGTACTTCGCGGGTGAATGTTCCTGTCGCGGGTAAAATGGCACTGTGTTCTGACAGCTCTCTCGCCTTGATATTTTTTTTGCATTGCAGGGGATGATCGCTATGACTGACAATAACCAGAGGGTCATGCCAGACCGGGATGAGTCTGAGGTGTTTGTCGGGCACTAAGGGCAAGGTGACGATACCGAGTTCCAACTCGCCATGCAGAACTGCATTACAGACCTCTTCAGAGTCCATGAATTGTATATTCAGCAACACATCAGGGTAGTCACGGGTATAGCGTCGTAAAACGGGTGGTAAACGGTGTAATCCAATGTGATGGCTGGTACCAATATGTAAATCACCTGTAATTTCACCAGTGAGGTTGGCTACTGCACGTTTGCTGTCATCAAGCTCGATAATGATACGGCGCGCCCGCGGTAATAAGGCTTTTCCGGCTTCCGTTAGAGTAATGCGATGTCCAATGCGGTCAAACAAAAAGGTGTTGAGTTCGGATTCCAACGATGAGATGCGTTTACTCACGGCAGGTTGAGTAATGTACAAATGCTCGGCAGCTCGTGAGAAGGACCTTTGTTCGGCCACGCTGATGAATGTTCTCAGATGATCTAATTCCATAAAAAAGTCTTCTATGTAGTATAACTATATGGAATAGTTTATATGAAAATAATGAATTTGTGTAATATTAAGGCTTGCACTAGTATTAATCTCCATAAAACGTAATGAATGCACAAACAAGGTGGCTTCAATGGTGACAAAAACACTCTATGACAAACTCTGGGATGATCATATTGTCAGACAGGAAGAGGGCGGTACGGCGTTAATCTATATAGATCGCCATCTGGTTCATGAAGTGACTTCCCCGCAAGCTTTTGAAGGGCTTCGTCTGGCAGGACGTAAACCCTGGCGCAGTAATTCCGTACTGGCATCCCCCGATCACAATGTACCGACAACTGATCGAAGCCTGGGCATTGAAGATGATGTGTCCAGATTACAGGTTGAAACACTGGATCAAAATTGTTCGGATTTTGGTATTACTGAATTCAAAATGAATGATATTCGCCAAGGGATAGTGCACGTGATCGGACCGGAAGAGGGCGCAACCTTGCCCGGCATGACTGTGGTTTGTGGCGATTCTCATACTTCAACTCATGGAGCCTTTGGCGCTTTGGCTTTTGGTATAGGTACCTCTGAAGTTGAACACGTGTTAGCCACCCAGTGCTTGATTCAGAAAAAATCTCGCAACATGTTGGTTAGAGTGAATGGAAGCATTCCGGCAGGTATTACCGGAAAGGATATTGTGCTTGCGATCATTGGTAAAATCGGAACTGCTGGCGGCACGGGTTACGCTATTGAGTTCGGCGGACAAGCTATTCAGGAACTCTCCCTTGAAGGCCGCATGAGTTTGTGCAATATGGCAATAGAAGCGGGTGCACGCGCCGGTATGGTAGCGGTTGATGATAAGACCATCGAGTATGTTAAAGGGCGTCCATATTCGCCACAGGGTGAGCAATGGGACATGGCAGTCGCCTATTGGAAAACCTTGCATTCCGATAAAGAGGCCCGCTTTGATTTAACAGTTGAATTGGAAGCTGCGGATATACAACCTCAAGTCACCTGGGGAACATCACCTGAAATGGTCGTCGCGATTGATGACTCGGTGCCCGATCCGGAAAATGAGACTGACCCGGTTAAACAAGAAGGCATGCAGCGCGCCCTTGAATACATGGGGCTTAGTGCAAAAACACCTATCAAAGAAATCAAACCGGACAAGGTTTTTATAGGTTCGTGCACGAACTCTCGTATTGAAGATTTGCGTGCGGCTGCTGACATTGCTAAGGGACGTCGTGTGGCAGACAGCATTAAGTTGGCGATGGTTGTCCCGGGTTCTGGATTGGTCAAGCAGCAGGCCGAGGAAGAAGGGTTGGATAAAATATTCATCGATGCAGGTTTTGAGTGGCGTGAACCAGGTTGTTCGATGTGCCTGGCCATGAATGCAGACCGACTTGAGCCGGGTGAGCGTTGTGCCTCAACGTCAAACCGAAATTTTGAAGGCAGGCAAGGTCAGGGCGGTCGTACTCATCTGGTCAGCCCGGCTATGGCAGCGGCTGCAGCCGTGACGGGTCACTTTGTTGATATCAGAAAAATTTAGAGCCTTCCAATATTTTTTGCGAGGCTGGTTGAAGGAAAAAGAGGAATTGAAATGAAAGCGTTCAAAACATTCACAGGCGTAGTGGTTCCATTGGATCGAGCCAATGTTGATACCGATGCTATTATTCCCAAGCAATTTTTGAAATCTATCAAGCGCTCCGGTTTTGGTCCTAATCTGTTTGATGAGTGGCGCTACCTTGATCATGGTGAACCGGGCATGGATAACACGGGCCGACCACTGAATCCTGATTTCGTGTTGAATCAATCTCGATATCAGGGCGGCTCCATTTTAATTGCGCGTAAGAATTTTGGTTGCGGCTCCTCAAGAGAGCATGCTCCCTGGGCGCTGGAAGATTATGGTTTCCGCGTCATCATTGCACCTAGTTATGCAGATATATTTTTTAATAATTCCTTTAAGAATGGAATATTGCCTATCATATTATCTGAACAACAAGTGGATCAATTATTTAACGAAGTGGATAAAGAAGAGGGCTATCAGTTGACAGTTGATCTTGAGCAGCAAACTATTACCACGCCTTCGAACGAAACTATATCATTTGACGTTGATAGTTTTCGCAAGCATTGTCTGCTTAATGGACTGGATGATATAGGTCTGACCTTACAGCATACTGACGATGTAAAAGCCTATGAACAGAAACGTAAACAAACAGCGCCCTGGTTATTTAGTGGCGAGTAACTAGTGGCTGGTAGCGAGGTAAAAACCCTGGCTACTTATCAACGAATCATGAATGTATACAACACAAAATAAATTGGAAAATAGCATGAGTAATAAAATATTAATCCTGCCTGGTGATGGCATTGGTTTGGAGATTGTCGCTGAGGCGGTCAAGGTGCTTGAACATTTACGTGTTGAGTACGGATTGAATGTTGAAATGGAACAAGGCCTGATCGGTGGTAGTGCCTATGATGCACATGGCACCCCTTTACCAGATGAAACCATGGTCCTGGCGAAAGAGGCTGATGCGATTTTGCTTGGGGCTGTCGGTGGGACTCAATGGGAATCGCTGGATATTGCTGTCAGACCTGAAAAAGGTTTGTTGGGTATCCGTGCGGGACTGGAATTATTTGCAAATCTGCGCCCTGCGATTCTTTATCCTCAGCTGGCTGATGCTTCAACACTGAAACCAGAGGTTGTTTCCGGGCTGGATATCATGATCGTGCGTGAATTAACGGGCGGGATTTATTTTGGCCAACCACGTGGAGTTCGTACGTTGGAGAATGGCGAACGACAAGGTTTCAATACGCTGGTTTACAGCGAGTCTGAAATAGAGAGAATAGGACGCGTTGCTTTCGAAACAGCGATGAAGCGCGGCAAGCGTCTTTGTTCCGTTGATAAAGCCAATGTGCTGGAATGCACTGAGTTGTGGCGTGAAGTGATGATTAGTCTGTCCAAAGATTATCCTGACGTAGAACTATCACACATGTATGTTGATAATGCCGCTATGCAATTGGTCCGGGCCCCTAAGCAGTTTGACGTCATGGTGACGACCAATATGTTTGGCGATATCCTGTCCGATGCAGCGGCGATGTTAACGGGTTCCATTGGTATGTTACCTTCTGCATCACTCGATATTAATAGCAAGGGCATGTATGAGCCTATTCACGGTTCAGCCCCTGATATCGCGGGTAAGGGCGTTGCTAATCCTCTAGCCACTATTTTGTCGGTCGCGATGATGCTTCGTTACAGCCTTAATCAGGCAGGTATGGCAGAAAAAATTGAACAGGCAGTCAACGATGTGCTCGATCAAGGTCTGCGAACAGCCGATATCATGTCTGATGGTGCTCGTGAAGTGGGTACTTCAGAGATGGGCGATGCGGTGGTTACTGCTTTGCAAAAATAATGTCTAGAGAAAAGTCTCTGGTACCAGTTTGTTTAGAGGTGTAGTAAAAATGAAAAAAGTTGGAATAGTTGGATGGCGAGGCATGGTCGGGTCTGTACTGATGCAACGCATGCAAGCCGAAAAAGATTTCGATTTGATTGAGCCCGTGTTGTTTACCACCTCTCAGGTAGGGCAGCAGGGGCCTGATATAGGCAAGGATATCCCGGATCTGAAAGATGCGATGGATATCAATGAGCTTATGCCGATGGATATTATCATTACTTGTCAGGGTGGAGACTACACGAACAAGGTTTACACGGAACTGAGAAATGCAGGCTGGCAAGGCTACTGGATTGACGCGGCTTCAACGCTGCGCATGGAGGATCATAGTACGATCATCCTGGATCCGGTGAATTTATCAGTCATCAAGGATGCCTTGCATCAAGGCGGAAAAACCTTTGTTGGTGGAAATTGTACAGTGAGTCTGATGCTGATGGCGTTGGGAGGTTTGTTTCAGAAAGACGAAGTGGAATGGCTAACGGCAATGACCTATCAGGCGGCTTCCGGTGCGGGCGCCAGAAACATGCGAGAGCTGGTTCAGCAAATGGGAAGCATCCGTGATTCTGTGTCCAGTTTATTGGATGACCCGAGTAGCGCAATTCTTGAGCTGGACCATCAGGTGGCAGAGCATATTCGTAGTGATGCCTACCCACATGACAACTTTGGCGTGCCCTTGGCAGGCAGCCTGATACCCTGGATAGATGTTCAACTGAAAAGTGGCCAGAGCAAGGAAGAGTGGAAGGCGCAGGTTGAAACCAATAAGATTTTGGGCAGGAGTGAGCGTCCTGTGCCTATTGATGGCACCTGTGTGCGAATCGGTTCCATGCGCTGTCATAGCCAGGCATTAACGGTGAAGTTGAAGCGCAATATTCCTCTCGATGAAATTCATGACATGCTTGAGCAAGCAAATGAATGGTCACGGGTTGTCCCCAATGATCGGGATATCACCATCAAGGAGCTAACGCCTGCCAGAGTGGCGGGAACATTGGATGTGCCCGTGGGGAGATTGAGAAAACTTTCAATGGGTGATGACTATCTTAATGCCTTTACAGTGGGTGATCAGCTGTTGTGGGGTGCTGCAGAGCCATTGCGACGTATGTTGCGATTGCTGATTGAGTCATAATTTCAATAAAAACAACAATATAAAGAGATTTTTATTTTGAAAGACAGATAGAAACCTTACTAGGTTATACTGCCCGATACGGGCATTTTTTTATCTAATGGGCATTATATACGGGGTAGAATACACTGATAAACTGAATCACCGATGCGGCTGATCGACTGTTTTCTATAAAATTTAAAATAAATGATCACGAAAGGTATAGAAAAAAATATTCTGGTCGATACGCTTCAAGTGAATGAAATATCAATAAATAGTGTTCAAATAGATTAATTTTTGGTAAAACAGTGTAACTGATCTATAGTTTGATCACAGTTTAGTGCATCTTATTAAAGATTATTCTAGAATACTGATTACAAGGTTATGTAATTACAATTAAATATAATATAAAGAGTGACCTCTAAAGGGAGTGAGCATGGTTCGTAAACTGGCCTCTGTTTTGTTATCGCTGGCCGCGATTTCACCTACTTGGGTTAATGCCCTGGGCCTCGGTGAAATCCAGCTGAATTCCTTTTTGAATCAGCCGCTAGACGCACAAATTGAAATACTTTCCCTGACTAAAGGGGAATCTGATGGGATGCAAGTCAAGCTTGCATCACCCGAAGCATTTGAGCGTGCTGGGCTGGAATTCAGCAATAATCTTCGTCAGCTGAAATTTACTATTAACTCCAGGAGTAATGGCAAACAATATATAAAGGTAACGACCAGGAAAGGTTTCCGGGAACCTTTTTTGAATTTCCTGTTGGAAGTGAACTGGGCCAATGGACGTATATTGCGTGAATATGCCGAGTTAGTTGATCCGCCAAGCCTGGTAAAGTCCCAAGCCACGTCAGTGGCAGCCTCAACACCCAGTAGTTCAACAAGGCAGTCTGCCCCAAAACCTCCTTTGTACGGAGCCCAAGGTGGGAGTAGCGTAAGCACTATCGATCAGGCAGATACAGGTGGTTATATAGGTGATACCTATACGACAAAACGTAATGATACGGCCTGGCAAATCGCGAATGATACCCGTGCCGATGGTTCTGTCTCAGTTGAACAATCCATGATGGCTTTGCTCAGAGCAAATCCTGACGCCTTTATCCGTCAAAACATTAACCGCTTAAAGGCCGGTTACGTGTTAAATATTCCGGACCGCGATAGCATGCTCAGCCAATCGCATTCAGATGCACAGGCTGAAGTACGTCAACAAACTCGTGAATGGCGAAACAGAAACCGTACGCAGACAGCTGCCGCTCCAAAAGGGCACCTTGAAATATTACCTCCTCAGACAGAAGCAACGGGTCAGGAACAAGCTAGTGGAACTGCTTCTGGCAGCCAGGCTGAATTGAATAGAGAAGTGATGTTGGCGCGCGAGGCCACTGAGGCACAGAGACAGGAGAATGCAGAACTAAGGTTACGAGTTTCCGAACTGGAAGAACAGATTAATAATGACAAGCGCCTGGCCCAGTTAAAAGCTGATCAAATGGCCGCACTTGAAAAAAAGTTAGGTGAAATCAATGCTGCACCTGATGTGCCCGTTACACCTACGGATATCGAAACCGAAATACCTGTTGCTGAAGAGGCGCCCCAGGAAACAGAGGTTGCTGAAACTGTAGAGGAACCTGTTACAGAAGAACCCGAGCAGGTTGCAGTCAAAGAAAAAATGCCGCTCGTTGAAGCGGTACCTGCCCCACCCGGTACTCCTATCAATCAGCATGTGGTGACAGGATTCACACCAGTTGATCTGAATGCACTACCAAAATCCGAATTACCTGCGCAACCATTCAAAACGGGTGGTGCTCCTGAAATGGAAGCAGAAGAGTCTGGCAGCATCATTGATCAGGCCCTTGCGTATTTTAAACAGAATCCCATTATCAAATGGATCGCCGCTGGAGCCGGTGCACTGGTTGTCTTGTTATTTGGTTTAATGATGGCCAGACGTCGTAGTGGTGATGAGCAATTTGAAGAAAGTATCCTTCATGAACAGGCTGCTGAAGAAACGAATGTACAGGAAGAGTCAGCAACCATTGCCGATGCAGACACAAACGATAGCTTGTTTGAAACCGTGGACATTGAAGCGGATGGGGAAACTGATAAGTCTGAATTGACTGATTCGTCTTTCTTAAGTGACATGGTGCTCAGTGACATGAGTGACATGCAAGGAGAAGGGGGCGAATCTGATCCCTTAACTGAAGCCGATGTATTCCTTGCTTATGGTCGATTTGGCCCTGCCGAGAATATGATCAAAGGAGCTATCGAGAAAGAGCCCAAACGAAACGATCTAAAATTAAAATTGTTGGAAATTTATTACTCTTCCAAGAATAAAGATGCATTTGAACAAACAGCTTCAGACTTTCATGATGAACTGGAAAGTAATCCTGATACGGAAACCTGGGATAAGGTTGCTGAAATGGGTGAAGATTTGTGTCCAGATAATGCCTTGTTTGCTGTTGCAGGAGCTGCAGCGGGAGCCGCGATAGCCACTGATGCTATTTCTGATCAGTTGGACGATATGGTTTCTGGTAGCGAAGAAGACACTGAAGTAATGGACTTTGATCTGAGTGAATTCGAAGATCAAATTGATGAACTGGGTGTTGAAGATGACAGCAGTTTGCCTGTACCCGATTTGGGTGATGATAGCCTTGATTTGGATCTCGGTGATCTTACGGGTGAAGAGAATGAAGCTGAAGAAAACCTGGAAAGAACAGTAGAAATCACTAAAAATACTGAAGAGGCTGCAAAGCTTGGTGATATGCCTGCAGATCAAGATGATTTCTTAGCTCCTATCGATGCATCTGATGAAGACATAACCCAGGAAATTGAGTCTAATGTGTCGACCTTGAACCCTGAAATTACCCAGGAGCTGGATATTCCAGATCTCGATGATGGATTGGATCTGAGTGATGCTTCAGATATGACATTGCCTATTGATGATGATCTGGACATGGATGACGATGCACTGGCTGATATAGATGAAGTCGGTACGAAGCTGGATCTTGCACGGGCTTATATCGATATGGGTGATCCTGAAGGTGCGCGTAGTATTCTTGATGAAGTTATTGAAGAAGGTGATGCAGAGCAGCAAGGTGAAGCCAAAAAGTTGTTGGAGCAAATCTAGTTTTTTTCTAAAGCAACTCACTAAAAAAACCGCCAGTAGGCGGTTTTTTTATGATGCATAGCCATGTAAGCTATTTCATTCTATGAAATTCATAGTTAGGTTGACAATAAATCAGGTTTATAGATGCGAGTAGTGGTTGGAATAGAATATGATGGCACTGAATTCTGTGGCTGGCAGTCACAGCAAGGTAGCCGTACAGTACAGGATGAGGTTCAAAAAGCCCTGAGCTATGTGGCCAATGAGGAAATACAGGTAAGTTGTGCGGGCCGCACAGATTCAGGTGTGCATGCCTATGGCCAAGTGATACATTTCGATACATCTGTGCAACGTAGTGAGCGTTCCTGGGTGCTTGGTTGTAATTCTAACCTGCCCAAAGATATTAATATTTCATGGGCGAAGGAAACAGAATCTGATTTTCATGCTCGATTTGGTGCTACCTCACGTCGTTATCGTTATGTCATTATGAACCGTTTTACGCGTTCAGCTATTTTACAAAACCGTGTTTGTTGGCATCATCAGCCGCTGGATGTCTCCCGTATGCAGGAAGCAGCCCAACATTTTATCGGAGAACATGATTTCACATCCTTTAGAGCTTTAGCTTGTCAGGCTAAGCATGCTATTCGAACAATGCATATACTTAACCTACATCGACAAGGAGACTACATTTTTATCGATGTGCAAGCTAATGCATTTTTGCATCATATGGTGCGTAATATTGTTGGTACCTTGCTGGCGATCGGTGAAGGTGAAGAAGATCCCGCGTGGGTTAAAAGCTTGTTGGCTGCCAAAGATAGGTCGGCTGCAGGTATTACTTCCTCCGCTCAAGGACTGTATTTGGTGTCGGTCCAATACCCTGATAAATTTGCTATACCCGGAGTAGAGCTTCCACCTGGTTTTGTTTAGCCATATCATCCATTGCAGACTCTATGTTGATTTTTTACCCAAATGAACAAAAGGGCTGTTAGTATTCATAATCGTAAACCCACGAATATGAATTTTATATAAGCTATGAATATTGAAAGCCTGGAACTGATGCTGCAACAAGGTCAAGATAATTTTTTGCTTCGATTTGGGCTTGCTCAGGCTCAGCTAAAAAACAACAATTCAAGTGAGGCAATCGTTCATATAAAGAAAGCGCTCGAATTTGATGCGCTTCACTCTTCCTCATGGAAACTACTCGGTAAGGCGCTGGCTCAAGAGGAAAGACATGCTGAAGCGATTGATGCATTTGAAAAGGGCATAAAAGTAGCCGAAAATCAGGGTGATATACAGGCCGCCAAAGAGATGAAAGTTTTTCTCAAACGTTCACAGAAGTCCTTAAATTAATAATCTCAATACTGTCAACCTGATAAATTCGGCTTATTGATCTACATCAACGCATTATCTGCTTGGTTTACTATACTTATAACTAGATTGACATCGGAACATATTAGGTTCAGATGGGACTGTTAGCGTATCGTTTACCGGGCTTTTCCCGGCGCTATACCAATTTTTCAATGTTATCAGGGGTTTTCTGTGAATAAAGAAGTCAGTTTTTCAATGCCGAAAGTGGATGAATCCAGAAAGGATCAAAATCTCGATTCTCCCAAAAAAGTAGTCAAGCTAAACAAAAAGAAAATTTTTTCTAATGCTAACTATCCTTATAGTGAAAAAATGGACCGGGAAGAGTACGAAAATACCAAGCAGGAATTGCAGATAGAGTTATTAAAAATGCAAAACTGGGTAAAGGATACTGGACAGCGTGTACTGATACTTTTTGAAGGTCGGGATGCAGCAGGAAAGGGCGGCACAATAAAACGTATGATGGAACATATGAATCCACGTAGTGCTCGTGTCGTTGCACTTGAGAAACCCAGTAAAGGAGAATCCGGGCAGTGGTACTTTCAGCGTTATATCCAACACTTGCCAGGAAAAGGTGAAATCGTATTATTTGACCGCTCATGGTATAACCGCGCGGGTGTTGAACGTGTCATGAATTTTTGTCCTTCCAGTGATTATCTTGAGTTTATGCGTCAGGCCCCTGAGCTGGAGCGTATGTTTGTCCGCAGTGGTATTACGTTATTCAAACTTTGGTTTTCGGTGAGTAGAAACGAACAATTTCGTCGCTTCCAACAACGCAGACATGATCCCCTGAAGCAATGGAAGCTTAGTCCAATTGATTTGGCTTCTCTGGATAAATGGAAAGAATATACAGAAGCCAAAGAAGCGATGTTTTTTTACACTGATACTGCTGATTCTCCATGGACAGTAATAAAGTCTGACTGTAAAAAACGTGCCCGTATTAATGCAATGCGTCATATATTATCCAGCATGGATTATCCTTCAAAAAATAAAAAAGTAGCCTGTGAAGCAGACCCGCTTATTGTTGGGTCAGCTAAAAATATTTATGAAAAAGGTGAGAATATACTTCGTAAGTCACCAAAGAAAGATAAGGGTAAGGAATAATGAAATACAGTCATCATGCTGATCAAATAACTCAGCGTTTTCGTCAATTGGTTGAAGATGCGGGAGATAGTCTGGCGGACAGCCACTATAGTGAATTATCATTATTGATTGAGGCAGGTATAGATGCAGCCTTGGTAGATAAGCTTGAGAAAATGGCTGATAAGGTTGACAAGATGGCTAGTGACATCCGTCATGATGCAGAGTTTTTTGATAGCGAATGAGATCCTGGCTTAATTAAGTAGACGGGCATTCTATTTTTTGTCTAAAAGTTGCTATGACAAAAGCGAAAGGCTATAACTATGCTTATGTCATTCAAGCAACTTTCTGTTTCTCTCGCACTATTGTTACTGACAATTGATGCTTATGCGCTCGATGTTAAGCAATCACAAGCCTCACCCTACGTTCTGGAGATAATTAAAGATGGACTCGGCGTGCCCTGGGGCATGGTTTTTTTGTCCGAGGATGAACTGATTATCACCGAGCGTAGCGGTGGTATCATCTTGCTTAATATGACTTCTTATCAGCTTAAACGGCTTAAAGCTGCTCCTGCTATTTATGCCGAGGGGCAAGGCGGCATGCTGGACGTGGCAGTTGCACCGGACTACAAGCAGAGTGGCTGGATTTATTTTACATTTGTACGTGAGCAGTCTGGAAAAGGTGTAACGGTATTGGCTCGCGCCAGGTTGAAAGGCAGTTCATTGACTGACTGGCAGGACCTGTTAGTCACGAAATCAGCAACCGATACGGACTATCATTATGGTAGTCGTATCGCTTTTGATCGACAAGGGCATGTCTATTTTACCATTGGTGACCGTGGCAAAAGACCCAATGGACAGGATTTATCTAATCATGCCGGCACAGTGATTCGTTTGAAACAAAACGGGGCCATTCCTGTTGATAATCCTTTTGTAAAACAGTCGGGTGCGCTTCCTGAGATATGGAGTTATGGTCACCGTAATCCACAAGGTATTAGTTATGATGCTGAACATCATCGTCTCTGGTCGATTGAACATGGCCCCAGGGGGGGTGATGAAATCAATCAAATAATGCCAGGGAAAAATTACGGCTGGCCAGTGATATCCTATGGTAAAGAATACTGGGGGCCTGTCGCCGTTGGTGAGAGCACACATAAAAGGGGCATGGAGCAACCGGTCAAACAATACACGCCATCGATTGCACCGGGTAGTTTGTTGTTTTATTCAGGCAAGGCATTTCCAGCCTGGAAAGGAAATCTGTTTGCCGGAGCATTAAAATTGCAGCACTTAAACCGTGTTGTCCTCGATAATGAGGGGCAAGCTATCGCGGAGGAGCGTTTGTTATCGAGCTTGCATGAGCGTATTCGTGGGTTAGCGGAAAGTCCGCAAGGCTGGATCTATTTATCGACGGACAGTGGCAAGATTTACAGGCTTAGGCCGGTTGAATCAAGCAGCAATAGTGATCACTAATCAAGCTACTTATAAAGTCTGGTTTTCTACGCATTACCATTATTTCTCGTTCTTCCCCGTTACCATAATTTGTTCAAGCCCGAGTCCGGTAAGGCCGTGTATGGTTTTCCATAAATAATAAAAAATAGCCATCATCATCAACGTCGATGGTAGTGCAATGATCGGATAACTGAGTAGGGTCATTTTACCCAGTTCCTCATTAAATGCAGCGCTGCCAGAGGGGCTGGTGACAATCCATTTTGCTAACACATAGTTGACGATAGAAGAAAAAAGGAAGGTTCCGCTAAGCAGATAGTTCGCATTTAGCAGGCGAGTATCAAATTTAGAAGTATGACCCTTTTCCAGCAGAGCGTTATGGATGACTTCAACGTTCAGTACTTTAGGGTTATAGAGTAATGTCCTTATCATAGGGAAGCGAGTGCGGGTCGAAAGTAATACGGCAATGCCGATCAGGCCGGGAATAGCGGCTTCCTTGATAGCTAGCCATTCAGTGTCGAGTTTTAGCAGGCCAATGCCGCCAGTTAGCAGTACACTGATGAGCCCTAGCAGGGCAATAAAATTAAATTTTTTATATTTGACCAGTTCCATCACTCCCCATGCAACGGGGAAAGCCAATGCCACTAGTAATGCAACTGGCGCTCCTAACCTATCATCCGTACTCAATTTCATTAGAATGATGGAAGGGATGACAATACTGATCAGCATGTCGAGTAGTGGCTGGGGTTTGTGAGTTTGATTCATGGTCACTTAAATAGAAACAGTTTTTACGGTTGGTTACATTAGCAAATCTCCCTTGGCACAAGCAACTTTTTCAAGCAAACAAGTAAAAAGCTACTGAAATTAAGGGTTTTTCTTGAAAATGACATAATTAATGCTAGATCATACCGGGCACGCCTTTGCCTGTATGCTGATCTCCTGTAATATGGCATTTTTAGTAAAAATACTGATAGATCAGGCCATTATCGATTGATAGCCATCTATTAATCAGGATAATTAACATGTCTCACGGGGCATATTAATGACTGATATCTTAGTAGCCAACTTTTTGTTTTTATTAATAACCGGTTGAATAATCGAGTGATTGAGAGGCCAAAGATTGCGAACGCGTGTTAAAATATGCGGAATTACTTCAGTCGAAGATGCCGCTCTGGCCATCAGGCATGGTGCAGATGCTTTAGGGTTGGTTTTTTATGCAAAGAGCCCCCGTGCGGTGTCGATTGAGCAGGCTCGCAAAATTGCTGATAGTGTGCCCGCTTTTGTGAGTATCGTGGGCTTGTTTGTTGATGCAGAATTTGAAGAGATAAACCATGTCCTGGAACATGTTAATGTTGATTTACTTCAATTTCATGGTTCGGAATCTCCACAACAATGTGGTCTATTCGATAAACGTTACATAAAAGCCATCAGTATGCGTGACAATATTGATTTGGTTGATACTTGTGACCAATACAAACAGGCTTCAGCCATACTAGTGGATAGTTTTAAGCCCGGTATTCCTGGTGGAACCGGTGAAGTTTTTGAATGGGAGCGTATTCCGGCAGTTTTGAATAGGCCACTTATTCTAGCGGGTGGGCTCAATGCCAAAAATGTTGGTGCTGCTATTTCTGCTGTCCAGCCCTATGCGGTTGATGTGAGTAGCGGTGTTGAGCGAGAAAAAGGTTTAAAGGATGAAGGTAAAATTGTGTCTTTCATGAGAGGTGTAAATAGTGTCAAAAGTGAATGAATCATTGGATTCAGCTACTGATTTTTCAAGCATGCCAGATGAGCGTGGTCATTTTGGTGTGTATGGCGGTATGTTTGTTGCGGAAACATTAATGGCACCTTTGCTGGAATTACGTGAAGCCTATGAGAAATACAAGGACGATCCCGAATTTATAGCTGAGCTGGATTATGACCTGAAACATTTTGTTGGCCGACCCTCTCCCTTATATTTTGCTAAAGCCTGGACTGAAAAGCTCGGTGGGGCTCGTATCTATCTAAAACGTGAGGATTTGAATCATACAGGTGCTCATAAAGTTAACAATACGGTTGGGCAAGCTTTGCTTGCCAAGCGTATGGGTAAAAAACGTGTGATAGCAGAAACCGGCGCGGGTCAACACGGTGTGGCAACTGCAACTATCGCTGCTCGCCTGAATATGGACTGCGTTGTTTACATGGGTTCGGAAGATATTAAAAGACAAGCAGTTAATGTATTTAGAATGCGATTGTTAGGTGCTGAGGTTGTACCTGTTGAGTCTGGATCAAAAACGCTAAAGGATGCTTTGAATGAAGCCATGCGCGATTGGGTAACGAATGTTGATGATACATTCTACATTATCGGTACAGTCGCAGGCCCTCATCCTTATCCTGCTATGGTACGGGATTTTCAGACAATTATCGGTAGAGAAGCACGTGAGCAAATTCTTGAGCTGGAAGGGCGACTACCCGATGCCCTGGTGGCATGTGTTGGAGGTGGTTCCAATGCTATCGGTTTATTTCACCCGTTCCTGGAAGATGCAGACGTAGATATCATTGGTGTTGAAGCGGCAGGTGACGGACTTGAAACCGGCCAACACGCGGCGCCATTATGTGCAGGAATGCCGGGAGTATTACATGGGAATCGCACTTATTTGATGGAAGACTCGGACGGCCAGATTATAGAAACCCATTCAATATCTGCTGGTCTGGATTATCCCGGCGTTGGGCCAGAGCATAGTTGGTTGAAAGATACCGGGCGAGCAAAGTACGTGGCCGTTACTGATGAAGAAGCACTGGAAGCCTTTCATACACTGACCAGAACAGAAGGTATTATGCCTGCCCTGGAATCCAGTCATGCCTTGGCCTATGTGACCAAGCTGGCGCCAAAAATGAAAAAAGACCAGGTGATCGTGGTTAATTTATCCGGACGTGGAGACAAGGATATTCACACAGTGGCTACCTTGAAAGGGATTTCTGTATGAGTCGTATCGAAGCATGTTTCAGTCAGTTGAAACAGAATAATCGCACAGCACTGATACCGTATGTGACAGCAGGTGATCCTGATCCTTCAGTGACTGTTCCGTTAATGCATGCAATGGTTAGAGCGGGCGCTGATTTGTTAGAGTTGGGTGTGCCCTTTTCTGACCCTATGGCTGATGGTCCTGTGATTCAGGCAGCAAGTGAACGGGCATTGGAACACCATGTTGGCTTGCACAATGTGTTGGATATGGTTCGTGAGTTTCGCCAGCAGGATAATGTAACTCCTGTCGTATTGATGGGTTATTTGAATCCGGTGGAAGTGATGGGTTACGAAAAATTTTCAGCTTCTGCCAGTGCAGCCGGTGTTGATGGCGTATTGACTGTGGATATTCCTCCTGAAGAATCAGATGAGCTAGTCAAAGCATTGAGTGATCACCAGCTCGATCCTATATTTCTTGTTTCACCAACCAGTACTACAGATAGAATCGAAGCCATTTGCTCCAAGGCCAGTGGGTTTGTTTACTATGTTTCTCTGAAAGGTGTTACTGGAGCCGCTAATTTACAGATACAGTCGGTTGAAGAAAAAATTAATCAGATAAAAGAATTCACTCAATTACCTATCGGTGTAGGGTTTGGTATCAGCGATGCAGAGAGAGCCGCTCAGGTGTCAAACTGTGCTGATGCTGTGGTTGTTGGTAGTGCTATTATTAAGCATGTGGCTGGTAATATTGGTGACGCTGAGAAAATGACTCAGGAAGTGACGGACTTGTTGCAATCCATGCGCAATGCCATGGATAGTTGAAAGTCCTGTTAGCGGATATAATAAAATTAAATAGATACAAAGTGGTTATGCTATGAGCTGGTTTACAAAAATTATGCCTTCCCGGATTAGCAAGGAAGGAAGTGCATCTGAAAAACGAACGGTCCCTGAAGGTTTGTGGACCAAATGTGAAATGTGTGATGCTATTCTCTACCGCGCTGAACTGGAACGAAATCTCGATGTGTGCCCGAAGTGTGATCACCATAGACGCATTGGTGCCCGTCGTCGACTGGACATGTTTCTGGATACTGAAGGACGTGAGGAAATAGGTGCTGAGATTGAGCCGGTCGATATTCTTAAATTTAAAGACAGTAAAAAATATAAAGATCGCATTATCCAGGCGCAAAAGAAAACCGGTGAAAAAGATGCTTTGGTGGTTATCAAAGGTAGTTTGAAATTACGTCCATTGGTTGCCGCCGCATTTGAATTTGGCTACATGGGCGGTTCAATGGGCTCTGTTGTGGGTGAGCGTTTTGTTCGTGCTGCAAATGTCTGTATTGCTGAAAATATTCCCCTGGTATGTTTCTCTGCCAGTGGTGGTGCGCGCATGCAGGAAGCGTTGACTTCATTGATGCAAATGTCTAAAACGAGTGCAGTACTGGCACGTATGTCTGAGCAGGGTATTCCATTTGTGTCTGTTCTGACTGATCCAACCATGGGTGGAGTGTCAGCGAGTTTGGCGATGCTTGGTGATATCAATGCGGCTGAACCGAATGCCCTGATTGGTTTTGCTGGCCCTCGAGTGATTGAGCAAACGGTGCGTGAAACATTGCCAGAAGGGTTTCAACGCAGTGAGTTTCTACTGGAGCATGGGGCTATAGATATGATTATTGAACGTAAAAATATGCGCGATAAATTAGCCAGCATATTGTCAATTTTACAAAAACAACCAGTCTAGCGGTGCGTAAGGCACCTGTATTTTTTTAATATCTCATCAACACTTAAGTGGTCTCTGACCCGTGTTGATCATAGGTTTCTAAAATAAAATATCCGATGCGCTTTGATAACCTCCATGACTGGCTCAGATGGCAGGAAACCTTGCACCCCAGCACCATTGACATGGGGCTTGAGCGAGTACGCAAGGTCTGGGATAAATTACATCCACGTGCACTCAAGCCTGCTGTCATCACAGTGTCTGGTACCAATGGAAAAGGTTCATGCAGTGCCATGCTTGAATCGGTCTATCGACACGCGGGTTACCATGTAGGTTGTTATTCTTCGCCGCATTTGCTCCGCTACAATGAACGTATCAGAATTGACGGTAATGAAATTGCCGACCAGGCGTTGTGTGAAGCTTTTGGTGCCATTGATCAGGCACGCGATGATATATCTATCACTTATTTTGAATTTGGTACGTTGGCTGCCTTATACCTGTTTGCACAATATGATCTGGATGTGCTCATACTAGAGGTGGGTCTGGGGGGGCGCCTTGATGCCGTGAATATGATTGATGCCGATGTTGCACTACTTGTTTCTGTGGGTCTTGATCATCAGGAATGGCTTGGTCATGATCGGGAGGCCATTGGATTGGAAAAAGCAGGCATTTTTCGAGCGAATAGGCCCGCAATTTGTGCTGAAAAGTATCCGCCCAAGAGCGTACTGGCTTATGCGAGTGAGATAGAGGCGACCAGTCTGGTGTTTGGCCGGGATTATAGGCTAGCAGTGGCTGAGGATTCCTGGTCATGGAGTGGGCCTGATAAGCTATCACGGTATGGTTTACCTGAGCCTTCATTGCGAGGTCATAAGCAGCTGGAAAATGCTGCAGCTGTCATTATGGTGCTGGAAACATTGAGTGACAGAATGCCAGTGAGTCAGTCACATTTACGCCAGGGATTACGTGAAGTCGGTTTGCCGGGCCGATTTCAAGTGCTGGCAGGGGATCCTGCGGTTGTGCTAGATGTTAGTCATAATCCTCAGGCCATAGAGGTGCTTGTCGAAAACTTACAGGCATTCGCATGTCCGGGGCGCATTCTGGCGGTTATTGGTATGTTGGAAGACAAAGATGTTCATGGGGTTGTGAGATTATTAAAGCCCTGTGTCAATCAATGGTATCCGGGGGGCATTGACGCTCCCCGTGGACTGAATGCTGATCAGCTAGCGGCCGTCCTCATATCAGAGGGAATCCATAAAATTCACCAAAATCATGATATTACCAGCGCATTTGATGCGGCTAAAAAGAATGCATTGCCGGGGGACTGTATCCTGGTTTGCGGCTCTTTTTACAGCGTAGGGGACATTTTACGTCAGCAGTGAAAAAAGCTCAGGTGTTCGGGTAAGTCATTTTTTTTGGGAATAAAAAAATACTTTTTAATCCAACTTTTCGAGGTGCGTTATTGTTTATTCATGTAGAATAATACTATTACTGAATAAGGTGAGGTCTTAGTGGAGCAAGCATTAAAGCAGCGACTGGTTGGAGCCGCAGTGATTATTGCTGTTGGTGTCATCGTTATCCCGGTTTTACTGGATGGTGCGGGTGAACGACAATTAAGAAAAATGCCCGATGCGCCCAGGCCCGGTATTCAATCCAGACCTGGGATGGTTGTTGAGGAAGAAATAAAGCAATCTTCTAACAAAAAAACGGGTCAAATTATCCTTACATTACCTGATGAGGATAGTCTTACTAAAGCAAAGGTCATTAAAAAAAATACCTTACCTCCTGCGGCAAAAAAAGTAGTCGCTGTTGCTAAATCGACCAAGACGAAGCCAGAAAAGACGGCCAAAGCCATTGCTAAGCCGGTTAAACCCAAACCCGTTGTAACCGCTAAGACTGCTGTAAAATCTCCCAGCAAAAAACCGGCTAAACCTCCCGAGGTTAAAAAGACCAAGCCAACTGTCACTGAAAAAAGTGCTGTTAGTAACTCAACAAATAATGTGTGGGTTGTGCAGGTAGGTAGTTTTACGGATGCAAAAAAGGCATTCAATTTTCGAGATAGTTTACGTAAGAAAAAATTTAAGGCATTTGTAGAAAAGATCAGTGGTCGCAGTGGTCAGCGATTATATCGCGTCAGGATAGGTCCCGTACCAAGCCGCGAGAAAGCGGACGTATTGTCTGCTAAGTTAAAGCAGCAATCGATTAAGGGTTTTGTCACCAGGCACCCTTGAGAGTATTGAGGGTAGTCTATCCCTATGATTTTAATCTTTAAATATGACCATGATGGCTTGTCTGCAAACAGATATATTTTGTTAATGCATCGAGCGCGTGATTTGATTTCAGTAACATCAGGAGTCTGTTAGAATGCGCAGCAATTCTTACTCTACAATTCAGAGGTTAAGGCGTTTATGAACTGGATAGATGTTGCCATACTAATAATAATATCACTGTCTGCTATTATCAGTTTGTTTCGAGGCTTTGTTCGTGAAGCCGTTTCACTAGCGACCTGGGTAATGGCTTTTTGGGTTGCCGTCAGTTTTTCGGACAAGATGGAGCCTTTACTGGATGGCATGATAGAATCGCCAACTGTCCGTTTGACGGTCGCTTTTGCATCACTGTTCCTGCTTGCCTTGATTGTAGGAGCCATGGTTAATTACCTGATTGGGCAACTTGTGCAAAAAACAGGCATGGGTGGAACCGATCGAATGTTGGGTATTATTTTTGGCATAGGTCGTGGCATTGTCATTGTAGGTGTATTGGTCTTACTGGGGGGGATACCTCCTTTGTTCGAGGAAATCTGGTGGCAAGAGTCCTCACTGATTAAACATTTTCAAGATATAGCTATTTGGATGCGAGACTTTTTACCACCCGATATGGCTCGGAATTTTGTTTTTAAATAAGTATTGCAGGTAAGGATACTAGCAATCTCGTATTGATCAATTAGGTAGGACAAGGTGTAACTATGTGTGGGATCGTTGGTATTGTTTCTCAAAGGCCCGTTAATCAGAATATTTATGATGCATTAACAGTGTTGCAACATCGTGGCCAGGATGCTGCGGGCATCATGACCAGTGATGAAAATAATCGTTTGCACTTACGTAAAGATAATGGTCTTGTACGCGATGTGTTTCATACGCGGCATATGCTCAAATTAACCGGAAATATGGGTATTGGTCATGTTCGTTATCCCACTGCCGGTTGTTCCAGTTCTGCAGAAGCACAACCCTTCTATGTGAACTCACCTTACGGAATTTCCTTAGCCCATAACGGTAACCTGACGAATGCAAAGTCTCTTAAAGAGAGCTTGTTTCGTGAAGACCTGCGCCATATTAATACGGACTCTGATTCTGAAATTCTGGTGAATATATTTGCTCATGAATTGCATCAGGGTAAACACTTGATCAATGAAGACGATATTTTCGATGCGGTGAAATCGGTACATCGTCGTTGTATTGGTGGGTATGCCGTTGTGGCCATGATAACGGGGCATGGTGTCGTAGGATTTCGTGATCCTAATGGCATACGTCCGGTCGTCTTCGGTAAGCGTGATACGGAAGCAGGCGTAGAGTATATGATTGCCTCTGAAAGCGTAGCGCTTGATACCCTCGGTTTTGAATTGATCAGAGACATTGCACCGGGAGAAGCCGTTTATATCAGTAAAGAAGGCCAGATACATACGCAACAGTGTTCCGATAATCCGGTAAGCGCCCCTTGTTTGTTCGAATACGTCTATTTGGCCAGACCGGATTCAATTATAGATAATATTTCGGTGTATAAGGCTCGCCTGCGAATGGGGGAAATGCTGGCCGATAAGATTATGCGAGAATTTCCCAATCATGACATTGATGTGGTTATTCCCATTCCAGATACCAGTCGTACCTCGGCTTTACAGCTGGCGAATTCTTTGGGTGTAAAATACCGGGAAGGGTTTATTAAAAACAGGTATATAGGCCGCACCTTTATCATGCCTGGTCAAAAGCAACGTAAAAAATCAGTCAGGCAAAAATTAAACGCTATCGACCTGGAATTTAGAGGTAAAAATGTATTGCTGGTTGATGATTCCATTGTCAGAGGAACAACGTCGCAACAAATTATTCAGATGGCACGTGAAGCGGGTGCAAATAAAGTTTATTTCGCTTCAGCATCGCCGATGGTGAAATATCCTAACGTCTACGGTATTGATATGCCTTCTGCTCAGGAGTTGGTTGCTCATGGGCAAACCGTTGAGCAAGTGAACAAATTAATCGGGTCAGATTGGCTGGTTTTTCAGGATCTGGATGCGTTGGAAGATTCAGTGCGTCGAGGCAATCCTGCTATTAAACAATTCGATGCGTCAGTATTTAATAACCAGTATATTACCGGTGATGTGACTCCGGAATACCTCGATATGATCGAGCAAAAACGTAATGACAGCGCTAAAAATGACAGTGAGGCTGATGAGGCTGATATGAGAGATGGCGTGGAGTCTGCATTAATCGACATGCATAATTCTCGTTAGTTTGCTGATAAATAGTTGACAAAGCATCGTCAGTTTTCTAATCTTTGTATTACAGCGCCGATTTGAGCTTCAGCTTGCGGGCGCTTAATAAATTCTGCTAAAGCGTGTCCGACCTGCTTTAGCATAGCTAATGCGGGTTTTTTTGTGTCCGCCTAATGTTGCAATGATAGAGGAATACAATCATGTCAGATGATCAAAACGACTATTATCTGGATACCCTGGCAGTCCGGGCCGGGCAGGTACGTACAGCAGAAGGCGAACATGCTGAACCTATATTTCCTACATCCAGCTATGTATTCGATAGTGCGGCAGCAGCAGCTGCACGCTTTTCGGGTGATGAACCAGGTAATATCTATTCACGTTTTACCAATCCAACCGTACGGACTTTTGAACAAAGACTGGCAGCCCTCGAAGGTGGAGAGCGTTGTGTTGCTACTGCCTCTGGTATGTCAGCGATATATGCAACCTGTGCGGGTATCTTACGTCAAGGTGATCATATTATTTCATCGAGAAGTATCTTTGGTAGTACTGTTATTTTATTCAATAATTTTTTGGCTAAATTCGGTATTGAAGTCAGTTATGTTGAACAAGCTAACATGGATTCATGGTCTGCTGCGATTAAGCCCAATACGCGGTTAATGTTTCTTGAAACACCTTCGAACCCACTGACTGAAATTGCGGATATCAGTAAATTAGCCTCACTTGCACATGATCATGATTGTTTGCTTGTTGTTGATAATTGTTTTTGTACGCCGGTGTTGCAGCGTCCGTTGGAATTGGGTGCAGATATTGTGATTCATTCAGCCACCAAATATATCGATGGGCAGGGACGTTGCATCGGTGGCGCAGTGGTTGGATCAGAGCAGTGTGTTGGAGGTGATGTCTATGGATTTTTACGCACCGCTGGTCCCACCATGAGTCCATTTAATGCCTGGGTGTTTCTAAAAGGACTGGAAACACTGGGTTTGCGTATGGAGCGGCATTGCAAAAGTGCTCATGCAGTGGCTGACTGGCTACAGCAGCAGGATCACGTTGAGCGCGTATACTACCCGGGTCTGGAATCACATCCGCAGCATCAGCTCGCCAATGAGCAAATGAAAGGTTATGGCGGCATTGTATCGTTTGAAGTAAAGGGCGGTAAGTCGGCTGCCTGGCAGTTGATCGATGCTACCAAAATGTTGTCCATTACCGCTAATCTTGGCGACACTAAAACCACGATCACTCATCCCGCTACGACGACACATGGCAGGTTAACGCCAGAGGAACGTGAGCAAGCAGGCATCAGTGATGGGTTGATTCGTTTATCTATTGGGCTCGAAGATATCAGAGATATTAAAGATGATCTTGTGAGAGGGTTATAAATCTACGGAAGAATAATTCAGTCCTGGTGAAATGGAAGCAGGTATTTTCAAGAGACTAGATAGTCTTTGTGGATATTATTGCTTATAACTATGCGTTAATATACATCAGATGTCAGAAACTAACTTACCTATGTCTTTATTTGCAGCTGCCAGATACTGTCTGGATTGCTGTGATTTCAATGAAAAAGTTCGTTTGACTCAGCTGTATGCCCGGCAATGGCGTGATGGCTTATTAGACTTGGATGCTGCTATTCCTGTAGAAACCTTAGCTGATCCTGGTCGACCCGCTGTGCCAACACTGGTTTCACCTTCGAAGCTATCCAAGCGGAGTATGAATACGCTGCAAGGTCGCCAGGCCCTGGTGCATGCGATTTGTCACATAGAATTTAATGCTATCAATTTAGCCTTGGATGCTGTTTATCGTTTTCGGGGTATGCCTCGAGAATATTACAGCGACTGGCTTCAGGTGGCGGATGAAGAGGCCTACCATTTTTCGTTGTTATGTGAGCGCTTGCAACAATTGGAATGTGATTATGGTGACTTTAATGCCCATAACGGATTATGGGAAATGGCCTGTAAAACGGATCACGATGTCATGGTGCGTATGGCGCTGGTACCCAGGGTGCTTGAAGCCAGAGGGCTGGATGTTACGCCAGGAATGATCCAGCGTTTGCGAAGTGTAGGTGACTTGCGTACTGTTGAACTACTGGAGATAATTCTTCGTGACGAAGTTGGGCACGTAGCCATTGGTACTCGCTGGTTTCGATATTTATGCGAGCAACGAGAAATCAATTCGGATCAAACATTTGCAGATTTATTGCAGGAATATATGAAAGGACATGTTAAAGGGCCTTTTTATGAGCAAGGACGTCGTGACGGAGGGTTTTCAGAAGATGAACTTAAGATGTTAAAGCAGCGAGCAGGTTACCATGAATAAAATTTCTTTTTTAAAACTGGCAGGTATTATCGGTATAGTATTGATGGGCGCATGCTCAAATGATGATGCGAAGCAGGCATCATCCGATTTAATGCTGATGTTTGAAGAATCCGAGCCAGGTGTTGATCCTTTTTTTACCAGAATGTTGGTGAACAAACAGTTTATGCGTCTCGATGAAGGTAGTGATCAAAGTGATTTCACTTTGTTCGATCGGAAAAACAGCGCTATTTATACCGTGACTCATAATCAAAAGAGAATTATGCAAATTAAACCTTCGAACACTAAAAATACAGTGACCCAAGTGTTGGAAATGGATGCGAGCAAGCAAGAAAATAAAGATATACCTAGTATAGAAGGTAAAAAGCCTGAGCATTACCAATTAAAGGTTAATGGTAACGTTTGCTCAGATGTATATGCCATTAAAGGTTTGCATAAAGAAGCTAATGTAGCTATGTCAGAATTTAAACGAATATTAGCGACTATTCATCTTAATAATATTAATAACACGCCTGCAGAAATGTTAGATGATTGCTTTCTTGCACATGAAGTAAAGTCACCATCACGAAGTATGCAATTTGGTTTCCCTGTCTTTCAACGGGATATCAGTGGAGTGACACGCTTGCTTGTTGACTTTGATCGCGAATATAAGGCAGAACCCGTTATATTTACACTGCCTTCAGACTATCGTATGACAGATATCGCAGGGTCACCTCTTGATGTCTCCTTGTAAACAGCATTAATTGATGGAATGTTTATCATGCTCGTTAATGTTCGATTGATGCTCAAAAGTATTTTTGTGTGAATGAATGCTGTAAGGCTCGCTAGTGTGAAATAAACGGCCTTGATGTCTGAATGAAAAAACTTATTCTCATTTCCGCGTCCATCCTGATGATAATAAGTCTAGGTATTGGTGTAGCTTTTTCAGAAAGCAAAAAAAACCAGTCGCATGAGGCTGCTTTAGATCCTGATATAATTGAATTACTCAGCAAAGCTGGCTTTGGTATTGAGCCGCTAACAGGCATTAGCCATACTGGAAATAAAATATTGGTTGGTGGCCTGTCATTTATAGCTAGTGAACAACAGGCTGAAAAGTTTATTGATGAATATTATAAAAAGTTTAAAGCCAGAGGTTACTATGTATTCAGACAGGAGCGAGGTTATAATTATATCAGTGATCGAGTAGGGATAATTAAAAGCACCGATCAATTTGATATTCTTCGTATTAGAAAAACTCATGCTTATACTCACAATCTGAGTACGCTGCAAATCATAGAAAAACTCAAACAATGGAATAATCGTTATGGCATTGATCTTATCGGCGCTGGATACAACTGGCTGAATTTCAGGTTTAACAAGACTCCGGAAAATATGTCTGCGTTTGCTAATGAAGTATTGGATTTCTGTCCGGATGTATTGTTATTCAGTGCGGGCACTGTTGACCAGCTTCAACAGTCCATAAAGACTGATCGCGCACTATTTTTGCAATGGAATTAATCCGGTTACGTTTATTTTAGTCAAAACTATAGGGTGTATTGTAATCAGGTATAAAGTAATAGTTGATCTTGTCATGGAGTATCAGGCTTAATGAAATTTTGTAGTGATTGCGGTGATTCCGTCATTTTGACAGTACCGGAAGGCGATAACCTTCCACGTTATGTATGTAATGCCTGCGGTGCGATTCATTATCAGAACCCTAAAATTGTTACGGGCTGTATTCCTGAATGGCAAGATAAAATCTTGTTATGTAAGCGAGCAATAGAGCCTCGTTATGGTTATTGGACACTGCCCGCTGGATTCATGGAAAATAATGAGACGAGTGCGCAGGGCGCTGCAAGAGAAACTCGAGAAGAGACACGTCTGGAAGTAGAAATAGATAGCTTGTATGCGCTTTTTAATATTCCCCATATCAGCCAGGTATACTTGATGTTTCGGGCACGCATGCTCGATACTCACTTTGGGGCGACGAGTGAAAGTCTGGAGGTGGCGCTTTTTACAGAGGAAGAAATACCCTGGGCTGAATTGGCTTTTCCGGTAGTGGCTGAGACATTGAAAAGATATTTTGTTGACCGCAAGCGTGGGTCTTTTTCTTTGCAGGTAGATGATATTCATCCAGTAAAGAAACAGGCTAAGTAGCTATTGGGATCTTTTAATAGTGCGTTTGATACTAATGGTATTTTGATGGAAATAAATCTTTAATTTTCATTCTCGGTTGAGAGTTTCCAGATGCATGCCTTGTTTATCACACCGTAATACGCTGCCCTGAGAGTACCAGTCACCTAATACTATCCTTTGAAATGGCGTGCCCTTATTAACCCATTGATGTTTTTTTGGCCGGTGAGTATGTCCGTGTATTAACGTTTTTACATCATGGTCTTGCATGAACTGTTCAACGGTAGCCTGTGATACAT
>Ga0316205_10000847_pt1 | contig 45725 bp, 62 predicted proteins | sample 3monthpyrite_MG_FD_204941 | JGI IMG/M metagenome (GOLD analysis project Ga0316205, IMG submission 204941) | Microbial mat bacterial communities from mineral coupon in-situ incubated in ocean water Damariscotta River, Maine, United States -... | ecosystem: Environmental > Aquatic > Marine >...
CGAGGCCCTTGTCCAGAACCAGCGTTCCGAACTTGCCGGTGTTCGATGCTTCGAACGTAAGGACGTGCTCGAACGACAGCAACGCCTCAATGGTGTTGACCGTATCGAGGCCCATCAACAGCGCCAGGATTCGCTCTAGCCCTTCATACCGCGCGCCGAAAACCAAGTTCCCCTCGCCCTCGCGGTTGCCTTGGAACGTAGCGCCGGTCAGACGATCGCCGACGTTCTCATCGAGAATCAATCCAGGCGCCATGCTCGGCATCGATTCCGACTCCAGCTTGACACCCGAGTCGGCGCCGACCGCGACGGCCTGGCCCCACGTTGCCGCCTTGATCCAGGCGGCCACCCATTCAGTTGATCCTGCCATCTCTAGCCCTCCTTAAGCGCGGCCGCCACAGCGCGCGCATCGTTTTATCTGATCACTTCCTCATAATAGGCGCCTTCGATTGTAACCGCGTGGCCCGGTACGCCGGACACCAGCATCGCCGGCTTTACCGGCGTGCCCTGCTTCGGCATCTCTCGAAGATAGCCCATATAACCATCGCCCATCCCGCTCGCCAGCTCGGTGAGCTCGGTAGCGCGGAGCATGAGCCCATCCAGGATCTCGACAACGGCCTGCTTCATTAACGCCGAGACCGACTCGTCTGATCGGTAGCCCCAGAACCCGGTCAGCCGCCAGTTCACCTTGTACTGCGACGATTGATTCGTGAGCGGCGCCGGCTCGATCCACTCCTCGAGGATCCAGAACCGCGTGGCCTTCCCGAAGCTGTCGACGCCATCGAACAGACCAGCCGTATCGATCGTTAGGACGCCGCCGGCTTCCGAGATTTGATTCTCAGATTCCCAGCGCTGCGGAGCCAGGAACACCGCGCCGATGTTCTCGTCGATCGACTCGATGAACGTTTTCAGGTTCGATGTAAAGACCGCCGAGTTGCTTCGAGCCATGAGATCCTCCTGGGCGGGTAGCAGCCGCCAATCGTCGAGCAGCCACTCCCCGCCGGCCGAGTAGGGGACGCCTGGAAAGATGGTCGAGACCAGCGGTGTTACGAACGCCCAAACTTCGACCTGCTCCGAAACCCAGTCGGCAGGCGGTGTTGATTTTAGCGCGACGCGAATGAAGTCCGCCGCCGGATCCACTGGGGTCCTTTCGATCAGGACCGGGGGCGAGCTCGAATCGGATCGCGACCAGCGCTCGATTGCCTCGTCCGTAACAATCGCCACATCCCAGCCGCCGAGATCGATACCGATCGAGGTCATCGTGAACACGAGCGGCGAGCCCGGGACCAGCTGCTTGACCCAGACCTCCGACCGGTACGGCACCTCGACCCACGACTTCGAAGCCGGCGCCTGGGTTACCGCGCGGAGATCCGATGCGCTAGAAGGACCGATGAGCTTCGTTGACCAGCTCCCCGATCGCGCGCCTTCGCTCGTTCGGAAGGCCAGCGCATCCGGAGCCCCGAACAGGGGGCCGATGCCCCAAGCGGAATCCCCCGATTCATGACCCGGATCAGTTAGCAGATTAGGCATAGTTCCCCCGAGCGAGACCGAGCAGAGCAGAACGATAACGAGCGCTTTTATTCGTATCACGGATCATCCCCCTTCAAATTTGTCAGCCCAGCGAGCTAGCACCGACTCGAGCTCGCGCTCCAGACGCGGCCCAGCGGCCAGTACGGCCCGTTCAAGTACTTGGAATGCCTGGATGCCCTTGCGGCCGATGGAGCGCGAGATGACGATCGCGGCGGCCGTAACAGCCGCGTCCCCTTTGCGGCCGGTCCAGGAGATATCGAGAACGCCGCGACCGACCTGCAGAGCGACCCAGCGCTCGATCGGCGCCAGCGGCGGCGGCTTCAACCCGGCGCCGCGGCCACCCTCAACCACCATCGCGTGCGGAGCAGGAGCGAACACCGCATCGAATAGCCGGACGCCAGATGCCGTCTTCTCGAATCGCGGGCCTTGGGTTTCGATCCCGCTGGCGAATTCGCCTGTGTATTTTGGAGCGATAATCTTCGCCCGGAGTTGGGCTTCTGCCGTTGCGACGGCCAGCGCGGTCATAGCATCGTCTTTGAGCTCGCCGCCGGCAGCGTGAGCTCGAGCACCGAGCCTCCTCAGTTGAGAGGCATCGACGCGAGTGCGAGCCATCCTAGTGTGAAACTCGATCAGTCGAACCGCGGCCGAGCTGCGATCGCGTATCCCAATCGACCGACGCGCCGGCACCAGCATCCACCTCGGTGGGCGCCAGGCGTTCGACCGCTCGAGCACGCAGCTCGTTGGCGCGACGCATCCAGCGAAACGGGACGGTGTCGTGGCTCATCTGATCGACGCCGAGCGTCATATTCTTTTTATCGGAAGCGGAGCGCGAGATCGTCTCCGCGAGATGCGCGGCAGCTAGCCAGAGCAGAGGATCCTGGTCGCGCAATTTGAAGGTCGACACGGTGGCCGAGTCTAGGCCGTTCATTTCATGCGGCAGGCGCCAGAGTACTCGCATCGTCTGGGACGCCGAGATGGCAAGCGATAGGTACAAAACGGATGCGCCGTTCGTATCGATACGCACGCTCCAATCCTCGGCCGCCAACTCGGTTACAAATTCGTTGTCGGTATCGGCATCGGTGACGACATGCACCGCGTTGATCTCGGCGCCTTCGACCCACGCCGGAGGCCCGGTGAGAATCGCGCTCAGTACGAAGCGGCGAGTGTTGTCGCCGACGCGCTGGAACGTAATCATCCGCGGTCGGTAGTCCGACAGTTCGACCAGGCTCGATCGAGCGGCGTCTTGGACTTGATCCGAAGTCGGTTTGATATCCGAGTCCTCGATCGTTCCGAGCCGCGTCAAAACTTGCGTTGAAAATTCGTTGAGCGTGGAGAACATAGCCACCTCTAAATGCATCCAGCGAGGACGCCTGCTCGGTGCTGGTTCCGCAGAACACCGAAGCAGACATCCTCGCCTTCCGCTTTTGGCGACGCGCCAGAAGGCGCGCGGGGTTTAAGGGATGCCGCCCTGCAGCCCGCGGTAATCGAGCACCACACCACCGTCGTGGACATGGCGCACCTTCATCGTCGTCACATCGTCATCGAAGAACGATCCGACTCGCTCGAGATCCTGGATGAAGATCGAAGGATCCTCCTGGCCGTTAAGGAACCCGACCTCCATGACTTCGGCTTCATCCGGATCCGCGGCGAGGTACCAGTTGTCATCCGCGCCGGCGACTTCATCGAACTCGTGGACTTCAACAACGTTGAAGCCGTAGCGAGTGCGAAAGACGTTTGGCTGACCGGGATTGTCGTCCGTAAGAGCGGTGTCCGCGCCGCCGGCGGTTCCGATCTCACCCGAACGCGACAAGCGAGCCTTGCCAGCGGCGCCGATCGTTTCGGCCGCTTCGTCGATACGCAGCGGACCGGTAAACAGGTTGCGCGGCGTAACTCGACCGGCCTCGGCATCGTCGAGATCCTTCTGGCGGGTCATCTTCAGACGAGCCGCCTTGAGGTTCACATCGTTGAAGGCCAGCGCGTTCAAGTTGCCGTGGCCGGCGGTAAACAGCGCGGTGCCATCGTAGATGTTCGAGTTGTTGAGGATCTTCCCCCAGACCAAAGTGTTCAGCGTGCGCTCCGCAGCGCGGCCGAGCTTCATCGGAATCTGGCGGAGCTTGCGGACGTCGTCGTTAACGACCGTCTCCCACGAGATCTTTGCAAGGCCGCCGTACTTGGCGACGGTTGCGGTGATGTCGTCTTCGGTCGGGATCGAGAGATCCGCGTAGCCGCTCGGATTGCTGTTCTCGTTAACGAGAGCGAGCTGCCCGAACTCACCGAACTGCACGATGCGACGCTCGCGGAAATCGGAGACCGGCTCCGGACGCGCGATCATTCGCCAAACGTGTGCAAGCGATTGGTACTCGCGGAGCATCCGCTTGTGCATCACGTTCGCGAGCAGTAGCGGGAACGACGCGGTCGTCATGGTCGCCTCGAGCAGCGCACCCATGCGAGCGCGCAGCTGGACGTAAAACTGGTTCTCGTCCCAGTTCACCGACTCCAGAGCCGGTGCCATTCCGCGGCCGGCTTGGCGACCGTAGAAGGCCGAGCCCTCGAGAAGGAAATCGTTCGAGCAGACTTGATACGCCTGCTTGAGGCTTTGGAACGGGCGCACCGTTTCGGTCTTGCCGCCGATCTCCACCTTGAAGTTGTTACGCTCCCCAGAGGTTCGACAGAGCATCGCCTCCATGGCCGCCTCGATGCGTTCGCCGCTGGTCCAGCCGTGCTCGATCGACACGCGATCGGCCGACTCAAGAATCGAGCTCTTCCGGGCCGGCACACCGCCGAGTGCTTTCTTCATCTCTTCGACAGCCTCCGTGCACGACTCCTTCGAGATCGCGCCATCGGACTCGAGCGCTGCGTTCAGTTGCTTGGAAACGATCGCGGCGACCTTCTCAGGTAGCTTCGACGACTCCACGATCGCGCCGATCAGATCGCGACCCTGCTGCAGCGCGACGTTTTGAGTCGCCTTCAGCGCGGCCGCGCTCGCATCTTCGGCCGCTTTGATTCGCGCTTCGAGCGCCGGGTCCGATGCCGGAGTCGGCGCCGGACCTGTGTCCGGCTTCGGCGCCGGCGCCTTCCGCGACTTCTGCTTCGGTTCGGGTACACGAGCCCCGACCTTGGCGATGGCTTCGAGCGTCGGCACGAGCGCAGCGCGATCGTCCTCGTCTTCGAAGTCGGCCTCGATATTTAAATCGAGCGCCTCGATGAGATCGGTTAGCACCTTACGGTGTGCACCTTCCTCGGATTCCACCAGCGCAGAAAGGGAATCAAGATCCTCGACCTTCGCCGATTTGATCAATCCCTCCAGCGCCACGCGGTTGCTCTCCGGCACGAGCCGGAGCAGCGCAGCAAGTAGCTTCTTCATGGGGCTCCTCCTTAACGCCTCCAGAACCGGAATGACCCGGCCGCCGGCGCTTGGAAATGAAACGACATCGAAACCCGCGACGCGGGTCACATTCTCAATTAGACGGCGCCCATCATCGAGCACCTTAGTCGCCAGACCATCAGCAGGAACATGAATCGAGAGCCCCAGAGTTTTGCGCATCTGGTTAGCTTTGCCGAGCACCGCGCGGAACAGACCGCCGCGTTCTTCGTTCATTTCGAGATCGGACTCGATCGAAGCGACGCCGGCGTTTACCACCAGCTGCGGGTTACGGATCACCGCGACCTCGCGCTCCTTCCAGCGCTCCGGGAGAAGCGCAGCCAGATCGGGGGGGAGTACTTGGGCCAGCTTGTGGCGCCAGGTTTCCCAGTGGTCGAGCATCGACCGGGAGCCATCGCGGCTCGTATCGTAGAGATGCACCGGAACGCCATCGAGGAGCGGGACCATCTTCTCCAGGGTCGCGCGTGACCAGTAGTTTCTGTTCTTCGAGGTACCTTCGGAGATCAATCGAGCGCGGATAGTTCCACCCTCAACAACGAACGATGACTCGACCAGAAGCTTCTTTCTCATGCGCGACCCCTTCAGAGCGTTAGTGCGTCTCGGGCGATTCGGCCGGAGCAGAGTTTTCATTCTCGCCGCCCAGCTTCCAATCCGGGCAGTACGGCAGATCGACCTGCGACCCCTCGTTCAGAACCACATGGACAAAAACTTCATGCGCGGACGCGTCGAGACTCGACATCGGCTCGCCGCTTTCATCCTTAGCGATCAACTTCGCCGCGGCGATGTGTTGACGGCCCAGCGGTACCGGACGGTGCTTGTGGATCATCTTGCGATCGGGACCACGCGTGGCTTGATGCTCTAGCGTTTCCATTCGCTCGAGATCGAGACCTGAGCCGCCGATCACTGCGATCGGTTTGAGCTCGCCAGCCAGGAACCCATCGAGCGTGGCTAGCAGCCCGGAGCGAACCTCCTCGGAAGCGCGCTCCTCGCTCGAGACCTTATGCTCGATGACCGACCCCACCGGGATCCTGCCCTCGACTTTGATTGTGAGTAAATGCATCGGAACCTCCTTTTTTTAAGCCTGGTCGCCAGTGGCCGTCTCCGGCTCCGCATCCGCCTCCGGCTCCGTAGCGGGAGCGGGAGCGGGAGCCGCGTCCGCCTCGGGCTTCGGATCGGGCGAGCCGACATGCCCGCTCTTGTCCGGCTGCCCGAGCTGGTTCTTTTTCGCGCCGGCGCCGAAGCGCAGGCTCAGCGTGACCGCCTGCCCGACTTCCGGACGGCCGCCTTCGAACGGTACGCGGACGGCCAGAGAGCCCGACATCAACGACGGAGCCTCCTCGCCCTTCACGCCGACCAGCGTCAGGTCGTAGCCTTCGCCGGCGCGCTCTACCACGTTTCGAACGATCGCTTTGAGTTTCATGCTGCCTCCTAGGCTGCCAAGAACGAGTCGGCGGCTTCCGCTGGGACCGGCCCTTCTGTGCATCCACAATTTATTGTTGCATCCGGCGGAGCCGATGGGTCTCGAGGGAAACGCATCCGGACCGAACCTCCTGATCTTAGCGGTACCAGGTATGCGCCGTCGACCGAAATCACCTGGCGGTCCACTTTCGAGTGCTCGATCCTGGAAATTCCAGACCAGATCCAGACCTTCGCGGTTGGCCGGCGAGCGTTGAGCTCACGCACCGAAGAATCCATGAGCAGGCTGTGGATCCGGAGCACTTCGGTCCGATAGATCCGCTCCGCTTGCCAGGACCACCCGGAGCCCGGGCCGAGCAGCGCGGTGTTGATTTCGACCGCCGCGTTAAATGCGTTCGGGCCAGCGCCGAGAGCCGAGAGCCGCAAAACCCGGTTAACCTCGCCCAGCATGCGAGCCGCCAGGCCGCCCCTGGTGAGCCCGATCAGATCCGCGGAGAATTGCGCGGCCGACTGGACGGCGACCGCCCTGAGCCCCACCGCCGGCGCCTGGGACCCCAGCGGGAGGAACTGCTGCCCGTAGAGCTCCAGCGCTTCGGCGACCAGGTCCGCCTGCGACATCACGCCGCCGCGAAAGATCACCCGGTACTCGACGGCCAGGCGATCGAGCTCGACCGCCACCGACGACAGGATCTGCGCGATCGACGTCGCGTTCATCGAGTAGCGGACGGGGATCGCAGCGACCGCGCGGTTCCGGAAAGACGAGAACAGGCTGTGGATCTTTACGACATCACGCCGGCGGATCTTGGCGTTGCGCTTCGAGAGCGCGGCGAGCCGGCGAGCGTAAGCCTCGACCTTCCGCCGCATTGCTGGCGTTAGATCAGCCACCCGACGCCCGACCAGTCCCACGCAGATCAAACTCGCCTTCGGGATCATCCGGATCCGTTCCCTTGCGCGACATCAGCTGCCGGACCGTTGCGGCAACTTCGCCAGCCTTGTCGGCGGCCGTGTGCTCCGGGACGCCCTCGAGCTCCTTCTTCACCTCGATCCCGGAATCCCGCAGGCATTGGATGAACACATCGTTAAGCAGCTCCGGCTTCGCGCATTCGATCGACGACATCTGCACCATCGCGGAGGCGAGCTTCGAAACGATCTCGGCACCGCGCTGTTTATCCTTGCCGCCGACCTCCATCGCGATCAGCTCGAAACATTCCGCCGCGTCGTACTTCACGCCGGAGGCGCGCGATCGGAGGATCAGCGACACCTCGAGCAAACGATGATAGCGCCGGCGGACGCGGCGCTGCTTGCGACGCAGCCGGCGGAGCGGGACGGTATCAGCCGCTCGAGCGGCGCCGAGGTTTGCGTTCGACAGCGAGCCGCGCCAGGATTCCGGGAACCCCTTGGCGCCATAGATCGAGGTGCCGAGCGCGCCATCGAGCCAGGCATCCTCGCCGCCGGAGCCCTGGTGCGTCGTAACTTCGACCTCGACATTTTTATTCGTAGCGAGGACCTTCGGATTGCGCGGCGGCTTGAGGAGCCCCAACTCCTTGAGCTTCGCGTTGGCCTGGGCGGCCGTTCGAATCGACGGGTCCTTGATATGCATCACGAACCAGCGACGCAGGCTGGCGGTTTCAACGGCCGACGTAAGCAGCTCGTCGTGGAAATCGATGTGGTCGATCACCGACGCCAACTCGCCGCGGCCGCGCGTCGCTCCCTCCGGCCGGATCCACGGCCAGAAGAAGCAGAGCCCGTGCACCAGCTTCTCGGTTGTGGGAGCGGCCTCGTTTTCGCCGCCGGCATCCAGGACCGTCTGCGAGATTCGATATTTGAATCCCTCTTCATTTGGCTCGAGGACTTGAATCTGGATGTCCTCGGTGAACGAATCGAGAACGAACCAAAGGTGTGGTTTGCCCGGCGTGCTGCTTGAGACATGCAGGAAGCCATCGCGACGACGATGATCCTGCTGCACGCACTCGACGCGCATCGGGTCAACCCAGCCGAGCTCGAGCGAGCCATCGTGCTCATTCAAATCGGCGCCGAGTATCAACTCGCCTTCGAGCAGGTTCGAGAGCGTCCAGTCTTCATGCTTAGAGCGGATCCGGTTGCGCGGATCGTTCCAGATCTCGTCGAGCTCCTTCTGGAGCTTATCGGCCGCCGGCCCCTTGCCCTTCACGCTGGGGATGAATTCATCGCCGAGAATAAAATCGACGTGGGTCTCGAGAAGGTTCTCGCCATCGCCGCGCGTTGCGTACACCGCATGCGACAGGCCGATCAGGCGATCGCGCTGCATTTGTGTGAGATCGCGCGAGCTCTCCTTGGTGGTGGCCGCGGTTAGTTCCCGGTAGAGCGAATGCGATTGGCTGCCCGTTAGGTTCGAATCCGGATCGGGAGCCGCATCGAGGATCCCCTCGAGGCGATCGATCTCCTGGCGCTGCGACGCGATCAGCGCCTGCGAGCTTAGATCGACATCGAGAGCAGCCAGGCGGCGCTCCGACTCGGCCGGTGCGGACTCCGTAAGCGGATCGTCCGAAAATAGCGCGCGGGCGATGTCGGTGAGTTTCATTAGCGCAACCTCAATGGTGTTCGACGCGGCGCCCATTCGCCGGCGGCGACTTCCACCGTATCAGCATCGGCTCGATTCTGGAAAGGACTCATCGAACCGCGACGCAGCTCGCCATCCTCGCTCGAGGCGCCGACACCGATGCCGCCATCGCCTGCGTGCGTAAGCACCAGCGAATCCCAGTGGTCCGGAGAACGGCCGGCGCGGCGTTTGTACTCTTCCTTTTTTTCGATCTTTCGCCGAGTGCGCTCGTCGAATTTTGCGCGGAGCGTTGTCGCCTCCTGCATAAGCGAGGTCTCATCCAGCACCCTGCTCGCGATGGATATTTTTCCATCGCGGAATCGAGTCTGGACCGCATGCGCCAGCTCGCTGCGGAGGTTGATATGCTTGTCCGGTTCGGTAGCCGTCTCCCCGACGTTGACCGGGAAAACCGGCTGGTTTGCGTTCAGCAGGATGTCCGTGACTCCGCCGCCGATGCCGATATCGTCGACGTACAAGCAGTCCGGATTGAAATCGTCGATCGCAGTTCGAGCGCGACCGGACGTTTGAACAATGTCCTGGCCATGCCAGACATCGACGCGATCGATGAAGTCGCCCTCGCGGTAAGTTAGGACGTTGAGGTTCACGCCTTGGCGCGCGACATCTAGGCCGAGTGTCCGGCCTTCGCGCGAGAGCGGAGCGCCGAACCGGTCGACGATGCGATCGCGCGAATCCATCATCTGCTGGATCGTAATGAGGCCCTCGGTTGTCGCCGTGGGGAAGTTGCCATAGACGTTGACCTGGACCCACGGCGAGTTCTTGCCGTACTTCGAAATCTGATCGAGGGCCCACTGACGATCGACGCGTGGCGCGCGGTTCGGATCATCGGGATCGCCGGTCACGGTAAAGAGCTTCCAGAGATCGCGCTCGGTTGTGCAAGCGCGCCAGAGCGGACCTTCGTTGTGCGTTGGGTTTCCGGCGATAACCAGGTGCATCTCGGTACCCGAAGCGAGCGCACCCTCCGCCGCAGCGACCACCGCATCCGGGACGCCGCCGGCCTCGTCGACCACGATCAGAATATACTCGGCGTGCAGACCGGCGAGCGTTCCCTCCATCTGTTCTTGATCGGCCGAGCGGGACCATTGGCGCGCCGACACAAACCAGTTGTCCGCGTCCGGCTTGTAGGTAATGCGCTCCTTCGCATAGTCGAACGTTCGACGCATGAACTTTGAGCGGCGCATCCACTTCCCGAGCTCGGCCCATAGGCCGTCCTTCAGGTTGCCGCCGGTAATCGAGGTCACCGCGATCTTTGGGAACGGCCGCGTGACTAAAAAGTTCAGGATCAGCCACGAGAGCGTCGCCGACTTGCCAGGACCCTTGCACGCCTTCATCGCCAGACGCGGCGACGATGGAAAAGCCTCGAGTACTTCGATCTGCCAGGGGTCCGGCTGGACGCCCAGCTCCTCGATTACGAACGCGGTCGGATGCAGACGCCAGCGCGCGAGGTTCCATGCAGCGCGCTCGCGCGCTTCGCTCGCATTGACGTATTCATCAGCTACGGACAACGGGCTCCTCCGCTGGCGCTTCGACCTTCGGCGCCTCCGGCGGCGCCGGCGGGAGCGTAATGACAGGATGCGCGTCCAGATCGGCCTTTGCTTCTCGCTCGACATCCGCGCCGAGCGATCGCTCGACCAGGCCGGGGAGCAGGTTCACATCGATCGAGCCGGCGATCTGTGTTTGATTCCGGTCGGCCCAGCCGAGTCGGTTCTTTGCCCAGAAGATCTGTGCGGCGACGTTGTTTTTTTGCGTCGCGTTCTTGAACATCGCCGACTGCACCAGACCATCCGCAGCGCGCCGAGCATCCTCGAACCGCTCCTTCAGATCCGGGAAGGCGGCGACCTGGTACTGCAGCCAGCGTTCGCTTTTGTTGACCGCGGCCGCGGCGAGCGACTGGTTCGCGCCGGCTGTGAAGGCGCCGCAAATTTTATTGGCGTCCGCCGGGATCATTTTTGGGGGCGGCTTAGCAGCTGGCATCGTTGCCTCGCCACCCGACCGCGAGCTCGCCGGTGAAGTTTTGCCAGCGACGAACAGCAACGTCGATCCACCGCGGATCGATCTCCATCCCGAAGCACCGGCGGCCGACGCGCTCGCCGGCGATCAGAGCCGAGCCCGAGCCGGCAAACGGATCGACGAACACCTCGCCACGTTTTGTGTGGTTGCAGATCGGGATCTCGTAGAGCTCGACCGGCTTCTGCGTAGGATGCGACGTGGCCTGGCCACCGACCGAGCCTCGGATCGGCGAGGGGTAATCCCAGACCGTCTTCTGCTTGCGATCGCCGAGCCATTTAGCTTCTTCGTTCCGAGCGTACCAGGCGACCTCGTGCGTCGGTTCGTAGGCGGCGAAGCACGGCTCGTGCTGCCAATGGTAATGCTGCCGCGACAGCGCGAACTGCGACTTCAGCCAAATGATCTGCTGCGCGATCTTGTAGCCGTTGCGTTCGAGCCCGAGCGCGACATCGTGTGCAAGCGCACCAGCGTGCCAGGCGTAGATGACCGGCGCGCCGAACAGGACGAACACATCCGCCCAATCGCTCCGATCGTCGTTCTGGATTTCGCCGCCGCGTTCGGTTTTGTTAACGCCGGCATCGGCGCGCCAGCCGTGGTCGACGCGGACCCCGTAAGGCGGATCGCTTGCGAGCAGCGCCGGCTTATGGCCATCGAGCAGGAGCGCCACGTCGGCCGCAGACGTAGCGTCGCCACATAGCAGCCGATGGGCCCCGAGTAGGATCAGATCGCCAGGCTGAGCCAGCGGTGGCGCCTCATCGGGCTCCGCGGCAGCGTTCGCGTCCGCGCCGGCCGCGCGGTTGATTTCAACTTCGAAGTCCTTGATCAGCTTGTCGGATTCGGAAGTGTCGAAACCCGACAGAGCGAGATCCGCCGGCGCGGACGCGAGCTCGGAGAGCAGCTCGCCGAGCGAGGACTCGTCCCACGTTCCCGAGATCCGGTTAAGCGCCAGGTTGAGCGCCTTCTCCTTGCGATCGCTGAGATCGACCCAGACGCACGGCAGCTCCGCCCAGCCTTCGGCTTCGGCCGCCTTCGTTCGCTGGTGGCCGCCGACGATCACCGGCGTTGCATCCTCATCCCAGCCGGCATCGACCGAGCGACGGTTGACAACGATCGGCTCGACACAACCGAACTCGCGCAGCGAGAGCCGCAGCTTCTCGAGCTCATTCGATGAAATCTTCCTGGGGTTATACGGCGCCGCCAGATTGACGAGCCGCAGCACCGGAAGTGTGCTCTTGGGGGGGATCGCGGGACCAGTCGCCGACTGCTCTTGTTGCATGTGCTCTCCGGAAGGCATCGCCGTCGCCTCTTTTCTAAACTAAGCCACGGCGACGAAGTCCGTCAAGCGAGCAAAAAAACGGCGCCCCCCGAAACCGATCGAGAGGCGCCGCGCGCAATGCGCTGGAGAGCGAGCTTTAGTCGACCTTCTCGGGCAGCGTTTCGACCTCCGGAACCAGCACCGGTGGGATCATCCCCGCGAGCTGCATGAAGCGGTTAAGCTCCGGCGCCATGCCGAGCGACGCGCCGATCGCGACACGCACGAGATCGGCCTTGTCTACGCCGAGCTGCGCGGCCTTCGTTTCGAGTAGGCGATTCATCGCGGACGGTAGTCCGACTTCATAACGTTCAAGACGAGCCATCGCTGGCCTCCTTCATTTCGCTGTAAGGCATCACGAGCGACCCGCCGACCTTGATCGACGCGTTGACGAGCGCGACACCTTCAGCGCTGGATAAAACAGGTTTGCAGCCGTGCGGGCAGCGCATGTCCTCGACCACGCCGAACAGCCTACAGACCATCGGTCTGAGTTTGTAAACGGAACACTTCGAACCTTTGAGATGCGGACACGGAGCATCTACGCGCGCCTGTGGTTTCGAGCCGGCGGCCAGCTCGAGGCGCCGAGCTTCCGCCTTCGACATGATCAGCCCCGAGACACAGTCCGCGCTGCAGAGCCCCTTACATTCGAACGCCGGCAGCTTCGCATAGATCGCGTCGAGCTTCGCGGCCTTCTTCGATCGCCGGCTCACGACGCAGCCCGCTCGACCTTGAACGCGACCAGGATCCCGGCGAGCCGTTCGATCATCTGTTGATGCTCGTGCCGAGATAAGCGACAGCGACGATCGGCGACCAGAAGATCGTGTGCATCCTCGATCGCTTCGAGCAGATCGCCGGCGCCGAGCGGGAAATCTCTCGAGACACGAATGTGCTCCGGGCACGAGCCGCGACCGTTCACGATCCCCGCGGTCGGATCGCCGCAGACCCAGCAAGGAACCTTCCCGTTATCCATCGCGCGCCGCATTAGAACGGCTCCACGATTCGGATTAGGCCGGCCGTTTCCATCGCCGCGAGAGCGGCCGAGGACGCGGCCTCCTCCGACTCGAGCGCGGCCGCGCTGCGTAGCGAGTGCTGCGCGGACACGGCGACATCGGTCGGCAGCCCGGCGCCGAAAACACGCTCCTGCAGCTGGGCAATGAAGTCCTTGAGCGTAGGCCCCGAGTCGAAAGACCGCTCGCGGAGCTGCTCCATTATTTCGGCCGGCGTTCCGGAGTACTCGTTCTTCCCGCTATCGTTTAGTTTCACTTTCATCGTTTTCTCCTTGCCGCTATGCGGCCGCTGTTGCGGCGCGCTCGAGCGGCGCCAGGTTGAATCCGTTGTTCTTGTAGGCCGCAGCCACGCGCGCGAAGTAGATCCGCGACGGGCCCTGCGACGGAATGCGACGACGGCGATGGACGTACACGATCGCCGAGCGCCAAACGCCGTGCTCATCGCGCACGCGCATCGACCGGCGCTCGTAGACCCACGGCCAGCCTTCGCAGGCGTCGAGCTTCCGGAGGTCGCGCTTTGAGATATTGAACAGCACACCCTCCACCACCGAGCCGGCATCGCGCTCGACCGTAGCGACGGCGCCGCCCCAGCCCTGAGAGTAGCCGGCGAATCCGATCGACCAGCCCTCGAGCTTCGCCGCGCGCACCGGATAGCTATCCGGACAGCGGCGCTGCATCTGGAGCGGGTCCAGGTTTGAGCCATAAGCAAAATAGAGCATCACGCCTCCAGCGGTTCGCGGACCGGCATCACATCGCGCCAGGAATCCGAATCGTAAACATCAGTCTCATCGGCACGACCGGCCCAGCAGTAGAACCAGGCGCCATGCTCGCCCCCTTCGACAGCGACGCGGCAGCGTTCGCGACGGTAGAGCGTGGGGCAGCCTTCGACTTGATCGAGATGCGCCAGCGCGTTCTCGTCGACCGAGTAGAGCTCGCCGCGGACCTGGTGCCCTTCGAGCGGGATCACGCCAGGGAACCACGCGCCGACATCGACCAGCGCATGGCCCGGCAGCACCGCGTCCTTCTCCACCAGCACCGCGCGCTCGCCCTGCAGAACCGGATTGAGCCGCAGCCCCGACATCAGCGTCCCGTAAACAAAAATCATCGTTCGTTCGTTCGACATATCCATCTCCAACTAGGCCGCCGCAGAGCGGCGTCCGTTTTGAAAGGCGCTGTCACCAGCGAGGCGGGAGAGCATGTGCAAGCGGCACGTTTTGAACTCGGTGCCGATCAGACCGAGCGAGAGCAGGAACACGCGGAAATCGTATTTTGCGGTCGCGGCGTTGTAGGGGCGACGCTTGGCCGAGGCCGACTTACCGTTGATCGCCTTGGCGCCGAGCGCGAGGCAGAACTGAACCATCGCCTTGACTTTGCCAGCGTGGAGCGTCGCATCGAACAACCGGAACTCGACCGTGCCGCGGAAGAAAACGTTGTGCAGGTTTAGGCCGTGGTAGCGGTTGTGGTCATAGTGCATCGGGCGATCGTTCTGGCGACCGTACACCGCGCGGTTGATCCCGTTCAGATCGGCGCCGGCTTCGGCAGCGGCGACCACGCGATCGGTTACCGGTCGCGCCCAGCGGCTCTGGCGATCGTTGGTGACACCAACTGCAGCGTAGATCAGCTGCTCTTGCTTGCGGACCGTCTTGACGAGCCGACCGAGCGCCTTTGAATCGAACGACTGCGCGCCGAGGTGAATGTGGATCCCGCAAGAATGATCGATGCGACCAGCGCGCGAGGTGCGAACAGCGCGAACGATCTCTTGCAGCTGCTCCATGTCGTCCCAGCGGAGAATCGGGGAAACGATCTCGGCGCCGCCGCCGGTCACGCTGCCATCGCGCACGACCTTCCAGGTGCGACCGTCAGGCGCCGTTACGCTGACCGAGTAGCCGCGGTTGATCTGGCCGCCGGTCACCGAGTGGATCGCCGCGGCGACATCTTCGCGCCGGCCGACCGTCTCGATCTCGATTCCGAAGGTGAGAGCTTTCATCGTCGCCAGGGCTTTTTGCTTTGCGTTCATTCCGTTCTCCGTTGCGTTGTTGGCTGCGTTGTTCATAAAGAGATAATACGGTAGCCAACCGTATAGCGCAAGGGTTTCTGTGGAAAAGTTTGCCCGCAGTTCCGGGCTTTCTCAAAAAACATGCTTTTTGCCCTACGTTTCGAGCCCGTGGACGGCCGGATTGAGGTCGATATTCCAATCGAGCTCCACGTTTTTATCGCAATCGACGCACCATTGATCCGAAAGCGAGAGCGAGCACTCCATGTTTCCGCCGATGAGCTCCCGAGTTACCGGCGAGATCCATTCGAGGACCTGGACATTCGAGCCGCCGCAGGCCGGGCAGGTCACGATGTACGGCGACGCCGCCAGGACCCGGGCCACCGCCTCGATCGCGGCCGGCGACGTTTCCGGGCCGAGATTGACCTCGGCATCACCGGAGGCGCCGCCGGCGCCGAATTCGACCCCGTAGCCGACACCGAGCTTCGAGAGCAGCTCGAGGACCTCCGGCCGCTTCCCGGCCGAGACCGTAATCGCCAGCGACGGCATCAGCCGACCAGCCGGCGCGCAACCTTGGCGTTCTCGCGAGCGTTCTGTGCATGTAGACCGACGATCGCATCCTCTAGATCCTTCTTCGCTTGGGCCAGCAGGGCTTCAACTTTTGCGTTCATAGCGTTCTCCTTGGGACGGTTGGGGATCGATTACTTGGAGCGGGTTTCGAACCAGAACGCCCGAGTGAAGGTGCCATCGTGGAGACTGACCATCGAGCCATGCGAGGTGCTGCCCTTCGGATCCCAGCCGTTGCACTTGGCGTGGGATTCGGCGGCGATCCGGGCGTTCTTCGCGAACTTGCGATCGGTAAAGGCGATGTGGACATAGAAGGCGCCGCTGGCCGGCTTCGCTTCGAGGGTTTGCATCGTTCGGTTCTTCATGGCCTTCTCCTTGGCGGTTTGTTTCGCTGCGTTGTTCATACACAGATAATACGGTGCCCCACCGTATAACGCAAGGGTTTGGCGCAAAAAAAAAGCCCGGATTTCCGGGCTTTGTTAAAAAAGGTTACGGATGGGCTCCGTATCGGGGCTTTTTACACCGCCGTGTCCCGAAAACAGGCCGAGCAGCGATCGGAATCGACCCAGCTGCAGCCGCCAAGGCACGGCTTCGCATCCGTACAGCCGCAGGCCGAGCAGCGATCCTCGAGCAGTATGCGCCAGATCGCCTGATGCACCGACCCTCTATCCCCGAGCGGCGCCAGGTAGCCGGCCGAGAGCAGCCAGCCGACGACCATTGTCGCCAGGCCGCTCCGCACCCCGGGCGACCAGACCACCGAGAACGCCGCCAGCCGCCCCGCCATGAAGCCAGCCAGCTCCTCGACATCCGCCAGCCGAATCGATCGCGCCAGGTCGACCGAACGCGACGCGTTCAGTTCGAGGAACAGATCCAGCGACAGCTCCGAAAATGCCGATCGCGACGGCGCCCACTCCTCGATCGGATTCCCGAACGCCGCCAGCATCGACGGATCCGGACCGACCTCGATCGTGTGTTGCGGATACGCGCGGAGCAGCTCGTGCTCCAAACGATCCTCAAACAGCTCGACCCGCTGCAGCAGCCACCGCAACGTCGCCAGCGCGCGAGCGTTCAACGGCGGCGCCGACTTCCGCGCGGACTTGTCGCCGAGCATCGAATCGATCTCATCCAAACGGTACGCCTTCATCGCAGCAGCCCGCCGAGCCGGCCGAGCTCCTGCAGCAACGACGCCTCATCCGATCGCGATCGCATGCGCGGACGCGGCGGCGCCGAGCGGTTGTGTTTCGATCGAGCGCGCCGGCGCAACTTGCGCCAATCCTTACGACGCCGGACGTTCAAACGGACCATGCGATCGCGGGCCTTTTTGTTTCGAGTACTCACAGCGCGAACCTCCTCACGATCGATCCATCCGCGATCAACGCGATGCATTGCCTGACAGAAAAAATCGGGATCAACATCTCCTGGGCATGCTCGACCTCGCGGCAGCTGCCCGGCGACTTCTCCCATTCCGGAACGACGCAAACCGCATCGCACCGCTCGAGCAGATCCAGACCCGACTCGATCCAGGTCGCCTCCGGAGCCGAGCCCCAGAAGAACCGCGACATCGTGTGCACACAGAGCACCGCGGCGCCGGCGCAATGCAGACGGAGAGCGATGCGCTCCGCGCGCCGAATGTTCTCCTCCCGCTGGTAGGCGGTAGCGGCTGTGTAGGCGCCGGCAACGTAGACCACCGGACGCGCGCTCACGACGCACCCCGCGATCGCTCGAACGGTCCGCGCAACGACGCCGACAGCGCCGCCGGCGGTTGAGTCGAACCACCCGCGTGGATCCAGAGCCAAACAGAGCCGCCGAACAGCAGCGCCAAGCGCTCCCGCAACGACGGCCGCCAGCGCGACAACGTATAGCCCTCCGGCGGATACGCGAGGCAGCCCTGCCAGACATCCAACGACCCGCACTCCTTCTCCGACATCGTCGACGGGCGACGCAACGACGCGGTCGACTGTGCAAACTTCGACGGCTTCATTTGGCACCATCCTTACCGAGAGCGACCGCCTCCTCGAGCCGGCACAACCGATCGTCGATCCGATGCTCCGGCGGACAGCTGCGATCGCCAGACTCACGGATCGGAACATACCCGGTCGCCTGGACGATATCGGCCAACTCCTTCTCCGCCGACTCCAGACGATCGGCGAGCTCAAGAATCGCCCGCTCGAGCAACGGCTGCTCCAGCTCCGGACGCTCCTCGCACCGCAGCCGATTCCGCTGCAGCAGGTCGATTGCCGACAACCAGCCGCTCATGAGAACACCTCGATCCAGCGAGCGATCGCAGCCTCGGCCGATCGATAGTCCGCCTCATCCGGACAGTTCATCTTCAGCAGGCGAGCGACCCCCCGCAGATCCTCGATCAGCGTCGAACACCCCATCCGAGCCGGCAACGACGCGTCGAGCTCGAACGCAGACGGAGCAAGGTCGACGAACAACGACGGCAGCTCGCCAGCGCGAGCATTGAACGACACACCGCGAGCCGGCAGCACACGACCCGAGAATTCGTCAGAAATCTCCAAACTGTTTGGAGCCGACCCATCGCAACGGATGCGGACCCGGAGCGGAGCGCGAACCGACTCAGCACCCGACCCCACAGGGGCAGACTTCGCGGAAGCCGCGCCCTCCTCCCGGTCCAGCCGCTCGACCTCGGCGGTTAGGGTGTCATTTTTATCGCGTAGGTCACGCACCTGCTTCCTGTGCCTGTCTGCACGCATCTCGGCCATGCCGTTGTTCATTAGGTCGTTGAGCCGCGACACTTCCCCCTCCGCCACCTCGGCGCGTTTGGTGGCGGCTGAGAGGTTGGACTTTAGCTCTTTAACGTCCGCGTTTGCGATGCCGATAATGACTCCCATTTTCAGGTTTTTATCTTTCAAGCACCCCCAACAATCCCCACACTCCCCACACGGCGGACCAGCTTCGCGATCAAGACGGTCCTGACCGTAGGCATTCAACAGCCCAAGCCAAGCCTCCTCACTCACCCCAGACAGCATCTCCCGAGCCACAACCGCCCGGGCCTTTTTCGATACATCCGACATTTGCGGAACCTCCTTTTTGCATACGGCGATCAACCGTAGGCGCGTTTTGAAATCATAACATCGTCTGAGCCCACCCACTTAGCGCTTCGGGGGGGCCCCCTCATTCCGCGGGCCGGGGGGCCGGCGGGGGGCCTGCCCGAGCAGCCGGAGCGGCGACGACGGACGGCGATCGGCACCGACCGAGTCGCATCTAGGCGAGCGCTTCGATGGGGGCGAAAGTCCTCGCACCCAAAAAAGGCCGCCGTTCCGCCAAGGTCCGATAACGGCCATTGAGTCACCCTAGGCCAGAAGGCCCAGCGTTCCGGGCTTTCCCCGAATCTGTACCCCAGAGAGGTCGCTCGCTTTCGCCTCCACCAGTCGCAACTAGGCGCCGAGCTCCAGGAGCACACCAGCGACGGCGATCGGGAGCCGGTGTGCAGGTACGCCGCCAGGCCCAGCCTTTTAGCCGACGCGCAGGCGCGCTTGCAGAGCCGGTCCAGCCGGCAGCCAGCGGCAGGGTGCCACAATTTCGCTGCGGCTAAGCGCCGCACCGGAACTTTGACTGGGCCAGACAGCCTTGATTCCCCGAGCGATCGTTCAGCCGCGCGGTAGCGCTCGTCTCCCCCGCCGTAAGGCGAGAGGGGGAGAGGAGCGGTTCGACCACGCCCCAGGTTCGATCTTGTCCCCCGATATAGATCCTCCCTACTAAGCCCCCCCCCTTTAGGGGGGGGGCCTAGGTAGGGGCCCCCGCTAAGTAGGGGCCCGTGCTTAGTACGGGGTTTATTCCGTAAGCTGTAGAGAGCAGGGGAGTTACGCACGCTAAAAATCGTCCATATCGGGGAGCGGCTCAACAGCAACAGGGCAGTACCCATCGCACCCCTGGTCAACCCCTATTGGGCCCATTTCGGCCTTCAGGCGCCGATCGGCGGCATTGGCGTGGGCATGACGCAGGACGGTAGCGGCGCGCCGGTAGACCTTCCGCTCGAGCGCTTCAGCGGTCGACTTGGCCAGGCCGTAGCGGTTGGCGAGCCGGTAGAGAGGCACGCCAGGACCGGGCGCCAGGAGCCGCTCCACGAGCACGGCATCCTCGAACGCAGCGAGGGCACGGACGCGCTCCTGGACGGCGCCAGCGGTATCAGGGCCGACCGCTTCGAGCGCAGCCTTAAGCCCTCGACGCAGCTCCCCGTTCGGCTTCCGGCTACGTTTAGCCACCGGAGCCGCCGCGATGGGACCGCCAGAGCGCGGCGATCGCTTCGAGGTCGCACCCAGACCGAACGCGACCTCCCGAAGAGCGGAATTCACCACCCGCGACCCGTACCATCAACTCCCGCTGCCACGGATCGATATCGAGATGGCGAAGGGCCATCCGAGAGAACCGGAGATGCGAGAAGATCGCCCGCACGCCGCCTGGCGCCTCGACGAATTCAGGCGGCAGCGACATCAAGACGGCCGGCGGATCGTACTGCCGCCGGATCATCGCTCCACCCGCCTGGCGAGCCGCACCGAAACGATCCGACCAGCGGCATCGGTGTGGAGCCGCTCGATCTTGCGACCGAACAGGGTCCCAGAGATCCTGAGCTCCTCCTGCAGGGGATCGCCCCGGAGCCCGAGCGCGAGGCATTCGCTATACGGCAGCACGCGGAACGAATGCCGGCGCCAGGTGGCGCGATCGTAGGCGCCGAGTAGCGCAGAGCCGCCGAGATCCAGGAGGACCAGCAGGTCGGCATGCGTAGCCGGCAGATCATCGCGACGCGGCCGCGGCCAGCGGGGGAAGCCCATGATGGCGTTCAGACCGAGCAGAGCGGCGATCATGGCTCCACCTCCTCGAGCCCGCGGAGCGTTGGATATTTGCCAGGGCCGCCGGCCGACCGGTAGAGCCGATCGACGCCGGCCGCGTTGGCGGTCGACACCCGCTTACCCTTCAGCTGCAGCGTGGCCGTCTGGTTGCCGAGCGCACGACCGATCCAGCCGCGCTTGGCGCCATTGGCGACCAGCCACCGAACCTGGCGATGAGTAGGGGCAGCATCCAGAAACCCGCGACCACCCCAAGCGAGCACATCCTCCCAGCGGATCGCTAGGATCCTCTTCTCGGTATCCCGCCGGACGTAATGCTTGCCCTCGCAGTAGGCAGCCTTGGCCAGCGTCGACTTAGCGATACCAGCGATCCCAGCCAGGCGCTTGTAACCGACGCCACGGCCGGTCCATAGCTTGATCCGGGCCAGCAGGCGCCGCTTAGGCACGAGCGGATTCCCATCGCCAGCCTTGGCCGCCTGGTACCGGGCGCAGGAGTAGCGGGAGTTGGCCGCCCTGCAGGGCAGACAGCGACAGCCCGCGAGGTAGCGATAGCGCTGCCCGTGTGGGTAGCCCGCGTAGAGCGATTTGTGGTCGGGCATCCGATCCGGCTTCACGATCGCCGCCGGTTGCGCCGAGCGCGCATAGACGACCCGGTCGACCGCGGCCGCGGCCTTGGCGGAAGGGGCCCCCGCCGGTAGGACCGCAGGCCGCAGCGGCAGGATGCGACCCGCTGCGATTCACCGAGCCAGACCGGCAAATGCGGATATTCGCCAGACCGCTCACAGCGCCGCCGGCGCCACCACCGGCGGACGCGCACCAGCGGCTCGAGGAAATCGAGTAGGAAAACCAGCAGCAGCAGCAGGAACAGCAGCAGCAAGGGGGTTAGATTCTCAGGCATAGGGACCTCCAATAGTCCGGATAGGAGCGACATCGTGCTCCAAAAAGTGTTAACAGTGGCGCTTTCTTGCTCCGCAAAATGGGGTTTCTTGCTCCGCCTGTGATCGATATGGAGCCCTTTGTGCTGCGCCTGTGATCGACGTGATCTGGACGCTTGCAAGAAAGCGCGGAATGGCGGCATTTCTAACGTTGAGCGAAAGATCTCGTGTGTGCTTCCAGGAGATCACCGTGCTCTCCGCCGAGCTCCGCGGCGCCTTAAAGGCTCCGCGAGAACAGCCTCCGCGACATCCGGATCCCAGCCTCCAGGACCACCCGAGCACCGCATTTGACGATGGACCAGCCGTTTGATCCGGCCCTTCGGCCGGCGGCCAGACCAGATCACGCCGCCGGCTTCGTAGCGTTCCCAGTAGACGACACCAGGCGCGCTGTACGGCCGCCTGCTGGCCCCGGGACCAAAAGCCAGCGCCCAGCCAGCGTGGTGGCACGATCGGCAGCCAGAGCCCCCGCAGCGCTCGCAGACGACCATCGCAGTGGCCGCCTTCACCGGTACACCGCCCGGCAGGACGGGCAGACGGCCTCGACCGACCCGCCCATGCAGACCGAGCAACCCGACCGGACCGGCACCAAAGGATCGATGCCTTCGCCGGAGCAGCGCTGGCATTCGACCATCGTCTCGGCATAGCCGCCCGGCCGCGGCGCCAGGACCATCACCTCGCCCTCGCCGGAGCATTCTCGGCAGAGCTTCATCGCCACGCCTTCGCACGATCGGCGATCGCCGCCAGTTCAGATCCGAGCCCGCAGCCCGGGAGCGACCAGACCGAATGGTCCACATCGACGCGCTCGCGGCCCCGGAGCTTCTGGTTGTCGCCAGCCCCGACGCAGTAGAGCCGGCTGCCCCGACCGAAATCGATGACCAGGTCCGTGGAAAGGCCGAACGGGATGCCCTCCTGGCGAGCGATATCGGCCGCGGTAGCGCACGCATCGCGCGCCGAGTAGAGATCCCGGCAGACGTAAGCGACCGAGCGGTTAGAACCGCCACGAGCGGCATCGATCACGACGCCCAGCGCGCGGACGGTTCGACCGAGTGCGCGTATCGGCAGCTGCGCGACGCAGGCGCTGAGCAGATCAGGCTCCGGCTTCCAGAGCCCCTGCTTCCCGAGCGCCATGACGGGCTCGAGCAGCGCGATGGGACTAGAGACCAGCCAAGCGTTCTTGTACGGCCATTGCACATCCTCGTTTCGGACGCACGAGCCGAGCCGCACCATGCCGATGAAGGCGCCGCGCGATCGGAGGCCATCGAGCACGACGCCGCGCTTCGATTTGTCCTGGGTAGCGTGGATGAACAGCCGGCCGGAGTAGCGAGGCCGCCAGTTGCGGAACTCGCGATCCTTCGAGCCTTCGATGAGTTGGCGAGCGTAAGGTTGATTGACGGAGAGCGCGCGCATATCACTCCTCCCCGGTCGCAGCGTCGATCGCTTCGCCGAACGATCGCGCGGCGCGCGTAACCAGCCCGAGCGTTGTGTCGCACAGACCGACATCCGAGGGGAGCTCGTACTCGAACGATTGCCAAGTCCTAGAGTCCTCGCCGCGCGGCGAGCAGAGCACCAGAAAAAAGCCGTCGATCTCGCCATTCTTCTGCGCTTGCTCGAGCACGCCGACGATGTTGCTGTGGACCGTTGCCGCAGCCGGCTCGACCGGGAAACGACTGAGACCAGAGCCGCCAGGTTTCTTCTTCAAAACAGTTCTCCTTGATTGCGATCCAGCCAGCGATCGACTTGCGCCTCGAGCTTCTTGGCGCGCGCCAGGTCGGACTGGTTGCGGTGTTGAAAGTACGCCTTCTGGTAGCTACGCATCCGCGCTACCAACTTCATGAATTCTTCCGTCGACAGCTTCGCCATTGGTCCCCTCTATCCGTTGCTCGACAGCGCGCAGCTCATCCATGAACCGCTCGAAGCCATCGAGCCGATATGACAATTGCTTGGGCGATATGCCGAGATACTCGGCAGCGTTCCCGTGGTGGCCTTTATGCAGCCAGAGCGCCTCGGCGACCAGGAGCCTGGCCGCGGTATCGAGTAGGCTCTCATCGCCCAGCCGTTGCGGAGCGATCAGGTCGAGCAGCTGCACCGGCGACAACGGCATGTCGACCAGATGGAGCTGCGGCAGCTTCCGCTTGAGGCGATACGTTGGCATCAGCCGCGACGGTTGAATGAATCGAGAATCATCTGGTCGAGCTTCTGCCTAGCGCGCCGAGCGAGGTTCGAGGCGAGCTCGCGCCGGCACTTCGCCTCGTCGATCGCGCGCAGGATCTCGGCGGAGTACTCGAACGAACGCTCCTCGCCTTCGCTCGAGCGACCGACCCAGCCAGCGCCGCCGAGCCGGACGGACGCGCCATAGTCGCGAGAGCCATCCTCGCGCACGAACGGCCAGCCGCTCTCGAAGCGACAGAGCATCTCGGGCGAGAGCACCGCGATCGCGATATCGCCGGCGTTCGAATCCGATTGATACTTGATGGTCATAGGCCGCGAGCCCCCAATAGGAAATCCAGGATGCGATCCCAGAGCGTAGGCCGCTCAAGCTCCTCGAGTAGCGGGATCGCTTCGCGCCGTTGGCTGTCGCATGACGAGCAGCGGTGGACGATATACATCCAGCCGCGGCAGCGCGACTCAACAGACGCGCGGACGGACACCAGGCCGCAGGCGAGGCAGCGGTTCATGACGGCACCTGCGTCGCCGGCGGCGAGTTGCGCCAGACGAGCTGCACGAGCGCCTCCTTAAAGGCCGTGGTCTGGTTGACGTTGCCGAGAGCGAACAACGACGCCACCGCGAGCTGCTGCCGCCGAGCCTTCTCGGTCGGTAGCTTGACGATCCGCAGGAATTCGAGAAAACAGCTGTGCTCGTAGTAGCGCCGGCCGCAGGGTAGCGGCAGCCGCACCGGGTAGGCCGCACCGAGCCGACCCTCGTGCATCAAGCCGATTAGCTTTAAGTACTCCCCATCGCAGCGAGCGATCCACTTACGGTCCTGAGCGCAGACGCGCTGCGCGTGCAGCCAGACCCGCCAGCGTAGCTGTGGTTCGGAGAGGTCCTCGCGGATTTCGCGAGCAGGCGCCGAGCAGCGCCGCCAGAAGTCGGAGAGGGTAGCCGTCGCCAGGCTAACCACGATCAGACGATCCGCAGGTTACCGGGGGCCTCCGGTAAGATCACGGGAGTCACGACCACGGCCGCGGCAGCGGACCGCTGCACAGTACCGCCGAGCGACGCATCATCGCCGGGCAGTTGCGTGCCATCGACAACGAACCACGGCTGCTCGAGCACGATATCCGCCGAGCCACCAGCGGCGTTGGGCTCGATGACGATCTCCATCGCGATCGAGCGCGAATCGAGCCGCGAGAACGAAGTCACCGTTACACCCGGGTAATTGATGGACGCGACGATCGTCGGCGAGAAGTTGAAGCCGGCGACAGCGAGATTGCAGTCGACGCCACCACCGACGATCGGCGAGCAGTTGGCGATCACGTTGACGACTTGCGGATCTGGCCAGGCGCGCAGCTCGCGACCGTAGCCGATTGAATCGCCGGCGGCGCTGTAGGACCGCGCGCTGATGAAGTACTCCCCTTCGGCCGGGAGCACGAGCGTGGCCGCCGTAGTAGCGCCAGCGTCGACTTGGCCATCGTAAGCGACCCAGCCCTGGGCCTCGCGCGACTGGGCCCCGTAAAACAGCCTGTACCCGGTAGCGCCGGCGACGGGATCGAACCCGATGGTGCAAGTGTTATCTGGCGCGGTTTGAGCGAACGATGCGATCGAGGCGAGCAGCGCGATGCACGCGGCCGCCAGCAGTTTTCGAAGCTTCATGACCTCTCCTCTACAGCCGGCCGGACGCCCTCAATAACGAGATCGCTGGCCGAGCGATTGAGGACATCCCGAATGTGGGATGCCCAAAAGTGTGCGACGCAGCCGAGAACCCCGTTGCGCCGGCATGGAAATCTTACCGTACCTTTCCCGAGCAGCCGATGAACGACGCTTCGGCGACCGGCGCCGAAGTCGAGCTGATCAACTTCGACCCAGAGCGACACGATCGCGGAATGCGCTGGCACGCCTTGCGCCAGCGCCGCATATCCGGCGTTGCGGACGATCGACACGAGCTCCGCGCGGCTCATGAGAGAACCATCATGGCCGCACCATCCGAACCGTCCCCGTTGCGCCGCCGGCAGTTTCGATCGCCAGCCGTGTGCCTTCCGGTTGATCCGCGAGCCGACCGAGCGCACGGACCAGCTCGACCTGGCCAGCCGTAGGCTCGCAGCCGGCGATCTTGCGCGCGCACGCTTCCGGACGATCGCGCATCGCGACGAGCTGTTCATCGGTGAACCAATCGTTACTCATAGCGCACCCGGTCACCTTCGACGATCTTGTCCTCATCCTGCTTGCAAGGGCACTCCGGCTGCGTTGACGCGCCGACCTTCAGCCAGAGATGACGAGCGCTGCCCTCGCCGTGGTTGTCCTCTTCGGCGCCGCCCATGCCGAAGCCGGCGCGAACGCGCTCGAGCTCTTCATCGGAGCAGACCTCGTTGACCCTGCTGCCGACCACCATCCCAGGGACACGCCGAACGCACGAGATGTGGAAATGCGGCGATAGCGGACCGGCAGCACCGACATCGGGAACGACCTCGACAGCCGAGATCACCTGCAGCCCGAGATCCTCGTGGCGGTAAACGCCATGAGATACGCTGGCGAGCGCCGGCAGATAGCCCGCGAGCTTCCAACTTTTATCGACCGGCCTCTTATGCATATTTTCGGGCTCCTATTCCGCGTCAGCGGGAGAAAAATGCTGCAGGAAATATCGAGTGTTCTTACCTTGGCGCAGCTTGCGAATGGTGCCGTCGACGTAAAGCGCCTTGAGATGCCGCGAGGTTACGCGGCCGCAATCGGAGACACCTTCCGCCTGTACAGCGCGGATCAACTCCTGGCGAAGTACGCCGATCATCCCGGAGGTCTCGAGCTCGCGCAGGATTGCGCCGCCGGCATCGTCCGCGCGACCGGTTGAGATCAGACGAACGCCTGTGCGATCGAGCACATCGTCGATCTCCATTTTGAGCGGAGGCGCCGACGCACCCCAGCGGCACTTGCCTTGCCGAAGGATCAGCGAGCCGCCATCCTTGTCCTCTTCGAGGCCCCACAGTTCATCGAGCCAGCCGCGCATGTCGCCGGCGCCACGAATGCGATCGAGCCAATCGCTCTTCGACTTCTGGTCGCCGCCGACTTTCCGGAGATGGTGCAGCATCACGAGCCCCGCACCGTTCTCGCTGGCGACCTGGCGAAGCGGCCGCAGGCGCCGCATGAAGAACTCCGACATCGCAGCGTTGTCGTTCTCGTTGCGCTGATGGAACCGGACCAGCGAGTCGAACATGATCCAGTCCGGACGGAAGGCTTTGATCTCCGCGCCGATACGCCGCCAAGCGTTCTCGTCATCGAGGTTCAATCCGTTCTCGACCAGGTAGCGCACGGGCAGTTGGCCGAGCTCGGCCGCGTCCATTTCGCGACCACGCGCCAGGCGTTGCACGCGATAGCGAACCAGGCGCTCGTTGTTCTCTTCGTCGATGAGCAGCACGCGCTGCGGCCGCCACACCTTCTCCTCCTGCAGCTCCGCGATCGGCCGCCCCGATTCGGGATCAACGACATTGATGTGGTCGAGCCACTTCGAACGACCGGAGGCGAGACAGAAGGCGAGATCCAGGAGCACCCAGCTCTTACCGACGCCGGGCTCGCCGGCGATCATGCAGACATCACCCTCGGCGAGCCACGACGGGAACACCCACGGAATCGTCTCCGGTTCGGCTTCCGCGACCGCCTGCAGGTCGATCGTGTGCAGATCCGCGCTTACGCCGTTGAGCGAGTAGAGCGCGGACAGGTTGTCGCCGGCTTTCGCCAGCAGGTCCTCGAGGACTTCACGACGATCGCCATCACCAGACTCGAACGGATCCAGGAGCAGCGCCTGCTGCAGCGCCGACGAGTAGCGTCGACGCACGCGCAGCTTCTGGAGCTTCTCCAGCTGGTGCTCGAGCAGGATGGGATCCTCGATCGCCGGCGAATCGAGCGCCCACACTTGCAGATCATCGACGGAGATCTCCAGCTCGGCCGTTCGATCGGGACCGAGCTCCGCATGGATAACCGCCGGCGACATCTCGCGGCCGTAGGCGTACAGCACCGCAATCGTTCGATACACGGACCTTGAAAGCGGCGAGCTAAAGTCGGCCGTTTCAAGTTTCTCCGCCACCCGCGATGCTGCAGCGCCGCCATTCAAAGCAGCGCCGAGCACCGCGCGTTCCGCCGCCGGGTCGCGTAGTTTGTCGGGATCGATAGGCGGCATCAGTATCTCCAGAGCTCGATCAGGGTAGAAGGATTGTCGCCGTACACCTTGGTCGCACGGAGATCCACGATGCGCGCATCGTCCTTAAATACGCGCCCCTTCTCCAGACCGTCGAGCACGCCTTTGAGGTAGTTGTCGAGATCGGGACGCCGAGCCGGCACGGACCAAGTCGGCTTCTTGATCCGGGGCAGTGTGAACTTCACGCGGAGCACGAGCGGCTCGTCGACATCGAGAGGAACGCCAGCCTTACGCATCGCACGATTAGCCATCAAGGCAATGTGCTGCTCGTAGGCGCGCGTTTCCGGAGCGGTAAAACCACGGACCGCTCCGACCGGTTGTTTGCAGAGGCGGCAGCGACGCCCGGTGCGTTGCATCCGAGCGCGCTGCCACGCCTGCGGCTTCCCGTCGACCTGGAAACGAACCGTCACGCCGGCGGCTCGTCGTTGGTATCGCCTTCTTCCGCAGCGAGCGGATCCGGCAGCGGCGCCTCCGTAATAACCGGAGCCTCGTCCTCATCGCCGAGAGGCTCGTCCGCGTTGTTCGTAAGCGGATCGACGAGCTCGAGCTCCGACTGCCGGTCCGACGTATCGAGCGCCTCGCGGCTGCCCGGGATCTCTTCGCCGGTATCGAGCCGACGCACGAACTTCGCGTTCTCCTCGAGCGCGACGACGGTCTCGCAATCGACCATATCCTCGCGCTCGCCCTTCCGGAGCCACCGCCGGATCTTCGCGACTTCGGCGAGCTGCTCGTCGACGATATCCTTGCACCGCTTCGCGGCCTCTTGCTTCGCCGCCTCGGCCTGGTCTTTCGTATCCAGCGCTTCGGCCATCTTGCTCGCCAACTCGACGCGGTCCTTATCCGCGAGCTCGATCGGCAGCATCCTTTGAAACTTACTCATTCCCGGAACCTCCTAGCACGCACCCTTCCTCCAGCCGGACCTGCACATCCGCGGCCTCGTAGATGGCTGGCATGTGGGCGACAAAAATGACGTTGTGAAACCCGCCGACGTCGATCGCGCGACGGAGCATCGAAATGAACTGCGAACCGCGCGCGGCCGAGATCGGGCCCGACGTTTCATCGAACCAGAGTGTGCGCCAGCGGACGCCGGAGCGTTCCGCATTGAGGATGGACAGCGCGAGCCGCATCGCGACATCGACGATCGCCTTCTCGCCACCGGAGAGATCGTCGACCAGGCGGACCTCGTCTTCATCGTAGACGCGGATCGAAAAGTCCTCCGACATTTCACCCTTGCCGCCCTTCTTCTCCTTGAGCGTTTGAATCTCGATCGAGAACCGACCATGCGACCACGCCGCCAGCAGATCGTTCGTCTTGGCGGAGACCTCCGGACCGGCCGCGTCGATCAGTAGCGCCTGGGCCCCGTTGGGACCGAGCCCCTTAGCGACGCGGGACCAGTCGAGCACCCGAAGGTTTGCGGCATCGAGTATCGACGTCGCCTCCTTGAGCTCGGCATCGCAGCGTTCGAACGACACGAGCCGCTCCTCCTGCTTGGCGAGATCCCCGAGCGCGCTGTCGAGCGCTTCACGCGCCTCGCGTTCGTTTGCCATAGCTACCTCGCCCTCGCGCTCGAGCGCGACAGGATCGGCACCAGCGGCCGCCTCAAGCGCCGCGCCGAGAGCATCCTGCGCCTCCTTGAGCTTCTCGGTGGCGGACGCCAGGACCCTACGCTTCTCGCCAGCGAGATCCTCGGCAGCGTCGATCGAGCGACGGGCAGCAGCAGCTTCATCCGACCGAGCGCGATCGCGATCCTCTACGGCCTTCGCGATTTGCTCGAGCTCCTCGGCCAGCTCCCGCTTGAGGCGCGCCTCGGCTTCGGCTTTGCGAGCGTCCTCGGCACGGGCCACCTTGAGCATCGGAGCCCGACCGGCGAGCTCGCGAGCATCAGCCAGCTCAACCTCGGCCGCCGCCCGATCCTCCGGCGAGTAGTTGGGGAGGATCTCCGCATCCTTGCGGGCGTTCAATTCAGCGATCCGGGCCTGGTCCTCGTTGATCGATAGCGCCGCCTTGCGAGCATCGGCCAGCAGGGGGCATGTGCCCGCGAGATCGATCGAAGCATCGGCGCCATCGACCCACGAAGCGGAGGCGGAGCAGGGCACCTCGCCGACGAGCGCGGCGCGCTTCTCGGCCGACGCCACGGCCGCCTCGAGGTTCCCGATTTCGTTCTCGACCTTCGCGAGATCCTCGGCGTGGCCCCGGAGGATCTGCAACCGCTCATCGATCGAATCGAGCTCGGAGACCGCATTCTCAATCCGATCGGCATCGAGCAGCGCGTCCTCGATTTCGGGAGAGGTCTTCAGCGCGCGCTCGACGGCCCCTGCGTTGCGATCGCGAGCAGACGACTCAAGGGCCGCCCGGTCCATCGCGGGGGCCATAGCGAGGCGCCTGGCGGCCTCATCCTGGGCGTTCTTCGCCGCATCGTCCGCGCGCTTCGAGTCGGCAGCCGCGGCATCGAACGCCGAGCTGGCCGATCCGTGGGCTTCCCGAACGGAATCGAGCCGGCCCCGAGCGTCGGCCGTATCCGCGACCTTCTTCTCCCATTCGACACGAGCGGCCGTAGATCTCTCCAGGGAGGACGTTGCGCGATCGCGCCCCCCCTTGGCGGCCGCGTGTGCAGCTGGCGCATCTTCGAGCTCGGCCGCGCGATCTCTAATTGCGGAAAGCTTACCGCTGGCCGCCTCCGCCGCCTTGTCCCCCATCCGGACGCGCTCGAGCGCCACCGTGGCCAGCGCATCGAGATGGGCGAGCCCGAGCAGCTCGATGAACAGCGCCTTACGTTGGCGCCGCGGGACCGACAGCAGCGACCCGCTGCCAGACTGAGCGGCGAACGGGCCCGCCAGCATTAGATCCTTCGAGCCGAACAGCCGGTCAACTTCGGCATAGAACGGCGCCGACTTGCCGCTAACAACCGGCTCGCCGTCCTTCGTAAGATGCCATTCGGACGCCCGCGACTTGGCGTCGATGAGGCGGCGAGCCACATAGCGATGGTCGCCGGCGATCAGCTCGGCCTCGATCGCGGCATCCCGAGAGCCGCGCGCGAAATCGTAGAGCGTAGAGCCAGCAGACCGCGACGGCATGACGTTGTGTAGGCACGCCAGAGTCGATTCCAGCATGGCCGTCTTGCCGCCGCCGTTATCCGCGACGATCGCGACCAGGCCCTCACCAAGCGCCTCGTAGTCGATCTCGGCATCCGAGAAATCAAACAGGTTCTTTACCCGCGTCCGACAGAGCCGGATGTCGCCGTCGCCCTTCGCCGCGACCGTATCGGCCGCCTGGTCGATCTCGGCGACCAGCGCCTCGAGGCGAGCGAGCTCGGCCGGATCCATCGCATCCGGATCCGCCTCGACCGAGCGCAGCCAGACCAAGAGCTGGTCCCACGTTGACGACGCCTTGGAGATCTCGCCCGAGCGGACTCGCTGCGTTCGAACCGTAACCGGATCGAGCTTGACCTCCTCGGCGCCGGAGTTGAGCAGCAGCGCGGCGATCGCACCTTTGCTGACCAGCCCCGCATGCTCCTCGGCGATCGTATAGCGGACGCGGACGCGCGCCAGATCGTGGGCATCGATGCCGCGGACCAGCTCGGCCATATCGCCAGCCGTAAGCAGCGCGATCGCTTCCGGCGTTGTCCAATCGAGCTCGGCGAGCACGAGCCGACGCGCCGGCAGCGTAACGAACTCCGGCGGCAGCAGGTCCCCACCCGCGAACGCCTCCGCGTTTGGACGGACGGTGAGCAGGCGCCAGCCCTTCTCCTCCGGTTCGCCGTAGTTGTGTCGATCGGGCGAGCCGGAGTAGCCCTGGGCCCCATCGTTCCACTCCTGATGTTTATGAATATGCCCGAGCGACCAGAACACGCAGCGCATGCGATCGAGATCCGCCGGCGACAGCTCGACAGATTGACCGAGCAGCGTCTGCCCGGTTGAGACCTGCGACCCGCCGATCAGGGGATGCCCGACGCCGACGCGGACAGCACCGGGAACCGACTCGTGGGCATCCAGAACCGAGAGCATCTGGCGAGCCGCCGCGATCGTTGCCTCGTTCGAGAATTCGATCGACGCATCCTGTAGCCCCGCGACGATTCCGGCCTTGTCGAACCACGGAAGGCAGCAGACATCGACCAGGCGCCGCGCGCCGGCAACTTCGAGATCCAGCTCGACCCAGCGAGCGCGATCGACGACGTGGAGAGGGTGAACCGTCTGCAGCTTGCGATAGATATCGAGATCGCCGAGAGGATCGTGGTTGCCGCGAACCAGTACGACTGGGAAGTGCGACGTTGCGCGTTGCAGGAAATCGGCCACGGCGTTACGGACCGCCGGGCTTGAGAGCTTGTGGTGGATATCGCCGGCATGGAGCAGGACGTTCACGCCGCGCTCCGCCATCGCATCCAGCATCGAATGGTGCACGCGGACGTTTGAATCGAGATCCCCGTGCTCGTCGAAATGAGAGTCGCCAGTGCAGCCGAACAGGAGGTCGCCGTTAGCCATTGCTCGCCTCCCGATCGCGGTTCCACTTCGCGACTTGAGCAGGCGTTGCGTTGGGATAGCCGGCGATTTGAAGCGACGCAGATTTGTCAGGATGCAGATCCTGGTCGAACGCCGGGCCCGGATAACAGCCCTCGCAGCGGACCACTTTGATGCGATCCTGCGAGCGCTTCTTCTGCGCCGAGCTCACCTCGTTTGAGCAGGCGTGCAGCGGGCAGGAGCAATCGCCAGACGCCGGCGCTGGCGGCGCTGCAGGCGCGTCCTCGAGCGGCGGTGGCGGTTCGGGGCCCAACGGGCCTTGATCGTCCGCAGGCGCAGCAGCGTCGACGGGGATGGCCTCCTGGACGACCGCGGCCGGAGCTTCGATGACGGGATCATCGCGATCGGGATCCAGCACCTTCGGAGGCTCGATGCCGAGCGGCTGCGCCACGGGCTCGACGATCGCGCGCGGGTTCGAGTCCTCGGACACCGAGGCGGAGCCGAGCTGCGGCATCGGCGCCTGGTTGCCGTACAGAGCCGTGTCGCCCCAGACTTGCTTCTTGATCACCTCGCGTTTGACATCCGGGTCGTTCATATCGAGCGCCGGCACCAGCGAGGGAACAATGATCCCCTTCTCGAGATCGGTGACCTTCATGACATGCGGCAGACCGAACCACTCGCGGATCGCGCGCTCGTAGGATTTGGTCTCGGCGAGCGACTCGATGTGGATCCGCTTCTCCGAGAGCGCACCCGCGGCCATCGGGATCGAGCGGCCGGTCTTCTCGAAGTTGTTCTTCGCGCAGCGGCACGGATCCGTGCCGTGGGTCTTGCAGGCCCACTCAGCCTGCATCGCTTCCGGTTCGCCATCGCGTAGATCCACGCGCTTGTGCGCGGTTAGCTGGCGCCATTGCCCATCGTAACGCTTGCCGACGATCGTTGTCGCCCAGCGCACGAAGTACGGGCTCTTGGGATCGTCCGGCTCCTTCGCCGGCCGCGAGGATAGCTTCTGGATGCCGGCCGCCGCAGCGATTCGCATCAGCGCACCCTTGGCGAGCGCGACCGTTGCGCGACGGGGATCGGTCCCGCTTGGCGACCAGCCGTCGTCGCAGAACCGGCGATCGAAATAGACATCACCGTTGCCGCCGCGCTTCTTGTCGTAGACCGTATCGATCACGACAAGCGACTTCGACACCTGCGACATCGGCGGAAGCTGGTCGACTTGAACGACCGGCGAGAGCACGATGAAATGCTTTGAGAGCTCCTCGAATTGATCCCGAAGCTGGGCCACCTCGGTCACCGGCCGACGCACGAGCTCGTCATGCTGCCGGCGCTTTGCGATCGCGGTCGACACCGCCGATCCTTGGGCTTGCGCTTCGGGACTAACCCCGCCACGCCTGCCTTGATTCCTACCGTTCGCCATATCGAAACACCTCCTGCGGCCGCGGCCGCTAGTTGATCAGAGATTGAAGGACCGCCCACCACCGCTCCACGAAGAGAGGATGGGGCTCAGCTTCGCCGTTCTCCCAGCGGGAGAAGGACGCAGCGGTGAAACCACGGGCAGGATTTGGATTCTTCGACGCCGCCTCGAGCTCGCGGAGCGATATACCGCTCTTCTCGCGTAGGGCTTTGAGGCGCCTCGGCGTTGGATGCTTAGACAAGATGGCTCCTTCCCGGTCGGGGGAGCCAGACGTTACAGCCTGTAACAGATGGATTGCAAGTCAAAAAAAGAGGCCCCCCGGATCATTGGAGAAATCCGGAGGGCCACAGCGAACAACCTACAAGCAACCTGGCGACGGTAGCCAAGATCAGACTACACCACCGCCGGCGGAAAGATCAAACACTAACAGCTTCGGCCGTATCATCGGCGCCGAGATCGGACTCATCATCCGGACCCTTGACCGCCTCAACCGCGTACTCGACGAGCAGCATGAACGTCCGGTTAGGGAGATCCAGCCCGAGCCCCTGCGCTTCCGCCTTGACCGAGCTGAACACCGCGCGCCGCTTCGTATCGTTCGTCCAGAACGACGGATCGGCGGTCGACGCCTTCTGCACGATCCCGACCATGTTGACCGCGTGCTTCACGAGCACCGGCTTAAGACCCTGCGCGACGCGCTTGAGGATTTGTGTGGTTTTCTTCTTGCAGCCCATCTTGGAACCTCCGTTTTGGCCGCCAGGTCGACGGCTTTTTATTTGCTGGGAAAAACGGCCTTTCCGGCCTTGTGCGCCATGATCGTCTCCGCCGCGGTTAGCAGGCTGACGATCGCGAGCACAAAGAACTTAGGCCAGATGGCCTCGGTAAATTCAGGCGCGACGATATCGGGGATCCTGACCGCGCCGACCAGGTAGGCGGTGAACGACAGGATGGCCGAGTAAACGACAGCCATCGCATTTTTCTGGCCCGGGCTCTTGGCGCCGAGCGGAGCGAATTGTGTGAGAAGCCAGACGAAGCCAGCCACCACCGTGCCCTGCTTGATCAGCTCACCCCAGATCGCGTTCTCCATTTCCATAGCAGCCTCCTCCAAGGGGGGGGCGAGGTTCAATCCCCGCCGCACCATGAACGTTTTGTTCCGCCATCGTACAGCACCGCCAGACCGGCATCGATGAGCGCCTGTCCGTAGTCGGTACCGTCCGCGAGGATAACCCGAGCCAGCGCGCGCTTTGCGTACTTGCCCTCCTCGACCGAGCAGAGCAGGACGCGATCGCCCGGTTTTATGCGAGCCTTCGCGAACTTCGATGCCTTCGCCCCCAGCCGGCGCTCGGCGTCGCATTTCGCCCGCCAGCCCTTCTCGGGAGTATCGACACCATCGACCCGGACGGCGACCTCGACGATCATCCGAGGCCACGGACGCGCCTCGGCTTTGAACGTATCGCCATCGGTAACAGAGACCACGTCTGCAGGGACGCAGATCGCAGCGAGCGTTAGCAGCAGCGCCTTCATGAGACACCTTCGGACTTCGCAGCGGCGCACGCCTTGTGCTCTTCGGCCTGCAGCGCGACACCATGCACAACTTGCATGACCTCCTGCGCGAGAGCTTCGCGACCCTCCTGGCTGCCCCGTAGCTCGCCGATTTCTTTAGCTTGCGCGACTTGCTCGGTGTTCTGCTTCATCACCATTCGAAACAGCACGCCGACCGCACCGGCCAGCCCGCCGCCAGCGGCTAAAATGAGAGTGAGCGTTATCCCTTCATCCACGGCCGTCTCCCCCTACCGCAAAGATGCCCATGCGATCATGATCAGGATCGAGTAAGCCACGCCGGCCACGCTCGAGATGACTAGCAGCCGATTCAGCCAGCGGCCATGTACCTCGTCCGCGAGCTCGGCGGCGCGCAGATGGCACCACGCCGCCGCGATCCCGGCGCCCTGGCGAAAAAAAATGTTAAAGAACACGCCGGCGTTGATTAGGTCCTCGGTTATCGACAGCCCAAGAAACGATGCCGACCACGGGACGAACCAGTAAGCGTTGTCAAGGAAAGAGCCCAAGAAACCCAGCACGACGCCAAGGATGAAATAGTCCCGAGAGGCGCTCGGCTTCTTGCCCTTCAACCAGAGCGTCCGCCCCCAGACCCAGATCACGGCGCCGGCAAGGAATGCGGTCGGAAAGGTAAGACCCAGGCTGATCAACTCGGCCATTCTTTGAGGCGTGCCCACTAGACAATCCCCGCAGCGCCGCGTAGCCCGGCGAGCGTCTCACCTTCGGGCATCTGGAAATGAACATATTCGCGGAAGCGCGTCCAGCGGCCAGCCCACTCGAGGCCGGCCTTCTCAAACGACTCGACCATCACCGCCCAGCGTTCGTCGAGCGTATCGAGCTCGCCGGTTCGGCGGAACTCAGCTGCAGCCGCGCGCGACGAGAACGGCGACCAGTCGAGCTTTGAGCGCACCGAACGATCGGCCGCGTACAACTCCCACGGGACCGCGTCGATCGCGCGATCGAAGTTGTGCCAGGAGTAGCCCGGCCGCGCGTTCGTTACCTTCGGCCCCGGAGCGGAGCGGCCGCGTTCGTAGAGCTCCGCCTGGCGCTTGAGCGTTCGCCGGGTCTCGTAGACCAGGACCGGGACGCCCTTCGCGTTGCAGAGCCGGAGACCTTCGCCGACCGCGATCGCGACGGTTGGCTTTAACAGTTTGAGAGATCGCATCGCCGCCCCCCTACGCCATCGGCGTTAACTTGGTGAACGTTCCCGCCCCAGCCTGAGCCGTAGCAGCGTTATGAATGATGTTGCTGTACTCGATCTCGCCGTTCGCTTCGGCATCGAAGCAGACCGTAGTTCCGCCACCCGCGTCGTTCTGTAAAAAGAACTCAGCATCGACGAAGCGGAGCTTCGAGAGCGCCGATGCGTTCATAACTCTGGCGCCGTAGACGGTCGCCGGAGCGGACCCGCCGGTTCCGCGCTGATGCAGCCGCGCCTTCAGATTCTTAAACTCCATCGTTTGAGAGTTGGCATCGTCTAGCTGCACGCAGGAGAGGGAATTCGACGGCGAGTGGTCCTGACCGTAGTCGATACGAATTCGCATATTCGTGAAGTGCAGTTGATTCTGTGCCGTCGTCAGCGGGTTATATGCAAGTACTCCGGTGCAGCGGTCCTGGTCGTTGCTCCCGCCCACATCGCCATCAATATCCATCCAGATCTGGTCGCCGACGCTATCGAAAAATCCGAAGGGGGAAACTTGAGAGACCAGATCACTGCGAAAGTGCATCCCGGTTGTTTTCCAGCCGTTCGCAGAAGGCAGGAGATCCAAGTCACCCGAAGCCACGCAATGAATCTGGTTAGCGTTCGACACCCCCCGGATGCTGCCTTTTACAGTGAAGGCATCGTGGCACGATGCGATGTAGTTCCCGCGAATGAATAGCCGGCCAGGCTCCGTTGCGAGATCATGCCCGAACACCTGCAGCCCATCGTGGCTGCCTTCGATGCGGTTCGAAATCAGATGGATGCAATCCCAGTTGGCGTCCGTGTCGTAGTTCGCCTCGTCGCCGACGTAGAGCGCTCCCTCCGGGGGGCTTCCAGCCGCGCCGAAACCACCAGTTAGCTGGTTGTTGATTGTCATGCCGATAACCCAGACGTTCGAAACGACGCGCGCAAAGTCCGTCCCGATGCGGTAGGCACCACCACCGCCATCGCCCGTCTTCTGCAGTACGGCGGCGTAAGGAACCTCGGAAGAAAGGATGGTGTGCGACACATTGTGGTCGATCGCGGTCTCGTAGACGCCAGGCGCGACGGTTATGCAATACATGTTATCGGCCGCCGAATCGCCGAGCGCGTCGATGGCATCGAGCGCAGCCTGGATCGTCGTGTAATCGTAATGCTTGCCCGGACCCACCGTCTTGTTTTTAATTTCCTTGCCCTGCCAGATTCGAGTCGACATCTAGACCCCCACCGCGATCGAGACCCAGGAGTATCCCTCGCTCGCGTTTTTCATACAGAAAAAGATTTCGTCTTGCTGCCCCGTGGCGGCTTCGACGTAGGCCATCGTTCGACGGTAGGCGGCCGACGCGGTCGGAAGGTCCGCCTCCTCGGCGACCACGAGCTGCTGCGCTGCAGGCACCGCCGGCTCGACATATAGCGGGAGGTCCCCGATCGCGTAGCCGGCGATCGACGCCGGCTGGTAGTCGGTAATCCACGAGCGGCCCGATGGCGATACGAACTTGAACCGATAAAAACTGCCGCCAGGAGTAATGGCATCGTTCGGAATCAGATCGAAATTCACGGTGCCATCCAGCGCGATCGGTACGGTCAGACTTCGCAGCACCACCTGCTCCGAACCGCCATCGTCGGTGGTCCCGTGTGCAGATAGCGAGATCTCAATCTTCCCGCCGGAGATCCCGACGCCGGACGGTGTGACGATCGCGCCTGTAATCGTTGTCGTTGTTGCGGCCATATCTTCTCCTAGAGGGCGACCTGCGGGATCGATCCGATATCCACAGGGTCGGGAGCACTTGCGAGATTCCAGCCGAGCACGCGAGCCACGCCGGTCGGACCCGCGATCGTTGCGACGTAGAACGTCCCGCTCGGCGAAATTATATCGTTCGGGATCAGTTCGAAATCGACGGAGCCATCTGCGGCGATCGGGAACCTCGACTCGCCAACGACCACCCGCTCATCGCCACCATCGTCGACGCTTCCCACTTCGGAGATGCGGACGCGGATCTCGCCGCCAGCTGCGGAGCCAGAAGGCAGCAGCACATCACCGATGACATTAACGGTTGCGATCGCCATATCAGACCCCCAGATCGGATGCGTAAAACCACGGCCGGTTAAGGCCCGCTTGGAACGGGTCGCTCTCTATGGTAACTGAAGTTGTCCCGACGCCAGCGCGACGAACCTCCCATTGGAAGTCGATCGTCTTCCCGCGTAGCGACGCCGGCAGCTCGAGGATCGCTTCTTTTTCGAAAGGGCCTAGATCTGAGATCAACCCATCCCAGCCGGTAGGGGGCACGCCGCTGCAGACGGGCCCGACTTCCGGGTCGTCGATTTCCAGCTTGCAGCCGCGACGGATCAAGACCTCTTCCGAGTAGTAGGTCGTTACGCCATCCGAGAGCCGAGCGCGGACGCCAGCCCACCAGAACTCGGTCGTCGGATCCGAACCGCTGCCGTCGACATCCCCGACGAAGCGAGCGTGGACGATATCGGCATGGTGCGGAATGTAGGTCTTGGAGCCGCCCCAGCTGGCATCCTCCCAAGCGGTAGCGGCCACAAAGGTGTGCACGCCGCCGAGCGCGACGCTGGGGATCTGGCGCGCGGCCAGGTAGGCATCCCGGTTCTTCCACTTGCCCATGAAGATGACATCGATCGGCTGCCCAGCCAGGCGCTCGCCCGAGGCCCAATCGATCCACGATGAAGCCGGAGCCGACATCAGGCAGCGCGCTCGAGGCGGCTCGCGTTGTCGAGGCAGCGCACCATGACGTTCCCGGCGCCGGCGCTCACGCGGGCTTCGATTTCGAGATCGACCTCGAGCCCCGCGTTTGCGTCCACATCGGCGGCCGGGATCGTTAGCGTAATAAACGTGCCGTAAGACGTAGCGGTCACATCGCCCGACTCCTGCCAGGTACCCGAGCCGCCCAGCCGAGCTTGCACCCGGCCGGTTGCGGTGCCATCGACGATCGCCTCGAGGACCACGACCAGCGTCACATCGCCGCCGCCGGTTCCGACCGACTCGGGAAGCCAGCCCTTCACCGTAGCGATCGCGGCGAAGGAACCAGATGCTGTGGATCCTTCGGCGAATCGGGTATCCCAGTTGTTCGAGATTAGCGACTCGTCTCGATCGTAGAAGCTACCCACCAGCGCCTCGGTAAGGGGGCTCTCCGCGTCTATATCCGCGGCCGCAATATCAGGGAAGGTCTTGCTCAAAATGCCACCGTATACGCCTCGTCGCCGTTCGAGAACTGGCCCGAGTCCGGCGAGATGTAGGTCGACTGCCGATCGGTCGACGTTGCTAGAGTATAGGTCGATGCCGCGCTATTCGGAGCCACAACCCCGGGCCTGGTCAACGGACGGCGAGCTCGAAGCGACAGCTCGACGAACGCGCGCTCGCGCTCAGGATCGAGCCGGACGCGGCGACGATCGATGAGAAATGACGTTTCTTCGCCGATGCCCCGGAAGCCGGTCAACAGGTTCGGGATCGAATCGGAGATCTCGATCGAGACCACCTGAGCGAGCGCTAGATCCTTGTGCGAATAGAACGCTTCGACCTTGAGCGGCGTTCCCGGATTCGCCGCCTCGAGTAGCAGCCGGCCGCCGGCGCTGTTGAGATCGTCCGCCGAGCCGTAATCGGGGAACCCCAGCCGGCCGGTTCGGCCACCGCGAGAGGCGACCGGCTCCGCCTTCGCTTTGCCAAAGCGCTCGATCGACGCATCCGACACCTTCGGCGTGGAGAGCGCATGCTTCGACTCGGCCGGATTCCAATCGGAGAGCAGCGACAGGTTGTTGATTCGATCGGCGAAGTTCCGGCGGAAGCCGCTCGCGGAGAAGTTGTCGACGCGCCACTCCTTCCCGATCGCCACCGGGACCGGGAGGAGGCGGAAATAGGTCTCGACCGCGAGCCGCTCATCCGCTCCGGTTATCGGGTAGAGCCCGAACGCCCGGCAGATGTGGTCCTCGAACCAGGACTTGAAATCATCGATCGGCGACGTTTCCACGAACAGCACCGCAGAGCCCGACGTAAGCGCATCGGATCCATCGAACACCGGCTCGGGCCAGAACTCCTGACGGATCCGCTCGAAGGTATCGATGTCGATGAAATCGGAATCGAGCCCGATGCCATCGCCATCGCCCTGGTCGAAGGGCCCGCTCGGTTCGGAATCGAACGGCGCGCAGGCGAGCGGTGTGCAAATCGTATCCAGATCCACTTCCACGTTGTTGTTCTGATCGCCATGCGCGAAGAACAGCCGGAGCGTATCGCTGGCGGAGTGCGAGCCGTCGAATTGAAAGACCACCGTGCAGCGGCGCCACTCGGTTGTTAGATCGAACATATGGAGATAGGTCCCAGCCGCCCAGGTTCCATCGGCCTGGAGATCTTCGCTGGCGGTCGAGTTGCGGATCGTAATGCTCAACAGCCCGGACCCGGCCTCGCTTGCGCGAGCCATCACCGACACGAAGCCCCACTGGCCTGGGAAGATCCCGCTGGTCTTCGCTTGCGATACGTTCAGCGCTCCGAGCGTTGTCCGCGTTAGCTTTACGCCCGAGCCCTTCAGCGCACCGGACACGAGCTCGTCGGCGGAGCCGCCGGTCTCCACCTCGGTCCAATCGTCGATGACCGACGCGGTCCAATCATCGAAATCCGGATTAAGCATCAGCTCCGCCGGCGTTGCGGTACCTGCGGCGCCGGTAGTTGTAGCGAGCTGCAGCGCAAGCGTTAACGGATTGCCGCGACGCGCCCAGCATTCAAAAATCTCGGTCTCGTCGACCGTGAAGGTGTGCGCCGCATCGCCGACAGCGAACTTGCGCCGCGTTACCGTCTCCAAGTCCTTGTCGCCGGTACCGCCGATCGATACATATTCGATCAGCTCGCAGAGCTTGCTCTCGGCCGAGTAGATTAGCGCCGCGCCGGGCTCCCGCCATTCACCCTTCGGCGACTCCTCGAGCGTAATGGTTGTGGTTCCGGGAGCGAGATCCCCGCCACCCGTCGCAAGCCGGAAGGATTCGCCTTCAACATCTTCGAACAGCGACGACTGCAGCGAGCGGAGAGCGTTGACGAGCTCGAACCGGTACGCGCCGCCGGCCTTGCCTTGGACGGCCCAATCGTCGAGCTGCCAGCGAGTAATGTTCCACTCCGCCTCTGGGGCCCCATCGAACCCATCGCGACGGATAACGGCCGCGTAGCGCAGCGTTGCATCGTTCGCAGCCAGCCACATGGTCACGGCTTCGGCGAGATCCGGCATCACGAACTCAGAGCCGCCAGCGGTAATCGAGCCCCGCCGAATATCGATGCGGCTGCCATCGTCCCCACGGTTGACGGCGCCGGCGAACACGGTCCATCCCGCAGGCGTATCGAGATCATCCGTGACCCGCGACACGAACCGCGTCGACAGCGACGGGAAATCCCAAACGACGTTCGTCGCCTTCCCGGTAGCGACCAGCTGCTCGGAGTAGCTCAAGAGACACCCTGCCCGATCGCTTCAATTCGCCAGCGGTAGTTGCGACGCAGCGCGCCGATTGGATAGTCAAGCCGGAAGCGCGGATCCACAACGGCCAGATCGTAATGGCGGCCGGCGTTCGTGAGCTCGTCGCGATCGCCCCAGATAGCGATCGTGCCCGCTTCGGATTCCGACCAGCGATTAAAGCGACGGAGCGCCAACTCGTCCGGCTGGCCTTCAAACATATTGCGCCACTCGATATCGATCCGAGTGTTCGGCTTCCTGGTTCGCACCACCTCGACCACCGCATCGCCACGGTTGATCGCATCGCCGCGCTGCAGCTCCGGGCGCCAGCGGCGAGGATTGCGCGTGAGATCGCAGAGCCCGCCGCACAGCACCCGATCCCAGTAAGCATGCGACGAGACCCCATAGCCGGCCGTAGCGATGTCATACACGAGCGACAGCTCTATCCATTCGGTATCGGCGTGGATCTCGACCGCGGCGACTTGCAGGAACCAGTCCGGGCCAGCGGTGCGCCAGGCGCGCGACGCCGGCGCCGCCTCGAGCGAACCGGATCCGATCGTTGACGAGCCGCCCGAGTACTGCTCGATCAGGATCGATGCGTTCGAGAGCCCCACCCCATCGGCAGCGTTCAGCGAAGCGGCCGCGGCGAGCTCGCCACCGTCCGCCTTCAGGATCTCGAGCACGGCCGGAAGTTGAAACCGCTGTGTTAGCAGCGCCTTGTTGCCCGCGGTGCCCGAGGTGACGTTCTGGCGGTAGCCCCGGACGGACGGGATGCCATGCCCCGGCGATTGCGCCATCGACGCCACGACGTTCTGATCCGGATTCACGCCGCCGGCGGTCCAGCCGGTAGCGGCCACGAGATCCGCGTCGGATTCGAAGCTCGGATTCGAGAGAGGCGCGAGGCCCCACAGGATCATCGGCTTGCCCATTTACGATCGCCCCCCTTCCGGCAGCGGCAGCAGGCGCCCCGCTTCGATGAGCTCGGAGAACCGATCCCAGAGCAGCTGAACAAGTTGATCCGGGATCGAATCGGTTAGCACGGGACCGGTCGACACCGAGAGCGAGAGGTTCGGGGCCGCGTCCCCAGAGGCCGCAGGTTGCGCTGTACGGGCCGCTTCCACGATCGCGGCCGCCAGGGCCCCTCCAGAGTCGAACGCCCCTCCTGGGCCCCCTGGGCGGCCCAGGTTCCCGCCATTCAGGCCCAGCGCGTCCAGCTTTCCGGAGATCTCGGGGTACCCGAGAGCCCTGGACGCCCGAGAGGCCGCCGCACCAGCCAGCGGGACGATCACCTCATCATCGCCGAATTCACCGACCTCGATCAGCCGCCGGCCGGTAATCACGCCGCCTTGGCGAGCGCCGCCGGCGATCGTAGCCAGGCCCCCACCGAGAGCCGCGCCGGCCGCGCCGGCCGCGGTAGACCCAGCGGTGGCCGCAGCCAGGGCAGCCGAAGCCGCACCAGGCGCGAGCGCCGGACCGATGATCGGGATGGCCGCGATCGATGAGAACGTATTAGCGAACACCGACGCCAGCGACACCGACATCTGCGCGGCGCCCTCGCTCGCCGTTGCAGTCCCGGAAATCTTCGAGGTAATGAGCCGCTGGATTGCCCATTGCGCCAGCGTAGAGATCGCCTGCTGGGCCAGCGTCTTAAGCAGCTGAGAAAGACCCTTCGACAGCGAGGTCGCCCCGACAGCCATCGATCCGACCAGGTTAGAGAAGCCGGCCATCGCCTGCCCCGTAAACGACGCCCAACGTTCGCCGATCGTATCGACGAAGTCCTCCGACGCTTCCCGGACGCCGCCCCAGAAGTCCTGCCATTGGGTTAGCTCCGGCGGCTCGATCGCTTCGAATAGCGACGCGCTGAGAAGATCGAAGTCCTCATCGAACACCGAGCTCAGATCCGGACCGCCAGCCGACTCCGGCGCATCCGGCTCTCCTGCGGCCGGCGACGCGAGCTGGTCACGGATGCCCGCGATGCGGAGCGCTTCGGTTCCGATCTCGTACAGCCGAGTCGGAACATCCTGAGCGGTAGCCAGGAGCGACACGATCGTCTCGTTGACGCGATCGCCAAAGGTCTCATAGACGATGCCGGTCTGGATCCCTTGCCGCTGCGCCGAAGCGAGGGCCGCGTCGAACTCGCCCGCCAGGATCTCCGCCACCCGCGTGGTTGCGATACCAGCATCGTCGAAGGCTTCGGCGAGAATCTTGTCCTGCTTTTTGAATTCCTGCGCGACCGCCTTCGACTCTTCGCGCGCCGACTCGCTAAAGACCGTCATGGCCGAGAGCGCCTGAGCTACGGAAGCGGAGAAGTCCGACCCGGCGAGCGTCGACTTCTTGAATTCGTCTGCGAACTTCGCGATCCCGGCAGCATCGGCGCGCTCGAGCTGCTGGATCGCGTTGCGCGCGGTAGCCGTAAGGACGTCGGCGGTTTGAACCGTATCGGACAGCCCATCGTTCGCAGCCGCGATCGCCTTCTTCAGCTCGCCCGCGATCGTCGTTTGCGCGAAGGCGCCATATTTGCGGTTGAGGTCCTCGAGGATCCCCTCCTGCGAACCGAGCACATCGTTAACCCGGCGGACCTCCTCGATCTGGCCATCCGCCTGCACATCGATCCCGAACTCGGAGAGGCGACGCAGCTGCGCTTCAAGCAGACCCACGGTCCCTTCGAGGCCGGCGGACTGTGCTTCTAGCTGCTCCTGCCCGAACAGCAGCGACTCGAAGAAATCCTGCACCTTGACATCGAGCCCGGTTACCTCGAGCACCGCGCGCGTTAGCTGGTAGCTGAACGCCCCGACAGCGGCGGCGAGAGCGAGAAATCCAGCCTTGCCGCCAGCCGTAAGATCGCCGAACGACGACAGCCGAGAGATCCCCACGAGCATCGATGCGTTGCTCGCATCTACACCGATCGCAAAGCGGACCAGAGCGTCCGCGCCGGTAAGCGCTCGCGTTGCCAGGTTGGCGCCGATCGCCAGGCCGTAGCCGACCGCGAGAACTTGCCCGATGGTAAATAGCCGGTTGAGCCCCATCACCACGTCCGACTGCTTCACCAGATCGCCCCAAGCGCGGAACGTATCCCGAGCCGCCTCGGCCGCATCCGCCAGCCCCGGGCCAACTTGATCGAAGAACGTAAGGGCCAGCTCCTGCATCGCCGAGAGCAGCTCGAGCCCGCGGCCGCGGAGGTTGTCCATCCGCTCCTCGGCCACGCGGCCGGCGGTACCTTCGAACTCCTCCATCTTCTGCGACAGCCCGTCGACCTCCAGGCCCAGAGCCGAGATGATCTGCAGCGCGGCCGGACCGCCGCGAAGGCCGAACGCCTCCATGACTTCATTAGCATCGAGGCCCGCATCGACCAGGTCCTCGAACGTACCGATGAGATCCGTTGTGCCGTCTGCGTTTTTCTGAACGGCGACGTTGTAGTTTGAGAGACCGCCCTCGCCATCTTCGAGATCCCCGAGGAACACCGCGAAGATTCGACGAAGGGCAGTGCCCGCTCGAGTAGCCGTGAAGCCACGGTTCGCGAGCGTGCCCAGCAGGACGTTGAGATCGGCGAAACCGACGCCGAGCGATCGCGCAACCGGCGCCGCGTCCTGGTAGGCGAAGCCCAGCTCCTGGATCGTAGTTTTTGCGTTGATCGCCGTCTGCGCCATGATGTCCGTCGACGCGGTGAAGTCGGCGAGCTCGATTCCCATCGAACGCATCACATCCGACGTTATCGAAGCGGCCGAAGCCATGTCGAGTGTGCCGGCGGCCGCCAGGTTCAGAACATCCGGCATCACGCCGAGG
>Ga0316205_10000848_pt1 | contig 45683 bp, 54 predicted proteins | sample 3monthpyrite_MG_FD_204941 | JGI IMG/M metagenome (GOLD analysis project Ga0316205, IMG submission 204941) | Microbial mat bacterial communities from mineral coupon in-situ incubated in ocean water Damariscotta River, Maine, United States -... | ecosystem: Environmental > Aquatic > Marine >...
ATAATGCGAAATTAAATGTTGAGCTTATTAATCCAATCGCTATGGATGAAGGGCTAAGATTTGCTATCAGAGAAGGTGGTAGAACTGTAGGAGCGGGTGTCGTTTCTAAAATTATTGAATAATTAATTAATAGAGTTTTTGAGTCAAAATATGGACGCACAAAGAATAAGAATAAAACTAAAAGCTTTCGATCATGGTCTACTTGATCGCTCGGCTCGTGATATAGTTAATACAGTTCGTAGAACTGGAGCTAAATCAAGAGGACCTGTTCCACTTCCTAAAAATAGAGAAGTGTTTACAGTTCTTCGTAGCCCGCACGTAGATAAAAAATCAAGAGAGCAGTTCGAGATTAGAACTCATAAAAGATTGATTGATATCGTTGATACCAATACACAAACATTAGAAGCTCTAGGTAAATTAAACCTACCTGCTGGCGTTGAAGTTGGAATTACTATAATGGAGGCTGCATAATGCGTACTGGTCTTATAGCAAAGAAAATTGGCATGAGCCGAATTTTCAGTGATAGCGGAGAACATATTCCTGTTACTTTACTGAAAGTAGAAGACTGCGAAGTTGTTTCAATAAAAACTACTGAAAGCGACGGATATAATGCAGTTCAATTAGGTGCTTTTCCAAAAAAAGTTAAAAATATAACTAAGCCTGTTAGAGGACATTTTGCAAAAAACAAAGTTGAGCCTAAAGCTAAAGTTAAAGAATTTAGAGTTAGTGAAGATGCTCTTCTTAAGACTGGTGATGTTCTTTCTGTAGAACATTTCATTTCAGGTCAAAAAGTTGATGTAACTTCAGTTTCAACTGGTAAAGGTTTCCAAGGTCCTATGAAGCGTTGGAACTTTAAAGGTCTTGAAGCATCTCATGGTATTTCTGTTTCTCATAGATCACATGGTTCTACAGGACAATGTCAAGATCCAGGTCGTGTTTTCAAAGGAAAGAAAATGGCTGGTCAAATGGGTAACACTCAAATTACAGCACAAAACTTAGATGTTGTTGCTACTGACTTAGCAAAGGGGCTTATCGCAGTTAAAGGTGCAGTTCCTGGCTCTAAGAATTCATTTGTAACAATAAATGATGCGGTAAAAATTAAAGCTCCTGCTGATTTACCATATCCAGCAGCGCTATTAAAAAAAGAAGATTCAAAAAAAGCAGCTCCGAAAGAAGCAGCTCCTGAAGAATCAAAAAAAGTAGAGGAGTCTAGCGATGAAAGTTAATGTGACTTCACTTGATAACAAGAAAGATGGCGATCTAGATCTTAATAAAGATATATTTGGTCAAGAATTAAGAAAAGATATTCTTTTCAGAGTTGTTGAGTGGCAAAGAGCAAAAAAACAAAGTGGTAACCATAAAACGAAAGAACGTGGTGAAATAGCTTGCACAAACAAAAAACCTTTTGCTCAAAAAGGTACTGGTAACGCGAGACAAGGTAGTAATGCAGCTCCTCATATGAGAGGCGGTGCTACTGTTATGGGACCAAAAGTTAGATCTCATGCTCACTCTCTACCTAAAAAAGTTAGACAGCTTGGTCTTAAAGTTGCTCTTAGCTACAAATTATCTTCAGGAACATTAACTGTTCTTAACGATGCAAAAGTTAAATCCTTAAAAACTTCAGATCTAAGTACAAAATTAGATAAACTAGGATTACAAAAATCTTCTCTTATAGTAGATAGTAATATAGATGAGAATCTGCAATCTGCTTCAAGAAACCTTAAAAATCTAAATGTTTTACCTCAAGCTGGTCTAAATGTTTTAGATATCCTTAAACACGAAAATCTCCTTATCACGAAAGATGCGATAACTGAGATTGAAAAAAGATTTGCTTAGGAGTGATATAATGAATAGTAAAGTCATATACGATATCATACGTACTCCAGTAATAACTGAAAAATCAACTATGATGTCTGATCAAAATAAAATTACTTTTAAAGTAAGTGTTGATGCAGATAAAACTGCTATCAAGAAATCAGTTGAAGAAATTTTTGATGTTAAAGTTACTGGCGTTAATACAATTAATCAGCAAGGTAAAATTAAACGTTTTAGAGGCAAGCTTGGAAAAAGAGCTGCTTACAAAAAAGCAATTGTTACTCTTGCAGAAGGAAAAACTATTGATATTCTTGGTGGAGTTAAATAATGGCTTTAAGAAAATACAATCCTACAACACCTTCTCAACGTAACCTAGTATTAATAGACCGTGCAGATCTATATAAAGGTAAACCTGAGAAAAAATTGACAGTTGGTTTGAATAAAACTGGTGGTCGTGATAATCAGGGTCATATCACTGCAAGAAACAAAGGTGGTGGACATAAAAGAAGTTACAGAACTATTGATTTCAAAAGAAATAAATTTGATGTAACTGGTACAGTAGAAAGAATCGAGTGGGATCCTAATAGAACTGCTCATATCGCTTTAATCAAATATGAAGATGGTGAGCTTCGTTATATAGTTGCTCCACAACGTTTAAGTGCTGGTGATAAAATCATTTCATCTAACAATGCTGATATTAAAGTTGGTAATACATTACCACTTAAAAATATACCAGTAGGTACAATCATACATAATATTGAAATGAAGCCTGGAAAAGGAGCTCAAATCGCAAGATCTGCAGGTTCGTATGTTCAGTTAACAGGTAAAGATGTTGGTTATGCCCTACTTCGTTTAAAGTCTGGTGAAGTTAGAAAAGTTCCTGCTGAGTGTTTAGCAACAATAGGTGCTGTATCTAACCAAGATCATCAAAACCAAAAATTTGGTAAAGCAGGTAGATCAAGATGGCAAGGTAAGAGACCTCATGTTCGTGGTGTAGCTATGAATCCTGTTGATCATCCGCATGGTGGTGGTGAAGGAAGAACGTCTGGTGGACGTCATCCTGTTACTCCTTGGGGTAAGCCAACTAAAGGTAAGAGAACAAGAAGTAAGAAAAAAGCAAGTAGTAGTTTGATTGTTACTCGCAGGTATGGTAAGTAGCATGCTTGAGCAATCTGCTAGTACAGATGTTAATGGTAACAAGAGAATTATGATTACAAATATGAAAGTGGTAAGGAAATTTTAATATGTCAAGATCAGTTTGGAAAGGACCTTTTGTAGATGGATATCTACTCAAGAAAGTTCAGGAAGTTGAAGAAAGTGGAAAACACACTGTGATAAAAACTTGGTCAAGAAGATCAACTATTTTACCACATTTTGTTGGAAAAACATTTTCAGTTTACAACGGGCAGAAATTCATTCCTGTTCAGATAAATGAAAATATGGTGGGGCATAAACTTGGTGAGTTCTCCCCTACTCGTAACTATTATGGTCATGGTGCAGATAAAAAGGCTAAGAAGAGATAAAAATGGGAAAATCAGCAGTACAAAGACAATTAGCAGATAATGAGGCAAAAGCTTCATTACGTAGCGTTAAAATTAGTCCTCAAAAATTAGGTCTAACAGCGGAATTAATTCGTGGTCTAAATGTAGATGATGCATTGGCTCAATTAACATTCAGCAGAAAAGCAGTAGCTAGAGATGTAAAAAAACTTCTTGAAAGTGCTATAGCAAATGCAGAAAACAATCATGACTTAGATATAGATCGTCTATATATATCTGATGTTCAGGTTGGTAAAAGCATGGTTATGAAAAGAATTAGAGCAAGAGCGCGTGGTCGTGCAGCTAGAATTTTAAAGCCATTTAGTAATATTTCAATTACAGTTCGCGAGCGTGAGGAGAGTTAATAATGGGTCAAAAAGTTAATCCAATAGGCCTTAGGCTAAATATAAACAGAACATGGGATTCTCGTTGGTATGCTGATAAGGAATATGCAACATTCTTACATGAGGATCTTAAGATTCGTAAGATAGTTGAAAACAAATTCAAAGCTGCAGGCGTTAGTAATGTAATTGTTGAGAGATCAGCAAAAGTGATGAGAATTACTATATATACATCTAGACCTGGTGTTATCATCGGCAAAAAAGGTTCTGATATAGAAACTGCTAAAAAGATGATTCAAAAAATCAGCGATAATGAAATCAATATCAATATAGTTGAAATTAAGAAGCCAGAAGTTGATGCAAAGCTTGTTGCTCAAAATATTGTTCAGCAGTTAGAAAGAAGAATCGCTTTCAGACGTGCTATTAAACGTTCTATGCAATCAGCTATGAGAATGGGCGCCGAAGGAATCAGAATCAATTGTTCTGGTAGACTTAATGGTGCTGAAATTGCTCGAATGGAGTGGTATAGAGAAGGAAGAGTTCCTCTTCATACTTTCAGAGCTGATATAGATTATGGAACAGCGGAAGCTAATACTACATATGGCGTACTAGGTATTAAAGTATGGATATTTAAAGGAGAAATTATGGTTAATGATCCTTTAGCACACGAAAAACGTATTACTGGTCAGATAAAGTAGACTGAGGGAAAAAATGTTACAACCAAAAAGAACAAAGTTTAGAAAACAGCACAAAGGTCGTATACACGGTCTAGCTAAAGGTGGAAGCAATCTTAATTTTGGAGAGTTCGGTCTTAAAGCACTAGAACCTGAAAGAATTACTGCAAGACAGATTGAAGCGTGCCGTAGAACTATAAACAGACACAATAAAAGAACTGGTAAATTATGGATTCGTATTTTTCCAGATGTACCCGTAACTGCAAAGCCACTTGAAGTAAGACAAGGTAAAGGTAAAGGATCTGTAGAATTTTGGGCAGCAAGAGTAAAACCAGGTCGTATTCTTTTTGAATTAGATGGTGTTACTGAAGAAATGGCTCGTGGTGCTTTTGAAAGAGCTGCCGCTAAGTTGCCAATTAAAACAAAATTTGTTAAAAGAATTGACTAGGTAATTGATATGAAAATAGAAGATTTAAAATCAAAATCAGTTGAAGAACTAAAATCTCAATTACTAGACTTAAAAAAAGAGTCTTTTAACTTAAGATTTCAGAAAACAACAGGTGAACTTGAGAAGACTTCAAGAATTAGAGAAGTTAGAAGAGCTATCGCTCGCGTGAATACATTGTTGACTCAGAAGTCTTCACTTAAAGAAACAAATTAGGAATTTTTTAGATATGCCAAAAAGAATTTTACAAGGTGAAGTTGTTAGCGATAAGCAAGACAAAACTATAACAGTTAAAGTCGAGCGTAGACTTTCACATCAAAAATATAAGAAAATTATCCGACGTTCGAAGAAATATGCTGTACATGATGAAAAAAATAGTTATAAAGTCGGCGACGAAGTAAAAATTGAAGAGTGTAAACCTATTTCAAAGAATAAAAGTTGGACTGTATTAAATTAAATTTAAGAAGAGATTACGATGATTAGTGTAGAAACAAGACTAAATGTAGCTGACAATTCTGGTGCTCGTCAGGTTCAATGTATTAAAGTTCTTGGTGGTTCAAAAAGAAGAACCGCTGGAGTTGGCGATATTATAGTTGTATCTGTAAAGGATGCCATTCCTAGAGGAAAGGTTAAGAAAGGTGAAGTACATAGAGCAATAGTAGTAAGAACGAAAAAAGAAACTTATCGTAATGATGGTACTTCTATACGTTTTGATACTAATGCTGCGGTATTAATCAACAAGAATAACGGAGAGCCTATCGGAACTCGTATTTTTGGACCAGTACCTCGTGAATTACGTGCGAAGAAACAGATGAAAATTGTTTCATTGGCACCTGAAGTAATATAGTAAACAGGTTATAGAAATGACTGCAAATAAGTGTAAAGTAAAGAAAGGCGACAACGTAATTGTTTTAGCTGGAAAAGACAAAGGTAAAAAAGGTGAAGTTTTATCTGTAAATCCTACAAAGAGAAAAGTTATTGTTAATGGGATTAATTCAGTTAAAAAACACGAGAAGCCAAGTGCGACAAGTGCTGGCGGTATTGTAAATAAAGATATGCCAATGAGTATATCCAATGTTGCAGTTGTTGACCCAAAAACTGGTAAAGCAACTAAGATTGGTTATAAAACACTAGATAATGGTGACAAAGTTAGATTCGCCAAAGATTCTGGCGAAATAATAGCGTAGTTTGTGAGGAAAAAATGACAGCACGATTGCTTGAAGAATACAGAAATAAAATAGTACCCGATCTTCAAAAAGAGTTTAATTTTGAGAACGAGTTCTTAATTCCTAAACTTGAGAAGATTTCTATTAATATGGGAGTTGGATCAGATGCGGTAGCTGATAGCAAATGTGTTGCAAAAGTTGCAGCTGAGCTTGGGTTGATTGCTGGACAGAAACCTATAATAACTAAAGCCAAAAAATCTATAGCTGGTTTCAAGTTAAGAGAAGGTGTTCCGGTTGGCTGTAAAGTTACTCTTAGAAAAGATCGCATGTATGAATTCATGGATAGACTAGTTTATGTAGCTCTTCCACGTGTAAGAGATTTCAGAGGTCTATCATCAAAAAGTTTTAGTGCAGGAAACTACACTATTGGACTTAAAGAACATATCGTATTCCCTGAAGTAGATTACGATAAAGTTGATAAAGTTAGAGGTATGGATATTACCATAGTTACATCTGCAAGAACAAATGAAGAATGTAAAGCTCTACTACAGAAATTTAACATGCCTTTTACTAGTTAGGAGTATTATTTATGGCAAAAGAAAGTGCAATTCAACGCAATGACAAAAGAAAAGATCTTGCAAAGAAGTACGAAAAAAAGAGAGCTAAATTAAAAGCAATCGCTACTGATAAGTCTATCAGTATGGAAGAAAGATTTGAAGCACAACTAGATCTTGCTAAATTACCAAGAAATAGTGCAAAAAATCGTATTAGGAACAGATGTGGCTTGACAGGGCGACCTCGCGGGGTGTATAGAAAGTTCGAACTTTCTAGAATCGCTGTTAGAGAGTTAGGTTCGAAGGGTTATATCCCTGGTATGACCAAGTCTAGCTGGTAATAAGTTGGAAACTAGTTATAATTAAAGAGGAATAAATGTCATTTAGTGATCCCATAGCTGATATGTTAACTTGTATAAGGAACGGTCAGCAAGTTAGATTAGCAGAAGTTAGCTGCCCATATTCTAACGTTAAAAAATCAATTCTTGAAGTACTAATCAAAGAAGGTTTCATAACCTCTTTTGAAGAAGTGGAAGTAGGAACGAACAAAAAACGTCTAAACATAAGACTTAGATATTTTGAAGGTCAACCTGTTATCAAGAGTATTAAAAGAGTTTCAAAACCTGGACTTAGAAATTATTCAAAGATTTCTGACTTACCAAAAGTAAGTAACGGTCTTGGCGTATCTCTACTATCAACATCTAAAGGTATACTTGCGGATCATGAAGCAAGAGACTTAAATGTTGGTGGTGAAGTAGTCTGCAACATATTCTAGGAGTTTATAATGTCAAGAATTGGAATCAAGCCTATTGATATTATATCTGGCGTAGATATAAAAGTAGATAGCAACATAGTTACTGTTAAAGGGTCAAAAGCTACTTTAACTCAAAAGATTCCTACGGAATCTATAGTTTCTATAAAAGAGAATCAAGTAATCGTTGAACCTGCAAACGATAGCACACGAGCGAAAGCTATGTGGGGTCTGTCAAGAGCGCTAATTCAAAATATGGTTACTGGCGTTTCAGAAGGTTTCTTAATTAAATTAGAAATCAATGGTGTTGGTTACCGTGCGAAAGTTACAGGAAAAAAACTTGAAATGGCTTTAGGTTATAGTCATCCTGTTATATTCGAAATACCAGAAGGAATAGAGATCAAAACTCCAAAGCCAGATCAAATCGAAATAAGTGGTGCAGATAAACAAAAAGTTGGACAAGTAGCAGCTGTTATACGTTCATATAGAAAACCAGAGCCTTACAAAGGTAAAGGTATTAAATACGCTGATGAAATTATTCGTCGCAAAGAAGGCAAGAAAAAATAGGAATTATTTAAGATGGCTAAAGAAAATTTATCAGATAGACGTAAAAGAAGAAATAGGTTTGCAATTAAAAGTAAAGCTAACGGAAAAGTACGTATTTGCGTTGAAAGAACTAACAAGCATATTAAAGTACAATTAATTGATGATCAAAAAGGTGTTACACTTGCGAGTGCTTCCACATTAGAGAAAGATCTAAAATTAGCTAATACTTCAAATATAAAAGCGGCTGAAACTGTTGGTCAATTAATTGCTGAAAGAGCAAAAAAGGCTAAAGTTTCAAACGTTGTATTCGATCGTGGTGCAAATATATATCATGGTAGAGTTAAAGCGTTAGCTGAAGCTGCACGTAAATCAGGTTTAAAATTTTAATATCCGAGAGGAAAAGTAATAATGTCGGTTCAAGAATCTAAAAAGAAAGAAGACGCTAACGACGGTTATATTGATAGATTAGTTGCAATTAATAGAACTTCTAAAGTTGTAAAAGGTGGTAGAAGATTTGGTTTTACTGCACTAGTTGTAATTGGTGATGGCAGCGGCAAAGTTGGCTTCGGTAAAGGTAAAGCTAAAGAAGTAATGGATGCTAAAAAGAAGGCAACTGAAAATGCTAAAAAAGCTATGATCCGAGTTCCTCTTAGAGAAGGTAGAACAATTCATCATGATATAAAAGGTCGTGCTGGAGCTGGTAAAGTTATTTTAAGAACAGCACCTGCTGGTACTGGAGTAATTGCTGGTGGTCCAATGCGTGCCGTATTTGAAGCTCTTGGAATAAAGGACGTTGTTGCTAAATCAACTGGTTCTTCAAATCCTTTCAACATGGTAGCAGCTACTTTTGATGCGATTACAAATATTGAGTCGCCTAAAAGTACAGCAGCTAGAAGAGGATTAAAAGTCCAAGAAGTAATAAGTCGTCGTGGTGCTGATAAAAAAGGCAATGTCGATTCTGATGTAAACAAAGATAAGTAATTAGGGAATAATAACAATGGCAGCTAAAAAGAAGACCGTAGTCGTAAAGCAAATTGCTAGCCCTATCGGTAGAGAATCTAGCCAAAGACAAACACTTGTTGGTCTAGGTCTGAATAAAATGAACAAGACGAGTCAACTTGAAGATACTCCTTCCGTACGCGGAATGATTAACAAAGTTCATCATCTTGTTGAAATAGTAGAAAATTAGAAAGTTAAGTTGGTAAAAAAAAATGACAGCAATCTTACAAGAATTATCTGACAACAAAGGTGCTCGAAAGAGCAGAATGCGTGTTGGACGTGGTATTGGATCAGGAAAAGGAAAGACTTCTGGTCGTGGTGTTAAAGGTCAAAAATCTAGATCAGGTGTAGCAATCAATGGATTTGAAGGTGGTCAAATGCCTATCCATAGAAGATTACCTAAAAGAGGCTTTAATAACATATCTAGAAAAGAATATGAAGTTGTCAATATATCGACTTTAGCATCTTTAGTTAAAGATAAAAAATTAGATCCAAAGAAAGATATCACTAATGAAAGCCTAGTTGCACTTGGATTAATCAAAAACAATAAAGATGGAATTAAACTTCTTGCAAAAGGTGAACTTTCTGCAGCTTTAAAAATTGAAGTAAACAAAGCTTCAAAAACAGCAGTAGAATTAGTTGAAAAAGCTGGTGGCACTGTAAAATTCGTATAAATAATAATTAATAAGTTCAGGGGTTAATAACAAATGGCGTCAACGGCTGATAAGGTTGCTTCTAATATTAACTTTGGTGCAATAGGGAAAGCAAAAGAGTTAAAGCAACGCATATGGTTCGTTGTAATAGCGCTTGTTGTATACAGGCTTGGTACTTATATACCAATACCAGGTGTTGATTCTCGAGTTCTAGCAGAGATATTCCAATCACAATCACAAGATAAAGGCGTATTGGATATATTCAATATGTTTTCAGGTGGTGCATTGAGTAGAATGACAATTTTTACTCTGAACATAATGCCCTATATTACCGTCTCGATTATAATTCAACTTCTTACCGTTATGTCGCCTAAATTGGCGGAGATGAAAAAAGAAGGTGAATCTGGTAGAAAGAAAATTCAGCAACTCACGAGATATGGAACAGTCTTCATGGCTGCCTTCCAAGGATTTGGTATAGCTGTTTTCCTTGAATCCATTACAGGAACTACTGGAAATGCAGTACTTAATCCTGGACTTTACTTTAAAGTTACAACAGTTGTAACCTTAATCGGCGGTGTAATGTTCCTAATGTGGCTTGGTGAGCAGATTTCAGCAAGAGGTATAGGTAATGGTATTTCATTAATTATCTTCGCGGGTATTGTAGCTGAGCTTCCAAGAGCGCTTGCACAAACCTTCAATCTTAGCAGAGAGAATGTGATAACTACTCCGATGTTGTTTGGCGTACTTCTATTAGCACTTGGTCTTATATATTTTATTGTATTTATGGAAAGAGCGCAGAGACGTATAATAGTACAATATCCTAAGAGACAAGTTGGCAATAAACAGTTTGCTGGTGAGAATTCTCATCTTCCACTTAAATTAAATACGGCTGGTGTTATACCTCCAATTTTTGCTAGCTCCCTACTTCTATTCCCAGCTACAATTGCATCATTCGGTGCTGCAACTGGCAATAATAATACTGGAGAAGATGCAGGTATAATGTCCTCTATTCTTTCCAATATTTCTATATATTTACAAAGAGGTGAACCTTTATATCTTGCCAGCTTTGTGTTACTGATAGTATTTTTCTGCTTTTTCTATACAAAACATGTATTTAATCCAGCGGATACAGCAGATAACTTGAAATCAAATGGTGGTTTTATTCCCGGCATTAGGCCAGGAAAGAACACTGCTGAATATTTGCAGTTCATACTTACTAGACTTACTGTTTTAGGTGCAGCATATATATCTCTTGTCTGCGTGGCTCCTGAAATTTTATTATCATATATACAAGTGCCTTTTTATCTCGGTGGAACAAGCTTACTAATTGTAGTAAATGTATCAATGGATACAGTAGCTCAAATCCACTCACATCTAATTGCACATCAATATGAAGGCTTAATCAAAAAAGCGAATTTAAAAGGTGGAGGAAGAAAAAGAAGATGACAAAAAATATAATCATACTATTTGGACCTCCTGCAGCTGGAAAAGGAACTCAGGCTAATGTCCTTATATCAAAATTGGGTATTCCTCAAATCTCCACTGGAGATATGTTTAGAGAAATGGCAAAAGCTGAAACTCCTGAGCAAATAGCTGCACTAACTGAAAGTCAACGAACAGTTAAGAATATTATGGCAAGTGGTGGTTTGGTAGATGATGAGACAGTTAATAGCCTAATAAAAGATAGAGTTGCGCAAGAAGACTGTAAAAATGGTTACTTATTAGATGGATTCCCTAGAACAAGAAATCAAGCTGAAGTTCTAGATAAAATGCTAGCTTCCACAAATGACTCAATAAAATTCATAATTAATATGAATGTAGATGACGAAGAACTTATCAAAAGAGTAGAGAATCGTCGCCAAGAAATAATAAATTCCGGCAATCAGCCTAGAGAGGATGATAACCCTAAAGTTTTCAAGGAAAAAAGGCTTAATGTCTATAGAGAACAAACAGTACCTGTGCTGGAATATTATAATGATACAGCTCCTGATGGTGTATTATTTACAATTGATGCTATGGAAAGTATCGATAATGTTACGAAGAAAATAGAGGATATTATTTCAGGATAGAATAATATATAAAAAATATTGACTTAGAAAAAAATATAGATATTATTTGCCGTCCTCATATTTTATATTTTTAATTAATAAACTTGGGAAAGAGAATATGGCACGTATTGCCGGTGTAAACATACCAACTAACAAAAGAATTGAGATCGCCCTCACCTATATTTTCGGTATAGGCCGTAAGACTGCAGTAAATATCTGTGAACAGTCTGGGGTAAAAATTGGAACTAGAGTTCATCAACTTGAAGAAAGTGATGTAATCAAGATCAGAGAACTTATTGACCAAGACCATATTGTTGAAGGTGATTTAAGAAGAGAAATATCTCTTAACATCAAAACTAAAATGGATCTAGGTTCGTACCAAGGACTTAGACACAGAAGAAAACTTCCAGTACATGGTCAACGTACTCATACAAATGCACGTACTCGCAAAGGTAAAGCTAAGCCTATTGCTGGTAAGAAAAAATAACGCTAAAAAGCTCTAGAGGAAAAAATGGCTACAAAGTCTACAAGTAAAAAGAAAGTAAAAAAGAATATTTCCAAAGGTGTTGTACATATAAATGCGACATTTAATAATACTCTTATAACAATATCTGATATGCAAGGAAATGCGATATCATGGGCATCTGCTGGTGGCTGTGGTTTTAAAGGATCTAGAAAATCCACTCCTTACGCGGCTCAGATAGCAGCTGAAAAAGCTGGAAAGCTTGCTCAAGAGCATGGTATGACGTTTGTAGAAGTAGAAGTTAAAGGTCCTGGTTCTGGAAGGGAATCATCTCTAAGAGCGCTACAATCCATAGGATTTAATGTAACATCCATTAGAGACGTTACACCAATTCCTCATAATGGATGCAGACCTCCAAAAAGACGTAGAGTATAATTTAAATCTATTTAAGGATTAAGGACGAAAAGCTATGACTTCAATGATTTCAAAAAATTGGAATGAATTAATCAAGCCAAATAAGATTGATGTAAAAGATGATGGCAAACCAGCTAATCAAAGACAACATTCAGTAATCTCAATAGAGCCGTTAGAAAGAGGCTATGGTATTACGCTAGGTAATGCTTTGAGAAGAGTATTATTGTCTTCATTACAAGGAGCTGCAGTTACTACAGTTAAGATTGAAAATGTACTTCATGAGTTCTCGTCTGTACCTGGTGTAATTGAAGATGTAACAGAAATAATTCTTAACGTTAAGACTCTGGCAATTGCAATGCACACTCCAGATAAACAAAACGCAAGAATTAAAGCAACTGGACCATGTATAGTTACCGCTGGAATGATAGAGGCTGGTCCTGATGTTGAAATTATTAGTAAAGATACAGTTATTTGCACTCTAGAAAGCAATGCTACACTAGATATGGAATTAACAATAGAATCTGGAAAAGGTTACGTACCTTACTCACAAAGAGACTCTAGCTCTTTACCAATTGGTGTTATACCTATAGATTCTATATTCAGCCCAGTTCAAAATGTATCTTATACAATTGAAGGTGCTCGAGTTGGTCAAGTTACTGATTACGATAAGCTAAACCTTACTATTGATACAAACGGTACTGTTTCTCCAGAAGATGCTGTTGCATTTGCTGCTAGAATCTTACAAGATCAACTAAGTCTATTTGTTAACTTTGAAGAAGCTGAAGAAGTTGAAGAAGAGCCAGAAAAAGCTCTTAGCTTCAACAAAAATCTTCTTAGAAAAGTTGATGAACTTGAACTTTCTGTTAGATCAGCTAATTGCCTTAAAAATGATAACATTGTTTACATTGGTGATTTGGTTAGAAAAACAGAATCAGAAATGCTAAAAACTCCAAACTTTGGTAGAAAATCTTTAAATGAGATTAAAGACGTTCTTTCTGGTATGGGTTTAAGATTTGGAATGGAAGTTAGCGAATGGCCACCTGAGAATATTGAAGAATTGGCTAAAAAATTCGACGATCCATATAATTAATTAATATGCTTGATTTAGGAGTATAGACATGCGTCACGGTATAAAAGGAAGAAAACTTAATAGAAAAAGCAATCACAGAAAATCTCTGTTGCAAAATCTATGTCTTTCATTAATAGAACATGAACAAATCACAACTACTGTACCAAAAGCTAAAGAGCTTCGTCCAGTTGTTGAGAAAATGGTAACTCTTGGTAAAAGAGGTGATCTTCACGCAAGAAGACAAGCTTTATCATACCTTAACAATGATAAAGAACTAGTAGCAAAATTATTTGACACTCTAGCTTCAAGATATGAAGAAAGAAATGGTGGATATACTAGAATAATGAAAGCTGGCTTCAGATTTGGAGATTCTGCTCCAATGGCTGTTATCGAATTTGTTGAAAGAGATACAGATGCTAAAGGTAAAAAAGACCTTATAAGAGAAGCAGAAGAAAGAGCTCAACTTATTGATGAAGAAGCTGCTTAGTTCTTAGAAATTGTTATATATTTCTATAAAAGCAATACTAACTAATAGTTTTAATCAAAAACTTAATAAAGTTACAAGTTTTTAGTAATTTGTAATAATATACTCATATTAGTTATTATATACTGTTAACTAGTAAATAATATTTAGTAGTAGAATAATGAGGTTGTTAAGTGCAAAAAAATTTAGTTGGGCTAAGAGGCTATTTGGCAATATGGATATTCATAAGTCACTTAACCATGGTAGAAAGCTACGATGCTGGATTTGGCTCTAAAGTAGATTGGGGATTTCTTTTTACATTTATTAGATATGACTTTATAGCTGTAGATATATTCTTTTTCTTAAGTGGATACCTACTCTATGGACATTACAGAATAACTTTTGAAGATACATCGAAGAAATATATAGACGAAAAATTTTATATATTACGACTAGCAAGGCTTTACCCAATACATATTCTTACTTTAATTATTATTTGGCTATACGAGATGTATGGCATACCTCACCCTGTTCGTTCTGGCTTGGAAGACACTATCTTTGAAAATTGGGAAATCACTCTATTTCTTAATCTATCTTTGATAACGTCTTGGGGTATTGTTCCAGTTTCTTCATGGAATGAACCTGCTTGGTCAATAAGTGCGATTTTCCTGACTTACCTAATGTTTCCTAATCTTGTTTTGTTACTAAAAAAGCTACAAGAAACTAAAACATGTATCATATTATTGTTATCATTAGTGCTTATTCAATATATTGGATATTTATATATTGAGGGTATAAGCGGCACTGATGGCGTAGGTGCAATTATGCGTGTATTAGCAAATTTTATATCTGGATGCATCACCATGAAAATTGCTGACAATATTGATTTATCTAAATTTAAATGGGAAAAGATTTTCTTATCAAGTTCAATTCTTTTTGTTATTGCAATATATATACAGTTTCATTTCATTGAGTATCTACACTATTCATTACTATGTATATTCTTCCCTTTTCTAATTTTATCACTTGCTAACAGTCAACGTAATATTGAGAAAGTTTTTACAAATAAGCCAGTTTTATTTTTAGGTAGTATTTCCTATGCGATATACATGATGCATTATCCCGTGTTGCTAGGACTTAAACACCTAGCTAGTGATAGCCTATATGTACTTATTGGTGATAGCTTTATTTTGCCATATATCTTTATGCTTTTCGCAACTATTATTCTTGTACTTATCGCTTATATAGTTACTAAATATGTTGAATACCCTATCTATAAAAGAATTCGTAAGAAAATAAAGTTTGATTAGGCAGTATTTTTTTGTACTTAATATAATTTTATCACGATCTTGGTACAAAAGAAATTTATCAAAGTTTTTCATTTGCAATATAATTTATTATCATGCTATATGTACATGAGATAATGTGTAATTTTTTTTTGGGGTAACAGAATGAATCTTAAGCTTGTAGCCGTTTTACTTATATCAACATCTCTTGTTGCTTGTTCTTCAGATAGAAAAACAGATGTAGTCGATGATTCGCTAAATGAAGCATCAGGAGTATCATCAGAATATGCGGATAGTGGTTCTGTTTATGGTGACTACAATGTAATTGGAGAAGAAGAGCTTGGAAGACTAGATTCAGGAAGTCAAGAACAGCTTGTAGCACTTGCTGGAGACAGAGTTTATTTCAACTTTAATTCATCAGAAATAAATACCAATGCTCAAAAAACACTAATGAGACAAATAACTTGGTTAAAAGAACACTCAGATATAAATGTTCTAGTTGAAGGTCATGCTGATGAAAGAGGTACAAGAGAATATAACCTAGCATTAGGTGAAAAACGCGCTAGTGCTGCAAAGAATTTCCTTATTGCTAACGGAATTTCATCATCAAGAATTAGCGTAATTAGCTATGGTAAAGAGCATCCTGAAGCACTAGGTTCTGATGAATCTGCATGGAGCAAAAACAGAAGAGCAGTTACAGTTGTTACTAAATAACTAAGGCGGTAATTTGTGAAAAGGGCTATATCATTCTTATACAAGGCATTTTTTGTTAACATTTTTTTAATGCTAATCTCTATGAATGCGTCTGCACAAACTACCAATGCAGATAAGATATACAATAAAATCAATAAAATTGAAAGTCAGCTCAAAACTCTAGAAAGAGGGTTTTATAGAAACAACACCCCTCCGTTAGAAGAGCGACCTCTTATCCTTGGTCAAAATGATAACTCATCAGTTGAGCCAAGAATAGCTAATCTTGAAGTTCACTTAAATGAACTTAATAAAAAGATGAAATATATGAGAATTGATGTATTAAAGCTCAAAAAAGAAAACGACATACTACGGAATCGAGTTAGTAATTTATTAGATGATATTGTAAAAGAAGTTGAGAAGCAGCAAGATACTGAGTTGATGGGCAGCAATAGTAAACCAAGTATTTCGCCCACAACAAATGTAAAAGAAACTAAGCCTGCCAACTTACCAACATCAGATACTAAAAATAATAACTCTGATACATTAGATAAAAAAAGAGCTGACAATCATACCTCTGGTCTTTCCAATGCTCTATCAGCACAAACATTTGAAGAAGAATTGCAAGACCGTATATCTAATCCAGCTAATAATCCTGAAAAATCTTATGAAATGGCGTTTAGCTTTATTAAAAGTAATAATTACGATAAAGCAATAAAGTCATTTGATGCATTCATAATAGATTTTCCAGAACATAAATTAGCTAGTAATGCTTATTATTGGATGGGTGAATCTTACTATGCTCAGAAAAACTTTGAAAAAGCCTCAATTAAATTCCTTAAGGGCTATAACGGCTTTCCTCAAGGACGAAAAGCACCTGACAACCTACTCAAATTAGGAATGTCCCTAGGTCAAATTGGACAAAAAGAAAATGCCTGCAAAACATTCAGTAAGCTATCTTCTGAATTCCCTAATGCTCCTTCAGCTATTAAACAAAGACTGGAATTAGAAAGATATCGCCTTTATTGCCCATAAGATATTGGATATAAAGTGCATTACAAATCCCTTAATTTAACTTCGGAAAACTTCGAGTATGTAATCTCAGAGATTATTACATTAGAAGACAAACCAGTAATAGCAGTTGGTGTTAGTGGTGGTGCTGACAGTATTGCTCTAACTTTATTACTTAAATCGTACCTTGATAATGTAGATGGGAAACTAATCGCCCTAACAGTAGACCATAATATAAGAGAAGAATCTGCAGAGGAAGCAAAACAAGTACATAAGCTATTAAGCAGCCTTGATATTGAACATCATATATTGAATTATGAAGGAGAAATCCCAAAAAGCAATCTTATGGAAGAGGCAAGAAAGCTTAGATATAAATTACTTAATGATTTTTGTAAAAATAACAATATTATCAATTTAGCTATAGCACATCATTATGATGACCAAATTGAGAATTTCTTTATCAGAATGGATAGAGGTAGTGGAATTGAAGGTCTATCTTCGATGCCAGCAACATCATATGTTAATGGGTTAAGATTAATTAGACCCCTACTATTCTTTCAAAAACAGGATATATATTCCTTTTTAAAACAAAAAAATATAGCTTGGACAGAAGACCCTACCAATAATAACACTACTTATAAACGTAATAATATCAGAAAGTTACTAGAGAATATTAATCCTTTAGATAAAATAAATACTGAGAGAGTTTTTAGAACTGCTGCCCATATGTCGAGAGCAAATTTTACAATAAATAACAGTGTGAACATTTTTTTGTCGAAGCACAGCACTCTTAAGGATAATAACTATATCACTATTGACCTTGATGAGTATAAAAAAACTGACTCAGAGATCTCCCTAAGAGTATTGTCACAACTTTTACAAACATTTGGTTGCAATATCAAGCCTCCGAGATTTGAGAAACTAAATAATCTTCATTCAGCTATAAGAAATCAAGATACAGATTTTAAAAAAGCAACATTACTTGGCTGTGTAATAGTTTCCAATAATAATTCTCTTTCGATATATAGAGATCATGGGCTTATTGATGATAATAATTTTTACTTTAACAAAGAAAATAACTATTCAATTCATTGGGATAATAGATTCCTGATTACTCTAAATAATGATTCTATAAGAGATAGAAATTGCTTTGTAAGAAAATTAAATGAAGACGATCGACTGCAATTAAAAAATATTAAAGTTGATTTTAAAGGACGGAATGTAGATTATTTGTATTCAATTCCGGTTATTAAAACTACAATAGCAAATTCTAATGGAGAAACACTTGAAAAAATCATTGCAGTTCCCCATATTAACTATTACACAAATGATATTCTCTTAGAGGACATTTCTGTTGAATTTTTACCAACTAAGCCACTGACGAAAGTGGTCTTTGAAATATAACAATTTAAAAGGTCGTAACTGTGAAACAATTTGGAAAAAACATTATAGTCTGGATATTTATTTTTATGCTTGTTGCCACTGTTTTCTCAAGAGTAGAAAATGTGATGGAAGGCACAGAAATAGCTTTCTCAAATTTTGTCAATAAAGTTGAAAATGATGAAGTTAGTGCAGTTATAATTGAAGGAAATAAAATACAAATTGAAGGCTCTGATGGACAAGCCTATAATACTTATGCTCCTTCATACCCTGAATTAGTTACAATCCTTCGAGAAAATAATGTAGCCATTAAGGCAGAAGACCCTCAACAATCGTCATTTATTGCTGAATTATTCTTAAGAATATTCCCTATCCTTATTTTTATAGCTATATGGATTTTCTTTATGAAGCAGATGGAAGGCGGAAAAGGCGGTGGTGCAATGAGCTTTGGTAAGTCTAAAGCAAAACTTATGACCAATATGAAAGAAAAAGTTACATTCACAGATGTAGCTGGAATAGATGAAGCAAAAGAAGAGTTATCTGAAATAGTAGATTTTCTAAGAAACCCTGCAAAATTTCATAATCTTGGCGGAAAAATACCCAGAGGTGTTCTTTTAACTGGTTCACCTGGAACAGGTAAAACACTTTTAGCTCGTGCTATTGCAGGAGAAGCAAATGTACCTTTCTTCAGTATTTCAGGTTCTGATTTTGTTGAAATGTTTGTTGGTGTTGGTGCAAGTCGCGTTAGAGATATGTTTGAACAAGGTAGAAAAAGCGCTCCATGTATTATTTTCATTGATGAGATTGATGCAGTAGGTCGCCATAGAGGTGCTGGTATGGGTGGAGGAAATGATGAAAGAGAACAAACATTAAACCAGATGCTTGTGGAAATGGATGGTTTTGATGGTCATGAAGGAGTAATTATTGTTGCTGCAACGAATAGACCTGACGTTCTAGACCCTGCTCTACTTAGACCTGGCCGTTTCGACAGACAGGTTGTTGTTCCATTACCTGATGTAAAAGGTCGTGAAGAAATTCTAAATATCCACTTAAAGAAAGTACCTCAAGGTCCAGATGTTGACCCATCAGTAATTGCTCGTGGTACACCTGGCTTTTCTGGAGCTGACTTAGCAAACTTGATTAATGAGGCTGCTTTACTTAGTGCTAGAAATGATAAAAAAGTTGTTACTATGTCTGCGCTTGAAAATGCGAAAGATAAAGTAATGATGGGTGCAGAAAGAAAATCAATGGTAATGAGTGATGAAGAAAAGAAAATGACGGCATATCACGAAGCTGGTCACGCTATTGTTTCTATACATTGCCCTGCATCTGACCCTATCCACAAAGCAACTATTATTCCAAGAGGTCGTGCTTTAGGTATGGTTATGAGATTGCCAGAAGCGGACAAACTTTCATATCATAGAGATGCAATGCATGCGGATATAGCTGTAGCAATGGGTGGAAGAGTAGCAGAGGAAATCATTTTTGGTCATGATAAAGTATCTAGTGGTGCTTCATCTGATATCCAACACGCGACAAAATTAGCCAGAGCTATGGTAAGCAATTGGGGTATGAGTGATGAAGTTGGACCTTTAGATCTAGCCGTAGATAGTTCAAACCCATACTCGCCTCGTGCATCGAGTAATTTTTCAGAAAAAACATCTGAGTTAATTGACAAAGAAACCAAAAGAATTGTTAATGAAGGCCTAAAACGTGCAGAAAAAATCCTTACAGATTTTAATAAGGAATTACATCTGCTAGGAGAAGCTTTACTTGAGTATGAAACATTATCTGGTGATGAAATAAAAACTATTATAGCTGGTAAGAATCTTAATAGAGATTCAGTTTCAAATCCAAAAGATAAAACTCCGATAAAATCTTTCATCCCGAAAAGTAGCAATGACAATTCTAGCGACACTGATAAAGATTCTAAAAAGGATAAGAAAAAAACTACAAAGAAAGCAACATCTAAAACAGATAAAGAGACTGATGCCAAGTCTACTGATGACAAGTCATCAGATAGCAAAGCTGCATCTGATAAAAAGACAACAACTAAGAAACCATCTGCAAAAAAGGAATCACCTACTAAGAAGAAAGCTGATACAACTGATAATGCTGAAGATGCTGGCAAGAATTCAGATGATACAAAATCAAGTACTAAATAGAATAAGTAAACCATATGAATAAAAAGTATTTTGGTACAGATGGAATAAGAGGACTTGCTAACCAATATCCTATGGATGCAGAAACAGCTTTAAAAGTTGGAAAAGCTGCAGGTGCATATTTTACAAATAGTGACGATAAACATAGAGTTGTGATTGGAAAGGATACAAGACTTTCCGGTTATCTTATAGAACCATCATTGACTGCTGGATTCGTATCTATGGGTATGGATGTTATATTGGTTGGACCAGTCCCCACCCCTGCTTTATCTATGCTTACAAGATCTCTGAGAGCTGATCTTGGCGTTATGATTTCGGCATCACATAATGCATACCACGATAATGGTATAAAATTCTTTGATAAAAAAGGTCGTAAATTATCTGATAAAATAGAAAAAGAATTGGAAGACCTTATTGATAGTGATCTTAGCAACCAACTAGCAACATCAGATAAATTGGGCAAAGCCAGAAGGCTTGATGATGCTCAAGGGCGTTATATTGAATATGTTAAGTCAACATTTCCTAAGAACAAAAGGCTTGATGGTCTAAAAGTAGTAATCGATTGTGCAAACGGAGCTGCATATAAACTTGCTCCTGATATTCTATGGGAACTAGGTGCAGAAATTATTCCTATTGCCGTAAATCCAAATGGGTTCAATATAAATGATGATTGCGGATCTACACATACAAAAAAATTGCAAAATGCAGTACTAGAAAATAAAGCAGATATAGGTATTGCTTTAGATGGCGATGCAGATAGATTAATTGTTTGCGATGAAAATGGCTCTCTAATCGATGGAGATCAAATAATTGCAGCGATTGCTACTTATTGGAATGAACATAATAGATTGAAAGGTGGTGGAGTCGTTACTACAGTAATGTCCAATATGGGGCTTGAGAAATATCTGGAATCAATTGGGCTAAATCTTGAAAGAACAAAAGTTGGTGATCGCTATGTTATAGAGAAAATGCTCTCTGGTGGTTTTAACTTAGGTGGAGAACAATCTGGTCACTTAATCTTCAATGATTTTACAACAACAGGGGATGGCACTCTAGCTGCACTACAAACTCTGGCTATATTGGTAGAGAAAAACCTTCCTGCAAGCGAAATACTAAATGTCTTCACTCCCTATCCTCAAATTTTGAAAAATGTTAAATTTGATAAAAATAGTAATCCAGTTGAAAAACCTGAAGTTCAGGAAGTTATCAGCAAAGCTGAAAAAGAACTCTCCAAGAATGGTAGAGTTTTAATCAGAGAATCAGGTACAGAACCTTTATTAAGAGTTATGCTTGAAGGATCAGATTTAGATCAGATAAACACACTAATGGACGATATATTAAATACGATTAAGAACTTGAAAAGTGGATAATATAAACTCTACAAAGACTAGTACTCCAAATATATCATCATCCAATATATCGTTACCTAATATATTAGCAATTGGCGGATCAGACTCTAGTGGAGGTGCTGGCATACAAGCGGATATTATAGCCATAACAGAAAATCAGTCTCGAGCTGCAACTGCCATTACTGCAATCACCTCCCAGAACAACGATTCTGTTTCAGATATATTTAAATTACCAAGCAATGTTGTACAGAAACAAATTGAAACCATTATTAATAAGGTCGATATAAAAATTATCAAAACGGGAATGCTTACTGATTCTAACATTGTAAGAACTATAGCTTCAACAATTCCAACTGACATACCAATTATAATTGACCCCGTAATTAAGTCTTCGAGTGGAGTTGAGCTTATTGATGAAAATGGCGTAGAGGAAATGAAGAAATTGCTCTTTCCAAGGTCACTATTAGTAACACCAAATATTGATGAGCTAAAAGAACTATTGAATATTGAAAAATCTAAAGAAATTTTAGAAAATACCGACATAGATAATTTACCATTAGAAAGTGATGGTTATTTGATAGAACTTGGTAAGGAATTCATTAGAAAATTTGGCTGTGATAATATTCTTATTAAGGGTGGTCATAGTAATGATAAGAATGTCGTAGATATATTAATTACTCGTAATGGTGAAATATTTAAATTCTCCAACCCAAGAGTTACAGGAAATTTTCGAGGCACTGGATGCAGGCTTGCCTCAGCAATTTCAGTGTTTATAGCCAAGGGTTATTCTATAGATGAAGCCGTAAAAAGAGCCAATAAATATATACAACAATATATCTTAAATTATTAGAATCGATTCGAATAACATTCTCATAACAAAATGCTTGCAGAATCGTATTTTTTCGTGTAGAAGCTGCCAGACTATTATAGTCTTCGTCTATATTATTTTATAAACTTAAAGCTTTATGCAATAAGGATTTAATTTAGACCTAGCTTAGAATAACATGAATAAAATTCAATAAGAGATAAAAATGAAAGCAGAAACACATCCTGATTATCACGAAATTACTATAAAAATGACTAATGGCGAATCTTTTAAAACTCGCTCTACATATGGTAAAGAAGGTGCGACTTTACAGCTTGATGTTGATGTAAACACTCACCCAGCATGGACTGGTTCTGGATCATTCATTAATGAAAAAGCAGGAAAAGTTGCTAAATTTAATGATAGATTTGGTTCACTTGGTATCAAAAAGAAATAAAACATAATAAGTTTTAATAATCTAATATAATTGATGCTCAGTTTTAAAACTGAAACAATCTACGAAGACCAATGCTGCAAAGTATTATTAAAAATTAGGGGGGGCAATGGATCTTAAAAGTGATATAATCTATATATACACCGATGGTGCATGTTCTGGAAATCCTGGCCCCGGCGGCTGGGGAGCAGTATTACTGCACCAAGATAAAGTAAAAGAAATTTCTGGCGGAGAGAAAGAAACCACCAATAACAGGATGGAACTTACCGCAACCATCGAAGCTCTAGCCTCAGTTAAAAGAGATTGCCCTATAGAACTATATACAGATAGTAAATATGTTATGGATGGTATTTCTTCATGGATTAAAAACTGGAAGAAAAATGGCTGGAGAACAGCCAATAAAAAACCAGTTAAGAATGCAGATCTGTGGCAAGAACTAGACGCAGTTCAAGAGAAACATAATATCAACTGGCATTGGGTAAAAGGTCATTCTGGTCATAAATATAATGATATGGCAGATCAATTAGCTGTAGATGCAATTCCCAGATAGATTTTCTATAATATTTCACCAATATTATGGTGCTATTAATATTCTCTACTTACCGAGAAATCTAATATATCTAATAAAGACTGTTTTATTTCACCATCAGGGAAAATTGAAAGATTTTGCTTCGCTCTATTCGCATATTCTTTTGCGGTTTCTATAGAGTCTTCCAATACATCATATTTATCAATTATTGAAACAGCTCTTTCAAAATCACCCTTTTCTTGCAATCCATCAGCAGCCCACTCTATTGACCTTTCCAGAAATCTCTTTTCTGCTTTATCAGCTCTTTGATATGCAAGAATAATTGGCAACGTAACCTTCCCTTCCCTAAAGTCATCACCTATTTCCTTACCTAATTGCTCCTGCTTTGCTGAGTAATCTAATGTATCATCAATAATCTGGAATGCTGTACCTAAATTTCTACCGAAAGATTCCAATGCTTTTTCATTTTTAGCTTTCTGTTCTGAAATAACCGCACCTACCTGACATGCTGCCACAAAAAGTTGCGATGTCTTTGATGAGATTATATCTATATATTGCTCTTTATTAGTCGTAAGGTCATTAGTTGCCATCAACTGCTTTACTTCTCCTTCTGTGATAATCGCAGAAGAATCTGATAATATTCGTAGAACCTTTAATGATCCATCTCTAGATATTATTTGAAATGCCTTACTTAGTAAGTAGTCACCTACTAAAACACTTGCTGAATTATCCCAAACGCTATTTGCCGTAGGAGAACCACGCCTCATTGAACTTTCATCAACAACATCATCATGTAATAATGTTGCTGTGTGGAAAAACTCAATAGCCGTAGCCAATGAAACATGCCTATCACCCTCATATCCACATAACTTTGCAGATAATATAGTAAGTATTGGCCTAATTCTCTTACCACCTGATGATAAGATATGACTTATAATATTTATAATCAAAGACGCATCAGAATCTATATTCTCGACAATAAATTTGTCGACATTTTTCAATTCATCATCATATAAATGTTTCCACTTCACTAGTGCGTTATCAACTAGTTTAGTATCTTCGGATTCTTCCATGTTTAATTGCTCATTCATCATAGTCAACCCTATACATCTACATTCCTTTCAAAGCAAGAGGATATCATAAAAACAATAATTTTGTTGCGGTAATTAAAAAGTCATGGTATCGGAGAAAACATGTTTTTAATTAGATATATATAGTGTAAAAATTGCAATGTTATCGTTCCAAGATATAATACTAAAACTACAGCATTTCTGGGCTTCAGAAGGCTGCACAGTTCTACAACCATATGATTTGGAGGTAGGTGCAGGAACTTTTCATCCAGCAACAACACTTCGCGCCTTAGGTCCTGACCATTGGAAGGCTGCATATGTACAACCATGCCGTAGACCTAAGGATGGCAGATATGGAAATAACCCGAACAGATTACAACATTATTATCAGTTCCAAGTTGTCCTAAAGCCTTCACCTGATAATATTCAAGAACTATATCTAAAAAGTCTTGAGGCAATTGGTATTGACCTTAAAAAGCACGATATTAGATTTGTCGAAGATGATTGGGAATCACCAACATTAGGAGCATGGGGACTAGGATGGGAAGTATGGTGCGATGGCATGGAAGTCACACAATTCACATATTTCCAACAAGTAGGTGGATTTGATTGTCACCCTATTACTGGTGAAATAACATACGGCTTAGAACGTCTAGCGATGTATATTCAGAAAATAGAAAATGTTTATGATCTGGATTACAATGGTGCGAAAGGAGATGACAAAGTAACCTATGGAGATGTCTTCCACCAAAATGAAAAAGAATTCTCAGCATTTAATCTAGAACATGCTGATGTAGATCTTCTATTCAAACATTTTGATGAAGCAGAAAACGAATGTCTTTCATTAATTGATGAAAATCTATCGCTGCCTGCATACGATAAATGCATAAAAGCCAGTCATATATTTAACCTTCTTGATGCCAGAGGAGTTATTAGTGTAACTGAGCGTGCATCTTATATTGGACGAGTTAGAAATATGTCTAAAAATTGCTGTAAAGAATGGCTCGATAGCAGAACTCCGGTAAGTAGCCAATCAAGTAACATTGAATTAGAGAGCAACTAAATGGAAATTACACTATTAAAAGGGAAATTACACAAAGCTACGGTAACAGGTGCAAATCTTGAATATGAAGGATCATGCGCTATTGATTCAAATCTTTTGGAAGCCGCTGGAATTATTCCTTACGAACAAATAGATATATATAATATAACTTCTGGCGAAAGGTTAACAACATACGCAATTGAAGCTCCTGCAAATAGTGGGACTATCAGCATACAAGGTGCTGCAGCTCATAAAGCGAATATAGGTGATAGAGTTATAATAGCAGCTTTTGCAAAAATGAATGAAAAAGAGGCTTCATCTTTTGAACCTAAAAAAGTTCTATTAGATATAAACAACAAAATTGTTGATTTCCCTGAAGATAATCAAATACAATTGAGCGAGGTATCTTAAGTGGCTGAATTCATTCTAGAAATTTTAAGTGAAGAAGTCCCAGCACATATGCAGGTTCCTATGAGCAATAAGCTTGAAGCCGAATTAGTATCTGTTCTGGAAAAAGAAAAACTATATTATACTTCTATAAAAAACTTTGTTACGCCACGTAGAATGGTTGTAACAATTGATGGGCTTAGTCTTACACAAGAAGATTTAACCGTTGAAAAAAGAGGCCCAAAAGTTGGAGCTGATGAAAAGGCTCTTGCAGGTTTCCTTAGAAATGCTGGATTAAAAAAAGAAGATTTAACTGTCAAAGAAACACCAAAAGGCAGCTTCTATTTTGCAATCACAAAAGAATATGGCAGACCAACAAAAGATGTCCTTCTTGAAAGTATAGAAAATATACTACCATCATTCACTTGGCCAAAATCAATGAGATGGGGTTCGAATGATATAAGATGGGTTAGACCTATCAAAAACATAATGGCACTTTTTGGTGCTGAAATACTACCGATAAAATTTGGTCATCTTGAAGCAAATAACCTATCTGAAGGACATAGATTTCTTAGTGATGGCACTTTTGAAGTTACTAGCTTCAAAGAGTATGAAAAAGAATTAAGAAAGAGATTCGTTATATTGGATTCTAACGAACGTAAAGAAATTATTACAAATCAAATTAATGATTTAGCTAGTTCGCACGATTTAAAAATTATCAAAGATGACTACTTACTAGAGGAAGTTGCTGGACTTGTTGAATACCCTGAAGCGTTAATTGGAAAAATTGAAAAAGAATTCATGCATATTCCTGAAGAAGTTCTTATTTCATCGATAAGATCTCATCAGAAATATTTTAGCCTTAGAACAGCAGAAGGAAATCTTGCATCATATTTCATCACAATTTCAAATATAAAATCTAAAAAGGGTGATAATACAGTAATATCTGGGAATGAAAGAGTATTACGAGCAAGGCTTGCAGATGCAAAATTCTTCTGGGACCAAGACCTTAAAACTCCGCTAGAAGATAAATTTGATAATCTAGAAAAAATCATCTTCCATAAAAAACTTGGATCAGTTGCGGATAAAACAAGACGTATTCAAGCCAGTGCAAAATTCTTATCTGTCTGGATTCCCCATGCAAATCTTAAAAAGGTAGACCAAGCAGCAACTTTATCTAAAATAGATTTAGTTACTGAAATGGTCGGAGAATTCCCTGATCTTCAAGGAGTGATGGGATATCATTACGCTACTAAAGACGGGGCAGATGATGAAGTAGCACTAGCAATCAAAGAGCATTATTCTCCTCTTGGCAATAGCGACCATTGTCCAAAATCACCAGCAAGTATAGCAATCGCACTAGCAGATAAGCTTGATACTCTGGTTGGTCTTTTTGCAGTTAATGAAAAGCCTACTGGCTCTAAAGATCCATTTGCACTTAGAAGAGCGGCAATTGGCGTGATTAGAATAATATTAGAAAACAATCTTTCAATACCGCTAAGAATAGCACTTGATAATAGCTTAAAGCATTATCCTAGCAAGTTACTAAAACAAGCTAATGAAAGTGATGAAGAAGTTAAGAAGTCATTATTAAAAATTGGAAAATCATCAAAAACACCCCCTTCTGATATTACTGATGAACTATTACATTTCTTTGGAGAAAGAATTAAAGCACTGCTTAAATCTGAAAATGTTCGTCATGATTTAATTTCTGCTGTTTTTGACGATGGAAATGAGGATGATATTCTAAGACTTGTTCGCAGAGTAGCGACATTAAGCACCTTCATAAATCTAGATGATGGAATAAATCTACTTGCCGCATACAAAAGGGCAAGCAATATAGTTGAAATCGAAGAGAAAAAAGACAATAGATCCTATGCAAGCGCTCCTAACAAAGGTCTATTAGAGCAAAATGACGAGATCAATCTTTACAATAAATTACAGGAAATAAAGCCTGAAATTAAAAAATTACTAAAAGAAAACGAATTTGAGAGCGTAATGAGTTTGCTTTCAGAATTAAGATCGCCTATAGATTTGTTCTTTGAAAATGTAAAAGTAAATTGTGATGATGAAGATATCAGAAAGAACAGACTAAAATTATTATCGCAAATGAGATATATATTAAAAGAAATAGCTAATTTTTCACATATTGAAGGATAAAACCATAATGACAAAATGGATATACACATTTGGTGACGGCACCGCCGATGGTAGTGCAAAAGACCGTAATCTGCTTGGTGGTAAAGGTGCTAATCTAGCAGAAATGTGCTCTCAGAAATTACCAGTTCCTCCAGGGTTTACCTTCTCTACAGAAGTATGCACAGCATATTACGATAATAATAAGCAATATCCTTCAGACCTGAAAGATCAAGTAAATGATGCAATTACATTTATTGAAAGTAAAATTGATGCAAAATTTGGCTGTACAAATAACCCACTTCTTGTATCAGTAAGGTCTGGTGCGAGAGCATCTATGCCGGGAATGATGGATACAGTTCTTAATCTTGGCCTAAATGATGAAACTGTAGAAGCACTAGCAAAGAATAGTAATAATGTTCGTTTTGCTTATGATTCATATAGACGCTTTATTCAAATGTATAGTGATGTTGTTCTTGGAGTGGATCACTACCATTTTGAAGAACTATTGGAACTTAAAAAGCAAGATCGTAATGTAAGTCTTGATACAGACCTTACAGCTGAAGATATGAAAAATCTTGTTGCAGAATATAAGGACAAGGTTCAAGAAGAGCTAGGTCGCCCATTCCCATCAAATGTTCAAGAACAATTATGGGGTTCTATAAGTGCTGTATTTGATTCTTGGATGAACAACAGAGCAATCACTTACAGAAAAATGTATGACATTCCAGAAAGCTGGGGAACAGCAGTTAATGTTCAAGCAATGGTATTCGGTAATATGGGAGAAGATTGCGCAACAGGTGTAGCTTTCACTCGCGACCCTTCTACTGGTGAAAAAATATTCTTTGGTGAATATCTTATAAATGCACAAGGTGAAGACGTTGTAGCAGGAATAAGAACACCTCAACAAATAACTATAGACGGTAAAAATCGACAAAACTCTAAACTTCCTGCAATGGAAGAAACTATGCCAGAAGTATATAAAGAGCTTGAAAGCACTTACAAAATACTCGAGAAACATTATAGAGACATGCAGGATATTGAATTCACTGTTCAAAATCAAAAATTATGGATGCTTCAAACTCGTAACGGCAAGAGAACTGGCCCAGCTGCACTAAAGATAGCAGTAGATATGGTTAATGAAGGCCTTATTAGTAAAGAAGAAGCTATCAGTAGAATTGAACCAGATTCTCTAGACCAACTTCTTCACCCTACTCTTGATAAAAATGCCAAGAAAGAAATCATTGCAAAAGGGCTTCCAGCATCTCCGGGCGCTGCATCTGGCGAAATCGTATTTTCTGCTGATGAAGCAGAACAAAAAGCAGCTCACAATAAAGGTGTAATATTAGTTCGTATAGAAACAAGCCCAGAAGATATTCATGGAATGCATGCTGCAAAAGGAATTCTTACAGCACGTGGTGGAATGACATCTCATGCAGCTGTTGTAGCTCGCGGAATGGGGAGAGCATGCGTTTCAGGAGCAAGTGGCGTACAAATTTCTTACAAAGATAAAGAATTTAAAGCTAATGGCAAGACCTTCAAAGAAGGTGATCTAATAACAATTAATGGCTCTACTGGTGAAGTTATGGCAGGTGTTGTACCAACAATTCAGCCAAAACTAGCAGGTGATTTTGAAGTAATCATGGAATGGGCTGACGAAATCAAAAGTCTAACAATAAGAACAAATGCAGAAACTCCTGCTGATGCAACAACTGCAATAAAGTTTGGCGCACAAGGAATTGGTCTTTGTCGTACAGAACATATGTTTTTTGATGCCGAAAGAATTATAGCAATCAGAGAAATGATTGTTGCAGATAATATATATGAGAGAAAAGAAGCAATAAGCAAATTACTTCCATTCCAAAGAAAGGACTTCATTGAAATTTTCAATATAATGGATGGTTTGCCTGTTAACATTCGCTTACTAGATCCACCACTGCATGAGTTCTTACCTCACACAGACAATGATATCAAAGCAGTTGCTGAAGCAGCTAATAAATCTGTTGAACATATACAAGCTAGATCTTCTGCACTAAAAGAAGAAAACCCAATGCTTGGACATAGAGGATGTCGCCTAGGCATAACTTATCCTGAATTATATGAAATGCAAGCACAAGCAATCTTTGAAGCTGCAATTGAAGTTAGCAATTCTGGAAAGAAAGTTATACCGGAGATAATGATTCCTTTAGTTATGAATTCTAAAGAAATAGAAATTCTAAAAGAGAAAGTTATCAATGTTGCTAAAAATGTATTTAAAGAACAGAATACGAAAATAGAATATACAATTGGAACAATGATTGAATTACCAAGGGCTGCTCTGCAAGCAAGTCAAATTGCAGAACATGCTGAATATTTTAGTTTTGGAACAAATGACTTAACTCAAACAACTCTTGGAATATCTAGAGATGACTCTGCTTCTTTCACTAATGATTATATCGCTAAAAATATAATTGAGAAAGACCCATTCACTACGCTGGATATAGATGGTGTAGGAGAGCTTATCTCAATTGCCGTAGAACGAGGCAAAAAAACACGACCAGATCTCAAATTAGGTATTTGTGGAGAACATGGTGGCGATCCTGCTTCAATAGAGTTTTGTAACAAGGTTGGACTAGATTATGTATCCTGCTCGCCTTACAGAGTTCCAATAGCAAGACTTGCTGCTGCACAGGCTGCACTAAAAAAGTAAATTCAGCATGAGATTCTATATAAACATTAAAAATTTAATTACTGTTTTTATAATATATTTGCTTTCAATATTAATTTCACAGAGTGCCTTAGCAATTGATAATAATGATGAGTGCAAGATTTTATATCAAGTACTTAAGTCAAATATAGAATCTATTAATAAATGCACTAGGAGTTCTGAATGTGGCTATATTCATTTAAAGAACAGAAAAAATAATGGATGTGGTTTTATAGGCAATATAGAATCCAATCTTGACATTGTTAATCAGGCAGATAAAGAACATTACTCTAAATGCATAAAAGGTACAAATCTTGAAAATGTAATAGAAGAATGCCCTGTTGATAGAAAGCTCACCTGCATTAATAATAAGTGCACTCCATGTGTAATTATAGGCAAAACAGGAAAATGTATTTGTCCAAAAAATAACGGTACTTCCTGCAAATAGATTTGCTACATAGTACAATTGAAATATAATTAACTATACAAAATATATTATTGGGCTATATAATGCCGTACATGGATAGTGAGCAAATCAAAAATATTAGTGAACACTCTATAAAATCATTAAATAATGGAAAGATAACTAATAACGGATATATCGTTGGTAAGTATTATGATTCTATTTGGTTTATAGGCGCTCCAGCAATTGCCTTTATATCTGCACTGGTATTTCATTCAACCGCTATATCTGAAAAAGTACTTTTTGCAGGAACAGTTAACTCACAAACAGTATATAATCTTTTCATTGGCTCATTTATAATGGCTCATCTATTTGCTGTATTTTTCCGTAGTCATCTCAATCCACAAATTTTTAAACTGCACCCTATTCGGTTTATTGTTATCCCTATAGCATTAATTTTATCCATGACCGTCTCTCTGTGGGCAGCTGTTTTCTTTTCCGTATTAGCTACGTGGTGGGATGTGTATCATTCGGGCTTACAAACTTTTGGTTTAGGTAGAATATACGACTCAAGAGTTGGAAATGATCACAAAGCAGGAAGAAGACTCGATTATCTTCTCAACATATTAATCTATGCAGGACCTATTCTTGCTGGCGCAACACTAATGAACCACGCAAAGGATTTTCAGACTTTTGAGAAAGTTAATTTCACTACCTTATCTATACTTCCCATCAAAATATTTAACCATCGTGATGACTTAACCTTATTTGTATTTTTTATTGGAATACCATTTATTCTTTATTATTTATATAGCTATTGGAAATTACATAAAGCTGGCTATGTTTTTTCAACAAAGAAAGTTATATTGTTCGCCCTAACAGCTGTAGTATCTATTACATGCTGGGGATTTAATAGTTTTGGCGAAGCTTTTTTTATTATGATTTTTTTTCACGCATGGCAATATCTTGCAATAATTTGGCATTTTGAAGAGAAAACTATAACAAAAACCTTTAGGCAAACTAATATTAAAAACGGCAAATTTATAAGCTTAACCCTATTTATAATAGTAGTATTTGCCTATGGTGCTTTTGCCACACTTGTTTCAGATGACAACAATTTTCTATATGCCGTTATACTAACAGTATCCATTTTGCACTTTTGGTATGATGGTTTTATCTGGTCAGTTAAAAAGAAACAGGTTTAATTATAAATTATTCATCATGAGTCTTAACTGATATTTCAAGTGCATGTATTTTATCCTTAACAATATCACCTAGCCATTCATAAATAACTCTATGTCTATTAACTTTATTCATATCTTTAAAATAATCCGAAACAATATCAACTTTGAAGTGTGATTCTCCTCCACCATCATGACCAGAATGCCCTATATGTTTATCTGAATTATTAATAACATTCAGACTATAATCAAATCCAGTCTGCATAATACCTGTTGAAATTAGGTCATATATCTCGTTTTTAACTTTCATTTAGCCCCTAAAAAATAAAATTTTAATAATTATAGTCACTCTATAGTATATAATATCATAGCATCATTCTATATATAGTTGACTTAATAAAGAAAACAATGCTATAAGTCACTAACTTACAATTACTTTAGTTGTTTCACAACAGTACAATAATAATAAAATGTATTTATTTGAAACAGTATATACATATTATATCTTATTATATAATACTATTATCGCCTAAAACTAATGGTTGAAGTTATATATTAAATAAATTTTATTGTTGGCATATTAATTGCTTAGTGTAGAATGTAATCTTTAATTAATGGGGGAGTTTTATGACACTAAAAGGCTCAAAAGTAAAAGATGTAGGCGAAATTGACGTCAATATCGGTATGAAGATCAATCAGCTTAGACTTGCACTTGGTAAAACAAGACAAGAATTAGCTCAACAAATAGGAGTAACGCATCAGCAGCTCCAAAAATATGAAAAAGGCGTAAATAGAATTACAGCAAGCAGACTTGTTAATGTTTCTAATTCTCTTGATGTACCTGTTTCATATTTCTTTGAGGATACAAAAAATCCTTTGTCGCAAGAACAATTAAGTAGACAAAGAATGTATCTTGAAATGATGAGAGATTTCACAGCTATAAAAGAAGAAGGACAACAAGATATAGTTAGAAAACTCATAAAGGTTCTTTCTGAAGAATAATATACAATAAAATGGTAAGTTATCTAAATTCAAATGTTTTTTTGTTTTAGGTAACTTTGGCCATTACATAATATAAAATATTTTTTATATTTCTTTGCCTTAGCATCTTTATAGTTTATTTATATAATTCGTTCCTATCAACAAATGGTATAAATGCTAGAAGACAAAGAAAATTCTGAATTATCAAAGAAATATCTTGCCCTATGGCTTATAGATAATTACGTAGTAAAACATAAACGTAATTTATACATTGCCATTATATGCATGGCTATTACTGCTGGAATGACTGCATTAAATGCCTATATCATTCATCCAGTTATGGACGAGCTATTTGTTAAGAAGAATATAGATTTATTGTATATATTACCTGCTGCTGTTATCGCCATCTCATTTACGAAAGGTGCATCAACATATGTACATATGGTAATAATGAAAATAACAGGTATGCGTATTATGACAGATATGCAAACAGACCTTTATCGCAAATTGCTATACATGGATATAAAAGATTTTCATTCAGAATCTTCTGGAAAAATAGTATCCAAATTTGCAAATGATATTCAGATTATCCGTAGAAACTTAACCAATACACTTATTGGAGTTGCAAGGGAAACATTGACATTAATTGCCCTTATTGGCGTAATGTGCTACGAAAGCCTTGAGCTATCTGCTGCATTTCTAATTTTTGGTTTTGCTGTATATCCTATAATTCGCTTAGGCAAAAAGATTAATAAGCTCTCAAGAAAGCAACAGGAAGAATTCGGAGTTCTTACCTCAAAACTTGATGATACATTTCAAGGCATAAAAATAGTAAAAGCATATAATAATGAGGAGCATGAGATTAACAAAGCCTCTTCTATAATGGAAAAAATATACAGCATCTTTGTTAAAGCAGCAAAAACAGAATCTATATCAAGTCCAATAATGGAATCACTAGCAGGTATAACAGTTGCATTCATTATATTCTATGGTGGTCTTCAAGTTCTTGCAGAAGAAACAACCCCTGGAGCATTCACTGCATTTATTGTTGCACTGCTAATGGCATATAAGCCATTAAAAAGCCTTACCAATCTAAACAATATAATCCAAGAAGGTTTAGCAGCCATAAAACGAATACATGATGTTTTCAATACTGAAAGAACAATAATTGACTTACCAACATCAAAAAAACTAACCAGCAAAGAATTTGATATAGAAATTAATAACCTTGTATTCTCGTATAATAAAAAATCTGAAGAATCTGCCCTAAACGATATTTCATTGCATATTGGGTCTGGAAAAACGCTTGCCTTAGTAGGTCATTCAGGAGGAGGGAAATCAACAATTGCCAATCTAATGATGCATTTTTACAAACCGGATAGCGGATCAATTAAGATCAATGGCACAGATCTTAAAGATATAACCATAGAATCGTTAAGAGATAATATTTCCTATGTAAATCAAGAGGCCACTCTATTTGATGATACTATAAGAAATAATATTGCTTTTGGAAAGATTGGCGCTAGTGAAGAAGAAATAATAGAGTCAGCTAAAAAAGCTGGGGCACATGACTTTATAATGGAGCAGCCAAACGGTTACGATACTCATATTGGTCAAAGAGGTCTAAAAATATCTGGAGGTCAAAAGCAGAGAGTAGCTATTGCCCGTGCCTTCATACATGACGCCCCTATCCTTCTTCTTGACGAAGCAACTTCAGCACTTGATACAATATCTGAAAAACATATACAAAAAGCCCTGTATTCTCTTATGAAGGGAAGAACAACTATAGTAATAGCGCATAGACTTTCTACAATAATTAATGCTGATAAAATTTGCGTCTTGGACAAAGGAAAAATAATTGAAGAAGGAACTCACGAAGAACTAATTGAAAATAAAGGTGAATATTTTTCTCTATATGAAAAACAATTCGAAGATTGATCATGCTCAAAAAGATATTTAAATCTCGCTTATTTGTTCGTTTTTTAAGCACTATAATATATCTGTATTGCTTTTTAACATTTAAATTACAACGGAAAGTCATATTTGAGAATTTCGATACTCTTGATGAATTATCACGTTCTGAAAAGCCGCTTATAATATGCTTCTGGCATGGTCGCTTATTATTTACGCCCTTCTTATATAAAAATGATATGCCCAAAGGACACATAATTATATCAAGACATGGGGATGGAGAAATCATTTCTCAGGCTACTAAATTTTTCTCTATACCCCAAATACGAGGGTCTTCTGATAAAATCAAAAAGTCTAAGGATAAAAGTAAAAGCACCTATAAGAATAAAGGCGGTACAGCAGCTCTTATTAAATGCAGCAAAATACTTAGAGATAATGGAATAATTCTTATTACTCCAGATGGCCCAAAAGGTCCAAGAATGAGAATTAAAGAAAACATACTACATTTAGGAAAGAAATATGACGCAACTATCTTACCAGTAACCTATTCCGCCTCTTCATCTAAAATATTTAATAGTTGGGATAGATTTATGCTACCCCTCCCTTTTGGAAAGGTAAAATTTATTATTGGAACACCTATTAAGCTTTCTTCAGATTTTGATAATAATGAGATGGAAAACACTAGAAAAGAAATTGAAAATCAGTTAAACAATATAACATCGTTAGCTGATGATTCATTAGGAGTTAAAAATATAATTCCAGATGAATTACCTAATGATAATATATCGCAATAAACATTAAAGAGAATATGTACTTAAAATTATACCGTTTTTTCTCATTTATAGCAGGCCCAATAATTGATTTATGGTTTCTTAAAAGAAGAAAAAATGGAAAAGAAGATAGCAAACGTTTTAATGAACGATTAGGTCACCCTGGTTTTCCACGCCCTGAAGGTTCATTAGTATGGATGCATGCCGCTAGTGTTGGAGAAATAATGTCAGTTCTTCCACTTATAAACCACATTAACGAAAAATATAGCGATATTAATATTCTTGTTACAACAGGAACAGTTACATCTGCAAAATTGCTTGATAAAAGACTTCCTAAAAGAGTCATGCATCAGTACGTGCCTATAGATAAATTACCCACAGTCCTGAGATTTCTTAGGCATTGGCGTCCAGATTTTGTTCTATGGGTTGAATCTGAGTTATGGCCTAACCTTATTGTTGAAACACATAAAACTGGCTGCCCTATGGCACAAATCAACGCTAGAATTTCTAAAAATTCTTTCAACAAATGGCAGAAATGTATTAGCCTTTCCAATCAAATTTTGGAATGTTTTACTATAAACCTTTCTCAGAGCGAAGAAGATAAAAATCGCTTTACAGCTTTAGGATCTCCTAATGCAAAATATGTAGGAAATTTAAAATATGATGCTTCACCTCTTCCAGCCTCCCCTAAAGAAACTGGTCAGCTAGTAGGGATGATTGGTAACCGCCCAATTTGGATTGCAGCCAGTACACATCCTGGAGAAGAAGAGTTACTTGCAGAAACCCATAACATACTGATGAAAGAGCATAAATCTTTGCTACTTATTATTATCCCCAGACATCCAGACAGGGGCAAAGAAATAAAAGAAAAGCTTGATAATCAAGAACTTAAATCAGCTATACGTACTGAAGAAGAAGAGATCACCGAGGACACTAACGTTTATATAGCTAATACTATTGGTGAACTTGGTATTTTTTACAGATTAGCTAATATCGTATTTATGGGTGGCTCAATAGTTGAACATGGCGGACAAAACCCTCTAGAAGCAGCACGACTTCAATGCTCACTTATTACTGGAATTCATACAGAGAACTTTGTAAAGATATACCGTGAATTAGAAGAAAATAATGCATTAATTCGAATTCACTCAAATGAAGAACTAGCTGAGAAAGTAGATCTATTGCTAAAAGACCATGAGGTTCAAGAAAAGCTATCGTCTACAGCACTTGAATTAATTAAAAGCAAACAAGGAGTATTAGAGAAATACATAGAAGAACTAACACCTTATATTCATCCATTATCCAATTCTTATAATGATCAAGACTCCGAAATTCTGGAAGAGTAGCAATTTCATATCAGAGTTACTGCTTCCTTTCTCAGTAATCTATTTTATTGCAATAAGAATAAAATATTTTTTAGGTTCTTCAAAGAAACCATATAAATCATCTATTCCTGTAATTTGTATTGGAAACCCCACTTCTGGAGGCGCAGGAAAAACCCCAACAGCAATTGCACTTTCTAAATTACTATTAAATAATAATAAAAAAATATGTTTTGTATCAAAAGGTTATAAGGGGAACTTCAAGAAAACTATTAAGGTTGATACAAACACTCATACCCCTCATGAAGTAGGAGATGAAGCAATCTTATTAGCACAACATGCCCCTTGCTTTGTTTGTAATAATAGAGAACAAGGAATAAAAGCAGCAGAAGAGGATGGAGCTGAGATTATAATTCTGGATGACGGACTTCAGGATAGAACTATAATAAAGGATGTGACAATCAGTGTCATAGATGGAAGTTATGGTCTTGGTAACCACCTATTAATTCCCGCAGGCCCCCTAAGAGATAGGCTTGATATATCATTAAATCATACAGATATAGTTTTATTAATTGGGGACGACAATAACGATGTAAAGAAAGAAGTCACTGAGGAAATCCCAATTATAACAGCTAAAATGATATCAAAAGAAGTACCTGATAAGTCTTTGCAATATATGGCATTTGCAGGGATAGGAATGCCGGATAAGTTCTTTTTCCACTTAGAATCAATTGGACTAGAATTAAAGAGAAGATGCCCCTTTCCAGATCATCACGTATATTCTGATAGACAAATAAAAAGCCTTCTTAATGATGCAGCACTAGCAGAATCCAGACTCATAACAACGGAAAAAGATGCGATTAAAATTGATAAAAAATACCTTAAAGATATAACGGTATATAGTGCAGACCTCTCATTTGATGATGAAGAGTATATAATTACGTATTTCAAGGATTATATCTAAAATGAAGAAAAAAATAAGATATATCTTAGAGGCGGCTTTAGTCTATATTTTCTTTACATTATTTAGAATACTTGGATTTAAACTATCATCAAAGCTTGGAGGTCTTATTGCACGATCCATTGGACCTAAATTAAAAGTGAACAATGTAGCCATTAATAATCTTAACCTTGTTATGCCTGAACTTTCTCAACAAGAAAGAAATAAAATTATAAATGATATGTGGGATAATCTTGGCAGAACGGCAGCTGAACTACCTAATATACCAAAAATAAATAAATATAACTATAAAGATTATATCACAACAACTGGTGAAGATTATATAATAGATGCTATGAAAAATAATGAGCAGATATTGTTCTTTTCAAGCCATAGTGCTAACTGGGAGATTTCATCAATCATCGCTTCTTTACTAGGATATGAATTCGCCGCAATATATCGCAAGGCTAATAACCCATATGTCGATAAAATTATTCAAAATTGCAGAAAAAATACTTATCATGAGATGATGCCAAAAGGAAAAACTGGTGCTAAAAGAATTATTGAATATCTTAATTCTGGCAGAGGACTAGCAATACTTACTGATCAAAAAATGAATGATGGTATTGATGTAGATTTCTTTGGAATTCCTGCCATGACTGCCCCTGCTCTAGCAAAATTTGCACTAAAGTATAAAACCATAATTATTCCATCTTTTACAATCAGAAATGGCAGCAAGTTTGAAGTTTTATTTTATCCTCCCATTGATTTAAAGGATAAAGATGCCTTAGAAATAATGACAGAAGCAAATAAGTTTCTTGAGGACAGAATAAGAGAAAACCCAGGGCAATGGATGTGGGTTCACAAAAGATGGCCAGAAAGCAACTCAAGGAAAGCTGTTAATACGACAAAAAAAACAACATAATTACGATATACATTATTTAAATTATGTCAGGAGTAACTTTTTAGTTCTTCTACATAATATAATATGTATTAATCACATTAAAGTTACAAAAACAGGAATTGAATATGGCATCAGATGAAAAATTACTGTCCAGAATGCAACAGGTCCTTTCTCACTTAGCAGATACGCTTGATCTACCAGTAACAATTATATTGTGGGATGGCTCAGAATCATCTCTGCGTAAAGATAAATCATCAAATGACATATTACTAACTATAAAAGACAAAGGGGTTATTTCATCTTTATTAAAACACCCTAATATTGAAAATATAACGCGTCATTATGCTATAGGGAACATAACTATTGCGGGCGATAACTTTATAGATATGGGTAAGGCCATCCGCTCAAATTTAAAGAAGAAAGATATTAAGAAATTGAATAAGACTCTAATAGTTAAAAAACTAGCACCATTTTTACTCAACAAGTCTTTAAAAGCAGGATCTGAACATGAGTTTGGAGAAAATGAAAGTGGTCATAACAATAAAAAACGTAATAATAAAGACTATATTCAGTTTCATTATGATGTCAGCAATGATTTCTACAAACTATTTTTAGATGATGAAATGCAATATTCATGCGGTTATTTTACCGATTGGGATAATAGTTTAGAACAAGCCCAAATTGACAAACTCGATATGATTTGCAAAAAACTAAGGTTAAAAGAAGGCGAGAGATATCTAGACATTGGATGCGGTTGGGGTGGATTAATATGTCATGCAGCCAAGAATTATAATGTGAAGGCTCACGGAATCACACTCTCTCAGGAGCAATATAATTTTGCAACGGCAAAAGTAAAGAGATTGGGTCTGGAAGATAAAATAACCATTGAAATACGCGATTACATCACTCTAGAAGGAGAATATGATAAGATATCAAGTATAGGCATGTTTGAACATATTGGAATTGATAATTTCCCAGACTATTTCAACAAAGTAAATTCATTATTAAGACCTAGAGGAGTTTTCCTTAATCATGGTATTGCTCGACGAGCAAAATCAAGCAAAAAGAAACGGAATAATATCACAGCTGAAAAGCAGTTACTTCTAAAATATATTTTCCCAGGATCCGAACTAGCCCCTATTGGCTTCTCATTGAATTCAATGGAAAAGAATGGATTCGAAGTTCATGATGTAGAAGCATGGAGAGAACATTATTCCATAACATGTGAACATTGGTGCAAACGCTTATCAGATAACAAAGAAGAAGCTATTAAACAAGTTGGTTTAGAACGCTATAATCTATGGATAGCATATCTTGCTGGAGTTGCATTTGGCTTCAATGCCGGATCAATGCTTATTTTCCAGACTCTTGCCACAAAGCGCGGAAAGGAAAAAGGGTTCTCTCAAATGCCACCCACAAGAGCTGATCTGTATAATATATAGCCTCTAAATATATCAATTAATGAATCATTTTATTACAAAAATGAGATTATTAACTAATAATTAATATTCAAAGTGTATTTTAATGTAATTAAATATTCTATTGGATTTTCTACAAGTGACCGAACAAAATAAAAAAGCAATGATATGGGTAGAGACAGGATTCTCTAATGGCCACCTACAAACCGTTTCATTACTTTCAAAAGAGCTAGAAAAGAAAAATATAGATGTAGTAATTGTTACCGGATCTATGCAATTGCCTTCAGCCAAAGATATTGATATGGGAAAGGCAAAAGTTGTAGATCTACCTGTTCAAATATATAAAGATTCAGAATATATAACAGAAAGCGGCAAAACTGCAGCATCAGATATAGCTTGGCAAAAGGAACGCGAACAAATCATTTTAGATACTTTTAATGATGAAAAACCAGATTCAGTTATTACAGAAATCTTTCCACTATCCATAAGAGGCGGAAATCAAAGAGAATTATTATCACTATTAGAAGCAACTAAAAACTCAGATAAAGACGTAAAATTATATAGTCTTACAAGAGATGATTTATTCGTCGAAAATGCTAACTCAGAGAACCTTCCTAAAGAAGGAAAAACACTTGAGTTTCAAAGAAAAGTATATAATTTTTTAAGAAGCAATATAGGTAGAGAAGTAGTAAATAACCTAAAAAACCTAGTTCTAAAATTAAACCCTGGTCTAAAAAAAGTTGACCTTATAAATGATTATTTTAATGGCGGAATAATCGTAAGAGGTGATTCTAGAATAAGCTTAGGAAATAATGCTGATTTTATTGATGAAATCAAACAGCCCATTCATCATACAGGGTTTTTCTCTACAGAAATGAAAGAACGAGATAACATAAGCGATGCCGATAGAGAGGTTATTGTCTCCAATGGAGGAGGATGGAGGCCTGATGATATGGCTCTTCATAAATCAGCCATTCTTGCTAGAGAGAATACAGAATTAAAAGATAATAAATGGAGGCACATAGTAAGTAACTCTATCCCAGAAGAAGATTTAAAACAGTTACAAAAGCTAACAGAAGAGAAAGGTAAAGGCGGCATTATAATAGAAAAATCTCGACCTGATCTAAGAGATTTAATCGCTAATAGTGCAATGTCTATTTCAAAAAATGGCTACAATACATTAATGGAGGTTAGCAAAGCTGATGTCCCTGCAGTAGTCGTTGAAAGGAATGGATATGTATCAGAAAACCTTAGAGCTAGTGCATTCAGTGATAAAGGTGGATTAAGTGTAGCATCAGAATCTGATATAAGTAATCCAAAGAATTTTGCATCAATTATAAATGATGCAATAGAAAAGAAACTTTCATCTACAGATAAACATAAAATTAATATGGATGGAGCAAAAGGTGCGGCTGAATTAATAAACCATGATCTAAATATGGAAAAATCAAAAGAACAAGAATCAAAATATAGTGAAGTCATCAAACAACCTACAAAAGCTAATCAAGTTCCAGCTTTAGTAATGAATATTATTGAAGAAGGTCCAAATAATAATCATACATCAATACTAGATCAGGATTATAATAAACCCCCGAAATCTCGATAGACTAATTATGAAATTGTATAAGTTAATATAATTGTGAATATGATTACAAAATACTGAGCTATCTGCTCACTAGAACTAAGCTTCTATTACATCATTATCTGAAACATTTTTAACAGCCACCTGCATTTTTTCTAATGCACGCGCTTCGATTTGCCTAATACGCTCTTTAGAAACCCCATAAACCTTGCTTAAATCTTCTAAAGTAGAGTGTGGCTCAACGATATGTCTTTTATTAATTATATCCTGCTCTCTATCACTCAGAATACCCAAAGCTTCCTTGAGTAATTTTGCTCTAAAATTGCTTGTTTCATTATTAAGGAATTCATCTTCTTGATTAATATTACCATCTTCAACTAAATCAATTAACTGCCCGCTATCATCACCATTCTGATATGAAACAGGTTTATTCAATGAAAAATCATGCGCATGTAATCTCTCATCCATTTCAACTACGTCCTTCTCAGGAACATTTAAATCTGTAGCAATTTGAGAAATTTCATCACCAGTAAGGCTTCTATCAGCAGTTGTTATAGTCCTCTTTAATTTTTTAAGGTTAAAGAACAACTTTTTTTGTGCTGCAGTAGTACCCATTTTAACAAGAGACCAAGAACGTAAAATATATTCATTTATGGAAGCTTTTATCCACCACATTGCATATGTTGAAAGTCTAAAGCCTTTATCTGGATCAAATTTTTTGACAGCCTGCATGAGCCCGATATTCCCTTCTGATATTAAATCAGACACAGGAAGACCATAACCTCTGAAACCCATAGCCATTTTAGCTACCAGCCTTAAATGACTAGTAACCAGCTTCTCAGCAGCTTCTATATCTTGCTGCTCAAGCCAAGCTCTAGCTAGTTTTTGTTCTTCCTCAAAAGACAAGATTGGGAATTTATTTACTTTCTCTAAATAAGCAGAAAGTCCTTGTTCGGTTAATGAGGGTAAATTTACTGCTGAAGACATAATAACCTTTCTAACAACATTAATTACTTGAATCACATGTATAATATCAAAGACATAATATATACAGAACCGTTAAGCTTATACGATATTTTTTTAAAACTAGCAAGTGCTTTCATTGTCGTTTAATATTTTATACAGCTTAAATAAATCCTCTGGTCCACTCTCATCAATATTAGATTCAAAACTCATTCTTTCATTTTTTATAGGATGTATAAAAGAAATAAATTTTGAATGAAGTGCTTGCCTAGGGAATTTGGTTATGTATTTCTCTTCTTCATCACTATAATAGTCTTTTCTAAGATTATAGTGAGATGCTCCGTAAGTATCATCGCCCAACAAAGGGTAGCCAAAATGTTTAAAATGAACTCTAATTTGATGGGTTCGACCAGTTTCCAAAGTACATTCCACTGCTGATATTTGCTTATCTGCATAACTCTGCAATAATTTATAATGTGTTATAGCATTTTTTCCACCCGACTTTACGACTGTTCTTTTAGTTCTATCCTTATGATGCCTATCAAGATAATTATCTATTACGCCAATTGGAGGAAATGGAGAGCCCCAAACAAAAGCAATATATTTTCTTTTTAGATCTCTTTTCTGCAACTGCTCAGAAAGACTAACATGTGCTTTATCATGTTTAGCAACAACCAATAATCCTGATGTATTTTTATCAAGGCGATGTACTATTCCCGGTCTTTGCACCCCCCCTATTCCAGATAAAGAATCTCCACAATATCCAATTAATGCGTTAACCATTGTATCCTGATGATTACCTGCCCCCGGATGAACAGTTAGGCCAGCTTGTTTATCAATAACCAACAAATCGTCATCTTCATAAGCAATATTTAATTTAATTTCTGTATTAATTCTAATTTCTGTAGGTATCGGTTCTGGTACAATTATTGATATTTTATCACCATTTTTGACCTTAAATGATGCTGAATCAATAATTTTTTCATTAACCTGAACTTCTCCAGAACCTATTAATGATTGGATTCTGCTCCTGGTTAAATGCTCCGAGAGTTCATTAGACAAATATTTGTCAATTCTATTTTTGGTTTGGCAATTATCTATCTCAAGATAAAACTTTTCTTCTTTGCTCATGTCTTAATTTTTTATCTTTTCTACAGAATATTTTAATAAAATAACTAATACCATATGAAGAATATCCACCTAATATCAACTATATTTAACTCTAACCATACTAAACACAAGAAACAAGGGTAAACTTAAGACCATTTAAATATATTATATCTAATAGAAAACATAAATACTTATAAAATTATTTTAGTATTTTATGTAATATAACATATACCAGCCTTCAAATACTTTGAGTTGTGCTAGATAAAAGAAAGCAAGATTCATTGCATGTACCAAATTCATACTAGACCTCTTATTTGTGTATCTATTTTACAACCATCACTAGATATTTACCTTTACTTTATCCCCATATTTTGCAACTATAGTTATATAGAGGCTATTAATTATACTATTTAAATATACATTACTATTTAACGCCTTTAAGGTTGAAATTAGTATAATAAGTAATAAGGGGGGAATAGATAGAATGCCAGATAATGATAATAAAAAAATCTCTAACCAGACTCCAAGCAAAGCAAGAGATGAATTAGATCAATTTACAGTCCTGCAAGAAACTGACTCTGCGGACTTATCAGCAAAAGAGCGTGATGCAAATGAACCAAAGGAATCCATGAATATGGATGTTCTGGCACAAAATGAAATAAAAGATGAAAATATATCCCCTACCTATACGGCAACTCCAACTGACACAACAACACTTACAAATACACAAGAACAAGAAGCCTTTACTATAGGCACTGAATCTACAGAAGACACCACTGCTACTGCACCCGAAATCGATGACATCACAATTATTGCAAACAATGAAGACAATAATTCATCAGCCTCCCAACCCATCCCAAACCGTAACGAAGACCAAAGCTCACAAGACGATAATACCGGTGGCGGAGATGATGATAATACCGGAGGCGGAGATGACGATAATACCGGTGGCGAAGATGATGATAATACCGGTGGCGAAGATGATGATAATACCGGTGGCGGAGATGACGATAATACCGGCGGCGGAGATGACGATAATACCGGCGGCGAAGATGATGATAATACCGGTGGCGAAGATGATGATAATACCGGCGGCGGAGATGACGATTATACCGGCGGCGAAGATGACGATAATACTGGCGGCGGAGATGATGATAATACCGGTGGCGGAGGTGATGATAATACCGGTGGCGAAGATGATGATAATACCGGCGGCGGAGATGACGATAATACCGGCGGCGAAGATGACGATAATACTGGCGGCGGAGATGA
>Ga0316205_10000849_pt1 | contig 45635 bp, 41 predicted proteins | sample 3monthpyrite_MG_FD_204941 | JGI IMG/M metagenome (GOLD analysis project Ga0316205, IMG submission 204941) | Microbial mat bacterial communities from mineral coupon in-situ incubated in ocean water Damariscotta River, Maine, United States -... | ecosystem: Environmental > Aquatic > Marine >...
CCTTCGAGGTTGTGGCGCGCCACGGCAGCGTCACACGAGCGGCGGAAGAGCTTTGCCTGACCCAAAGTGCGGTCAGCCGTCAGATAAAGGCCTTGGAGACAGATCTGGGGCAGGACCTGTTTTTCCGACTTCACAGGGGCATTTCACTAACTGATGAGGGGCGTCTTCTTTTCGATGCGGTGCGGGCGGGGCTCGACGGGGTATCGGCGGCGGTCTCAACCTTCAAAACGGCCTCGGCCTTTCCGCAGATCACCGTCGCTGCCTCGGTGTCCTTTTCCTACTACTGGTTGATGCCGCGTCTTGAGAGGTTCTCGACGCTTTATCCCGATGTCGATCTCAGGGTTTTGGCCAGTGATCAAAAACCGGATCTGCGCCGCGATGGCGCGGATGTCGCGGTGTTGCAGGGCGATGGCCAATGGGACGGCATCGACGCCCGGCTGCTTTTTGGAGAAAAGGTCTGCCCGGTGTGCAGCCCGTCCTACCTCGGCGCCCATCCCGAACTTCGAGCGGCGGCCAACCTGCTGGATCAGACGCTTTTGCACTTGGAGGGCGGGGGCAATATCTGGGGATCCGTCGATTGGCGGGTATGGCTCAGCTCCCAAGGCGTCATGGGCCAACCGGCCCGGCGGGGCATCCAGATCAACAGCTACCCTATGGTGTTGCAGGCCGCAGAAGCGGGTCGTGGGGTGGCGTTGGGCTGGAGCTATATCACCGACCCGATGATCGCGACCGGCAAGCTGATCTGCCCTGTCAACAAACCCCTGGAAACACAGCAGGGCTATTACGTGGCCGCATTGCAGGACCGCGCGGGCGATCCGATGGTGGCGGCCTTTGTCCAATGGGTGTTGAGCGAAAGCAAGGCTGAGACATTGCGCTTCGCATGATCTGAGGGAATGCGAGGCATTCGAAATCATCATTTGAGCAATGCGTGTTTTCAGGATCACCTGAATCTCATTGATCGTGATGAGGCCCCAAAAATGACAGCACCAGCCGTGCGGAGGGTGAACCGCAGAAAGCGCGCGACCTCTGCGGACTCACCGTCGGTATCTCCTGTCCTTCCGGGTATGGTCGGCGGGCGGTACCAGCCGCTGAGCGCATCTGAAGTTGAGCGAATTCATGAGTTGGTGTTGCGGCTTTTGGAAGAGCTTGGGCTTTCTCAAGCCACCGCTAGTCTTGAAAAACGTGCGGTTGCGGCGGGTTGCTGGGTGGATGATGACCGGCGGCTTCGGTTTCCGCGCGCGCTGGTCGAGGATATGATCGCCCGCACCCGGCGCAAATTCACGCTGCACGGCATTGACCCGGTTCATGATATCGAAATTGGCGGCAGGCGGGTCCATGCGGGTACCGGCGGCGCGGCCCCGACAATGATGGATTTCGAGACCGGGAAGTATCGCGAAAGCACGGTCGCCGACCTTTATGATGTCGCGCGCCTGGTGGATCGGTTGGGCAATATCCACTGGTATCACCGCTCGGTTGTCGCGCGCGATGCCGCCTCCACTCTCGATCTGGATATCAACACCACCTATGCGTGTTTGCAGGGCACCACCAAATCCATCGCCGTCAGCTACACTGACAGCGCCAGCATCAAGGCGGTGATGCCGATGTTGGATGCCGTGGCCGGCGGGGAAGGTGAATTTCGCAAGCGCCCGTTCTGCACCGCCGTGTGTTGCCATGTTGTGCCGCCAATGCGCTTTGCCACCGAAAGCTGCGAGGCGTTGGAGGCTGCGGTCGAGGCGGGCTTGCCGATCCTTCTGGTGGCTGCCGGACAAGCCGGGGCCACGGCACCCGCGGCGTTGGCCGGGGCCGTGGCACAGGCCTGCGCCGAGGTGCTGGCCGGGCTGATCTTGTGTAATATCATCGATCCGAACTGCCGGGGCATATTTGCCACCTGGCCTTTTGTGTCCGATCTGCGCACCGGGGCCATGTCGGGAGGCTCCGGTGAACAGGCGCTCTTGTCGGCGGCCTGTGCCCAGATGGCGAGCTTTTATGATCTGCCCAATTCAGTGCCTGCCGGCATGACCGACAGCAAACTGCCCGACATGCAGGCGGGGGGCGAAAAGGGGTACACCATTTCGTTGGCCGCCCATGCCGGGGCTTCGATGATCCATGAATGCGCCGGAATGCAGGGGAGCCTGATGGGCACCTCGCTTGAAAGCTACGTGTTGGACAATGACCTGCTGGGTGCGATCCTGCGAACCGTCAAAGGCGTCGAGGTCTCCGAAGATTCCCTGAATTTCGATGTCATCCGCGATGTGGTGATGGGCGAAGGTCACTATCTGGGACACCCGCAAACCTTTTCGCGGATGAAAACCGACTATCTTTACCCCGAGATCGCCGACCGGCGCAGCATCAGCGAATGGGAAGACGCCGGTGCGCCCGATGCGCGCGACGTGGCGCGTGACACAGTGCGCAAGGTGCTTGCCGAACATTACCCCAGCCATATTCCCGGCCGCGTCGATGCACAGATCCGCGACGCCTATAATATCATTCTCTCAAAGGCTCGGATGCGGGCGGGCAACGGCGTCTGGTAACGCCCGACAGGAAAGGTACATGCGATGCAATCCCATGCAAAAGTAGTGATCGTTGGCGGCGGCATGATGGGTGTTGGCCTGCTGTATCATCTGGCGGAAGAGGGTTGGACCGATGTGGTTCTGATCGAAAAGGGCGAGCTGACATCGGGCTCAACCTGGCATGCGGCAGGGCAATGCCCCAGCTTTATCGGCAATTACAACATGGCCAAGATCCACCATTATTCCAACACGCTCTACCCGCGTCTGGAGGAGATCACCGGCCTTCCTGCAGGCTGGCATGGCTGTGGCGGCATTCGTCTCGCCACCACCCAGAAAGAGGTTGACTGGTTCCGCCATGTATCCGGTTTTTCCGCCAATATCGGCTTTCACATGGAGGTGATCGGGCCGGAACGCATTCGCGAGCTGAACCCCTGGCTCAAGACCGACGGCATTCTGGCGGGGGCCTATACCAGCATGGACGGCCATGTTGACCCCTCCAGCGCCTGCAATGCGATGGCCGCCGGGGCCAGGCAGATGGGCGCGACCATCATTCGGCGCAATCGGGTAAGCGACATCAAGCTCTTGCCAAATGGTGAATTCGAGGTGGTCACGGAACGGGGCAACATCACGTGCGAACATGTCGTGAATGCCGGGGGTTGCTACGCCCGTGAGGTTGGCGGCTGGGTGGGCGTCGATACCCCGATCACCAACATGGAGCACCAGTTTCTGGTGACCGAACCGTTGGAGGAATTCAAAGGGCAAGAGCGGGAACTGCCCGTGATGCGCGATCCGGCTACGGCGGGTTACTACCGGCAGGAACAAAACGCCGGTCTGGTCGGCATCTATGAGCACTATGGCAGCCGCGAAGCCTGGGCCAGCCGTGGCGGAAGTCCCGAATGGAGCGCCGAAAACGAATTGTTCGAAGGCGACATCGACCGGATCGCGCCCTGGTTGGAAAAAGCGCTGGAGCGGATGCCGATCTTTGCCAACGCAGGTATCAAGCGGGTCATCAACGGGGCTATTCCACACACGCCCGACGGCAACCCGTTGGTCGGGCCGGCCCATGGATTGCGCAATTTCTGGCAGTGTTGCGGATCCTCTATCGGCATTGCCCAGGGCGCAGGCTGTGGCAAATTCCTTGCCCAATGGATGGTGCACGGCGATTGCGAGATCAACATGCACAGCGTCGATCCACGCCGGTTCGGGTCTTATGCGGATGCGGATTACACCCGCGCCAAAAGCTTTGATGACTATCACAACATGTTCGAAACCCCGCTCCCGGGCCGCGAGATCAAAGCCGCCCGTCGCAACCGGGTCACCCCCCTGTTTGACACGCTGAAATCAAAAGGCGCGGTCTATACCGAGGTCTTCGGCTGGGAGCGCCCCAAATGGTTCTCGCTGGACGGGCGGAAAGAAGAATTGGGATATCGCCACGGCAATATCTTTGACGTTGTGGCCGCGGAATGCAGCGCTGTGCGTGAACGGGTCGGGATCATGGATCTGTCCAGCTTTGCCAAATTCGACGTCACCGGGGCCGGGGCCGAGGCGTTGCTGGATGGGCTTACCGCCAACAAGCTTCCCAAGAAGGCCGGTGGCATCAACCTGACCCACGTATTGTCGGAAAACGGCAGGATCGAAGGCGAATGGACGATTACCCGCCTTGCCGATGACCGGTTCTACGTCTTGTCCGGGGCGGGTACGGAACGCATTGCTCTGGACCAACTGCGCAGGGCCGCGGGCGCAGATGTCTCGATCAGCAATGTGACCGATGAGTATGGCATGCTGGTCGTCGCCGGCCCAAAGGCGCGCGATGTGTTGGCCCCCCTTACGGATGCGGACCTGACAAATGCGGGCTTCCGCTGGCTTTCGGGGCAGGAAATCACCATCGCCGGGGTGCCTGTCCGCGCCCTTCGTGTGACCTATGTCGGTGAGCTTGGGTGGGAACTGCATGCGCCGATGGCACGGCTCGGTGCGCTTTATGAGGCAATCCGGGCTGCCGGTGAGCCGCACGGCATCGCCGATTTCGGTGCCTATGCTGTCAACGCGTTGCGGATGGAAAAGGGCTATCGCGGATTTGGCGCTGAGCTGACCAATGAAATCACCCTGATCGAAGCAGGGTGTGAACGGTTTTATGCGCCGGAAAAAGGCGATTTCCAGGGCCGCAACGCCACCGAAACGGTGCGCAAGGCAGGGATTGGCACAAGGCTGGTCTATGGCGAGGTGGCCGCAACCGATTGCGATATCCATGGCGGCGAAGCGGTGATGCAAGGCGATAAGGTGGTCGGCGTGTGTACGTCGGGCGGCTATGGTCACGCCACGGGCAAAAGCCTGGCATTTGCCTATGTTGATCCGGACGCAACGGATGGTCTGGAGGTTTTGGTTCTTGGCGAACGGCGCGCATTGACATTGCATGACGCGCCCGTGTGGGACGCCGCGAATGAAAGGCAAAAGGCCTGAACGGCAGGGCATGAGCTTTGACAAACCAACGATGCCTTGTTCGCGGATGTCGCCCGCCAGGGCCGGTCCGTTCATCGCGCCCTTGATCCCCCGGGGACGCGATCCGATCGGTGGATGGACGAAGGCGGCACCCGCGGCAGCTGTGCCTCCGCGCGCCTTTGTGCTGCTCATTAAGCGTGATGTCGCGGGCCTACGTGCTCTGGGTGCCCGTCGCGGGTGGCAGCTTCAGACGCAACGCCGCCCGCGCGACCACTTACCCTTCCGCGACAATTCGTTGAAACCGCGCGCGGGGCACCGATGGCAAGGGTGCTGACACGGTCCAATCCTCGCGAACAAGACGCATAACAATCGGGAATTTCTGGGAAACCCCGACGATTCAGGGTTTTCCAGAAGGGATTTTTCGGAGTCCGATTCCGGGAACAAAAATCGATTTATGGTCATTTAGTCGATATTAAGTTGATTTTTCGTGTGGCGATTGTAGTCTCTGGGCACGGGCGCAGCCCGGAAAGACAAAAAAAGGAGGGATGGAAAAATGTGGAACGGTTTCAAAAAGTCCACTGTGACGGGGCTTGCTGTGCTGGCGGCCGGTGCAGCCGCGGCGCAAACAATCGAGGGCCCCGAAGTGTCGTGGAGCCTGTCGATGTGGGGCAACCCGCGTGCGTTGTCGGCCGGTATGGAAAGCATGATCGAAGACGTTGCCGAGCAGACTGGCGGCAATTTTGAAATCGAGATCTTTTATGGCGGACAGCTTTCCGGCGCACGCGAAAACCTTGACGGGCTTTTGCTGAACGCCTTCGAAGGGGCCGCGATCTGTAATTTCTACCATCCCGGCAAGAACCCCGCCTGGATGGTGTTCTCGTTGCCCTTCCTGCCCTTGGGCGATCCAGAGGTCGACCGCTACGTCCGTTCGCGCATGTTCGAGCATCCGGCAATTGTCGCGGATATGGAGCGTTGGAACGCGATGCCCTATGTTTCGGGGCTTTTGCCGCAATACGAAATTCTCGGTCGCGGGACGCCGCCAACCGAATTGTCGGATTGGCAAGGGTTGCGCGTGCGCGCCGGCGGTGGCTTGGGTGAGGCGATGGAGGCGCTTGGTGCCGTCCGTCAGACCCTGCCCGCGGGCGAAACCGCCGTCGCCTTTCAGCGTGGCGCGATTGATGCCGCTGCCTTCCCCTATACCTACGCCCACGTGGCCTTTGGGATTGACGAGGAGGCGGATTGGTTCACCTCCAACCTGACCCCGGGCACCTCGGAATGCGGCTGGGTCATTAACCTTGAAGCCTATAACGCGCTGCCGCCGCAATATCAGGAACTCCTGATGGGTCTGCGCGACCAGGTGATGGAAGAGACCCAGGCCGCCTATGCCGCGCAGGATGTGATCAACCTGCCCGCGTTCCGCGAAAACCTGACCGAGATCGTCTACTCCGACGATCAGATCGCTGAATTCCAGCGTATCGCAGGCCAACCGGTCTGGGATGCCTGGATAGAAGCCAATCAGGATAATTTCGACGCCCAGGGCCTGTTCGACGCGATCTTCGAATATGCCGAAGAGGCGATGGCCCAATAAGGCCCTGGCACCGGGCGGCCATGGTCGCCCGGCGCTTGTTTGACAAGGGATTTCCTCACATGGCAGACAATGCTGGCACCTTGGCCCGGATCGACCGGCTTGCCGCACCGATAGAGAATTTTGCCAATCTTCTGGCGGGCCTCGCGATCCTTGCGCTGATGATGCTGGGTGTGACGCAGATCGTGATGCGGTCTGTCTTCAACAGCCCGATCAGCGGCTATATCGACCTGGTCGAGCTTTCCATGGCCTCGATGGCCTTTCTTGGCGCGGCCTATTGCCAACGGCTTGGCGCGCATATCCGGATGGAGATCTTTATCGGGCGGCTATCAGGCCGCGCGCTTTGGCTGGTCGAGGCGTTCGCCACGCTTGTGGCGATCTTTATCATCGGGATGCTGATTTATTATTCCTGGGGCCACTTCATGCGGTCCTACACAATGGGCGATACGACAATGGATGCCGAATTGCCGGTCTGGCCATCGAAACTCCTGGTACCTCTGGCGTTCGGAATCTGGTTCGTCCGGCTCCTGCTGCAGCTGGCCGGGTCGATCCGGCTGCTGATCAATCCGGATCTTGTGCCGGAGGCGGTGGTGATCATGAAAGACGTGGCCGAACAAGCCCAGGATGAGATCCATGAAGCCATGGGCGATGAAGGGGCCCGGCCATGATTCTGGGCATTGGAATGGACAACACGTTTCTGGTCGGCATGATCGCGCTTGGTCTGATGCTGGTGCTGATCGTGTTGGGTGTCCGCGTCGTCTTTGCCGCGGCGATCGTCGGCTTTCTGGGCCTGGTCGAGTTCCGCGGCTGGGGCCCTGGCGGCGGCATCGCAGGCATCGTACCACATTCGAAATCAAGCGTTTACGCGCTGTCGGTCCTGCCGATGTTCATCTTCATCGGCTTTGTCGCCTTCCACGCCGGCATGACGCAGACCCTCTTTGACGCCGCCCGCAAGTGGCTGGGCTGGATGCCGGGTGGCCTGGCGGTGGCCACCGTCTTTGCGACCGCAGGCTTTGCCGCGGTTTCGGGCGCATCCACAGCGACATCTGCCGTCTTCAGTCGGGTGGCGATCCCCGAGATGCTGCGCAACGGCTATTCCAAACAGATGTCGGCGGGCGTGGTCGCCTCTGCCGGGACGCTCGCCACGCTGATCCCGCCCTCGGCCATCCTGGTGATCTATGCGATCATTGTGGAAACAAGCGTCGGGGACCTGCTGCTTGCAGGCTTCCTGCCGGGCATCGTGTCGGCGATGGTATATGCCTCGATCATCGTAGTTTGGTCGATGGCAAGACCGGGTGCCGCGCCAAGCGTCAGCGGCTTTACATGGGGCGAGCGGATCGCCTCCCTGCCGGGGATCACCCCGATCCTGGCGGTGGTCGTGATTATCATGTCGTCCATCTATACCGGTTGGGCCACGCCCACCGAGGCCGGCGCGTTGGGGGCCTTCGTTATTCTGGTCCTTGCGCTGGCGCGGCGCACGAAGCTTTCGGCCATTCGCGGATCGCTGATGGAATCGGCAAAGCTCACCGTGATGATCTTTTCGCTGATCTGGGGCGTCTTGATCTTTGTACGCTTCCTCGGGTTCTCAGGCCTGCCCGGGGCCTTTACCGAATGGATCGTGGCGCTGCCAACCAATCCGATGATCATTCTTCTGTGCATACTCCTTGGCTACGCGGTTCTTGGCATGTTCATGGACGCCATCGGGATGCTGCTTTTGACATTGCCCGTGGTTTACCCGGCGGTCATGGCTCTCAATGGCGGGAGCTATGTCAGCGTCGAAGACAGCGCCTTTGGCGTCTCGGGTGAGATGGCACCGATCTGGTTTGGGATCATCGCGGTGAAGATGGCGGAGATCTGCCTGATCACGCCGCCTATCGGGCTCAACTGCTTTGTCGTCAACGGCGTGCGGCCCGACATCCCGATCACGACCGTGTTCAAGGGCGTGGCCATCTTCTTTGTCGCTGACGTCATCACGATCGGGGTGCTCATCTTGTTTCCCGAGATCGTAACCTGGTTGCCGGAATTGGATCTTGAAGCTTGGTGGAACGGGTAGGGCGCGGGCATGAAACTTCAAACCTCACTGACACTCGTGCAGGCTCAGGCGATCCTCGCTGAAGCACTGCGACTTGGTCGTCTGGAGAATATGCTGCCGCTCACGGTGGTGATCCTTGATGCCGCCGGCAAAATCATTGCGGTCAATTCCGAGGATGGCTCTGGCCTGGTGCGCTTTGACGTCGCCTTTGGCAAGGCCTGGGGATCCTTGGGGATGGGGAAATCCAGCCGCTGGATCCGCGATCATCTGGAAACGCGGCCTGTTTTTCAAACCGCGCTCGTCGTGGCCTCAGATGGCCGGACGATCCCAGTGCCCGGTGGCGTGCTGATCGAGGATGCCGACGGCGTGACCATTGGTGCGGTGGGCATTTCGGGCGACACATCGGAACGCGACGAATATCTCGCAATCTCTGCGATCCACGCCACGGGATTGGGGTCAGAGCCAGCCGAAGTCGATCCGAATTGGCGAAACTCGTCGCTTTCGGGTCCTAAACCGTAAAGACGTGATCGATGTGGCGATGTGTCACCTGAAGCCGCGGCTTGGTCTGATCCCCGGGGGCGAGGATCTGGATCGAGGGCTTGCCCACGAAAGCGACCGGCAGGATCATCACCCGCACAAAGCGCGAGATTTCTTGAACCCTGTTTTCGGCCCGAACCGGGGAATGCGCGCCTTCGAACCAGACGTCTCCGCAGGCCATCTCCTCAATGTCGTGATCCGAGATGAGCCGCAAACCGCCCTGCACCAGAACCCGAATGCCCGGTCCGGGGTGGATGTGGCGATACGCAATCGCGCCCGGAGGAAACGCGACCTCATCCAGCCGCAACAGCACTTGGTCGTCATCAACGTTGATTATGCTCGACTGACGCGCGCCGGGTGTCGGCTCGTGTGACAGAATGAAATTCAGCCCACACCCTGCACCCAACTGACCTGTCCCCATCGCCTCAAGGTGAGGCTCTGGGTTGGTCTCGCGCCAATGGCATGTCAAAGCCCCCTCAGGTGGCGTCACATTGCCCTCGATCAGAGTAAGCACCCGGCGTCCCAAAAGTCCCCCCTGGACCATAGGAGGCAACGCTCTCACAGATCGCGAATTTGGACAAGGTCAGGCACACTTGCCTGCGTTTCCTGTGGCCTCTGTCCTGCGCACAGGGATCAAATCGGGCAAACCCCCAGAGCTTTTTTGCGCCCGACGGTTCCATGCCGCATAGTTGGAGTCGTATCTGCAAAAAAGGCCCCGATTGGTGCCGTGGCAGCTTCAGACATCAACCATCCTCTCGCCGGCTTCCTGCTCCCAGGGCATCTCGAATTTCCGGCCGCAGTTCCTGCGCGGGCCGCATTGGGAATCGGAGAGATTCACACTACGTTTTGACGCTTTGTCTCTTGCATTTCGATCCAGCGACCAGACGATCGTATCCTTCCATCGTCTTGCAGGCGTTTCATGAGGCGCGATAATGTCTCCGGCTGAACTCCCAATATGTCGGCCAGATCCTGGCGCGAGATTGGCAAGCGCATGCGCCATACGCTGCCCTCCTCTCCTCCGTGGGCCGCCATCAATTGGTCCAACAACCGCGACAATCGGGCCTTGTTGGAAAGGCGTCCCGCCTCCTGGATGCGTTCGTGACATCGATCCAGTTCATCAGCGCAGCGTTCGGCCAGACGCACAAGAACCGTCGGACATGCCTGCACCACGTGCTTTGCATCGCGCCGCGCGACCACGCAGACACGTGTCGGCAACAGCGCCTGGGCTTCGGTTCGATGTTCGCGCTCGGCCAGAAACGCGCGATATCCGATCAACGCGCCGGGATAGGCAAGCCTCAGCAGGCTCGAGGCCCCGTCGGGGCCATAGCTGCGGATGGCGATCAACCCGCTCGAAACACAATAGAGACCATCACTGGACGCACCCTGATGATAAAGCACGTCTCCGGCATCCAGATCGCGTCGGGTGAAGCCGCGGGCGAGGGTGGATACGGTGCTGCCGGCAACGGGCTGCCACAGGCTGGAGGCGTGGAAGCGGCAGCTTGCACAGGGGTGTTCTGCTTTTGTCATCCCGTTCTCCCGACATTCCGAGCGCCGTGAGGGGGGCAAGCGGCATTCCCGAGCAAAAGACACTGAATCTCGTTTTCGCGTCTTGACCGAGATCAACTGCGCATCGGAAACATCGTATTGCTGGACCGAACGGATCAAATCTTGACGATCGTCAAGGACGCGTTGCCTGGTGATCCGCTATGCGCGGCGGCCGCTTAGAACCGGCCAGGGCGGCGGCCCGCGCAGCGCAAGGATGAAGCCGATAAGGAAAAGCGACCAGCCCAGATCCCAAAGCAATCCGGCAAGTCCGGTGCCATTTTCCACCAACCGGACCGGAACCGCAAACCAGATCAACAAAGCACCAAGCGCAAACCCGGGTGCGGCCTGCAATCCGCCATCCACACGGCGCGCAGCAGTGCGTCCGGCGATGGCAAATATGAGCCCGCCAAAGGCACCGATGGTAATCACATGAAGCGCGCTTGCGTTAGACAGGGGCACAAACCCAATTCTGGTCAGCCCCACGATCCCAATTCCAAGCGGCAGCCAGAGATAGGCCAGATGCAGCATCACAAGCAGCGGATCAGACCATATGGCCACGGTGCGCCACTTGCGCATCGGCCAAAGCAGCAACCCGGCCGCAATGAGCAAAGACCATGCGCTCGCCAGGGACCAGCCAGCGCCCTGTAGGACCAGCGCTGCCGCCAATACGATCGCGGCCGGCACCGGCGCTTTTGCGCGCGGCAATTCGCCTTTGACGCCGCGAACCAACAGCCAATTGGCGGTAAAGGCGGGAATGGCTTTGTTGCCGATGACCGATGCCAGGATCGCAATCACGAGTATCATCCAGCGCACGATTTCAAGACTGTCCGCCGGATAGCCCCGGTCTGCCTGAACCCAAAACACGACATCCGCAATTCCAAGCGTTGCTGTCGCGGCGCAGAACCCAATCCTTGGCCAGGCTTTTGCGGCGATGATCCGCCACAGCAAGCTCCCGGTCAGCAGCAAGAAATACCCCGCACCGGGCAGAAGCAGCACGATAAGTGGGAGAGATCCAGCAAAGGCCGCCACCACGCGGGCCAGCACCCACAGCAGTGTCAAACAGATCAATTCCTTGCCGTGCAAAGGGGAATGCCCGGTCCAGCTTGGGAGCGCCGTCAGCAGATAGCCACCCACCGCCGCGCCGATAAATCCAAATAGCATTTCATGCGCGTGCCAGATCACCGGGATTTCAATACGCCCCGCGGGCACCCAAAACTGCGCGGCCAACGGCCACCAGAAAATCACGAAAACCGCGCAAAGTGATGCGGCCAGAAACAACGGCCTGTAAGGAGCCGCCCAGATATCCCAGGCGCGATTGGGTCCGGGTGCGCGGGCGGGCAAGGGCACCTTCAACTTTCTGCCCGACCACCGGACCATGCCGCGCCGCTTGCACCGGTCAGAAACCCGTCGCTTAGCCGGATGTCCGGATGGGTGAGCCGAAGAGCCGCAGCCACCGTTCCTCGGTCGGCCTTGCCGTCGACACGGGCGCGATACAGCGCGCAGATCGCGGCAAAATCGCCGCTCTGCGGCGACAATCGCAAGCGCGAAACACCGGCCTGCTGCAACGTTTCAATCTGGTGATCGGCGCAGGCGAAGCTGTCTGAGAGCGTCTGAACGCCGTTCATCGCCAGAAACTTCTGCCCCTCCAGCGTCGCAACATCCAGCCCGTCAGGATCATCTTCGCAGGCGAATTGACAGTTGTCCTTGGTGCGGCCGTGCAACCGTGCGTGATAGCAGCGCCCCGAGATAGCCAGCGGCACCCGGCCGTGGCCCCAGACCTCGATCGCGACACCCAGATCGCGGCCCAAACGGGCCAGGGCCCGGACCTGCTCCAGGGGCAATTCCGGCGGCAGGCAGATGCTGGTGGCTCCGCGCGCCGCCAGCCATGCCAGCGTGCCTTCGTTATACACGTTCACCAGCGGTCCGACGGAAAACGGCGTTTCTGTTGGCAAATAGGCCAGCATGGAGAGGTCGTTGATCTCGACCTCCACCCCAGCTTCGGCCAATTCAGCGGCAAGCTTGCGTTCGCGTTTCAGCGTGATCAATGCCAGCGACGTCACGACGACGTCCTTGCCGGCAGCGCGCAGCATTTCGATCGCCGCCGGGATGCGGTTTTGATAAAATGGCAGGCGTTTTGAGCACACCAGTTCACCCAGCACGATACGCGCAACGGGTGCTGTCGCCAAAGCCTCGTAGCTGGCGCTCCAATCCTCGGGCTTCCAGAAAAACTGGTTCGGTCCAACGGTCAGTTCCACGGCGCTACCTCCAGGTTTTCTTATAGGCCCCGGCGGTGGCGGCCTGACCTTCGGTGAGGCTGGCCAGCATGCCCTCGGGCATTGGCGAACCGGCGGCCTGGGCATCGACGGCGGCGCGAAAATTGCGCACGACTTGCGCGACATAAGAACGTGATCGTTGCCGCCCCTCGATCTTGAGCGCGGTCACACCCGCCTTGGCCAGTTGCGGGATCAGCGTCTCGGCGTTCAGGCTCACAGGGTCTTCGAACAGATGGCCCTTGGTCCCACTCGCCTGGAAACACCCCTTGCACAGGGTCGGATAGGGCGCGGGTTCGCGCGCGCCGACGCGGTGGATGGTATAGCCGCCCAGTTTGGCCGAAAGCGCCCCCTTGTCATCGTGATATTCCACGTGGCTTGCCGGAGAGCAGACGCCGTGCATATTCGGCGATTGCCCGGTGGCATAGGACGACAGAGAACATCGCCCCTCGGCCATCACGCACAAGCCGCCAAATACGAACACTTCGGTTTCCACCTCGGTTTCGGCATTGATCGCGGCAATTTCCGGCACCGACAGGACGCGGGGCAGGACCACGCGCCTTACCCCGAATGTGCTGGCGTAGAAGTTGATCACATCGGCATTGGCCGCCGCCGCCTGCACCGAAAGATGGCACCGCAGGCCGGGGTGATGCTTTGCGGCATGGGCCAACAGCCCCAGATCCGCCAGGATGACCGCATCGGCCCCCGCGCTTTCGGCATCGGCGATGGCGCGGTGCCACAAGGGTTCGGATCCGGCGCGCGGAAAGGTGTTGATCGCCACCAGCACCTTTGCGCCGTGGCCATGGGCAAATGCGACGCCTGCGCGCATCTCCTCGCGGTCAAAATTCAGGCCGGGAAAATTACGCGCGTTGGTTTCGTCGGCAAAGCCGCAATAGACCGTGTGCGCGCCGGCTTTGACAGCGGCCCGTAAAGACGCCGGCGTGCCAGCGGGGCAGACGATTTCCATTACCAATCGGCATCCTCCTCATGGCGCGACAAGGCCACGCCGGTTCGGGCTTCGGCCATTTCAATCACCCACCGGACCGGTGCCGCAAATCGGCCCGACATTGTTTGCGCTTCGGCAGACAGGTCCAGTTCGGCATCGTCAATCGCGTTGCGCAGGGCCAACACCGCGGCGGTATCGCCCTCGATCACAAGGTCGCGTGAAAAGAACAGCGCGTCGCCGTCATACGCGCCGTGCACCAGCCCCAGCAGCCCGGCGAGTGGCCCCGCGATTCGGGCGTCGCCATGCAATTGCCTGCGTGACAGATGAACGCGCGGCTGGCCTGCGCGCGGCTCCAGCAGCATCGATACCGGCAGATCGGTCGGATCCAGAACGAACCGGGCCTGACCATGGTCGCCAAGCCTGCGAAACATCGAAGCATGCCGCCTGGCAAGCTGCCGGGCAAAGCCGGTGAGCGCCAATGACATAGGGCCAAGCGGGAGCCAGCGGAGGGACAAGGCGGGAAGTCGCGGAAACAGTGGCAGGTTTGCCGAATGGTCGGACATTGGATCTGTCAGGCTCCGTTTGCAGGCAGGGTCGCGCACCGCAGCGGCGCTGGCATTGTCATAGCCGCAATGTCCTTTTCGAAAATTGACGATAGTCAAATTTTCACATGAGCACAGATGCTAAGGCAGCCGAAATCCGAAAGGAGTTTGCCCATTCGCACTCTGCCCCCGTTTCCGACACTGCGCGCGTTCCTGGATTGGAACTCTGACCAAGGCCAGGTGGCCGGCTTGCCCGACCCTGTTTCGGTGCGCCATCAGATGACGGCCGTTCACCGTGCGGTGCTTGAACGGGGCGGTCCGATTCTGCGCTTTGACCATCCGGTTCTGGAAAACGGAATGCGCGCGCAGATGCCGGTTGTGGTGAACATCTTCGGCGCGCCCGAGCGGGTCGCTGCAGGGCTCGGTGTGACACCGGACGGTCTGGATGATCTGGGCGGGTTTTTGGCCGCTCTGCGCACGCCCAGCCCGCCTGATGGAATGCGCGACGCGCTGTCGCGCTGGCCGATGCTCAAGGCCGCGATGTCGACCCGGCCGAAGCTGGTCAAAAAGGCACCCGTGCAGCAAAATGTGGCCAGCAAGGTGGATCTGCGATCGCTGCCGGTCCAGACGCATTGGCCAGGTGATGCCGGTCCGCTGATCACCTGGCCTGTGGTGGTGACCCGCCCGCATGACAGCAAGGCAACGGATGTGAGCCGTTACAATGCCGGTATCTACCGCGCCCAGGTCATCGGCCACGATCGGATCATCATGCGTTGGCTGGCGCATCGTGGCGGGGCCGCGCATCATCGAAGCTGGCGACAGGCCGGTGCGGCGATGCCGGTGGCCATCGTCCTTGGCGCTGATCCCGCAACATTGCTTTGCGCCGCCCTACCGTTGCCTGAAACGGTGTCCGAGTTGAGCTTCGCGGGCGTCTTTTCGGGCGCGCGCCCCCGCCTTGTGCCGGCCAAGACGGTACCGCTAATGGTGCCCGCCGACGCGGAAATCGTGATCGAAGGGTGGGTCGACCCCACCCTGACCGCACCCGAAGGCCCGTTCGGGGATCATACCGGTTACTACAACCAGGCCGAACCCTTTCCGGTGATGACAGTCAGCGCGTTGACCACTCGCGCCGATCCGCTTTACCTGTCTACCTATACCGGCCGCCCGCCTGATGAACCGGCTATCATCGGCGAGGTATTCAACCGGCTGGCGCTGCCGGTCATCCGGGGGCAAATTCCGGAAATCCGCGACCTCTGGCTGCCGCCTGCAGCGTGTTCCTATCGCATCGCGGTGATCTCGATCGACAAACGCTACCCCGGTCAGGCGCGTCGCGTGATGATGGCGCTGTGGGGGATGCTGCCGCAATTCAGCTATACCAAGATGATCATCGTGGTTGACGATGACATCGATCCGCGCAACTGGGACGATATCGCCTGGGCACTGGCCACGCGCATGGACCCCGGACGGGATGTAATGACCTTGGAACAGACACCGATGGACTATCTGGATTTCGCCTCGCCCGAAGAGGGGCTGGCCGGGAAGATCGGCATTGATGCCACCAACAAGATCGGCGCAGAGACCACGCGCGAATGGGGCGCGGTCATGCAGACAGCCCCCGAAGACGCGGCATTTGCCGCCGATCTTCTGGCACGCTGCGAGGGGCTGGTATGACCCGTGTTGTTCTTGGAGTGTCCGGCGCGTCGGGGGCTGCGTTGTCTTTGGCCACGGCGCGACATCTCGTCAACCATGGGGTGGCGGTTGATATGGTTGTCTCTCCCGCCGCTGAACGGACCCTGGTTGCGGAATGCGGTGACAGTGCAATGGCGGAGCTGATCGCCCTGTCGGATCAAATGCACAAACCGGACGATATCGGCGCAAGCATCGCTTCGGGCTCGGCCCAGATTGCCGGAATGATCGTCGCCCCCTGTTCCATGCGCAGTCTGGCGGCGATTGCAAACGGTCTGGACGACAACCTGCTGACCCGCGCCGCCAGCGTGCAGCTCAAGGAACGCCGCCCCTTGATCCTGCTGACGCGGGAAGCCCCGCTGACCCTTGCGCATCTGCGCAATATGGTTGCCGTAACCGAGATGGGCGCAATCGTCTTGCCGCCGGTACCGGCATTCTACCTCAAACCAGCCAGTCTTGAAGATGTGGTCGACCAGATCGCCGCGCGCGCCGTGGATCTTTTGCGCATCGCGCCGCCGATCGCATCCGCCTGGACAGGATAGGGATTGCCGCTCGTTGCCCTGGCGCGGTCAAATACGGCTCAGGCCGCGCCATTGGCATTGAGGGCAATCCCACACGCTGAGCCGGCCCGGGGTTTGCCGGAGAGTAAAACACTCATTCACTAAAGGTGCACCTCAACGGCCCCTCACGCATGTCAGGGGTGGGCTTCAGTCCTCACCGGTCAACCGCGCCTTTACTTCGAAACTGAGAAATCAGTTCCATCAATCCAATTTCCAGCGGAACCCCTGGGCACCAACCTATCTGGGCCTCGGCGAATTTGGGGTCGCCAACGAAGTTCGTGACGTCGAAATCACGAGGTGCCGTTGTAATGATTTCACTGTCGCTTTCGGCCAAATGAACCACTGCATGGGCCAAATCCGACAAAGAAGTGCCTTGCCCGGTCGTAAGGTGCATAGGCTCCAGCGATTTTCCCTCTGAGAGATGGTTGGCCACATTCGAGATACAGCTTGCGACATCGGCGACATGCGTGATGTCCAGGCTGGTTGTGGCACCATCAACCCTGAGCGGAAGGTTTTTGATCGCCGCACGACAGAAGGCCGGAATGACCCGGTCCGCGTGATCCGCGACCGCTCCGTAAACTGTCGAAAACCGGAGGACTGAAGCACGCATTCCTGCATCCATCGCTTGGGTCACCGCCTGTTCGGCTTCCACTTTGGACCGGGCGTAATGGTTCAAGGGGCGAGGCGGATCGTTTTCGGTAACCGGCAACGTATCGCTTTGGCCATAAACCTCCCGGCTGCTCCCAAAGATCAGCCATGGTCGCAGACCGCTCGAACACAAACGATCAATGATGTTGCGCGTTCCGACGACATTTGTCTCGTGACATTTCTCAGGATCGCGTTCGCCCCAGATCACGCGTGAGATAGCTGCCAGGTGAACAACACCTGTGCAGCCCTTCACCGCTTCATCCACGTCCGCCGGAGCCAGAATGTCTCCAAAGCCGTCTTGTTGATCGGCGATGTCAAATCTTCGCACTTCGTGGCCCTGTGACTCCAGAACCGCGCAAACGGCAGTCCCGATCAACCCGCTTGATCCCGCCACCAGTATCTTTTCGTGCTTCAAAATGTTGCCTCCGGATCGCGCCTGTACAATGCGCGACCTTCAATAGCAACATGCGCCTGTTCTGAGACATTTGAGCAACACCGGTGCTGAAACGCCCCAAAACTTGATTTCCGTCAATTTGGTGATGCCCGGGATCTCCTACCGATGACTCCGGGGGCAATTCAACCAATCTAACGAACGGGGCCGAATTGCATGGAACAAGCCAAACATATCGCGGAGCTGAACCGCATTGCGTCCGGGCTCAAGAACCCGACATTCCCAAAGATTTTCGCCGTCGAACTTTGCGCTGACTGCGACCTCAACTGTTCGATGTGCCACCACGATCAGATGAAGCGCCCGAAAGGCAATCTGCCGATGCTGCTGTGGCAGAAATGCGCCGATGAGATCGCCGAGGTGGCACCGGCGACCAATGTCTGGTTCTCCTTTTGCGGCGAGCCTCTGCTGATGCCCGAGCGGCTGATCGAGATGCTGGAATACGGGCAGAAGGCTGGTCTGCGCTCGCTGAACCTCAACACCAACGGCATGCGGCTCACCAACGACGTGGCCAGAAAACTGCTCGACACCAGCCTTTCGACGATCGTGATCGGGATCGACGGCTTCGAGAAGGAAACCTACGAGAAATACCGCGTCCTCGGCGACCGCGACACCGTCTACGCCAACGTCGAATTCCTTCTGGAGGAGCGCAAGCGCCGCGACAGCGGCCCCGAGATCATGGTCCAGTTCATTGAAATGGACGACAATATCAAGGAGTTCGAGCCGTACCGCGACCACTGGCTTGGGCTTGGAGCCACGGTGAAGCTCCGCCGGCAGTTGAGCTGGGGTGGTAAATTCGCCACCGCGATCGACGTCGCCGACGAAAAGCGTATCGCCTGCCCCTGGGCGATCACCATGATGCACCTGTTCTGGGACGGCCGGGTGCCCCGCTGCCCCGGCGACACCGAGGGCGAGGAGAGCGTCGGGAACGCCTGGGACGACACTTTGGTCAACCTGTGGGGCAAACTGAGCGGCTATCGCCAGCTCCATCTTGACCGCAGGTTCGACGAGCTTCCCGAGCGATGCGACACCTGCACCGACTGGAAAACCGGCGCGTCGGTGAAGCTGCGCCCCGGTCAGGCGACACGCAGCGACCACCAGGCGTCATCCCGATGACCACGCTCTATTTATGTGCGGCAGGCAACCCCGACGGGGTTCGGCTTGCCCTCGAAGTGAATGACGCCAGCCCGCGCTGGGACCGCATCGTTCTTGTGGACGATGATCCCGCCAAGCTCGGGCGCGAGATCCTGGACGTGCCCGTCCTGGGGCCCTTTGCGGCCCTGGCCGGGCATCAGCCTGGCGACGAGGCGGTGAACCTGGTTGCCCGCTCGACCAAGGGGCGGGACGGGGCCCGGGCTAAGATCGAGAGCTTTGGAATTCCACTCGTGAGCCTGGTCCACCCTTCGGTGAATCTGCGCGGGGCCACGTTGGGGCGGGCTGTGACCATCTATGCGGGGTGCACCATTTCCGCCCTGTCGACGGTCGGCGACCATGCGGTGGTCTTCACCCAGGCGGTGCTCGGGCACGGGGCTTGGCTCGGCACCGGTGCCGTGCTTGCGCCCGGGGCGGTGGTCAACGCGCGGGTTCGGGTGGGCGATCGCGCCTATATCGGGTCCAACGCCACGGTTCTGCCTGACCTCGAGGTCGGGCAGGAAGCCACGGTCAGCGCCTGCTCGGCCGCCGTGGGGGATGTCCCGGCCGGCTGCACCGCTCTTGGCGTTCCCGCCGAGGTCATGGGCGGGCCGGTCTCGGCGGCCTCTCCCGCAGCCGTGGCAGGGGCATTCGGCGAGAGCAATGAGCCGGGCACCGAAGCCTCGGTGGTCCTGGAAGAGGTGCAAGCCATCTATGCCGAGGTGCTCGGCATGCCGTCGATCGACCGCAACGCCAACTTCTTCGACGCAGGTGGCACCTCGAAGCAGGCCCTGGAGCTGCAAGTATCGCTGAGGGACAGGCTCGGCGTGCCGGTGACGATCGTCGATATTTTCCGGTGCCCGAGCCCCGGCCAGCTCGCAACCCACCTGTTCGGTGGGACGAGCAAGCCGTCGCGTCCCTCCCGGGCGGACATGCGCCGCCGTCGTCGTCACGCTCATTCCTGAGCCCATCCGCTTGGCAACCCTAGGGCGCGCGATCCCCTGGGGTGCCCCTCCCGCTAGGCGCAGCGGTCTCCCTGGGCCCGGACCGCTTTGGGGCCGGGCCTGTCCCTCATTTGTGAGGCCTTTCTTTCGAGTTCCCCTGCAGAGGGCCGCAAGCCGCATCCGGATCAGAGGTTCAGGATCGATCAAGGCGCGGCCTGTGCTGCAACGAAATGGCGTCAGAGTCTGGCGGATGCCAGACAGATCGGTGAGGCGGTCAATCGACCGGAACAAGGGGCTTGAGCGACGTGATCGTCAGTCGAGGGCTCGCCAAACAGTGCCCCTTGCGCCGCTTGGCCTGGCCCCAACATCGCAATCCCCCCTGCCGCTATGGCCCTTTCGGAAAAACCTGCATCGCTAGATGCTGCCTGAAAACAGGAGCTTCACCGCAGTGAGCGATGCACCATGTGTCGAGGTTTCCGGGAAGTGCTTCAGGACAACTGAACCAACAGGACGCCCCCGGATCAAGAAGAGGTTTTCAGCAAAATACGCCCTTCGTGCGGGATGCCGACCTTGCTCTGGAATGCCAGGGAGGGTTCACAATCGACCGTTTGCGGCGAAAGATCGTACTGCCTGCGATGGGCCGCGAACGGTACCCGTCGCTTCTGCTAAGATCGTTTCTTGCAAGGGCGCACTTGACCTCTAAAAGCCTATGAAATACGACACAATTCGTAGCGCGGGCGTTGTGTAATGGTAAGACCTCAGCCTTCCAAGCTGATGATGCGGGTTCGATTCCCGCCGCCCGCTCCAATCCCTTCCCGAGATCGCAATCAGCCGTCAGACAGGCATGTCGTAAAGGCACCTGCAACATTGCGCATGAGGGTGGCGTAGAACCGGGGGCCGGGCGGGATATCGACACCTAACGGGTCAATCACGGTCGTGCGGGCGGGCCGTCCGTCCATCACGGCATCGACCAGACCGGCGTTGAATTGCGGTTCGGAAAAAACACAGGCCACATCGCGCGCGGTCAGGATGGCGCGCAGATCCTCGATTCGGGCAGCACCGGGGTCGGAGGCATCCACCAGCGCGATGGCCCCTACCGGAGACAGGCCGAAACGGGTCTCGAAATACTGGAAGGCGTCGTGAAACAAGATGAAGGGCGTGTCGCGGATCGGATCGATCTGGGCCTCGATTTCGGCCCGCAGGGCGGCGATATCGGCCAGCGCGGCCCTGGCATTGGCGCGGTATGTGGCGGCGTTATCGGGGTCGAGCCCGACCAGCGCATCGGCGATCAGCCCGATCCAGATGGCGGCGTTATCGGGGTCGAGCCAGGCATGTGGATCGCGGGCGCTCTGTGCCGATGGAACCGGCGCGGAGGGTTCGAATATGGCCACCTCGCGCGCGGCCATGGTCAGGGTTTGCGGAACTTCCAGCAGCGCCAGGGATTGCGCGTCGGGGGCCAGGTTTTGCAGGCTGCGGGTCAACCATGGGGTCAGATCGGGGCCCATCCAGATCACCAGATCCGCAGCCTCCAGCGCAGCCGCCTGCGACGGGCGCAGCGTGTAGTCATGCGGCGAGGCACCGGGCGTCATCACCAGATCGGGCGCGCTGACATCGCCCATCACCTGCGCCACCAACGCGTGAACCGGCGCGATATCAACCGCGACACGCGGCGGTTCGGCCCAAGCCATGGGCGCGGTGATCAAAGACAGGGCAATCAGGGAAGGGCGCAGCATCGGTTTTCCTCGTTATAGTGTAACAGGGCGGCTTGATATAAGTGATGATATCACATAGCAAGTCGGAAAGCGCACAAACCCCAGAGGCCGCGAAATGGATCCGATCGGATTTGATGAACATGACCACGCCGCCTGTCGCCACGGCAATATCGCGCAGGTCGAGGACCGGTGCCGCGCCGCGGGTTTGCAGCTGACACCGGTGCGCCGACGGGTTCTGGAAATGCTTCTGGAGGAGCACCGCGCTTTGGGAGCCTATGAAATCCTCGACCGGTTGCGCGCCGAGGGCCATGGCAGCCAGCCGCCGGTGGCTTACCGCGCACTGGATTTCCTCGTGAAACACGGCTTTGCCCATAAGATCGAGCATCTCAATGCTTTCATCGCCTGCACGCATCCAGGCACTGATCACTCGGCGGCGTTCCTGATCTGTCGGGTCTGTGCCTCGGTGGCCGAGGCGCTTGCCGAGCCGGCCAAGGGCAATCTGGGCCGCGCGGCTGAAGAGGCCGGATTTCTGATCGAACGCACAGTGACCGAGGCCCGGGGCATCTGCCCCAATTGCCAGAAGGCAGGAGCCGAATGAGCCTTGTGCGCCTCAACGGGCTGACCCTGCGGCTTGGTGGGCAGACGGTGCTGCATCACGTCGATTTTGCGGTGGAACCCGGCGAGATCGTGACCATTGTCGGTCCCAACGGGTCGGGCAAGTCGACGCTTCTGCGTGCCATTATCGGGGCGCTGGCACCGGTTTCGGGGACGATCACGCGCAAACCCGGGCTGCGGGTGGGTTACGTGCCGCAAAAGCTGCATATCGACCCGACGCTGCCTTTGACCGTGCGCCGGTTTCTGGACCTGCCGAAACGGGTGAGCGACACGCAGGCGGAAACGGCCCTGAACGAGGCTGGGGCAGGGGCGCTGAGCACCCGGCAAATGGCAGAGCTATCGGGTGGGCAGTTTCAGCGGGTTCTGCTGGCGCGGGCGCTGTTGAACGCGCCCGAATTGTTGATCCTTGATGAGGCGACGCAAGGCTTGGACCAACCGGGATCGGCGGCGTTTTACCAGACCATTGCCGACCTGCGCGACCGGCTGGGATGCGCCGTGCTGATGGTCAGCCACGAATTGCACGTTGTCATGGCGGCGTCGGATCGGGTGGTCTGCCTCAACGGTCATATCTGTTGCGAGGGCGCACCGGAGCATGTCGCCTCGGCCCCGGAATACCGGGCGCTTTTTGGCACCGGCACCGGTGGCGCATTGGCGCTTTACCGCCATGAGCACAGCCATAGCCACGATCATGACCATGAGGCCGCCGAATGAGCCTGCTCGACAGTTTCCTGGTTCGCGCCACGCTGGCCGGGCTTGGCGTGGCGCTGGCGGCGGCGCCTTTGGGTTGTTTCGTGGTTTGGCGGCGGATGGCCTATTTCGGCGATGCCACGGCGCACGCGGCGATACTGGGCGTGGCGCTGTCGCTGGCCTTGTCGATCAACATCCTTGCCGGGGTGCTGGCTGTGGCGCTGATCATGGCGCTGATGGTCACCACCTTGTCGGGGCGCGGTTATGCGATGGATACGCTGTTGGGGGTGGCGGCGCATTCGGCGCTGGCCTTCGGGCTGGTCGCGGTGTCGTTTCTGCAAGGCGTGCGGGTCGATCTGATGGCCTATCTCTTTGGCGATATCCTGTCGGTGGGCCGCGTCGATCTGGCGATGATCTGGGGCGGATCGGTGGCGGTTCTGGCTCTGGTCGGATGGCGTTGGCAGGCCTTGTTGACCGCCACGCTGAACCCCGATCTGGCCTATGCGGCCGGGATCAATCCAAAGCGCGAGGAGATGGTGTTGACGATTGCGCTGGCGCTGGTGGTGGCGGTGGCGATCAAGGTGGTGGGGGTTCTGCTGATCGGCGCGATGTTGATCATTCCCGCGGCCACGGCCCGCCCCTTTGCATCGACGCCCGAGCGGATGGCAATAATGGCGACCGGCATTGCCGCACTGGCCGTTTTGGGCGGGCTTCAGGCATCGCTGATCTATGACACACCGGCGGGGCCAAGTATCGTGAGCCTTGCGGCGGTGCTTTTTGCGCTATCGGCACTGGCGCGCGCGGCTCTGGGTCGCAGAACCCGGCGCTGAGCCGGCCCGGTCACCCTTGCCTGCCCGGTGATGGCCGGGTATCTCCTGCCGGAAACCTTATTTGGCAGATTGTCCCGCATGTCCGATACCAGCCCCCCACCTGCGCCCCCGAGGTCCGAGGAAGAGCGCGAGAAATCGCGCCGCATCGGATCGTTGCGGGCGCTGGCCCCTTTCATGGCCCCCTATGGGCTGCTGGTGCTCGCGGCCATTCTCGCATTGATCCTGACGGCCACGGTTTCGCTGCTGCTACCCTTGGCGGTGCGCCGCGTGGTCGATGGGTTCGAGACGGAATCGGTGGCGCTGCTGGATCAGTATTTCCTGGCGGCCCTCGCGATTGCCGGTCTGCTCGCGCTTGGCACCGGCCTGCGGTATTATCTGGTCACGCGTCTCGGTGAACGGGTTGTGGCCGATATCCGCAAAGCCGTGTTCGCCCGCATGATCCATATGAGCCCGGCATTTTTCGAACGCATCATGACCGGCGAAGTGCTGAGCCGGATCACCACCGACACCACGCTGCTCTTGTCGGTCATCGGGTCGTCGGTTTCGGTGGCATTGCGCAATATGCTGATCTTTCTGGGCGGTCTGGGGCTGATGCTCTATTCCTCGCCCAAGCTGACCGGACTTGTGCTGCTGATCGTGCCGTTGGTCATTATCCCGATTATCTTGTTGGGGCGGCGGCTGCGCCATCTCAGCCGGCAGAATCAGGACTGGATCGCCGAAAGCTCAGGCAAGGCCTCCGAGGCGCTCTTGAGCGCGCAGGCGGTGCAGGCTTTCACCAATGAACGCGCCACGGCGGCGCGGTTCGACCAGGTCACCGAGCGGAGCTTTGACAGCGCCAAGGCCCGCATCCGCACCCGCGCCATCATGACCGTGATCGTCATCGCGCTGGTCTTTGCCGGCGTTGTCGGCGTGCTGTGGATCGGCGCGCGCGATGTGCGGGCCGATATGATGAGCATCGGGGAACTTATCCAGTTCCTAATCTACGCGATCATGGTGGCCGGTGCGGTCGGCTCGCTGTCGGAGATCTGGGGCGAATTACAGCGTGCTTCGGGGGCCACCGAACGGCTGGTGGAATTGCTCAGCGATGAGGACAGCGTCGCCGACCCGGCCCAGGGCGTGGCGCTGCCGCTTGGCGGGGCGGGGGCGATTGCATTCGAGGATGTGCATTTCCATTACCCCACGCGCCCCGATGCAGCGGCCATTTCCGGCGTCAGCCTGACCATCAATCCGGGCGAAACCGTGGCTCTGGTGGGCCCCTCGGGGGCCGGGAAATCGACGATTTTCCAACTGCTTTTGCGCTTTTACGATCCGATTTCGGGGCAGATCACGCTCGATGGCGTGCCGCTGACCGACATGACCCGCGAGACCTTTCGCGCCGCAATGGCGATGGTGCCGCAGGATCCGGTAATCTTTGCGGCCTCGGCCCGTGAAAACATCCGCTTTGGCCGCCCCGACGCCAGCGACGCCGAGGTCGAGGCCGCCGCTCGTGCCGCCGCCGCGCATGAGTTCCTCGCCGCGCTGCCCGATGGCTATGACACCTATGTCGGCGAACGCGGCATCATGTTGTCGGGTGGGCAGAAACAGCGCATCGCCATTGCCCGCGCCATTTTGCGCGATGCGCCGGTTCTGTTGCTGGATGAGGCGACATCGGCGCTTGACGCCGAAAGCGAACGCGCGGTGCAAAGGGCGGTGGCCGAACTCAGCGCCGATCGCACCACGCTGATTGTCGCGCACCGTCTGGCGACCGTGAAACAAGCCGACCGGATCGTGGTGTTTGACGCGGGGCAGATCGTGGCCGAGGGCACGCATGATGCGTTGGTGGCCGAGGGCGGGCTCTATGCGCGGCTGGCCCGGCTTCAGTTTACCGAAGGACTTGCCGCAGAGTAATCCTGCCAAATGCACCCCGAAACGCTTGCTTTGCGGGTCGGTTCTGCCCATCCTGATCCGCAATTACGGCCCGCGATACCAAACGACGGGCCGGATAACGGATCAATGGGAGGATACCGGATGTCGCGTTTTGCAAATATCGCAGATGTGCGCGCTATTGAAGAGGCGCAGCCCTGGCCTGAATACCAGCCGGCGGTGACGCTCTATCAGTTGCTGTCGCAAACGGCAGACCGCGTTCCCGACAATAACGCGGTATCGTTTCAGCTGATGTCCGGCCCCAAGGACAAGGCCGAGACCCTGACCTGGCGGCAATATCACGGCAAGGTCACGCAGGTCGCGAACCTGTTTCGGTCGCTCGGGGTCGGTGAAAGCGATGTGGTGGCCTATGTCCTGCCCAATTGCACCGAGACCACGACAACCCTGTTGGGCGGCTGCGTTGCGGGCATCGCTAACCCGATCAACCCGCTGCTGGATGCCGAACAGATCGGGGCCATCCTGCGTGAAACCAATGCCAAGGTTCTGGTGACCCTGCGCGCCTTTCCAAAGACCGACGTGGCGCAGAAAGTGGCCGAGGCGGTGGCGCTGGCCCCGAATGTGGAAACCGTGCTTGAGGTCGATCTGCTGCGCTATCTCAGCCCGCCAAAAAGCTGGATCGTGCCGCTGATCCGCCCGAAAAACCCGGCCACGCACCGCGCGCGGGTGCTCGATTTTACGGCCGAGGTGGCCAAACAGCCCGCCGATGCCCTGACCTTCGCTGACAGCACCGCCGATCGCGTGGCGGCTTATTTTCACACCGGTGGCACCACCGGCATGCCCAAAGTGGCGCAGCACAAATATTCCGGCATGATTTACAATGGCTGGTTGGGGCACACGCTGTTGTTCAATGATGACGACACCATCATCTGCCCGCTGCCGCTGTTCCATGTCTTTGCCTGCCATGTGATTCTGATGGCGATGATCGCCTCCGGTGCGCATGTGGTGTTTCCGACGCCGCAGGGCTATCGCGGCGAGGGCGTGTTCGATAATTTCTGGAAGCTGGTGGAACGCTGGGGCGTGACCTTCATCATCACCGTGCCCACCGCGATCGCGGCCATGATGCAGCGCCCGGTCGATGCCGATATCTCGACCATCAAAACCGCGTTTTCCGGGTCATCGCCGTTGCCGGTGGAACTGTTCAAACGCTTTGAGTCCGCCACCGGCGTGACCCTGGTCGAGGGCTATGGCCTGACCGAGGCCACCTGCCTGGTCTCGGTCAACCCCGTCGAGGGGGAAAAGAAAATCGGATCGGTCGGCGTGCCTCTGCCACATTGCGAGGTGCGTATCCTCAAACACACAGCCGAGGGTGTGGTCGTTTGTGGCACCGATGAGGTGGGTGAGATCTGCATCGACAATCCCGGCGTGTTTGAGGGCTCGACCTATACCGAGAGCGACAAGAATATCGACCTCTTTCACGAGGATATCTACCTGCGCACCGGCGATCTGGGCCGGATGGATGAGGACGGTTATCTGTGGATCACCGGCCGCGCCAAGGATCTGATCATCCGTGGCGGCCACAATATCGATCCGGCCGAGATCGAGGAGGCGTTGGCCAGCCATCCGGCTGTGGCCTTTGCCGGGGCCATCGGGCAACCCGATGCCTTTGCCGGAGAATTGCCTTGTGTCTATGTCGAGTTGGTCGATGGGGCCGAGGTCAGCACCGCCGAGTTGAAGGCACATTGCGACGACCATGTCCATGAGCGCGCCGCCCGGCCCAAGCATGTGGAAATCATGGATGAATTGCCAAAAACTGCGGTTGGCAAAGTGTTCAAACCCGACCTGCGCAAACGCGCCATAACGCGGATTTATAACGCTGCTCTGACCAAGGCCGGGATAGCGGCTGAGGTAACCTCGGTGATTGAGAGCAAGAAGCTGGGATTGGTGGCGCAGGTCAGCAGGTCGAGCGACGTGGATGAGGCTGCGATCAATGCGGTTCTGGGTGAATTCACCCGGCCATGGGCCTGGGCCGCGGATTGACGCATTAATCCGGCGTATTCACGCGTTAGAGCATGTTGCGTAAAAGTGGGAACCGGTTTTGCCCGCCTCGAACATGCGAAATCAAAAGGTTAGAGCGTGTTGCGTGAATGCGAATGAACGCGACCCGCTCTGGCGGGCCGGAATTGGATTTTGCAGCGAAATGGGATGGCGCTGCATTCGAAAGCTGACTTCCGCTTCTCTTTCGTGGCACAGGCCGCCTGAGAAAACAAAACGCCGCAAGTCTAATGAGAGCTGTCGTTGCCATTGTATCGCTCCAACGGGCCATCAACGTGATGAATGATAGTCACTTCAATAGGATACCCGACATAGTCCACATCCAGGAGTGCTTCCATCCCTAGGGCGAAGCCGTCGAAAACCTGTCTGACATCCAATTCCCTATATCCTTTTCGCACACAACCAGCGCGTCGTGCTTTGTGCAGAACGGCTTCGTGGAAAGCTTCAATGGCAGGATTCGCGACGAATGCCTCAACGAGCGCTTGTTCGACAGCATGCGGCATGCCCGCAATTTGGTGGCAGCATGGCGCGGTGACTTCAATCATCACCGCCGACATTCACGCCTCTTTGGCATGACCCCGACGGAATATGTTAACCGGTCAATGAAAGACCAAAACCTGAACAGAGCTAACCAATAAACCAGGACTCAAAGGGAGCAAGTCACAGGCAGTGCCCCGGGACGAGGTCTTTACTGATTCCCGATTGCGGATCGGCGAGCGTCCAAAGCTTCTTCGTTGCGCGATGAATAAATCGTGCGGCAATGATAGATGTCTTGACCGAACCAGATGCGAAAGGAACAAAGCCGTACAATGGGCAATGGAAAAGCGCATCCCCGCATGACAAACGATCTTCTCGACAGAAGGCCAACCCGTAAAGTGGATATGATTTCAGAAAGCCATCGAAAACCCGAACGAAACCGAAACGGCCTCGTAATCATCGTCACCCAATCCGTCATACCGTATTTCATAGTCCACCATGCCAGAGGGCCCCACGGCCACGGTCCCACCGAAACCCAAACGGCTACGTAGGCCGGTTTCGACGGTGGATAGCGCGGCCACCTGGCCATTGGCCTCAAAAGTATAGATGCCTTCGAATTCGACAAAAGTGCTGTATGCACCCATCGGGTCGTTCCAGGTGAAACGCGACCCAATCTCAATATCTCCGAGGCGGGTTGTTCGCGATGCGATGGGTACTGCAAGCGAGTCGACATAGGCTTCGGACGTTTCCTCGAAATAGTTGATCGAGACACTCGGCTGAATGTTCAGCATGTCTCGGTCGATGCTCCCGAAAAGGCCGATACTTGCCAACCAGCGCTCTGTTGAAAACCCGTCCGTATACGTGCCGAGAGGCGAGATTTCGTTATCCGACCGACCGTAGCGTAGGCTGGCATCGAAATAGAGACTTTCGCCAATGCGCGCAGTGTAATACGGGCCGACCATCCAGCCGATCCCGTTGGTCGTCGCGACCGCTCCGGTGACATCTTCATTGGCCCCATCTATCTGAATGCCAAAGCCTAGGATTGCGTTCTCGCCGATCCGGTAATCTGCCCCGGCATGGAAGATGCCAAATCGGCCCTCGCCATAGCTGGTTTCATAGCTGCTGAAACTCGCTTCAAACCAGATATCCCAATCGGACCTTGCACTCAGCGGGTCTTCACTGGCGCTGTTGGACGCGAAAGAGAGGTCCACGCGATCCTGGCTGACGGCGATTCCAAGTGGTGAGAACCCGCTATTCACGCGATTGCCGAACATGGTAACCGTGTTGGGATTGCTGTCGCCATTCACACGGGCGATACGCCGCTGCTCGCTTGGTTGGTTCGACATGATCTGACGGCCACGATTGTCCATGAAGTGCTGGATTTGTTGTCCCGTCTGCGTCGCAATATCACGAGATGTGAACGTACAGACATATGTCTCGCCTCTGGCGAAGGACATGGTCACCGTTTGTGTTGCAATGCTGACCGACCCACTAGCTGAACTACAACTGGCCGCTGTGACAGCAAAACCAGCCGGCAAGACATAGGTTGCTGTGTAGTTACCCGGCACCACCTGCAACCCCCCCGAGCTGCCGGAGCCACCTGCAACCACAACGGATGTGTTGAAGGCGGGCGTGGCCGAGTTGAAGACCACGGTGCCATCATCGGGGGAATTCACCACAAAGGTGACCGTGCCCGGTGGAATTAGCGCGACGGTGACATTGAATTGAAGCGTCGATGTCAGGCCTGTCGGGTCTGTCGCTGTGAACTCAACCAACGTTGTGCCAACCGGGAACGCGCTGCCTGAAGCCAAGCCCTGGGTGCGGGTGACCGTCGCAGTGCCGGAATTGTCGCTGGCTGTCGGAGTTGGGTAGGTCACGACAGCCGATGTCAGATTGAAGTCGATCTCGACGTTGATGTCGGCCTGGGTTGAGGTGAAAACTGGCACCTGGTTGTCGGTCACGGTCACCGTAAAGCTGTCATTGGCGGTGTTGCCGGCCGTGTCGGCTCCGGCCACCGTGACGGTGGTGGTTCCAATCGGAAACGCCGAGCCGCTGCTGAGTCCCGCCGTCGCGGCAGATGTCACGACCGGAGTAATGGTGCCATCAACCGCATCAACAACCGATGCGACAAAGGTAACAACCGCCGTTGGTTGACCGGGGTCAGTATTGACCGAAATATCGGCAGGAACCGTAACAACCGGCACTTCGTTATCCTGCACTATCACGTTGAAACTGCCGGACGCTGTGTTGCCAGACGGGTCGGTAACCATCCAATTCACTGCATTGGTTCCAACCGGAAAAGCTGAACCAGAGGCAAGCCCAGAGGTCAAAACAGGCGCAACTGGCCCGCTATTATCTGCGGCTGTGACTGTATAGTTCACCACTGCCGTGGCCGAGGCCGCATCGGTACTGACAGTGATATCAGTCGGCACTGAGATCGTTGGAACTTCAACGTCGTTAATCGTCATCACCAAGTCTTGGGTCGCCACATTTCCGGCGGCATCTTCAGCCCTGATCGTGAGGGTCGTTACGCCAATCGGAAAAGCTGAACCGGGGGCCAAACCTGGAGTGGGCGAAGACGTGAAAGTGGGCGTGATGGGGCCATCTACTGCATCCGTTGCTGTTATCGGCGGGAATGCTACCACTGCTGTGGGCTGGCCCGGGTCGGTTTGAGCGGTGCCGGCAACAGGTCCGGAAATGACCGGCGCTTCGTTGTCGACGACTGTGACATTGAATGTTGCCTGTGCAGTGTTCGCCGACGTGTCGGTTGCGGTTACGGTCACCAAAGTAGTCCCAACGCTGAAAGTGCTGCCCGACGCTGGGGATGAGGAGAAGATGACGCCTGGAACGTTATCAGATGCGGATGCCACGAAACTGACAACTGCCCCCGAAGTTCCGGCAATGACATTGACCGTTATGTCCGCAGGAGGTGTCACCGATGGCGCTTCAGTGTCATTCACTGTGACCGTGAAACTTTCGGTATCAGTATTACCGACAGCGTCAGTGGCAACATGGGTAACCGTTGTTGAGCCTAACGAGAAGACTGAGCCTGATGCCGGCCCTGCCGTGCGTGCGATGGTAACACCGGAAGAGTCGTCTGTCGCGGTCGGTGCGGCATAGGTCACCACCGCCGTTGCCAACCCAGAGTCTGTCGATTGCGCTATGTCTGCGGGAACGGTCAAAACCGGCGGCTGAGTGTCAATCGATCCAATTGAAAAGCTTTGGCTGACCTGAGGCGCGGCATTGTAGCTTCCGTTGCCAGCTTGGTTTGCATCGACTGTGCAAGTGCCGGTCGCAAGAACCGTCGAAGTTGAGCCTGCGACCGAACAAACCGCAGGGGTCGCAGAGCTAAAAGAAACTGTGAGCCCAGAGCTAGCAGTTGCAGACAGGCTGACGGCCTGGTTGAGTGAAGCTAAGGTGATATTAGCGGGATCAGTGAACGTGATGGTCTGATCCGACTTTGGCAAATTTTGTGTAATTTGCAGGTTGATCGACGGATTTAAGTCTTCCGTAATCACGCCGCTGGTACTGTTGCGCGTTAGTGTAACTGTCCCACTTTCAAACAGGGTGCCGCTGTTGGCTCCGGTGGTTTGATAGGTTCCAGTACAAGTCGCAGGCGTATTGGTATTGATAGAACTCGCTGGGATACAAGTGTATGTTACGCCTAGAGCGCTGCTTATGCTTAACGACGTGTAGGTGTATGATCCTGAGTCAATATTTACGGTGAATGTCAGGGTTTCGCCTGCGCCGGTGTAGCTCGTCGGGGAAACGCTTGAACCGGATACATACTGCGCGGCTGCGGCACCGACCCAAACCACCGAAAGAATCGATACCAGAGCGGCTTTTGCCAATCTCTTCAAGGCTACATTTTTTAGAGTAGTCGGACTGCCGCAAGACTGCACTTGTTTGTTTTCGGGAGAAAAGCCAAAGGAGTCGGTCGCCTCAACAGAAGTAGCGGTGGCTAGATGGCTAACGATCTCTGAAAGTGCCCGCTCCGAATTCGCCTCAACAGAAAAAAAACTCCCAAACATATCCCACGTCTCCCAGTAACTTGAACGCCCCAACCCACCTGCTGAGCGGAGCCGGTTAATTCCGGCACGGGCGGACATCTTGCCGCATGCTCGACCATAGGCAGAATTTTGCCGATAGGCCAAGCGCATTTGGAGATGGTATTTAACACATTGCCCAGTGAGGCTTTTTTGCTTTGGCGTCGCTTGCGGGCAAGACGTGCGAGGTTAACGCACCCTTGCCGCCCGCACCGGACGCGCATGCAAATCCGATTGACATGCTATGGGCGGTTAATAGCGGGAATACACTCTAGAAGGCGGGCGACTGGCACCAGTGCTGGCTGAAGACATCTATCCAGGAAGCTAGGGCGCGTGGTTTTCGCCGTTCGATGCGATTGAAGTGGTCCGAGTGTCTCCTCGGAGTTCCTTGCTAGGCTGGCTTGAGGCGACCATTCAGGAAACCTGTCAGCTAGGGGGTCTGGGCTGTAATCGCCTCGTCTGTTACGCTTGATGTTCTGTAATGCTTGTTCATCAGTTCTGTGAATTTCCTTAAAAAGAAGAGACGCGTCGTGTTGTCTACTTTGATCCCATTGGCTTTCAAAATCGTATCAGCAGCACGTCCATACCAGAGCTCTAATCGCTCCGGCGAGCGAACAACGCCCGCACGCATATCCAACTCGGTTTGGATCGCGGTCTCGCTGGGCGGAATATCCCCGAACAGGTCCTTAAACAGATCATATCTCTGCTTTGTAAGGGCAACCACCTGTCTGTGGTTTAGGGTAAGCAAGTCTGAGCGCAGTGAGGCCCATTCTCGTTCAAGTTCTTGCAGCTTTTCCGCATGACGGATCTTGGCTTCTGATGGGTCCTTGGTGCGCAGCGACAGCTTGATGACGTCCCGCCCAATCTTCTGGACAAGATCTACCGGAACTCGCTTTTGAAAATAGTAGACGCCCTATTTTCGTTTGCTTGGTCGGGACATTGGAAGGGCCATGTTTACCACCTCTGTATACCACCGAGGAGAATTCAAAGTCCTGATAAAGCACAACTTATCTGAAGATAAACAAGAAAATATGGTGCTGTGAGAGAGGATTGAACTCTCGACCTCACCCTTACCAAGGGTGTGCTCTACCACTGAGCTACCACAGCATTCCAACGTCGTGCCCCGATACTCTGACCGGTCAGGCGTGACGGTGTGGGCGGTGAATTAGACTCAAATGCCTATGGGCGCAAGCGTTATCTGGACGCTTTTTCCCGCAGCCTGTAAGAGACCTGATATGAGCACGTCAAAGCCCCCCGGACAAGGCACAACGCCAAAAGCCGCCAAACCTGCGCCGACCCGCGAGGATCGGTTGAAGGCGGCGCTGAAGGCGAATATGGGGCGTCGCAAGGCGCAGGCCCGGGCGCGGGTGCGCAAGGGGTCGACGGCGGAAGACGGGAAAGACGAAGGCTGACCTGACCGGCAGGGAAGCAGTGTAAATAAAGGCGGATGGGCAGTGGATCGGATCATAATTCAGGGCGGGGCAGAGCTTGCCGGCGAAATCCCCATTGCAGGGGCCAAGAACGCCTGTCTGACACTGATGCCCGCGACCTTGCTCAGCGATGAGCCGCTGACGCTGACCAATGCGCCGCGCCTGTCGGACATCGCCACCATGACGGAATTACTGCAATCGCTTGGGGCCGAGGTCTCGTCGCTGAATGACGGCAAGGTCATCGCCATGTCGTCGCATAATGCCGATAATCCGGTCGCCCATTACGACATCGTGCGCAAGATGCGCGCCTCCAATCTGGTTCTGGGCCCGCTTCTGGCGCGCCATGGCCGGGCCGAAGTCAGCCTGCCGGGCGGTTGCGCCATCGGCGCGCGCCCGATGGATCTGCATATCACCGCGCTGGAGGCGATGGGGGCCACGATCGAACTGCGTGACGGTTATCTGCATGCCGAGGCCCCGGGCGGGTTGAAGGGGGCCGACCATACGCTCGGCTTCGCTTCGGTCGGGGCCACGGAAAACACGGTGATGGCGGCGACGCTCGCCCGCGGCACCACGGTGCTGAGAAACGCCGCGCGCGAGCCCGAAATTGTGGATCTGGTGCAATGTCTGCGCGCCATGGGGGCCCAGATCGAGGGCGAGGGCACCAGCCAGATCACGATCCAGGGTGTCGACCGGCTGCATGGCGCAACGCACCCGGTTGTCACCGACCGGATCGAGCTTGGCACCTATATGCTGGCCCCGGCCATCACCGGTGGCGATGTGGAATTGATCGGCGGGCGGCTGGATCTGGTCGAAAGTTTTGCCGCCAAGCTGCATGAGGCGGGTATCGACGTGTCTGAAACCAAACGCGGGCTGCGCGTCAAACGCGCCAATGGCCGCGTGAATGCCGTTAATGTCGTGACCGAGCCGTTTCCGGGCTTTCCCACCGATTTGCAGGCGCAGATGATGGCGCTGATGTGCACCGCCGACGGGGTTTCGGTGCTGGAGGAGAAGATTTTCGAGAACCGGTTCATGCATGCGCCGGAACTGATGCGGATGGGCGCGCAAATCGATGTTCACGGCGGTCATGCCACCGTGACGGGTGTTGATCGCTTGCGCGGGGCCCCGGTGATGGCCACCGATCTCAGGGCCTCGGTCTCGTTGATCCTTGCCGCGTTGGCGGCAGAAGGCGAAACCGTGGTCAGCCGGGTCTACCACCTTGATCGCGGCTATGAACGGGTCGAGGAAAAACTGCGTGCCTGCGGGGCGCAAATTGAACGGGTTGCCGAAAATGTCTGATGCACGGTTTGAAGATGGCGGCGAGGCTCCGCTGGCACTGCGGGCGCTGGACGCCGATGACCTCAAGGTGATCTCGACGCTGGCGCAGGACGCGATCTTTCCGATCACCGAAATGACATGGGACCGCAAGCACCGCCGATTTGCGCTCCTGATCAACAGGTTCCGGTGGGAGGAGGGCGCGCGCATCGGGGAGCACAGGCCCGAACGGGTGCAATCGGTGCTGGCGATCGAGGACGCGATGGCGGTGGCCAGCCAGGGTATCGATCTGTCCGACGAAGAAACGGTGCTGTCGCTGATGGCAATCGACTGGGTGCCGGGTGTGGATGGCACCGGGCGGCTCACGCTGGTTCTGGCGGGCGATGGCGCGGTGGCGGTCGATGTGGAATGCCTGGAAGTGACCTTGCGCGACGTGACCCGGCCCTATTATGCGCCGTCTGGCAAGGTGCCGGGCCATCCTGAATGATCTGGCGGCGGCGCAAGGGCCGCGCCACGCTTCGCCGGTTGCTGGCCGATGATGCCGCGATCTGGCGCGATCTGCGCCTTGAGGCATTGTCGCTGCATCCAGAGGCTTACGGGTCGAGCCATGATGATTGGGCGGGGCAGCCGTTGCAGGCTTTTGCCGACCGGCTGAGATCGGGCATCATTCTGGGCGCGTTTCGGGATGGGGTGCTTGTGGGGTCCGCCGCGCTGGACCCCGATCCCGACAATCCCGAAACCGGACAGGTCACGGCCCTTTACGTGGTTGCCGCCCATCGCGGGCAGGGAATTGCGCAAGATCTGATGCGCGCAGTGGTCGCGCAGGCGCAAGACGCTGGCATGACGCGGCTGTCGCTCAGCGTGGCATTGAGCAATCAACCGGCGCTGCGGTTTTACCGGGCGGCGGGGTTCCGGCCTGCGGGGCAAGGACCGCGCGCGCTGGCCCGCGATGGACAGCTTCTTGACCTTATCCACATGGTGCGACCGATCCGCGCTTGAGGCCCCGGCACCAAGCCGGTATCTGGCAGACCCGAGCAAGGAGAGCCCGATGCCCCAGTTCCTCGATACCCGCGACGCCGATTTCGACGCCCGCTTTGCCGCGCTGCTGGAGATGAAGCGCGAGGATGCGCCCGATGTCGATGTCGCCGTGGCCGGTATCATCGCAGATGTGCGCGCGCGCGGCGACCGGGCCGTCATCGAATTGACCGAACGGTTCGACCGGCTCACGCTCATGCCGGAAACGCTTGCCTTTTCTGCCGAGGAGATCTCGCAGGCGATCGAGGAGGTGCCCGCGGCTGAACGCGCCGCTCTGGAGCTGGCCGCCACCCGCATTCGCGCCTATCACGCCCGCCAGATGCCCGAAGATGCCTCATGGCAGGACGATACCGGGGCCACCCTTGGCTGGCGCTGGTCGCCCGTCAGCGCGGCGGGGCTTTATGTGCCGGGCGGGCTGGCCTCTTACCCGTCTTCCGTGCTGATGAATGCGATCCCGGCGCAGGTGGCGGGTGTTGAAAACCTGGTGGTCTGTGCGCCCACGCCGGATGGCAAGGTCAATCCGCTGGTTCTGCTGGCGGCGCATCTGTCCGGAGTCGATACCGTCTACCGCATCGGCGGCGCGCAGGCGATTGCGGCCATGGCCTATGGCACCGAAACCATCGCGCCCGTCGACAAGATCACCGGGCCGGGCAATGCCTATGTCGCCGCCGCCAAGCGCCGGGTCTTTGGCAAGGTCGGCATCGACATGATTGCGGGACCGTCCGAGATATTGGTGATTGCCGATCGTGACAATGACCCCGACTGGATTGCACTCGATCTGCTCAGCCAGGCCGAGCATGACGAAAGCGCGCAATCCATCCTGATCACCGATGATGCTGCCTTTGGGCAGGCGGTTGCCGCCGCCGTCGAAAAACGGCTGGAAACGCTGCAACGGCGTGCCATCGCGGGGGCAAGCTGGCGCGACTTCGGAGCGGTGATCACCGTGCAATCGCTGGACGAGGCCGCCGCGCTGTCGGACCGGGTCGCGCCAGAACATCTGGAATTGTGCGTGGCCGACCCCGATGCACTGGCGGCGCGGGTCAGACATGCCGGCGCGCTGTTTCTTGGCCAATGGACGCCCGAAGCCATCGGCGACTATGTCGGCGGGCCCAATCACGTGTTGCCCACGGCCCGTTCGGCGCGGTTTTCGTCGGGCCTCTCGGTGATGGATTTCCTAAAACGCACAACTGTGGCAAAGATGACCCCGGCTGCGCTCAGGTCCATCGGACCGGCAGCCGAGACGCTGGCCGGGTCCGAGAGCCTGGAGGCGCATGGGCTGTCGGTGCGGGCGCGTCTGGACCGGTTGAATGATGAGGGACTGTGATGAGCGGTGATATCTGCCAGATCGAGATCGACGATAGCGGCCTGCCTGCGCCCACGCCCGAGATCGAACAGGAACGCAAAGTCGCCATTTTCGACCTGTTGGAAGCCAATAATTTCGCGCTGCCCACCCGCGACGACCGCGTCACGCCCGAAGGCCCCTATCGGCTTCAGCTTGGTATCCGCGAGCGGCGGCTGGTCTTTGATGTCGATACCGAAGACGGGCAAGACGCGGCAGAGTTTCACCTGTCGCTCAGCCCGTTTCGGCAGGTGGTCAAGGATTACTGGCAGATCTGCGAAAGTTACTACGACGCCGTAAAAAAACTGCCACCCAGTCAGATCGAGGCGATTGATATGGGCCGGCGCGGCATCCATGACGAAGGCGCACGGGTGTTGCAGGAACGCCTGGAAGGCAAGGCCGATGTCGATCACGACACCGCCCGGCGCCTTTTCACCCTTGTCTGCGTTTTGCATTTCGGGGGCTGATCACATTGGGTGAGGACTTTCCCAGTTCGGTCCTGTTTTGTTGCGATCACAACGCGATACGGTCCCCCATGGCCGAGGGCCTGATGAAGAAATTCTATGGCCACACCGCCTATGTGCAATCGGCGGGCGTGCATAACGACCTTGAGATTGACGGCTTTGCCATCGCTGTTTGTGCCGAATTGGGGGTGGAACTGGACAGCCACCGGTCGCGCAGCTTCGACGAGATGGAGCAATGGGGCGATGACCTGTCGGGATTTGACCTGATCGTGGCACTGTCGCCTGCCAGCCAGCGCCGGGCGCTGGACCTGACCCGCCATTTCCATGTCGATGTCGAATACTGGCCGGTTCTGGACCCCACGGGGCTGAGCGAAGGGCGCGAGGCGAAGCTGGCCGCCTACCGGCAATCGCGCGACATGCTGGTGAAGCGGATCAGGGCCAAGTTCGGTCCGCCCACAGAGCCTGGTGCCTGATACTGTTTGCCCCTGACCCCGGACCGGGCCGCGTTTTGACGGGACCGGCATCGGTTAGACGCGGGCCGGGCGCGGGGCCGTGAGATTTGCGGGCGAAATCGCCGGGCGCACCGGGGCAGGCATGAAAAACCCTCACTTCTGCGCGCTAAAACGGGGCATTGGCAGTTTTGGCTTGAATTCCTTGGCGTTCCGGCGCATCTAGCCGCCATTCCGCGCCCTTCGCGGCGTAAATATTCAGGAGAGACCATGGCCAAGGAAGAACTGCTCGAATTTCCCGGCGTCGTAAAGGAACTCCTGCCGAATGCGACTTTCCTGGTCGAGCTGGAAAACGGCCATACGATCATCGCTCATACGGCAGGCAAGATGCGCAAGAACCGCATCCGTGTTCTGGCCGGCGACAAGGTGCAGGTCGAGATGACCCCCTATGATCTGACCAAGGGTCGGATCAACTATCGCTTCAAGTAAGCGGCGCACCGCCCGTGCGCCTAATCCTCGGATCTGCAAGCCCCCGGCGGTTGGAATTGTTGGGGGTTCTGGGCATTGTGCCCGATGCGGTCTGCCCCCCCGACATTGACGAAGACCCGGCCAAAGGCGAATTGCCGCGCCCCTATTGCGCCCGGGTGGCGCGGGACAAGGCCATAGCCGTCGATGCCGGGCCCGATGATATCGTGCTCTGCGCCGATACCACCGTTGCGATGGGCCGCCGGATCATGGGCAAACCGCGCGACGCCGGTGAAGCGGCGGCGTTTCTGATCGCATTGGCCGGACGCCGCCACCGAGTCTATACTGCTGTGGCCGTGCGCCGGGGCGCGCAGTTGTGGCAGCGCGACGTGGAAAGCCGGGTCCAGATGAAACGGCTCAGCGATATTGAACTGAACAGCTATCTCGCCAGCGATGATTGGCAAGGCAAGGCGGGCGGCTATTCGATTCAAGGACCGGCGGGCGCGTTCATTCCGTGGATTTCAGGCAGCCATTCGGCGATCATGGGGTTGCCGCTTGCCGAAACCGCACAGCTTCTGGCGGCTGCGGGCTGGCCGGTCTGGAGGGGATCGTGAAGGGACGTAGCGTTGTTCTGGACCATATCGGGGGCCGCGCCGCTGCGGCCTTGATGGTTGATGGCCGTCTGGAGGATATCCTGATTGATCCGCCCGAAGGTGGCGCGCCTGGCATTGGCAGCGTCCTGCGTGCGGTTTGTGACCGACCGCTGAAAGGGCAGGGTGGCATGATCCTGCGCCTGCCCGATGGCCATGCCGGATTTCTGCGGCAGGCAAAGGGCCTCAGCCCCGGGCAGGTGCTGCTGGTGCAGGTGACCGGGTTGGGTCAGGAGGGCAAAGCCACGCCGGTGACCACCCGGCTGCTCTTCAAAAGCCGCTATGCCATTGTGACGCCGGGTGCGCCGGGGCTCAATATCGCGCGTTCGATCCGCGATGACGAGGAACGCGACCGCCTGCTGGAAATCGCACATGCGGGCATGGAGGGCGCACCGGCGCATTTCGGCCTGATCCTGCGATCTGCGACCGATGGTTTGGCCGATGACCTGCTGCTGGACGACATCGCCGCCATGCGCAATCTGGCTGAAGCAGTGACCGCCGATATCGACGGCCCCCCTGAGCTGCTCCTTGATGCGCCGGATGCGCATCTCCTCGCCTGGCGCGACTGGTCTTCGCCTGTCCCCGACGCGATCGAGGATAGGGCCGGGGCGTTCGCCGCGCAGGGCGTTCTGGAGGCACTGGATGGGATCCTTGCGCCTCAGGTGCCGCTCGGCATGGATGCCTCGATGATCATCGAGCCGACCTCGGCGCTTGTGGCCGTTGATGTGAATACCGGGGCGGATGCCAGTCTGGCCGCCGGTCTCAAGGCCAATCTGGCGGCGGCGCGCGATTTGCCGCGCCAGCTGCGCCTGCGCGGGCTTGGCGGTCAGATCACGCTGGATGTGGCACCCATGCCCAAGAAGGACCGTCGCCAGTTCGAGGACGCACTGCGCCGCGCCTTCCGGGCCGATGCCACCGACACGGTGCTTGCCGGCTGGACGCCCCTGGGGCTTTATGAGTTGCAACGAAAACGCGACCGCTGGCCGCTCAAGGATCTGATGCCGTCATGACCTGCCCGATCTGCAAGAAAGCGACGGATGAGAAATACCGCCCGTTCTGTTCGCGCCGCTGCGCCGATGTCGATCTGGGCCGATGGCTGACGGGCAGCTACAGCGTGCCTTCGGATGACCCCGAGGATGCGGAACAGGCCGCCACGGCAATTGCCGCAGAAGGAAAGCGCTTACATTAAGGGCGGAATTGAAACTGCTCCGCTTGCGCACTGGTAACAAGTTTCATCGAAACTGGACTTATGAACATTGCTGAGCGCGCCCACAGGCGGCGTCACGCAGGAATTGACGCTTTCGGCGTTACTATCTGTTGTAAAACGGCAAAACAGACATATCCGTGTGTTTCCCCGGTACCTGATGTACAAAAATCGGAGCAGAAGGCCAGATTTTGCATCAGTCCAGACACGGCCATCCATCAGTCCAGTTCAAACGATTTTCTTGACGCAAGCCCCCCCGGCCTCGCAAGCTGACGCACGCGACAGGTCGTGCGACAAGATCGGCCACGTAACACACAGGGAGAATTACATGAAAAAGACGCTTCTTTCGGGGGCCGCCGTTGGCCTCGTCATGTCGGCAACGTCAACGTTTGCACAGGGCATGGATGAACTGACCGTTGCCTATTTTCTCGAATGGCCGATGCCGTTCCAATACGCCAAGCAGATGGGCATCTATGAGGAAGAACTGGGTGTAACCATCAACTGGCGCGCCTTTGATACCGGCACCGCAATGTCGGCGGCCATGGCCTCGGGCGGTGTCCAGATCGCCGTCAGCCAGGGCGTGCCGCCTTTCGTCGTCGCGGCTTCTGCCGGTCAGGATCTGCAGGTCGTCGATGTGGCGGTCAGCTATTCCGAGAATGACAATTGCGTGGTGAGCGCCGATATGGAGATCGACGCCAGCAATGCCGCCGACCTGGCAGGTGCCCGCGTTGGTGTGCCAATTGGCACCGCGGCCCATTACGGGTTCCTGCGCCAGATGGAATATTTCGGCGTTGATGTCAGCAGCCTGGAAGTTGTGGACATGGCACCGGCCGATTCCGCGGCGGCGCTGGCTCAGGGGGCGCTCGACATGGCCTGTGGCTGGGGCGGCGCGCTGCGTCGGATGCTGGAATATGGCAATGTGCTGCTCAGCGGGGCAGAAAAGCAGGAACTGGGCATCTACGTCTTTGACGTGACATCCGTTCCGGCCTCTTTCGCGGAAGAAGAGCCTGAGCTTCTGGCTGATTTTCTCGCCATTACCGGCCGCATGAACGACATGTGGAATTCGGGTGAAAACACCGCTGAGATGCTGCCTGTTATCGCGGCCGATGCCGGTATGGACGAAGAGGCAACCGCCGCGACAATGGCCGGATTCGAGTTCCCCTCGATCGAGGATCAGCTCTCTGAAACCTGGCTTGGCGGTGGCACGCAGGCCTTCTTGCTGGAGGTCGGCAACTTCTTTGTCGCGACCGGCAATATCGACGCGGCGCGCGACACTTATGAGGGCGCGGTCAATATCGGCCCGCTGATGGCCGCAAACGGCGATATGTAGACCCAAACCGGGTCAGCGGCGGGGCAAAACCCTGTCGCTGACCCTGCCTTTGACGACCCCTGCTACCTAGAAGGAATGGCCGCCATGACGGGGCTTGTGCTCGACAAGATTTCCATGCGTTTTGACCTGCCCGACGGGGGTGCGGTTCAGGCGCTGAAGGATATCACGCTCAACATCAAGGAAGGTGAGCTGATGTCGGTTCTGGGGCCATCGGGCTGCGGCAAGACAACGCTTTTGAACATTCTGGCGGGGTTTCTGGCCCCGACCGAAGGCACCATCGAGCTCAATGGCCATTACGTGACAGGCCCTGACGCCGAACGTGGCATGGTGTTCCAGAAAGGCGCGCTGTTCGAATGGATGAGCGTGCGCCAGAATGTCGATTTCGGCCCCCGCATGAAGGGCATGCCCAAACGGGAGCGCGACGAGATTACCGACCACCTGCTGGAGGTCGTGGGCCTGCATGAATTCAAGGAAAAGGCGGTCTATGAGCTGTCTGGCGGCATGCAGCAGCGTGTGGCCCTGGCGCGCTGTCTGGCCAATGACCCGGATGTGATCTTGATGGATGAACCGCTTGGCGCGCTGGACGCGCTGACCCGCGAAAAGATGCAAGGCCTGGTGCTGAAACTGTGGAAAGAGACCGGCAAGACCATCATCCTGATCACCCATTCGGTGGAGGAGGCGCTGCTGTTGGGCGAACGCCTGATCGTCATGGCCCCGCGCCCCGGACGCATCCACAAGGAATATAACCTGCCTTTTGCCGAACGCGGCGTTGACGCCGATCTGCGCGATGTGAAGCGAACCGATCTGTTCGGTGAAACCCGCGATGAGATCCTGTCGATGATCTGGGACATGGAAGAAGAGATCATGGGACGCACCGAGGGGGCCGCCTGATGCTTATCGCAGCCATCTATGTCGTAATCTTCGTGGCCGCGTATTTCGCGGTCAAGGCCTTCACCTCGATGCGCGAGGCGCGTCACGATTTCACCTCGCTCAAGACCGTGACATTTGGCGATGAAAGCGCCGTGCGGCCTAACCGGGCGGCCTCGATCATCTCGGTCGTGTCGATCTTTCTGATCTGGGGGGCGTTCACCGGCTCCAGCATCACACCGATCCACGTGCCGGGCCCGTTTCTGGGTGAAACCGAGTTTACCTATACGGCCGAAAATGCAGCCGGCGAGCGCGATGACGCGACGGTGCGCATTGTCGTGCGGCCCGTGGGCCAGGAAGTGGACCTTCCCGAAGGCGATGGCGGCGGCGGTGGTTTTGCCCTGGATGACAGCGTTGCAGTTGGCGGCGGACGGTCCAGTCTGATCCAGACCGGCGAAAATGATGATGGTGCCGATGAGGACGGGTTTCGCGTGGTCGCGATCAACGGCCAACCGTTGGAGCCTGAAGTGGGCGAGGTCGATATCGGCGATGGTGCGGTGACGCTCAGCCGTCGGGGCACGGTGCGGTTCACGCCCTATGCCGGTTGGCAGATGGAGAAGATCTGGTTGCCCGCGCCGGAAGATGTCTGGGTGCGTCTGATCGAGATATCCCGCGACGGCTATCGCGATTTTACCCTGGCCGAACATCTGGGCTATTCGCTGTTCCGGGTGCTTGCTGGCTTTGCGCTTGGTGCTTTGGTGGGTATTCCTCTTGGCTATGCGATGGGGCTCAGCAACTGGTTCCGGGGCTGGTTTGACCCAATTGTTGAATTCATGCGCCCGGTGCCGCCGCTGGCGCTGATCCCGCTGGTGATCATCTGGTTCGGGATCGACGAAAGCGGCAAAATCTTTCTGCTGTTCCTGGCCGCACTCTGGATCATGACAATCGCGGCAAGGTCGGGGGTTTCGGGCGTGACGATCTCAAAGATCCACGCGGCCTATTCGCTTGGGGCCTCGAAAAGCCAGATCATGCGCCATGTCATCATCCCCAACAGCCTGCCCGAAATCTTCACCGGCGCACGCGTTGCGATGGGGGTCTGTTGGGGCACGGTTGTGGCGGCAGAATTGGTTGCGGCCGAACAGGGGGCCGGTCAGATGATCGTGGCGGCGTCCAAGTTCCAGCTGACTGATATCGTGATCATGGGGATCATCCTGATCGGCATCATCGGCTATGGTATCGATATGCTGATGCGGTGGGCCGAACGTATTCTGGTGCCTTGGAAGGGCAAGGGCTGAGCCTGGGCGTTCAAGGTCCGGCATATGCTGGATCGGGGTCTTCCTGACGCGGTGCCGCATCTGGAGCTTAGTCGCTTCTGGGCCGCGATCGCGGCGCGGCTCGTGGGCGTAAACATCGAGCTCCCATCATGTCTGGCCCGCCATCGTGAGCGAGAAGCGGCGCTCCTGCTGGCTGACGTGATAGCTGCAAGCTCGAATATTCCACGCCAAAGCACCAATGAAATCGCCGCCGCGCATGGCGTATCCAGCCGCCGCGTCCAGCAAATCCGCCAACAATTGCGCGCAGATCGGGATGCTGAGGCTCGAAAACAGGTCAGGACAAGGCCGGGCCACCCGAGATAGGCGCAGGATTGCGACCCTCTTCCGATCTCAAAACCAAATAGGAGGGAAGCCTTGTGATACCGAAAAAGGGGCTGCCCCCCCTTTGACAAACCCGCGCCGCGCCGCATCGCGACGAAAAACGCCCCCCATTTCCCAGGGGGGCGCAGGTGACGTCAAAGGATCAGACGTGGCTCAACCAAAGACCTTGGTCAGGGCCCGATCGACGGCATCGGTGATCTCGTCGATATCATCGGCCGTGGCGATCAAGGCGGGGCTGAAGCAGAGCGTGTTGTTGAAACCGGGAACGGACCGGTTGGTCGCCCCGATGATCACGCCCTGCGCCATGCAATCGCCGACAACGGCCTGCACCCTCTTTTCATCCACGGGCGTCCGGTCGGCCCGATCCGAGACCAGTTCGGCCCCGATAAAGAGCCCCTTGCCGCGCACATCGCCAATCACGGCGTGTTTCTCTGCCAATGCCGCCAGGTTGTCCATCATCCGAGCCCCCATCGCAGTGGTGTTGTCCAGCAGGTTTTCTTCCTCGATGATTTTCATGTTCTCGATCGCCGCCGCCGGCCCGGCGGTGCAGCCGCCAAAGGTCGAGATATCGCGGAAATAGTTCAGCGGATCGCTGACATCATCCTTGAACATGCCAAACACCTCTTCGGTGGTCACCATGCAGGCGATGGCGGCATAGCCCGAGGCGACGCCCTTGGCCATGGTCACGAAATCGGGCTTGATGCCATATTGCTGATAGCCGAACCAGCTGCCGGTACGTCCGACGCCGCAGACCACCTCGTCGATATGCAAAAGGATATCGTATTTCGCGCAGATCTCCTGCACGCGGGGCCAATAACCCTCGGGGGGCGTGATGACGCCGCCGCCGGCGGTGACCGGCTCCAGGCAGAGCGCGCCAACCGTATCGGCCCCCTCGCGCAGGATCACCTCTTCGATGGCGTCAGCCGCGCGGACCCCATATTCCTCGCCCGACAGATCCCACTGCGCGCGGTACTCCATGCAATGCGGCACCTTGACGAAACCGGGCGCGAAGGGGCCGTATTGGACGTTGCGCTCCTCCTGACCGCCGGCCGACATCGCCGCCAGGGTGGAGCCGTGATAGTCGCGGTCGCGATAGAGGATCTTGTTCTTCTTGCCGCCATAGCGCTTATGCGCGATCTGGCGAACCATCTTGAAGGCCTTCTCATTCGCCTCCGACCCTGAATTTGTATAATAGACGCGGGACATGCCCGGCATCTTGTCGATCAGCATCTCGGCAAAGATCGAACCCGGGATCGAGCCCGCGGAATTGGCGAAATAGTTCATCTTGATCAACTGGTCATAGACCGCCTTGGCGATGCGTTCGCGGCCATAGCCGACATTGACGGTCCAGACCGCGCCCGACACCGCATCCA
>Ga0316205_10000850_pt1 | contig 45599 bp, 37 predicted proteins | sample 3monthpyrite_MG_FD_204941 | JGI IMG/M metagenome (GOLD analysis project Ga0316205, IMG submission 204941) | Microbial mat bacterial communities from mineral coupon in-situ incubated in ocean water Damariscotta River, Maine, United States -... | ecosystem: Environmental > Aquatic > Marine >...
TCGAACCCGCGTCCGCAAGTACTCCGCCTTAGGCTCTACATGCTTAGATTTCGCCTTTTAATTTAATCGCTTAAACTCCGGCAATTCAGGATTTTAAGCAACGAGTCTGTTTAGAGTTTAATGTTCTGATCTCAGGCCGACCAGATCACGATCTAGTATAAGATGACTCCCGAAATCCAACGCCTACTAGCAAGCACTGGCCGGAAGGCAATCTACTGGTGTTTAGGCAGCGATTGCGTAGTTGTTATCGTTAGCAACTATAATTTAGCAACTGTATTTACGAGGTAAGTGCTATCCTCGACATGCACCATAAAGTTTTGTTACCCACGTCGAAACCAATGTCGTCCCCGTGTATACCTTATATTGGGATATATAAAGTGTTTTAAAGGGGAAGCTAAGAACGATCTTAGCAATCCTTTAAATAAGCTGGTTAAGCCTGTGAGAATTGTAACAGGTTTAGGCTATTTCTGGATAGGGCGTGTGTGCTATTCATTGCAATTGATTTGACGCAATGGATTGTGAGTGACGCGCTAAACACCTCTCAAGATAATGGACAAATAACACCCAAAGCCTGTATTCTATTAATATTCCTTTTTCGGTATATTAAGTGATATTTTTAAAATATATTCCGAATAAGGTATATTAAGATATACCTATTAAGGTATTTTGTGCTATATTTAATCAAAATATAACGAATACGGACTATGCAATGAGTGATGAAATTAACGCATTAATTGAAAATATAATTGCCGTGGGTAATGAGCAGGGCATGAATAAAGGCGAAATCGCGACGCGCTCGGGCATGCAGAATAATAAGTTCGGGCGAATTATGAATTCTGATCCACGCCTGTCTACGTTAATTCGTTTAGGTCATGCGGTGGGTTTGAAATTAACCTTTGTAGCAGAAGATGAAGATCTTAACTCAATCATTAATCGAGAGGTCTTTTAAAGATGGATAGAGAAGCGGTAATCTGGACCAGCATTGGCGACGCGCCGATGAAAATGGGGCGCTTAAATGTGACCGATGAAGAGTGTCGGTTTAATTATGATCCCGCCTATCTCGAAACCAACTTGCCAGGCATGGGGGTGTTGCACAACCCTGAACTCATTGGCAAAAATCCACTGGTGTGGAAACGCACCGAATATTTCCCGGTGTTTCCCGAATTAAAGTCCCTTATTCCACCGGATAACGAACAGAACTTTCAACGTAAACTCATCCTCGCTTATCTGGCTAAAATTGATATGACCCCCGCCATTGGTTTTGAAACCGACTGGGAAATTTTGATGGTGGCCGGCCACGGTGGCATCGGTCACAACGATGTATTTAAAGACGATGAAACCGCAAAAAAATGGTACGAAGATAGTGAGCCGGCACCGTTTTACAAAATGGATGAATCGTTCGGCTTTTCATTAAAAGAATTTCTGTCGTGGATGGATAACGATGCGGATATGATTATCAATGCCATAGGCCCAACCCCCAGTGTGGGTGGTGCAGTGCCTAAACTGTTATTGTCGATTCCCAGCACTGGCTGGGATTGCCGTATTGCGCTGCCCACTAAAAAATCCACCAATGATCGCACTGATGTAATTTTAAAGTTCGAACAAACCAACCAGTATCCTGGCATTATCGACCTTGAAGCACTGGCGCTGGACATTCACAAAGAAGCTGGCTTTGAAGTGCCGCGCTACTGGAAAACCAGCATCAATGGCATTAAAGCCATTGCCATTGAGCGCTTTGATCGCAATGAATTCAACAAGCCGATTTTTATGGAAACCGTGTTATCAGTGATGGCCAGTGGTGATAAAACCATTACCAATAATCACAGCTCGTCCTACGACCGTATTGCGGATGCGATTGATAAAATCACCGTGCCGTTTGTGCATGATCCGGTAAAAGCTAAAGAGTATGTTTTTCGGCGTTTAATGCTGAGTTTTTTAACCGGTAACGGCGATTTACATTTAGAAAATATGTCGGTGATTGAGCGGGAAGGTGAGCGATTCTTTTCGCCTGTGTATGACCCCACCCCGATGCGAGCCTATAAAGTGCACGATATGTTAAGCCCCATGCCATTTGGTAGTTACGGTGAGTATGCAACTAATGAAGACGATATGGTGGGCTTTGATGAGGCGTTGTTGCGGCTGCTAAAAAAATACAGCATTAGCCGGCCGCGCGGCAGGGTGATTGTTGAAGAGTCGCTGGAGGTGACCAAAGATTATTTAGAGCGGGTTAATGCATTGCAAAGTGTTACCGATGAATCGAAGAAAATTTTAGAAACAGCGGTGGTTTTTGTGAGAAAGAAACTACAAAAGTTTCTGACGACACCCTCGTCCTGATCTGTGCCTAAGCGATGCCCGTGTGATTGTTGCACATGTTGATAACATGCATATTACCGGTGGCGATAGCGCCGCCATTGCTTTAAAATTCACGTCTTAAATATTTTGCCACCCCGATAGACGTTTTCGGGATGACGAAATTTTTGGCGCTTTTTTGCGCCCTGATGAGGTAATGCCAGCCAGTTAAGCGCTAGCCCGTTGAAACATATAAAATTCAATAGTGCCTGACCCCCCTCTTAGAAAAAGAGGGGTTGGGGGAGATTTACAATCGTTCAAGTTATAAGGCTATATTTATAGAGCCTTATAACTTGAAGTCTTTTAAATCCCCCTTAATCCCCCTTTTTCAAAGGGGGAGACTTAATTAACTGACATTACCCGATAAGGGTCTAATCAAAACCACATTCTTAGAGCGTGGATATTTACTTGTGCTTTTACATTGTTATTGAGGCTATAGATGCATTACTTCCGTGGTTCCCCCGCGTTATCCGCTTTTCGTATTGAAAAGTTACTTTCTCAGATTAAATCGACTGTTCCTTCTATTACTAACTTACAGGCAGAGTATGTGCATTTCGCGGATATTCAGGGTGATTTAAGCGAAGGTCATAAGCTCGTTTTAAATAAGCTTCTCACTTACGGCCCCGCATTTATCGCATCTGAACCTACAGGTCAGTTGTTTTTAGTGATTCCCCGCTTCGGCACCATTTCTCCCTGGGCCTCAAAAGCCACGGATATTGCCGAGCATTGTGGTCTGGGTAATGTAAAGCGTTTAGAGCGGGGAGTGGCTTATTATATTGAAGCCGGTTCAGCGTTAAGTGATGCGGATGTAAAATTTATTCAGTCGCAGATTCACGACCGCATGATTGAAATGGTGTTGACGGATTTTGAATCTGCCGCGGCGCTGTTTGAAAAAGCCGAGCCAACCGAAGGCTCACACGTAGATATTATCGACGGTGGCCGTGATGCCCTGGTGAGTGCCAATAGCGAATTAGGATTGGCACTGTCTGCGGATGAAATTGATTATCTGGTGGATTATTTCACGTCGATAAAACGTAACCCCGGCGATGCAGAGCTGATGATGTTTGCACAGGCCAACTCCGAGCATTGCCGCCATAAAATCTTTAATGCAGACTGGGTGATTGACGGTGAGAAACAGGACATCTCCCTGTTTGGCATGATTCGTAACACCTATAATAAATCCCCCGAAAATATCTTAAGTGCCTATCACGACAACTCATCGGTAATTGAAGGCAACACCGCGGCGCGCTTTTTTGCCGATGGCCCGAAGGGCGAGTACAACTGGCATCACGAAAGTATGCCGATTTTAATGAAAGTGGAAACCCATAATCACCCCACGGCGATTTCACCGTTTCCGGGTGCAGCAACCGGCTCCGGCGGTGAAATTCGCGACGAGGGTGCAACCGGTCGTGGCTCAAAACCGAAAGCCGGTTTGTGTGGATTTTCGGTTTCTAATTTACAGATTCCGGGATTTTCACAACCCTGGGAAACCGATAATGGCAAGCCCGACAGAATCGTTTCAGCATTAGACATTATGATGGAAGGGCCATTGGGTGCCGCGGCATTTAATAATGAATTTGGCCGCCCCAATATCAATGGTTATTTCAGAACCTTCGAAGAAAAAACACCCGGCATCATGAGTGATGGAAAGCAGGGCGAAGAAATTCGCGGCTATCACAAACCGATAATGCTCGCCGGTGGTTTCGGCAATATGCGCAAAGACCATATCGACATGATCGACATGCCCGTGGGCACGCCAATTGTTTTACTGGGTGGCCCGGCGATGTTAATTGGTCTGGGCGGCGGTGCGGCATCGTCGATGGCCTCCGGTGAAAGTGCAGAGAATTTAGACTTTGCATCGGTGCAACGGGGCAATCCGGAAATGGAGCGCCGTTGTCAGGAAGTGATCGATCGTTGCTGGGCGCAATCTGATAACCCGATTATCTGGATTCACGATGTGGGTGCAGGCGGAATATCCAATGCGCTACCGGAGTTAGTTAACGATGGTGGCCGCGGTGCCGAATTTGAATTGCGTGAAGTGCACATTGATGAACCGGGTATGTCACCAATGGAAATCTGGAGCAATGAATCACAGGAACGCTATGTGATTGCAGTTGCCGAAGATCGTCTGGAAGAATTTAAAGCTTATTGCGAACGCGAGCGTTGCCCGTTTGCGGTATTAGGTTTAACCACCGAAGCAATGGATTTAAAAGTACACGATAAACATTTTGATGATTATCCAGTGGACATGCCGTTAGATGTTTTATTGGGTAAGCCACCAAAAATGACCCGCGATGTAAAACACGAAACGGTTGAGCATAAAAAATTCGAAACAAAAAATATCGATTTAAAAGATGCAGCAAATCGCGTACTAAGTTTACCGTCTGTTGCTAATAAAACATTTTTAATCAGCATTGGCGATCGCACGGTTACCGGACAAATTTCCCGCGATCAAATGGTCGGCCCGTGGCAGGTGCCGGTATCTGATGTTGCCGTAACAACAACCTCATTTAATGTGCACAGCGGTGAAGCCATGGCGATGGGTGAGCGCACCCCGATTGCATTATTAGATGGTGCCGCTTCCGGTCGCATGGCGGTGGGCGAAGCCATCACTAACATTGCGGCTAGTGCCATCAATAAAATCGGCGATATAAAACTCTCCGCAAACTGGATGGCCCCCGCAGGGCACCCGGGCGAAGATGCGATTTTATATGACACGGTAAAAGCCGTGGGTATGGAATTGTGTCCCGAGTTAGGCATTGCGATTCCGGTGGGCAAGGATTCCATGTCGATGAAAACCGTCTGGCAACAGGACGGCGAAGAACGTTCAGTTACTGCGCCACTTTCATTAGTGATCACCGCATTCGCTCCGGTGAGTGATGTGCGCAGCACGATGACGCCGCAGTTACAAAATAAAGCGGGCACGTTATTAGTGTTAATTGATTTAGGCGAAGGTAAAAATCGTTTAGGCGGTTCGGCACTGGCACAGGTTTATAAACAAATTGGTGACAGCCCTGCCGATTTAGAAAAACCGGAATTGTTGAAAAACTTTTTCTCGGTGATTCAGGATTTAAATCATCAGGGTAAATTACTCGCTTATCACGATCGCTCCGATGGCGGTTTATTTACCACGCTTTGTGAAATGTCGTTTGCGGGACATTGTGGAATAAGCATTGACGTTGCGGGAATGGGCGAAGATAAAACCGCTGCGTTATTCAGCGAAGAACTCGGCGCGGTGATTCAAATTGAAGCTAGCGATGTTGAGTTTATTATTAATGATTTAAAAGCCAATGGTCTGGGCGACCACAGTTACGTTATTGGCACCACCAATCAAAAAGATAAAATAGAATTCTTTGATGACACTGCGCCGATTTTTTCTGATACACGAATTAACTTGCAACGGGTGTGGTCTGAAACCACTTATCAAATGCAGAGCCTGCGCGATAACCCCGAATGTGCAAAACAGGAATTCGATTTAATTTTAGATGAAAAAGATCCGGGTATTTCTCCTACACTAACATTTGATCTTAATGAAAATGTGTCTGCACCGTTTATAGCAACGAATATAAAACCGCGCATGGCGATTTTACGAGAGCAGGGCGTTAACGGGCAAATTGAAATGGCCGCCGCATTTGATCACGCGGGTTTTGAAAGTGTCGATGTACACATGAGTGATATTTTATCGGGGCGTGTTTCACTAAGTGAGTTTAAAGGTTTAGTGGCCTGTGGTGGTTTTTCCTACGGTGATGTTTTAGGTGCCGGCGAAGGCTGGGCGAAAACCATATTATTTAATCCCAAAGCTCGCGATGAATTTAGTGCGTTTTTTGACCGCGATGACAGTTTTGCACTGGGTGTGTGTAACGGTTGTCAGATGATGGCTAATATAAAAGAACTTATTCCCGGTGCAGAAAACTGGCCGCACTTTGTGCGTAATTTATCTGAGCAGTTTGAAGGGCGTTTTAGCAGTGTTGAAATTTTAGAATCGCCGTCGTTGTTTTTAAAGGGTATGGCAGGTTCAAAAATGCCGATAGCGGTAGCGCATGGTGAAGGCAGAGCGGAGTTTAAACATGGTGCTGATGTGAGTGCAAGTCATCAGGCAATGCGTTTTGTTGATCACTATGGCAATGCTACTGAAACTTACCCGTTAAATCCTAATGGTTCGCAGGGTGGCTTAACGGGTTTTACTACCGACGATGGTCGGGTGACGATTATGATGCCGCATCCGGAACGTGTATTTAGAAGTGTGCAACATTCCTGGCATCCGGGTGACTGGGATGAAGATAGTCCGTGGATGCGGATGTTTAGGAATGCGCGAGTTTGGGTGGGATAAAAATCCAGGTGAGAATTCATTCGCACGGGTTGATATGTGCTTCCAGGCAGAGCGTGATCACCAGTTAAGATATAAGTATGGAAATGGATTAGTTGAAATAAAAGAAAACGCGAATTAACGCTATATTTATGGATGCCTCGATAAGCATTGAAATATTTAGCTTTTGTGAAAATAGAGTGAGTTTAAAATTGCAATACATTCTATTGCGTTTATTCGCGCTCATTGGCGTTGTTCGCGTTTTCTTTTGTAACAGGTAATACGGCTTTAAAGTTAAGTTACTTTGATCTAAATAAAAGAAAACGCGAATTAACGCGAACAACGCAAATTAACGCTATATTTATGGATGCCTCGATAAGCATTGAAATATTTAGTTTTTATGAAAATATAGTGAGTTTAAAATTGCAATATATTCTATTGCGTTTATTCGCGTTGTTCGCGTTTTCTTTTGTAGCAGGTAATACAGCTTTAAAGTTAAGTTGCTTTGATCTAAATAATAGAAACAAATTTATAAAAAATTATAGCTTTAATAATAAAAAGGAAAATAATGCAAAAAGTATTAATCGCAGGCGGAGCCGGTTTCATCGGCTCACACACCGCAGATCTTTTAATGGAAAAAGGTATCAGCGTTCGCATACTGGATAATTTAAGCTCAGGTCATCGCAGTAACTTGCCGCAAGAACATCCACTAATGGAATTTGTGGAAGGTGATATTCGCGATGCGAGTACCGTAAAAGAAGTCATGAAAGGCATAACCCACGTAGTGCATTTAGCTGCACAGGTTTCAGTGGTTGCATCTCTTGAAGATCCGGAATTTTCAGCTCAGCAAAATATCATCGGTTATTTAAATGTGTTAGACGCGGCAAAAAATGCCGGCGTTAAAAAAATGGTGTATGCCTCATCTGCTGCCATTTATGGTGAGCCGCACGTGTTGCCATTAACTGAAGATGTGCCAATGCAACAATTATCACCTTACGGTTTAGAAAAAAAGTTTAACGAAGACTACGCAGATTTATATTATCGTTTATATGATTTTAATTCAGTGGGTATGCGCTTCTTTAATGTTTATGGCCCAAGACAAGATCCTAAGTCTCCGTATGCGGGAGTGATTGCATTATTTATGGATCGTATTAAAGATAAACAATCATTCGTTGTTAATGGTGATGGTTTGCATACCCGTGACTTTATTTATGTACGCGATGTTGCACGAACGAATGTGGCAGCTCTGGAGCTGAGCTATCACGGCGCAGTTAATGTTGCTACAGGTAAGAAAACATCATTGCTGGATTTAATTGAAGTGCTGTCTGAAGTCTCTGGCAATAAAGCCGATTTTACCCATGGTGAACCCAGAGAAGGGGATATAATACATTCACTAGCTGATCCTTCGAGAATGAATAGAGAATTGAAGGTGATTGCAGAAACGCAGTTAAAAGACGGCCTGGCTAAATTGCTTGAATCAGTTTCCTGATATTTAGGGAGCCTTTGATCAAGTCATGATTGTTTTATGCTGGCTAAAAGCCACCCAGCTTTTATCTCAGCCTAAATTCAACCAGACTTAATCAGAATTTCTCTGGTTTCTATCTAACTTCACTATCCCGTTATTTTAAAATTTGTCGTCATTCCTGAGTCGGCAGTGATCTAACTTATTAATTTTTAATCAAAAAAATATTTCTGTGTAAATTTTTTAGCAGTAGCCTTTATCATATTTAATACATACTACACTATATGGTAATGCTTAAAATAAATACAACACGTTTAATGGTGCTGGGCTTCGGTATCATTATATCTCTTATGGTGCTGGTTATTGTCATTGCGCTGGGGCAGATGAATTACTCATTTGTTCGTATTCAGCAGGTTGTTAATAAAAACAATATCAAAACTCGCTTAATTGGAAATATGCTAACGTCAGCCAGAGAAAGAACAATAAGTATCCAAAAAATAGTTATTCTTGATGATCTATTTGAACGTGATGATGAGTTTCTATTATTTAATAGCCATGGAGCAAAATTTATTGCAGCCAGAGAAGAGCTTAGAAAGCTCGACTTAAATAATGTAGAAAAGGCATTAATTGAGGCTCAAGGGCAAATAACAAGGGATGATGTGGTGCCTGTACAAAGGAAAATAGTTGACCTTGCTATGTCTGATCGTATAGAAGAAGCGCGGGAACTGTTACAGGATGAAGCAATAATTAGTCAGGATAAAGTGTTTGAAAAACTATATCTGTTATCTAATTATGTTGAAAATGCATCAGTGAGTTCAGTGCAGGATGTATCAGAAAAACAGAAAATATCTAAAGCTAAAATAATTGTTTTACTCATCGTTATTGGTTTAGTTTGTCTGTTTGTTTCATGGTATATCATTCGCCGAATCGGGCTCACAGAGGAAAAACTTTTTAGAGAAAAAGAAAGAGCGCAGGTGACGTTACAATCCATCGGTGATGCGGTAATTAGAACGGATAGTAAGGGCGTTATTGAGTATATGAATACAGTTGCAGAAAATCTAACTGGCTGTAGTAGTGAGCAGTTTAGAGGGAAATTTTTAGAGGATGCTTTTCCGGTTAGCACTGATTTACAGGATGCGACATTAATTAATCCAATATCGGATGTCCTTAGTAAGAAAACAATACAGTATTCTGATGGGCATGGTATTTTAATTAATGCTGATAAAAAAGAATTTGCAATTGAGTATGTTGCATCTCCAATTACAGATAATGATAAGAAATTAATTGGTATTGTAATTGTATTTAGAGATGTTACTTCAATGCGAGCAATGGCAAATCAGCTTAGTCATCAGGCAACGCATGATAGTTTAACCGGTTTAATTAACCGTCGTGAATTTGAAAGCCGTATAGAGCTGGCATTACAATCAGCTTATGTTGATGATGTTGAGCATTCTATGTGCTACCTCGATTTAGATCAGTTTAAAATCGTTAATGATACCTGCGGTCATGTTGCGGGGGATGAGTTGTTGCGGCAATTGTCAAAACTTCTTAAGCAGGCGCTAAGAAAAGGCGATACGATTGCGCGTTTAGGTGGTGATGAGTTTGGTGTGCTTTATCTTAACTGTGATATGGAAAAAGCAAAATCACTGGCTGATAATTTACGCCGAGTAATTAATGATTTCAAATTTAACTGGGATAACAATTCTTTTACCGTGGGTGTAAGCGCGGGAGTCGTTAGAATAAACAAGCACGGTCATTTAAATGAAATTTTAAGTTCTGCGGATAGTGCCTGCTATATTGCTAAAGATCAGGGGCGTAATCGTATTCATTGTTATAGTGATGATGATAGTGAGTTAATGGAGCATGAAGGGCAGATGCAATGGGTGCATCGAATTAAAACGGCGTTAGATGAAAATCGGTTTGTATTATACTGTCAACCTATTTTTAATATAGCGCTAGATAAATGTAATCATTATGAAATTCTCGTTCGGCTGATTGATGAGGAGGGTGAGGTTACGCCACCTATGGCATTTATTCCGGCTGCTGAACGTTATAATGTAATGAATTTAATTGATAGTTGGGTCTTTGAAAATGCATTGATGTTAATAAAAAACGGGTTCTCAGAAAATACTATTACTGATAAGTATTCTTTTGCAATTAACCTTTCGGCTCAGTCGCTTTGCGACGATGGTTTTTTAAACTTTGTGCAGGAACAGTTTGAGCTGAATAAAATTGATCCGAGTTGTGTTTGCTTTGAAATAACAGAAACCAGTGCAATCGTTAATTTGACTCGTGCACAGCATTTCATTAATACGCTAAAAGAAATTGGTGTTAAGTTTTCGCTTGATGATTTTGGTAGTGGGTTGAGTTCATTCGCATATCTTAAAAACTTACCCGTGGATTATTTAAAAATCGATGGTGCATTTGTAAGAGATATAATTAAAGACCCAATTGATTTGGCTTTGGTTGAATCTATAAATCAGGTGGGACATATTATGGGGATAAAAACGATTGCTGAGTATGTCGAAAATAGTGAAATTTTTGATAAGCTAAAAAGTATTGGTGTTGATTATGCACAGGGTTATTATGTTTCAAAACCAATGCCGTTAGATCAGATTGCTCTGACAAAACAAAAACTTTGCACGAGCTAAGTCGCGAATTCCAGTTTGAATTAGCCTCTTCAGTTGTGTATTACTGTTTCACCGTAAAATTGATAATTTCATACACTACACTAGAATTTCGCACGAAAAAAATCCAGAAACGCACGCACTTTTGCGGGTTGATGTTTACGATTGGAATACAGAGCGTAGATGTGTTCTACCGGTAAGTTTTTAATGCTAATGTGTTTGTCCGGCATGATATCGATGAGCTCGCCGGATTTTAATTGCGGATTAATCAGTAAGTCGGGCAGCACCGATATGCCAATATGCTGATGCAGTGATGACAGCATCGTCGCAACAATATTAGTTTTTACATTGCCTGAAATGGTGATTTTCTGATTCTGTTTTTCATCTGAAATAATCAGCTGGTTAAAGTTTTCGTAAAGTATAAAGTTATGGTTCTGTAAATCTGATGCGGTTCTGGGTAGGCCATGTTTTTCTATATAGGCGGGGGTTGCACATAATACCATGCGCACTTTTGAAAGCGGAATGGCGATGTGTGAGCTGTCTTTTAGCTGGCCGACACGTATTACCAGATCAAGCCGGTCTTCAATTATATCCTGAAAATGATCATTGGATTCGATGTCGAGTTTTATTAGCGGGTACTGGAGTAGAAACTCACCGATATGGGGCGTAATAATCGTTTCAGTCCAGGTGTGCGGGGCACTGATTCTCAGCAGGCCGCAAGGGGTTTCCTTAAAGCCGCTAATTGACTGGCCCGCGTCAAATACATCGCGTTGTATCTGGCGGGCCTTTTCATAATAGATTTGTCCTGCTTCGGTCAGGCTCAGGCTGCGGGTGGTGCGTTGCAATAACCTTACACCTAAATGACTTTCCAGATTCGTTATTTGACGGGATATTGATGGTTGCGATAGACCCAGGCGGCGTGCGCTTTCAGAGAAGCTACCGCTATCGGCAGCTGAAATAAAAGCCTGCATGGCTCCGAGTAGTTGATTGTTGTTCATTTTGAGTTTGATTTATTTGTGAGATAAATAAATCCTATAACATTTTTAGTTATTATCAAAGCTGGTGTTTTAAATAATAATGCATCTACACAAATTTAAAGGATTGCTTATGAACGATTTTATGATTAAAGATAAAGTGGCACTGGTAACCGGCTCAAACCGTGGAATAGGTGAGGCCTATGTTCAGGCGTTATTAACAGGTGGCGCAAAGAAAATTTTTGCAGGTGCCCGTGACACAGATAATTTGCGGCAACTGGTTGCGCTGAATCCTGACGTAGTAGAGCCGGTATTGCTGGATGTGACGAATGCGGAACACATTAATGCACTGGTAGAGCAGCTATCATCATTAGATTTATTAATTAATAATGCGGGTGTCGTTAACGCCTGTACCTTTAGTGCCGATAATGCACTGCAAATTGCACGACAGGAAATGGAAGTTAATTATTTTGCCCCGCTGCAATTAACTCAGCGGTTGTTGCCTTTGCTAAAAAAGTCGAAGCAGGCAGCGATTGTGAATATTTCATCGATTGCGGGTATCAGTAACTTCCCTGCCATTGGACCGTATTCGGCAACCAAAGCGGCGGTGCATTCGTTTACGCAAGGCTTGCGCGCAGAGTTAAAGCCAGAAGGTATTCAGGTAGTGGGGGTGTATCCGGGGCCGGTTGATACCCGCATGGCGGATGGCTGGGAAATGGACAAGGCTCAGCCGATACAGGTGGCACAAAAAACCTTTGAGGCATTGGCGGCGGGTGAAACCGATGTATTACCCGATGACTTTTCAAAGCAGATGTACGGGGTGTTTTTAGAGCATCCACAGCAGCTGGAAAAGGCCTTTGCTGAGATGTTGTAGTTAATGCTATTTGTTTTTGTCTTTACGAAGACAGCTGATGTCTTAGAGTGCCTGACAGAATTTGTCGGGTAATTCTGAGCGAAGCTTAGTCTTTTTTATACGATTATCTTCTCTCATTTCTTCTGTATTTTTCTGTGTTTAGTCTATTTTTAGTTTGTATCTAATGTGTGTGCTTAAAGTCACAGTGCTTGCCGGTTAGATTCGCTTACTATGCTTATTGATTAATATCATCTATGCACATAATAGTTATGTTAATCAATGTTTTAATATAATTAAATAATAAAAAATTAAACTTTGTGATTGTATGCTTGCCGCATTGGTAACGCTGCATAGCAAAATTAAATGTGGAGAATTAAATGAAGAAATATTTAAGTCTGGCTGTGTTTTTATTTTTTACCCTTCCTGCTCATGCGTTCATGCATGGCTTAAATCAGGATATTCAGGTCAAACCCGCGGTAGATGTTAATCCCGACCCGAATATCTTTGAAACCCATATCGAAGCAGCTCCCCTTCAAATCACACTTTCTAATGGCGAAACCGCTACTGTATTTGCTTACAACGGTCAGGTGCCCGGCCCGCAAATTAATGTGAAACAGGGCGATAGAGTTATCGTGCATTTTAAAAATAGTTTGCCAGAGGAGTTTCCTACTACGATTCACTGGCATGGTATCGAGCTGAATAATATCAGCGATGGTACACCGGTGACCCAACAGGAAGTTCCTGCCGGTGGAACTTATACCTATGATTTTCTAGTGCCGCGGGGCGGAGTGTTCTGGTATCACCCACATATTCGTGGCGGGCAGGAAGTTATGGCCGGCTTATATGGTCCGTTAATTATTGAGCAGCCTGAAGAGCATCAATTACAACATGCCGGCGTGTTACCACAAAAAGATATCGCGTTGGTAGTAAGCGATATTTCAATTGAAAATGGTGAAGTAAAAAACATTGATGATGTGCCCATGATTGAAACCATGAACGGCACTGAAGGTGATTATTTATTAGTTAACGGCAAGGTGATGCCAACCTTAACCGTTGCACCAGGTCAGCCAGTGCGTTTGCGATTGATTAATACATCTATTACGCGTTACTTCCGTTTTTCTTTACCTGGACATACGATGTATCGAGTTGGTGGAGAAGGTGGTTTGCTTTCCAATGTACGAATTGAAGGCGGCACGGTTCCGGGCATGCGTACAGCACTTAATGATAGTTACACCGGCTATACCGGTATGATTGAAGTGGATACCAAATATGACCGGGGAGAGATTGTCATTGGTCCGGCACAGCGTGCCGATGTAGTCATTATTCCGCAGGGATCTAATGGTGATGAGTTAACCATGTTATGGAAAGATTTTGCCCGCGGTCGCCACAAAGTGATGATGATGCCCGATGGCAGAATGATGCTTACCGAAGCCGATGACGATGGCAAAAGACCGAGTATCGATTTATTTAAAATCAAACTTAAATCTAACTGGTTCTTCTCGATGATGAATCATCATAGCTCATTTAATATTGCAGAAGGTGATGCTTTGGTTGCGGGTGTCAATCGTCTGGTGCCCGAGCGTCAGGATACGCAGGTTAAATTACAATCAGACATGATGGCAATGATGATGGGCATGCCGAAAGAGAAGTGGTTTAACATTGATGATTATGCCGGCACTGAAGGTCGCACCAACTTTCGCACAGCAAAAGTCGGTGAGGTAATTGAATGGGAAGCGCATAACTATACTGATATGTATCATCCATTACACCTGCATGGTTTCTCATTTCAACCGACTCACTATGTTTATAAAAACACGGAAGAAGGGTATATGGATATGTGGAACATCAATGCCGAAAATGAATTTATAGATACGGTAAATATTCCGCCACAAACGTCGGTTTTTTATTCATTTGAAGTAGAAGATCGTCCCATGTTTGCTGCGCCCGTTGGTAGTGTCAGCGGTGGTGGTGCTGCAGGTGACTGGGTATTTCATTGCCATATTTTTCAGCATGGCGAAAATGGCATGATGTCATTTTTGCGAGTGTTTGATGAATAATAGTTAAGTTGTTTAAAAAAATTGAAGAGCCCGGCGCCTGGTCGGGCTTTTTAATGTTTGATAGAATGTTATGGTTAAAAATGATGAATCAAAATTATTGAATCAATATTAACGATATATACGGCACTAAAATAAACACGATGGTTAACACCTTAAACATTCCTAAGTAAGCATATGCCATTAAGGCGATATGTTGCTGTTTTACGCCGAACAGTTTTTCATGATATTTAGCCATTACGTTTTTTAGCGTTATGATTAATAAAGAACTAAGTGACAAAAGTCCGATATTAATAATGGTCATCCATTTAAATAAATCAGTAAGTTGATCTAAATTCATTTTTTTAATTCCCCTATGATATTTAATATTCGTAATTAATCTGTTGAGCCGTTAATTTAAAATTGACATTATTTCCGTGTATTTCTATCAGAAACCCGGTGGCTTTGATGTGATGTTCTAAAACGTTTACGAGATAGTTGTGAAATAATTGTTGTTGGCCAGTCTCAGCCTTTAAACGCATGTTTAGAATTTAAGTATTCAATTTCCAGATTTGTGCTATCACGTCCCAGGATTATGTTTCTGTGTGGGAAACGCCCGAATTTTTCAATAATATCCCTGTGGTGTTTTGCAAACCTGATATTGTTAGTTAAGTTATTATCGGTAAATAATTTAACCGAAAGATTCTGGTGCTCTAAATTCTCACTATGCATAAAAGGAATATATAAAAAGCTGAGTTTTTTTGTGTCAATTTCTTTATCAAAGCCATTATTAATTGCATATAATGCGACATCGATAGATTTTTGTTCAGATGCAAAGCTTTTAGCTTCACCGCGAAACATATTAAGCGGGAGTTGGTCTAGTAAAATGACTAATGCCAGGCACCCGCTAGCGGTAGATTGCCAGTTATCAAGCTCGCCCTTTAATGCGCTTAGCCATAATTTTTCATATTTATCTTTTATTTCCTTATCTAATGCAGGGGTAGAGGCATACCATTGTTTGCTTATTTTATCAGAGTACCAGTAATTTATTATTTCATTGTAATTCATGATTTTAGTTATATTCTATAATGTTAAAGTTTTCACTTTCAGTGGGTGCCTGAAAGTATTGGGTTATTTCATCAAATGCTTTATCTGTTGTAAATGCTGTACCTTCTGCTTTATCCTTACTTCTTATTTTTAATTGTTTTTTACATTGCTCGTCGCTTGTATTAATGTAGTGGAGGGTGTGAGGTATATTATTATTCTGGATAATGTTTTTTAACAATGCTCTTTGTTTTATTGTGTTGGCTGGAAAGTCCAGCACAACAGATGTGCCGATAGTAAGCAGGTGCGTTACATGTTCAAACATGGTTTTATTTAATCGATCTGAATATTTTATATAGCCTGGTATATCTGTGATTCTATCTGGAAATAAATTAGCTAACCAGTGATCTTCAACAATTAGAACGGCATTCAACTGTTTAGCTAACCTAATTGCCAGGGGCGATTTGCCAGGGTCGATTTTACAGGGTCGATTTTCCAGGGTCGATTTTCCAGCGGCCATTTTTCCACAGAATAAATGTAGTTCAGCTTGTTTTTTCATTGCTGTGATTATTGTTTCCATTGTCAAATGAGCAGCTATAGGCGTAACTATTGCAGCTCAGGTTTCTGAGTAGTCTTTGTAAAAATATATAAATGCTGTATTCCATTATCAGGTGTTTTTAGCCATTATATTAGTTGGCTTGCCATCAAGACTCAACTGATTTTTTTGAGCCCAGTATTCCTGCAAGCCTTTTTTGCCTTTTCTTTTAGCCCAGTTGTTTAACTGCTGTCTTTCATCAATGTAATCAAATAAGGGAACTGACATGCCACATGAAGATTGCACAAGATCAACTGTGAGATCAAATATTTGTCGGGCGCCGGGTAGCTTATCAAATAAAGAAAATAATTCATTCCATTCGGCATCTTTTTTATGAATGACTTTTGCTGTTCCGTAAAGACGTAAAATCATTGGCTTGCCTTCAAAAGCACAAAACATTATTGTCATTCTTGGCGTTTCCTGAATATGTGCAGATGTCTCGTTTCCACTGCCGGTTACATTAAGCCAGATTACACGATTTTTATTTATTATTTTTAATGAGTTCATGCCTTTGGGTGAAATGTTCACTCGACTATCATCGGTTGCAGTGCCGACAAAAAATAACTTTTGATCTTCAATAAACGATTTTATTTTTTCTGAAATTTCAGTGTGCTGTTGTCCCATTCTGGTGATTCCTTTTTTGTGATAGCAGTACATTATAATAAGCATTTGCCAGAAATAATCATATTTAATCGGTTATTTGTAAGCTATTTGTCAGGTGGCAATGACTGTTAATTTTGCTAAAACAGTTCTTCAGCTCAGTTAGTGCTGAGAAAATTCAGTCGTGTTTTAGACGGGTTTAAATTAATGCTGGTGCATACTGATAATTAAAACATATAAATTGTCACTGCTGTTCCCTTAACTCCCTCTCCCTTAGGGAGAGGGTTGGGGAGAGGGTTGGGGAGAGGGTGATATATGAGGTCTTAAGCAGACACCCATTCCAAAATTTTCAGATTTTTAACCTAATCAGCTTAATTATTCGGCTGTCTGAATTTCCAGTATTTTCTTGCTTGATTGAATTATTTTACTGAAGTAATTTTAATTCTGCTTTTTGAGCTCAATATTTTTTAAAATAGATTATGTATTCTGAATTTGTACTGGATCTTTTTAAGAGTGGGTGTCCTTTTTATATTTTTTCTAACCCAGTCTATAATGGCGTGATACTCAAACATATATGTTTTTTCAGTTTTTTCAATTTAAATTGAATTTTTATGCAGTAAAAATATTTTTCAATAATGGTATCCATTATTGATTAGAACTAGATAGCATGTCAATCACACCTATCTCATTGCAAAACAAAAACACAGTTAACACCAATAAGCACAGTATGCTAAATGAAACAAAAACACTAACAGGCAGCGATGCTTTATCCGGGAGTGGGGGCTTAATATTATTTTCTTCTAGATAGTCAGCGTACAAATCACAAAGCGTTAATACATAAATTGGCCTTAGTAATAACATGACAAATCCGACAGCTACTAAAATGGGTACCGCTGCCCATAAATAAATTGCGTACATATTACTATAAACCTCATCGCCTTCAGGAATTACATCGAAAGTAATAAATAAAATTATTGTTCCAATATATGCGCCAATGCCTACCATCCAGCAAAGTATTGAATAACCGGCTCTTAGTTTTTTAATTTCACTAAAATTGTTTTTAACAAACTTAATTGAATTTTTACCCGATGCAATTAAACCATTTCCAGTCACTATGCTGGGTAAAACACCAGAAACGCCAAGCTTCCACGCATAGTACATGGCTTCACCTAAGGCTATTTGTGCAGAAGATCGAGTGTCATTTTTTCTGGGTAGACGATCTACAATTTGACTGACCGTGATCCAGCCATCAATCCAGTGAAATAACCACAATGGCCAGCTTTGAGGAAGTACCAGTTTTAAGCAGGTTGCAACTGTCGATTCTTCCCCTCGTCTATGAAGAAAATGTGCAGCGCCCATGCAACCCGTAAAAATTCCAACAGGAAAAGCGGCGATGCCTACGCAAACAAATGACCATGCAAATAAGATAATATCAGCAGATGAAATATCATCTGATCTAGCAGCGCTTCTCCAGACACTTTCAGGAATCCAGTCTAGCATTTGTACCCAGAGTATGTAGCCAATGCCAATTGATGCCCATTGTAAAAGGCCGAATATAAATATTTCTTTTTCTTTAAAGCCCAGTGAAATTGCGTATCTAATTCGCGAAGAAAAAGTCGATAACCCGCCTTTGGGTTTTTGCTTTATATCTTTTATTTCACTTATTTCATTGCGTACAAAGTCAAGCTTGTTAAATAAACTCATAATTTTTATTTTTCGGATATCCAGGAGATGATGTCGTTGGTTTTTGTTTAATTGTTAAGCTTATTATAGATTGATAATATAAACACGTCTTTTATTTTTTTGATGTATGGTGCTCGACTGTCGATGTGGCCTGCCATAGGTTTAACAGGCTGGTTTTATCTAAGTTGGTACATAAATGATAAAACTAAATGAAAAAAGCGCTTACTTAAGCAGATACTTAAGCAGGCACCCATTCCAAAATTTTTAGTCAAATAGTTAAAAATTATTAATTATGAATATGGCATGGAAAGACCTGACCCCACTATTCGCTGACCCCACTATTCGCTTTAGCTTTAGAATAAGCTGTCAGATAAATAGACATCATCCCTGCTAAGAATACAATTATATATATTAAAATTTGTAGTATATCCATCAATGTTCCGTGCCAGCTAACGCTGAGTTCACCAGACCAAAAAGTTACGTGGCTTTTGTGGTGTTATAGTGAAGCGCCACAAAAGGTGCGTAACTTTTTGGGTCTGCGTGAAACGACTTGTTATCTCTTTTTTATTTATATTCAATAGTAGATAAACTTACTTCTACAGTAACCTTTTGTTCTATATTTTTATTTGTTTTCTTTAGTGTAAATATTATTGTTGGTTTTTCTTCGCCCAGTTTCGGAATATGATTCCACTCAATAAACTGCCACTTATTTGCTTTTGGCGTAATGTAAAGTGCTTGTTCAGGGTATTCACCAAATTCAGAAACTGTAATATATATTACTTCTTGTGGGCATTTGTTATTGTCACACTCTCCAGGTTCGCGCACTCTTAACAACCGAGAAGATAGTGTAGGAATGGCGTTATCAGTTTGTGCTATTGTTTCAAAATTATTGGCAAAATAAACTAAGTCAGTTTTTGCGCATGAGACAATTAATAATGATGCAGTTAATAATGTAATAAATTTCATATTTATCTCTGTGAAGATATGTGCAAATGATTTAAATGTTTTGCTTTCATTTGAGGTTTTTGAATTATTTTAGTGCCCTTTTTTCTTATATTTATAAATGGGCCAAAACACTCACCGATGTCTGCTTGTAGTGAAAGTAATTGTTGCACTTTTTTAACATTAGCTGAATTAGTTGGGTCATCAATTTTTTTGCCATTGATTAGGTTTATATCAATAGCCATACCGTAATAGTGGAAGCTAGTTTTTGAGTGTGTTCCACCTGTGGTGCTATTAACATTAATACTCAAATTTGTGGTTCTGACTACGTGCTCTATTATTTTAGCTAAAAATTCAGAGACAGGTAGGTTTGGCGAGGGTTTTGACGGTTCATCATTAATAAATGTGATTTTTCCATTGAAACTTAAGATTTTTCTTTTCATCTTTTTTCCTTAATTGAGATAACAGTTTTATAGACAGAATTCCCAATATCAGGAAAATGCCTAGTATTACCCACAAGATGCCATATCTAGCAACAAATGGCTATAATAGTTAGGCATATCCGATTATTCTTTTTTCCAGGCCAGGTTTTAAAACCTGATTTAATTGCATGTTCCAGCATTTGTTTTCTTTGTCCCATTTGCCGCCAGCTTTTATTGCCCTTTCTCTGGCTTCGGTGTCTCTGTATAACACCCTGAGGTTGACGAGGGTTTCTAGCGGAACATTGTTGGTGCCGAGTGTTTCTTTTATGCCTGTGGGGGCAGGGTAATAGTTTTTTTGTCGACTATGATTTCTACGGTGGTGTAGCGTTTATGATTATCGTCATCATATCGGTATCTTACGCAGACTAATTTACTGCCGTATCGATCGTATAATATTTTTGTTCCTTTCTCTCCGGGCTTGAGTTTTTTTCTAACTTCCATGTTCTCGTCTCCCTGTTGCGTGTAGTTGCGCTTTCTTTGAAGCGCTATCGGGTCATTCTATTTTCCTGCTACCATTTGTTGTATTTGGCTATTAAATTGTTGCATGTTTATTTCGCTGCGAATTTTATGCAGGCAGTTTGCGCACAGGCAATCATTGTAATGTTTGTAAATGTAGTCGCGATGTTGCTGGGTGAGTTTAACGGTTTCGCATTGGCAGTTTAGTATATCGCCGGATTTGCATTCGAAGGGGTGGTTGCAGTTGGGGCAGGTTTTTATTTCGTGTTTTGGCATTTTTTTCTGCGTATCCCTTTTTGATATTTAAAATCAAAGTCGCTGGATTCCTGCCTTCGCAGGAATGACAGTTACTCAAGGTAGATTTTATGCTTTATAACTTGCTTGTTTAAATGCTCTTTATTTTTTAGTCATTAAAAACAAAAAAGCCGGCGATTAACCGGCTTTTCTTTTTAGTTTATCCGCATTTACTATCGCCGCAGTTCAGGCAGGTCATGCAGCCATCCATTAGTATGCTGGCTTTGGTGTTGCATTTTTTGCACAGTTGCGAGCCTTCGGGGAAGCCGGTGTCCTGGCTGCTATTTTGACTGGCATCATTACTGCTGTTTTGTTTTTGTTCGTATTCAGCGCGTTTGGCATTCATTAATTTTCGTTGATGCTCGTCCGGGCCTTCGTCTTTTATCATGCCGATCATTTTCATGTGCGATTCGATTGATTCACCAATTTCAGCCACCAGCGATGGCATGAACTTTCCGCCTTTTTTGAAGTAGCCGCCCTGTGGATCGAATACTGCTTTTAGTTCTTCTACTAAAAAGCACACGTCGCCACCTTTTCTAAATACGGCGGATATAACGCGGGTTAATGCAACCACCCACTGAAACTGATCCATGCTTTTTGAGTTGATGAAAATCTCATAGGGCTGGCGTGCTTCGTGATCTGTGTCCTGATTTAAAATTACGTCATTGATGGTGACATAAAGTGCATGCTCGGAGAGCGGCGTTTTTATTTTGTAAGTAGAGCCCAGTAACATTTCCGGGCGTTCAACGTTTTCGTGCATAATTTCCCGTTCGGGAACGGCGGGTGTTGCATCTACAATTTCTTCTTCATCTTTGACAACTTTGAATGCGACGATTTTTTTGTCGATTTTTGTGGCCATGGTTTTATCCTGTTTTGCAGTGTTCATCGGTTAATCTTTTTCACAATATTTTTGTTTTTATAAAACATTGCGCCTTAATATATTTTTATAAATTTAAAATGACGCGAAGACAAAATTGAAGATGGGGAGTCAGCCTACCAAACTGACACGCAAGTAAAATAAGCGGTCTGCGTTTTTATGTCTTCGCGTCAAACTCTTTTAAGGTTGTGACGGGTTTTAAATAATTAAATTTAAAACTTACCGTAATAACCTTCTTTTAAAGCGTCGAATAAATTGGCGGCGCTGTGTATTTCACCGTCGTAATCAATTTCTTCGTTGCCTTTTAATTCTACGATTGAACCATCTTCCAATGTGAACTGGTAAGTGGTGTTTTCTAAATCGGATTCTTTAACTAATACGCCCTGGAAAACTTCCGGGTTAAAGCGGAAAGTCGTGCAGCCTTTTAAACCTTTGTCGTAAGCGTATTCGTAAATATCTTTAAATTCTTCAAACGGGTAATCGGTTGGCACATTGGCAGTTTTTGAAATCGATGAATCAATCCATAACTGCGCCGCTGCCTGAATGTCCACATGTTGCTTCGGTGTTACTTCTTCCGATGAAATAAAGTATTCGGGCAATTGCTCATCTTCGCTTTCGCTATAAGGCATAGCATTCGGATTAACCATTGCACGATAGGCTAAAAGCTCAAATGAAAAAACATCCACTTTCTCTTTGGTTTTTTTGCCTTCACGAATCACGTTGCGCGCATAGTGGTGAGCAAAGCTGGGTTCAATTCCGTTACTGGCATTATTCGCCAGAGATAATGAAATGGTGCCGGTGGGGGCAATGGAGCTGTGGTGAGTAAAGCGGCAACCGTGCTCGGCCATTTCGGTAACCAGCTCGGGGTTAGCTTCGCCTACGCGCTGCATGTAGCGGCTGTATTTTGCGTGCAGCACTTTGCCTTTAACCGTGTCGCCGGCTTTGTAACCGTCGTCGATCATTTCCGGGCGTTTGTAAAGCATCGCTGCGGTTACATCAAAGTCCTGCTCCATAATCGGTGCAGCGCCTTTTTCTTTAGCGAGCTCTACGCCGGTTTGCCAGCCCTGCATCGCCATTTCTTTGGTGACTTTTTCGGTGAATGCTAAGGATTCGTCTGAGCCGTATTTCACGCCCATCATGGTTAAGGTTGAACCCAAACCTAAATAACCCATGCCGTGGCGACGCTTGCTGATAATTTCATCGCGTTGCTGGGGAAGGGGCAGGCCGTTAATTTCTACCACGTTGTCCAGCATGCGGGTAAAAATACTAACGGTTTCGTTGTAGCCTTCCCAATCGAATTTAGCCTTTTTGGTGAACGGGTCTTTGACGAAGCGGGTTAAGTTAACCGAGCCTAACAGGCAGCTGCCGTAAGGCGGTAAAGGCTGCTCGCCGCAGGGGTTAGTGGCGCGGATGTTTTCACAGAACCAGTTGTTGTTCATCTCATTAACTTTGTCAATGAGAATGAAGCCGGGCTCGGCATAATCGTATGTGGACGCCATAATGCTGTCCCACAAGCGGCGGGCGGGTACGGTGCGGGTTATTTTGCAGGCGGTGAGGCCGGTGTCATTAGTGACATAATCGCCTTTTACCGGCCATTCGCGCCAGATGTATTTGCTGGCGTCGGTTAAATCCATGCCGTCCTGTGCGCATTCTTTTGAAGTAACAGGAAAGGCCAGTGGCCACTCGGTGTCACTTTTTACCGCTTCTACGAAATCAACGGTGATTAATAACGACAGATTAAATTGACGTAAACGGCCGTCTTCGCGCTTGGCTTTGATAAAGTCGAATACATCGGGGTGGCCCACATCGAAGGTTGCCATTTGCGCGCCACGACGTCCACCGGCAGAAGACACGGTGAAACACATCTTGTCGTAGATATCCATAAACGAAAGCGGGCCGGAGGTATACGCACCCGCACCTGAAACATAGCCGCCTTTGGGGCGCAGGGTAGAATATTCGTAACCTATGCCACAACCGGCTTTAAGGGTTAAACCGGCTTCGTGAACTTTTTCGAGAATGCCATCCATTGAGTCTTCGATAATGCCTGAAACCGTGCAGTTGATGGTGGAGGTAGCGGGTTTGTGCTCCTGTGCACCGGCATTGGAAATAATACGGCCGGCGGGAATCGCGCCGTGGCGAAGTGCCCATAGAAATTTCTCGTGCCACTCTTTTTTAAGTTCATCTGTGGTTTCTACATCAGAGAGTGCTTTTGCAACGCGTTCAAAGCTGGCATCTACATCGCTATCAACGGCTTCGCCGGTTTTTGTTTTTAAGCGATACTTGGTGTCCCAGATGTCCAGTGATGCATCCTGGTAGGGAACTTCGTTGATATTGTTTGGAACAGCCTGCAGTTGGGGTGCGCTCATTCATTTTATCCTTATTATATTTAGCTAACGGTGGTGCTATATTTTCTGGGGAAGGGAGCCGATTTCAGCATTGCTGGACGTCGGTAAATCCCTGAACAAATCAATAATTCTATTAGTGAATCATTATGCTTATGTTGTGGTATTTGTATAAAGTAACACAAGATGTTGTGGTTTCAAGTAAGGATTATCTAATGGAGTGGGGATAAGTTGTGGGTAATTCTGTATAAAATCTGGCAAAGCTTATTGCATCAAGCTTTGCGCTGAAAAACAGGTGTTCAGAGATTTTTTAATGTTCTGATAAACGGTAGTGAATTGTGTGTCTGGTTTGGCAGGACCACTATATGTTGTGGTTGAATTTTAATCAGGAGTCGTAAGTCGTAAGTCAAAAGCCAAAGCACCACAGGAGCACCACTTTAGACTTATGACTTACCACTACCCTCTAAGGCAGCATAACCCCGCGAATCATGAAATACAGCATCGCCGCCATCAAACCCGTCGCTGGCACTGTAATCACCCATGCTGCGGCAATTTTAATCAGCTGTGAACGCTTCACCAGTTCGTGCTTGTAAACTTTACGCAACTGCTTGCGCTCTTTCTTGGTTAGCTCAGCTTTAGCGGAGTGTTTTTTGAGCTGCTTGAGCAGGTGACGCTTTTCATCCAGGGGTGCCTTTTTAAAGTCGGCTAAAAAGACTTCTATCACTTCTTCATCCTGCTCATCGTGATGAGACTTTATTTCATCCACCATGGTCGAGTAGCTGGTTTTGAGATATTCACGCAGAAAGCCCACACCAAATACTCCGCCCACGGCAATATGAGTTGAGCTCACCGGCAGGCCTAACTGGCTGGCGATAATTACCGTAATCGATGCGGCCATCGCGATGCTGAAGGCGCGCATTTGGTCGAGTTCGGTAATTTCGGTGCCGACGGTGCGAATCAGTTTCGGGCCGTAGAGAGCTAATCCTAATGCAATGCCAATCGCACCAATCATCATCACCCATAAAGGAATGCTGGCTTTTTTGGCGACACCGCCGTGCATAATGGCCTCATTAATGGCGGCGAGGGGACCGACCGCATTGGCCACATCATTTGCACCGTGGGCGAAGCTGAGCAGTGCCGCGGCAAAAATTAATGGAATCGTGAAAAGCTTGTTAACGCCGGCTTTGTCATTACTTTGCGAGTTGGCAGCATTAGCCACTAATGGCTTAACGATAAGGTAAATCGCGATGGCGATGGCAATGCCAATGCCTGCTGCCGATAAAAAATCAACCTTAACGAGTTTTTTAAGGCCTTTAAGAATTAAGTAAGTTGAGAACGCCCAGGCCATTATTGCCACTAATATCGGTACCATCTTTTTAGCGGCTTCGGTCATCTCGGTTTTATAAGTGATGGTGCGCTTTATGGTGTATAAAAACCCTGCTGCAATTATGCCGCCGAGCACCGGGGAGATAACCCAGCTAGCCGCAATCTGACTCATTTTGCCCCAGTCGGCGATGGCAAAACCACCGGCGGCGATGCCGGCGCCGAGTACACCGCCCACAATCGAGTGGGTAGTGGAAACCGGTGCGCCAACAGCTGTGGCCAGATTAAGCCACAATGCACCGGACAATAATGCGGCCATCATTAAGTAAATAAAGGTGCTGGAGTCGGCAATCAGGCTCGGGTCGATAATGCCTTTTTTGATGGTACTAACCACTTCTCCACCGGCGATTAATGCCCCTGCTGCTTCAAAGATAGCGGCAATCACAATCGCACCGGTCAGGGTAAGTGCGCGTGAGCCCACTGCGGGGCCGACATTATTGGCAACATCATTGGCACCGATATTCATGGCCATATAGCCGCCAATCATGGCGGCGGCAACCAGTAGAAATCCGTTTTCAATGCCCGTGACGCTAGTGCCGGTGACCAGCATGATACCCACAATGAATATCATTGAGAGGCCTAAGCGCAGTGATTCACCGCGGCCAGACTGGTTAGCTTTATCTATGTGTTTAATATCTTTGAGTTCCAACGGAATTACCTCGTGATGCAGCACTTGGCTGAGCAGATTTCATGATTAAATATAATGTTGTGATTATATTTCAAAGTTGTTACAAACTTGTGACAGATAGAATTTGCGAATAATAACGGTGAAGTGATTTCGAGTACAGGGGATTATTGAAAATAATGGCTTTGATTGATTTTAGAGTTGTATTTTAGGGTAGGGCGTAAATCCCCCTCAGTCCCCCTTTTGCTAAGGGGGAGGGTTGATGCCACTTTTCCTCAGTAAAAGAAAGAAGCACTATCCCCCTCTTAGAAAAAGAGGGAATGAATAAAAGGTAGCGATATAGTAATTACGTAATGATGTTTGCTAGTATCGGGGGAGATTTTTTTTTGCAGTTTGCTACCAGCAAATTACAAACTCAATCAAGCAGGTTTATAATCTCTAATGGCGCCTCAACCACAAAATCGGCTCCCCATTCAGCAATATTTTCCCACTCACCAATATAACCATAATTCGCCACCACCGAGCGCATGCCCGCGTTGTTGCCCGCCTGAATATCGCGCAGCGCATCGCCAATATAAATGCAGTTTTGCGGATGGCTGTCAGCCTGTTTGCAGGCCAGATACATAGGTTCGGGGTGGGGCTTGCGATTTTTGGTGGTGTCGCCACTCACTACACAGGCGGCGCGCTCGCTTAAACCGATTTGTTGCATCAGTGAGTCGGTTAACCAGCCTGGCTTGTTGGTGACTACACCCCAGCACATCTGCTGGTTTTCAATGTGTTCGAGCAGTTGTGTCATGCCCGGAAATAATACTGAATCAACACAAAGCTTAGCTTCGTATATTTCTAAGTAACGTTTTTTTAAACGCGTAATCGTGGCGTCATCTTTTAATTCAGGAAACCCTAATTGCACGAGTGCAGCACTACCGTTGGAAACCACCGGGCGTATTTCATCAAAACTTAAAACCTTACAGTTTTCTTCCTGTAGCAGAATATTTAATGCATTCGCCATGTCGGGGGCGGTGTCGATTAAGGTGCCGTCTAAATCGAACAGCACCGTATTGATTATTGGCATTAAATTTATTCTGTTTGTGCGAGATAGTGAGTCATATAATTCACATCTACATCATGACTCAATTTGTAATGATTGGTCAGCGGATTAAATGTCATGCCGGTAATGTTTTTAAGTTGCAGGTTCGCCTGTCGTGCCCATTCATCTAACTCGGAAGGTTTAATGAATTTTGCATATTCGTGGGTGCCGCGGGGCAGCATTTTAAGCACATACTCGGCACCGATAATGGCTAGCATATAAGCTTTGGGATTGCGGTTAATGGTTGAGAAAAAAACCGAGCCGCCGGGCTTAACCAGTTTCTGACAGGCTTTGATAACCGAGCCGGGGTCAGGCACATGCTCAAGCATTTCCATGCAGCTTACCGCGTCAAACGAGTGGGGCTGTTGTTCGGCTAGTTCTTCAACCGTAATTTGCTGGTAGTTAACCTCAACTTCACTTTCCATGGCATGTAATTTTGCTACTGATAAAGGCGCTTTGCCCATATCAATGGCGGTAACATCGGCGCCGAGTTTGGCCATGCTTTCGGATAAAATGCCACCGCCGCAACCTACATCTAAAACGCGCTTGCCATTGAGTTGCACGCGCTCGTCAATAAAGTGCAGGCGCAGTGGATTAATTTCGTGCAGGGGTTTGAACTCGCCCTGTTTGTCCCACCAGCGACTGGCGAGTTCTTCGAATTTGGCGATTTCTGCCGGGTCTACGTTTAGTGTGTTCATCTTTTTTTATGTCTTTAAATTTTTGGGTTATTTAAAAGAAAAAGAAAACGCAAATGAACGCGAATGCACGCAAATAAAAGCGAAAACAGAGTTGAGATGTTATGTGCCGCAGGCACATAACATCTCAAACATTTGCGTTCATTTGCGTTTTCTTTTTCTTTTGATTAGTTACTCAGCCGAAGCGATTTTACCATTCCACTGCTCAACTTTTTGCATTATTTCCTGCTCATCTAAAGTGGTTAACTGGCGATCTTTTAATAAGTGTTTACCGGCAACCCACACGTCACTGACTTGCTCGCGGCTGCTGCTGTAAATTAAATTGGCTACCGGGTCGTACACCGGTTGCATTTCCAGACTGGAAAAATCCACTGCAATTATATCCGCATATTTTCCCACTTCGAGGCTGCCGGTGTCTTGATCTAAACCAAGCGCTTTTGCGCCGTTAATGGTGGCCATGCGCACGGTTTGCATTGCGCTGAGGGCGCTGGCATTCTGGCTGATGCCCTTGGCGAGCAGGCTGGCAGTGTGCATTTCGCTAAGCATATCTAAATCGTTATTGCTGGCATTGCTATCGGTGCCGAGGGCAACATTAATGCCCGCGTCCATGAGTTTACTGACCGGGCAAAATCCGCTGGCGAGTTTTAAATTAGACTCGGGGCAGTGCACCACATGGCTGCCGGATTCTGCTAAAAGTGTAATTTCTTCATCTGTCACCTGGGTTAAATGCACCGCCATTAAATTGGGGGAAATCAGGCCGAGGTCGTTTAATCTTTGCAGTGGGCGTTTACCATATTGTTTAATAGACTGCTGAATTTCGTCGGCGGTTTCGTGCACATGCATATGAATCGGTAAATCCATTTCATCGGCCAAAACCCGAATGCGCTGCAGGGGTTCATCGGAAACACTGAACGGCGCATGCGGTGCAAACGGCGTGTGAATTAAACTGTCGCTGCGAAAGTGGTCGCGCAGCTCTAAACCTTTATCGATATATTCATTGGCATTGCTGGCCCAGGCGCTGGCAAAGTCGATGGCGATTAAACCGATGCAGGCACGGATGCCGACATCGCGAGCGATGCGTGCGGTGACTTCGGGAAAAAAGTACATGTCATTAAAGCAGGTGGTGCCGCTACGTAGCATTTCGGCAATGGCTAGCTGGGTGCCGTCGTGTATAAATTCATCGCTTACCCATTTGGCTTCGGCGGGCCAGATGTGATTGTGCAGCCAGTCTTCCAACGGCAAATCATTGGCAATGCCACGAAATAAACTCATCGGGCTATGGGTATGGGCATTAATTAACCCCGGCATTAATAAATGCTGGTGATAGTTTTTTTCAATGCTGGCGGTATATTGTTCACTTACAGAAGCGCTGGGCAGAATATCTGCGATACGACCATCATCGATGACAATGCAGTGATTGTGTAATAAGGGATCGGATTCGCTAACCGGTAATATCCAGCGCGCATGTAAAATTGAGTCAACAGGTTTCATGGCGGGCAAGATAACATAAAAATTAAGCTTAAAAGACTGTTTTTGGAGATAAATAGTGGTATAAATAGCTCACTTTGAAAATCAGTTCACGGTGTGTGTATTTTAATTATTGGGCTGACCGGTATGGCTATAAACCGAACTACCATTATGCAGGCTTAATATTTTTGTAGTTGCAGTGGTTTTAGAGTCGCTTTTTAGCGAATACATTTGCAATAGTTAAGCGCTTTGTACTTGATTGATGAAATATTCAAAAATAGAAAACATCAATAATAATGGAGAGAGAGTATGAAATTATTAAAACTGGGACGTGTTATTCCGGTAATCGCAATGGCTGCTGTGCTGGCAATAATGGCGGGTTGTAATTCCAGGCAGGTAACACGCGTTGAATCAGATGCAGTGACAGATTTAAGTGGTAAATGGAATGATACTGACTCTCGTCTGGTGTCTCGTGAAATGATTGATGATGTTTTATCGCGTCGTTGGTTATCTAAATTCAATCGTGCAAAAGGTAAAGCACCTGTCGTTATTGTAGGGACTGTTCGCAACCTCAGCCATGAACATATCAATACGCGTACCTTTATCAATGATCTTGAAAAAGAATTAATTAACTCCGGTGAAGTTGAGTTTGTTGCGTCGGCTTCTGAGCGTGATGAAATTCGTTCTGAACGTCGTGACCAGGATTTAAATGCCAGCGAGTCAACCCGTAAAGCGATGGGTAATGAAGCCGGTGCAGATTTTATGCTGAAAGGTACAATCAATACCATCGTTGATGCGGTGAGTGGTTCTCAGGCGCGTTTTTATCAAATTGATTTAACTTTAATTGATCTGCAAAGCAATCGTAAAGTCTGGGTTGGCCAGAAGAAGATTAAGAAGACCGTAGAAAAAAGTGGCTGGAAACTATAAAAAAAATTACTCCGTCTACACTCAGTAACTGAACGACTAATAACAGGGATGATATATCACACTGGCACAGGGACGTGCCGCTATTTTATAAAATCTAAAAATGACATTTTTATTATGAGGAAATCTCAATGAGTACTGGTTTACTCGGTCGATTGGATGTGGTACTGGCTGTGCTAACCATTTTAACCTTGCAGGGGTGTGCGACATCAGCAGAAAAAACTCAGGGTATGCGTCAGATGATGGAGTTAAATCGTAATGATTTAGCGTTAATCGAAGCGGAAAAACATCTTGCTGATGAAGTTGAAGGTGTCATGGAAAATATGAACGTTGGTTTATTGCGACGTTTAAATCAAGATTATAAAGGCAGCAATGAGGCCTTTGCTTTAGCCAAAGAAAAAATCTCTGAGCTTTATACTCAGTCAGTATCAGAGCAGGCCGGTGCGATGATTAGCAATGATGAAAGCATTAGTTTTCAGGGTGATAAGTTTGAACAGGTTATGATTCATCTTTACATGGCGGCAAACTATTTATCGATGGGTGATATAGATTCATCACGAGTTGAGTTGTTGCAATCACAGGTGAAGATGGATGAGTGGGGCGAGCCGAAAGATGAAACGCCCTTTATGCGTTATTTCTCCGGTATTATGTTTGAGATGCTAGGTGAAACGGATACCGCAACTGTCTCTTACCGAAAAGCGGTTGATGCTTACAACAATACAAAAGACAAGCATGGCTTAAATGTGCCGCTAGCACTTAAGCATGACTTGCTGAGAATGCTCGCTAAAATGCAATTATGGGGTGAGTATAAAAACTATAAAAAACAGTTTGGTCTTGATAGCTATAAAGTGCCCGATACGAAAGGAATGGGTGAGTTAATTGTTTTGTTTGGTAACGGTTTGGCGCCACAACGCGATGAAAAAGTTTTCCAGACTTATTCTCCAGCTTTGTCACTTAATATAAAAGTTGCGGTTCCCGATTACCCGTACCCTCCGGTTGTGCTTAATAAAGTGCGTTTGCATATCAATGATAAGTTCTACCCATTAGAAGTCGTTTCAAATATTGATGGTCTGGCACGTGCATCACTGGCGGAAGATATGCCAGTTATCACTACCCGTGCAATTGCACGCGCGGTTGTGAAGAAAAAAGCTGAACATCAGGTTGGTGAAACTGATTTAGGTATACTGGGTCAGCTGGCCATGATGGCAGTTAATCAGGGCACTGAGATCGCAGATACCCGTTGCTGGAATACCTTACCGCAAGAGTTTGAACTGGCGCGTGTGTTTCTTCCTGAGGGTGAGTATAAGGTGGATATTGAAGTTGTTGCCCCAACGGGTGTTGTAGTTGATACAATTAAACGTACGGTAAAAATCAAGGCGGGTGCTAAATCGGTTATTAGCAAACGATGGACTGCGCCAGAAGGCCCCGCGGTGCATATGCAGCCAGTGGGCGGTCAGGCTGCTGCGCCTGCAGCAACACCTGAATCGTAAATGTTGATCTTGCAGGGTTTCTTAAATGTTATATTTCGGGCATTCGGCATCATTATTGTTTAATGGAACTATTAACAATGAATATAAAAAATCAATTAATAGCGGGCCTTTTTACGGGCCTGTTTTTTATTGCAAGTGCAGTGTCAGCAGAGCCAAAACCTGACTGGGTTGAAGGTGATGCGGGCTTTTATCCAAATGGCCAGTATTTAACTGCAACGGGTTCGGCCTCAAAGGCTGAGTTGGCTAAAGATCGAGCATTGGCAAATTTAAGTAAAATTTTTGAAGCACATATTAAAGAATTATCGACTACCAAATCGGATACCGATGTATCGATTAAAGATGGCGATGAAAGTTATGCGAAAAAAATTCATCTTGCTCAGCAAATACAGGTCAGCACAGATAAAATAATTAACGGTGCAAGAATTGCAGAAACCTGGAAAGACAGCACGGTTTTTACTTATCATGCACTGGCTGTTTTAGAGCGCGCCCAGGCTGGTAATAATATAAAGACTGAAATGAGTCGTCTGGATAGTGAAACTCAAGTTGAATTAGAGCGTAGCCGTTCACAATCTGATGCATTACTTTCCATGTCAGCATTAGATGCGGCGGTAGCTTTACAGCGTGAGCGTCATACCTTGCAAAATACACTTAAGGTGATTGATACCCGCGGCAAAGGCTCACCCGCTCAATGGAGTCTCGCTGATTTAACGGGGCAGCTTGAGAGTAAATTACAATCACTCAGCATAGGAACAGCGGTTGATAACGACCCGATTGGAAAATTGAATCAGTCGTTAAAGGCTGCGATGGGAAATGCGGGCTTTCCCGCAGCAAATGGCCCTGCCGAATATACTTTAGTGGCAAATCTTGATGTGCAGGATTTGGGCTTTCGTCAGGGCTGGTATTGGCTGCGAGGCAAATTAAGTGTAAAGATGGTTGCGGCGAATGGTAAAGTTCGAGGTCGTAAACAATGGCCGTTGAAAGTGTCTGCCTTACAACATAACGATGCGGAAAGTCGTTTGGTAACGCAGGTCAGTAAAAAATTAAATGCAGAAGTGAAATCTGCTGTTTTAGAGTTTGCAACAGGGGTTAACTAAACTGCAATGTTAATAAATATGAATAAAATTAAAACCTCAGGTTTTGTTGTTCTGATGTCGTTCTTTATGCTTTCCTGTGCTTCAGCGCCGAAAGATGTTTATCCGGATTTAACGCTGATTGAATGCGCTAATCCAAAGCCGCAAATTTGTACCCGTGAGTATCGCCCTGTGTGTGGTTTTGAAGGTGATGGCAATCATAAAACGTTTTCAAATGCCTGTACCGCCTGTTCTTCTGCTGAGGTTAGCAGCTATTGTGAAGGTGACTGTAATAAGTTGAAGAGTTTATCTAAATGAATGTCATAAAGTTTTTTGCTGTAATTTGTTGTTTCGTTTTAAGTTCACATGTTTTTGCTGCGGAGCAAGTTGTAGCTGAATCTTCCCGCAAACAGGAGACTGCGGAACACGAGGCTGCTGAACAGGAATCTGTGAAAATAGAGCTGACTGATAGCGAGGTGATGCAACAGTTAATTCTTGATATAGAGGCATTAGAATTAAAAATTAAAACTAAGTTTGAAGATCTGCGCTCACTAGAGGGGGATGAAAAATCACTTCTGGGTGTACAGATTCTTGAGCATAATAAAGAAATTTCCAATGAAATTGATAAGGCAGTAAACCTGCTATTAAAAATGCGTAAGCAGAATGTTGATGTGCATAATTATGTCATATCATTGCATCGTAATTTAAATAAGCGTAACAAACAGCTTAAAAAAATATATCAATATGTTATATCAGATGTTGATGAATATAATAAAAATGCACCCGAGGTTGAGTTAAATAAACGCTTTGTTTTTGAGCAAAAGATAAATAAGTCCAGAGCAATTATTTCTGATATCTTTTTGTCATTTCAAAATATTATTGAAACAAAAAAAATATTAAATATTGATAATGGTCATGATGTGCGGGTTTTTTCGGATTTATTAATAGCGGCTTCAACAGAATCATCATCAAGGCTTAAGCTGGTATCTCAGCAAATTAAAAATAAAAGAATTGAAATATCGAACTCAAATAAAGAGGGTAAGAAAGATCTCGAAACAGGCTTAAATGCATTGAATGAAAAACGGAATGGGATTCTTGATGCGCTTTCATTACTTATAACATTAATGCAGAAACATGGTTTAGATACAGCAAAACTGAGTCAGTTATTGATAACAAGCTCGGGAACGATTAATCAGCAGATCTTTAATAAAGATGTGATTATGGGGCTGGTGTCACAGTGGCAGGGTGAGTTTGAAAAGTGGCTCATGCTGAATGCCTCGAGCTTTGTTGTTAGTGCGGTAATTATTGTTTTAATTTTATTTGTTTTTCGATTGATCTCAGTTGTTGTCGGGCGGGTTTTTAGTCGAGCTCTGGACTCTTCAAAAGTTAAAATATCTAAATTATTGCGCGAATTTTTTGTTGTAAGTATTCGCCGCTTTATTATGTTTATTGGTGTGTTGATTGCGCTATCGCAAACAGGTGTTGAACTTGCGCCATTACTGGCAGGTTTGGGTGTTCTTGGTTTTGTTGTTGGTTTCGCGCTGCAGGGTGTGTTATCTAATTTTGCGTCAGGTTTAATGATTTTAATATATCGACCTTATGATGTGGGTGATGTGGTTGAAATTGCTAAAGTGAAGGGCACAGTTAAAGAAATGAGTATGGTGTCTACAACGATGCTGTCGTTTAATAATGAAAGGCTGGTTATTCCCAATAATAGTATCTGGGGGGATTTGATTAGAAATATTACCAGTGAATCTACAAGGCGAGTTGATTTAGTCTTTAAAATTAGTTTTGATACGGATATTGAGCAGATTGAAAAAATATTCACTGAGGAAGTTAATAAGCTGGATGCTGTATTAGCAGAGCCAGCTCCAACGATAGCGCTTAATAAGCAGCATGAAACACATTTAGAATTTATTGTTCGCCCCTGGGTGAAGACCAGTGATTACTGGTCGACGTATTGGGCGTTAAATAAAGCGATACAAATTCGAATGAATAAAGAAGGTGTGCCCAGATTGAATCCGTATGAGTTTTTAAAGCCGTTGATTCATAAAGCCTGATTAACATACACAATATAATTTAAAAACTAAAAAGCCGCTAAAAAATTCAGCGGCTTTTTAGTTTTTAAATTGTGAGTTATAGATTTTAGCTAGCGTTTGTTAATGGGGACATAATCGCGCTGGGTTGCACCAACGTATATCTGCCGAGGGCGACCAATGCGCTGAGATGGATCAGATATCATTTCACTCCAATGTGCTACCCAGCCAACGGTTCTGGCAATGGCAAACATCACAGTAAACATATTAGCCGGAATATTTAATGCGCGATAAATAATGCCGGAGTAATAGTCCACATTCGGATAGAGTTTTCTTTCGATAAAATATTCATCTTTTAATGCCACTTCTTCAAGCTGGCTAGCAAGCTCTAGTAGTGGGTTATCGGTGTCAGATAATTCCGCCAGAACTCGATGGCACATGTCACGAATAAGTGTGGCACGCGGGTCGAAGTTTCGATAAACCCGGTGCCCGAACCCCATTAATCTAAAGGGGTCGTTTTTGTCTTTTGCTTTGGCAATATATTTATCAATGTTTGACACATCACCAATTTCTTCCAGCATTTTTAAAACCGCTTCATTGGCACCACCGTGTGCGGGCCCCCACAAAGAAGCTATGCCGGATGCAATGCAGGCAAATGGGTTGGCGCCGGAGCTACCGGCTAAACGTACGGTTGATGTGCTGGCATTTTGTTCGTGATCGGCGTGTAAAATAAATAGCAGATTCATGGCTTCAATGGCAGTTTTAGTCGGTACATATTCTTCGCAGGGAGTTGCAAACATCATGTGTAAAAAATTGCCGCAATAGTCCAGATCATTTCGTGGGTATATAAATGGCTCACCTACGTTATGTTTATAACAGGCTGCCGCAATTGTTGGAATTTTTGCGATCATGCGATGAGCAGAAATTTCGCGGTGACGAGGATTGTGAATATCTAAAGAGTCGTGATAAAACGCTGACATTGAACCAGTCACACCGATCATAATTGCCATCGGGTGCGCATTGTAATGAAAGCCATCAAAAAATGTTCGCATGGTTTCTCGAATCATTGTGTGATGCATAATAACGGTTTCAAACTCAGAGAGTTGTGCCGCGGTAGGTAGCTCCCCGTCAAGGAGCAGGTAGGCAACTTCTAAAAAATTACTCTTCGCGGCAAGTTGTTCTATCGGGTAACCGCGGTAGCGCAGAATGCCCTTTTCACCATCAATGTAAGTGATTGAGCTGGTACAGCTGGCGGTGGAAACAAAGCCCGGGTCGTATGCTAAGAGACCTTTTTCTTTGTATAGCGCGGTTATGTCTAAGGCTGACGGACCATCAGTGCCAGAGATTAAACTCAGGTCAACAGAGTCACCACTTGAAGAATTAGTTAAGCTGAATTTATCCGTCATGATTTAAATCCTTCGAGAGTATTGTTATTGTTGTATTTCGGTGAAGTTCTAAAACTTTATATGAATGTTCGATTATAGAACAGAAAGCGCCGATTAGAAATGTTCGTTTGATTTTAATGTGTAACGATGGACTGGGTTATACGTTTAGATTTAACCGTTATATTTCAGCGCAGGATGTTAACGGCAACCCCGACTAAAGCGATTTCGTCCACCGCAAATACTGTCCATCGGATGTGCTTCTATTTCCTGTGCAGGTGGTTTAGGTGGTGCTTGAGTAACTGATTTTTTTTGCGTTTTAGGCGTGTTCTTCGCTACGCTCAAAGACTTCTGTGTCGTTTTTGGTTTAGGTTTTTTTGTACTGGCTGTAACTTTTGGAGTAATCGGTTTGGGAGGGCTAACCACTACTTTTTGTGCTGGTGCAATTAGTAGTGGAGCCGTATTTTGTTTTTCCTCTTCACTAATATATTGCTTTTGAAGCAGGTCTAATTCTGCTTCAACGCGTGAGATTTCTGCTTCAGAGCCCGGAATATTTCCGCCGGCGGCTTTATGTAAATACTTAAGTGAACGGGTGAGGCTTTTATTAACACCGGTGCCTTCAGAGTACATTTGCCCCAATAAGAATAACGCTTCGCCATCATTGAATCGCGCTTCACTTTTAAGCGCCTTAAGCCATTGAGTATGGGAATCGTTAAAACCGGATCTTTTTATATCAAGGTAAGTGAGGCGGTTGCTTGCAGGTTTATAGTTTTGTCGAGCGGCTTTTTTATACCAGCTGGTGGCAAGGGCTGAGCTGGCGTTTACGCCTGAGCCGGTTTCGTACATCAGGCCTAATTTGTATTGAGATTCAGCATTGCCACGCTTTGCCATTTGTTTTTGAAATAGAAAAACAGAGGAAGACGGGTCGTAGGTATCGGCGCTTAATTTTAACGTTACGCTAAGTGCGCTCAGTAAAATTATAAAGCTCCATGTAACAGTTGCGATATTCATTTTTGTTTTACAGTTGATATGCTTTAAAAGGTGACTACGGGTTTTAATGGAATCTTAATATTAACAATTAAGTGCATTAAATTAGTTAATACTTAGTGACTATAGCGCTTTTTATGTGAAGTTTAAATCACCTGTTTAAGCGATGCTGGCTGTTTTTTTCTAATGGGTCTATAAATGGTGTGCCTAATAGGGTTGATTTTCATGTAAAATGCACAATTATAGCCTTAAGTCCTAAGGCGTTTTTTTGCATAAATTTTATATTGATGCGTGTTTTTAAATGAAGCTATTTGCTGAAAAGCTATTTTCAGGAAAATCTAAAAAGCTTGAACTACAATGAGAGTAAGACATGAGTGATCATGAATCTGACTGGGGTGAAGATGACGGTTTAGCGGTTCAGGAAGCCAAACCAAAATTGAAACCTCCTAAGAAATACAAGGTCATATTATTAAATGATGATTACACACCGATGGAATTTGTGGTGCAGATACTGTCTAAGTTCTTCAAGATGAATCAGGAACAGGCAACACAGATCATGCTAATGGTGCACACCAAGGGCGAAGCCGTTTGCGGTGAGTTTAGCTACCAGATAGCGGAAACCAAGGTAGAACAGGTAAATGATTATTCCAGGCAGCACCAGCATCCGCTAATGTGTACCATGGAAGAGGCATAAGACCGGCGGGGTGTTATAACCGCACGTGTATAGAGGTTGGTTCGTTGTCATAATGTATGGCGAATTAACTAATTGAAAAAAGTGGCTGGGCCACATATTGATGGCTCAACACTCATAACGAGATGAGACGAAGTTATGTTGAGTAAGGAGCTAGAAGCGTCACTAAACGCTGCGTTTAATGAGGCTCGAAATAAGCGGCACGAGTATATTACGGTAGAGCATTTGTTATTAGCCCTGCTGGATAACAGCAGTGCCAATTCTGTGCTGAAAGCCTGCGGTGCCGATTTACCCCGCTTGAAGGGCGATTTATCCCAATACTTAGATGAAAATACCCCGGTCTTCCATGAAGATCAGGTTGGCGAAGTGCAGCCAACGTTAGGTTTTCAGCGCGTGCTTCAACGGGCGGTATTTCATGTGCAGTCCTCCGGCAAAAAAGAAGTGACCGGCGCCAACGTGCTGGTGGCTATTTATGGTGAGCAGGAATCTCAGGCCATCTATTTATTGCATCAGCAGGATGTCAATCGTCTCGATATTGTGAATTACGTCTCCCACGGTATATCTAAAATTTCTGAAGACGATGAGCATCAGCCGGACATCGACTCGGTGACCGACGAAGGCGCTGAAACCGAAAATCAGCCATTAGATAAATATGCGGTCAATCTCAATGTAAAAGCCATGGAGAATAAGATCGACCCGCTGATTGGTCGTGAGCCAGAAGTTGAGCGCATGGTTCAGATTTTATGTCGGCGACGCAAAAATAATCCGCTACTAGTGGGTGAGGCCGGTGTGGGTAAAACCGCCATTGCTGAGGGCCTGGCGAAAAAAGTTGTAGATGACGAAGTGCCTGAAATTTTGAACGGTTCTACGATTTATTCCCTGGATTTAGGCGCGCTGGTGGCGGGCACTAAATATCGCGGTGATTTTGAGAAGCGTTTAAAAGGCGTGCTCAAGCAGCTTGCTGATGACCCGGGTGCGATTCTGTTTATTGATGAAATCCACACCATTATCGGCGCAGGCTCAGCCTCCGGTGGCGTGATGGATGCGTCTAATCTTATTAAGCCGATGCTTGCCTCCGGTGAATTGAAATGCATTGGCTCAACCACCTATCAGGAATTTCGCGGGATATTTGAAAAAGATCGTGCATTAACCCGACGTTTCCAGAAGATCGACGTAGATGAGCCCAGCATTCCAGATACAATTGAAATACTGCGTGGCTTGAAACCGCATTACGAAGATCACCATAATGTGAAATACAGTCTCAATGCATTGAAGTCGGCGGTGGAATTATCCAGCCGTTATATGATGGATCGCTTTTTGCCGGATAAGGCTATCGATGTGATTGATGAAGCCGGTGCATTCCGCAATATGAATAATACCGACGGTAAATCTAAAAATATTAATGTGAATGATATTGAGAATATCATCGCCAAATTAGCGCGTATTCCCGCGAAAACCGTATCATCTTCGGATACCACGGTGCTTAAAAACCTCAAGCGCAATTTGAAATTAGTGGTATTTGGACAGGATGAAGCCATCGATACCATGTCGGATGCAATTAAAATGGCGCGCTCCGGTTTAGGTAATCCCGATCAGCCAGTGGGTTCGTTCCTGTTTTCTGGGCCTACGGGTGTCGGTAAAACTGAAGTCACTAAACAGTTGGCCAAAGTAATGGGCATAGAGTTAATTCGCTTTGATATGTCGGAATACATGGAGCGTCATACGGTGTCACGCTTAATTGGTGCGCCTCCGGGTTATGTGGGATTTGATCAGGGCGGGTTGTTAACTGACTCTATCAACAAGCACCCGCATGCAGTATTGCTGTTAGATGAAATTGAAAAGGCCCATCCGGATGTGTTTAATCTGTTATTGCAGGTAATGGATCACGGCACCTTAACTGACACCAATGGCCGTAAAACAGATTTTCGTAATGTGATTTTAATTATGACCACCAATGCTGGTGCGCAAATGATGAGTCGTCGCTCTATGGGCTTTACCGAGCAGAACAATGCAACCGACGGCATGGAAGAGCTGAAGCGTATGTTTACGCCGGAGTTCCGCAATCGCCTGGATGGTATTATTCAGTTTAAGGCGCTGGATGAACGCACGATTAGCAATGTAGTCGACAAGTTCATTATTCAGCTTGAGCACCAGTTAGAAGAGAAGAAGGTTACCTTGCATGTGGATAACAGTGCGCGTAACTGGTTAGCTGTGAAAGGCTACGATCCGCACATGGGTGCACGTCCAATGGCGCGAGTTATACAGGAGCACCTCAAACGTGTACTGGCAGATGAGCTGTTATTCGGCAGTTTATCCAAAGGTGGTCTGGTGAAGGTGACCTTGAATAAAGAAACCGATGATCTGCAGGTTGAAGTGCAGGAGAAGGAAGCGGTTGCCGGGTAGTGTTGTATCAAGCGTAGGAGTCAGCTAAAGCTAACTCCTGCATAATTTATTTCAATAAAAAAAGGCCGTGTAATGATTACACGGCCTTTTTTATTGGGAATTTATATCAAGCTATTTTTCGCGATAAACAATCCGGCCCTTCTCAAGATCGTAAGGCGTCATCTCAATCGTTACCTTGTCACCGGTCATTATACGAATATAATGTTTACGCATACGACCAGAAATATGGGCAGTAACTACATGACCATTTTCAAGTTCTACGCGGAACATTGTATTAGGCAACGTTTCTAAAACCGTGCCGTCCATCTGTAATGCTTCTTCTTTTGCCATTAAGCTTCTCAACAAATAATTATGCGGCACAATTATCAATAAATTGACGGATTAAGCAAGTGCTTTAAGTATTTTTTGTTATTTAAGCAGTCTTTTATTTACTGGATTCAAAATATTTCGCTGCCTTACCCGCAAGTTGTGGCAAAAACTGCAACGGGTCAACCAATGTCTGGTTGGCGATAATCGCGAGATGCAGGTGGGGGCCGGTCACCCGCCCGGTTTCGCCAACGCTGCCAATAACCTGTCCCTTTTTAATTTTATCGCCGGGTTTTACATTGATGCTGTGCATATGGGCATAAAGACTAATTAGGCCCTGGCCGTGATCAAGGTATACCATATTGCCACTAAAGAAAAAGTCTCCAGATTCAATTACGGTACCGGATTCAACCGCTTTAATCGGCGTGCCTTCGGGGGCGGCAATATCTAATCCGGAATGCGGGCGGCGTGCCTGCTGGTTAAAAAAACGTCGCAGGCCAAAGATGCTGGAGATGCGCCCATCAACCGGCACTACAAATTCTGCGCGGGGTGAATTATTACTCCAGTTTGTTTTGGCGGCTGATTTGCGTTTGCGCTCAGCTTCAATGCGCTTCATGTCTTTTTTGTAGGGATTAACTTTGCGCTTATTTTTGATGGTTAAATATTGTGCTTTGTAGGTTTTTGGTTTGACGCTAAAGTTAAGTGATTCGGTTTTGCCCTGATAATTTTTAATTTTAACTGCGTAATCACCAGGTTTGGTGCTTAGTGATAAGCCCACTAATAAGTATTTACTTCCATGATCGTTGATCACTGCAATTTTTTTATTTTTAAAGCGAGCGCTGTATGGCTTGTGGTTATTATTTATCGGTAACAGTACAATGCCGCCAGGCACGGGGTTGGATTGTGGAAAGGCAAAAGCCGCGCCGGAGAAAATAATGCCGGAGAAAACAAGGCCGGAGAAAACAAAGCCGGGGACAATAAAAGAAATTAAATATGCTACTTTGTAAAATATTTTCATAGTGATTTTAAATTCCTGATATCAATTGTCTGTTTATTTATTTGGGATGTTGTTTAAGTGAGTTATGCATTTATAAAAATGCTAACTTAATCATAAGTCAGTTTTACACTTTATTCGAGTTACGTTTAGCTAATGAATGACAATAAAATTTCTACTCGCATGCAAGGTATCAGTCCATTTCATGTAATGGATTTACTGGCACAGGCGAAACAGCTCGAAGCCGAAGGTCATGATGTTATTCACCTTGAAGTAGGGGAGCCCGATTTCCCGACACCGCAGAGCATAAATATAGCAGCTATTAATGCGATTGAATCGGGTCAAACAAAATACACCGCGGCAACCGGCCTGCCCGAATTAAAGCAAGCTGTTGCTCGTTACTATCAGCAGCGTTTAAATACCGGCCTTAATCCCGAAAATATTATTATTACTCCCGGTGCCTCCGGTGCTTTGCAGTTGGCTTTGTCAGTTATAGTTGATAGCGGGCAAAGCGTGTTGATGGCTGATCCGGGGTACCCCTGTAATCGACATTTTGTGCGACTGTTAGACGCTAGCGCGCATTCAATTGCGGTGGATGCATCTACGCAATATCAGTTAAGCGCTGAAATAATCGAGCAAAACTGGCAGGCCAACACTGCGGCAGTTTTAATTGCTTCGCCATCGAATCCGACCGGCAGCATAATTTCGAAAGGTGAAATGCAGAAAATTATTAATGTGGTGGAAGGTAAAAACGCTATATTACTGGTCGATGAAATTTATCAGGGGCTGGTTTACGATCAGCCGGATTTTAGCGCTGCAGCATTAAGCCCGAATGTTTTTGTGATAAACAGTTTTTCAAAGTTTTTTTCAATGACCGGTTGGCGACTCGGCTGGTTAATTGTGCCGGATGAGTTTATCGAGCCGGTTGACCGACTGGCGCAAAATTTATTTTTAGCGCCATCAACAATCTCACAATATGCCGCATTGTCAGCATTCGAAAGTGACACGTTAATATTGTTGGATAAGCAGCGCGATAAATTAAAGCAGCGTCGCGATTTTCTGGTAAGCGGCTTAAGTGAGTTGGGTTTTGATATCCGCATAAAACCCGCTGGTGCATTTTATATTTATGCCAGTATCGCTAAATTCAGTAATGACAGTTTCAGTTTCTGCAACCGGCTTTTACATCACAGTTATGTAGCTATTACGCCGGGAATTGATTTCGGTGAGCATCAGGCTAACCTTTATGTGCGTTTTGCATACACACAAAATGTAGAAAAATTGCAGATGGCACTTGACCGCATCGGTGATTTTCTTACATTATACCAAGATTAACATTAACTAATATTGATAAGCCCATTATTAATAAGCCCCTTATTAATAAACCCTTTGGAGAGCCCGTGGCTTCATTTCTAAAAGATTTAAAAGAAGATATTAATAGCGTATTTGATCGCGACCCCGCGGCGCGTAATTTTTTTGAAATAATTACCACTTACCCGGGTGTGCACGCACTGATTTTTCATCGTCTGTCGCATGGTTTATATAAACGAGATTTTAAGTGGCTGGCGCGGGTGATATCGAATATCGTGCGCTGGTACACGGGTATTGAAATACACCCGGGGGCGAAAATCGGCCGGCGTTTTTTTATTGACCATGGCACCGGCATTGTGATTGGTGAAACGGCTGAAATTGGTGACGATGTTACCTTGTACCATGGCGTAACACTGGGTGGTACAACCTGGCGTAAAGGTAAGCGCCATCCGACTTTAGAGAATAATGTGGTGATCGGTGCCGGTGCGAAAGTGCTGGGGCCGATTACAATTATGTCTGGTGGTCGAGTCGGCTCCAATGCGGTGGTCACAAAAGATGTACCGGAAGGGGCTACGGTAATTGGTGTGCCCGGGCGAGTGATTGAAAAAACCGCGGATGAGAAAATTGATCAACGCGCTAAAACCGCTAAGAAAATGGGCTTCGATGCTTATGGTGTCGCGCAGGATGCCCCCGATCCGGTGGCAACTGCCATCAATTGCATGCTCGATCATATCCACGGAATGGATGAAAAAATGGAGCGTATGTGCAAGGCGTTAAAGGCGTTAGATGCGGAGCTGGATGATATCCAGCTTCCCAAGCTGGGGCATCTGGAGATTAAAACCGAGTCTGATTCGCCTTCTGAGAATTCCGATGACGAAGTGGCAGAAGAAAAATCTACTGAAAACCCTTAAAATTGAGCTACTTAGCGAGGTTTTTAATACTTGACTAAAATACTCGGGTTTGAGTATACTTGCGCCTCAATTATGCGGCCTGATTCAGGGGCCGATACAGAAGCTAATTTAGAGCTTAAGAGACGATTTAATGAGACTGACCACGAAAGGCCGCTATGCGGTTACCGCAGTATTAGACCTGGCTTTTCACCATACTAAAGGTCCCGTATCCCTCGCGGATATATCCCAGCGTCAGGGGATTTCGCTCTCATATCTTGAGCAGTTATTCTCGCGTTTACGCCGTAATAGCGTAGTCACAAGTACCCGTGGCCCGGGTGGCGGTTATTCGCTGGCCCGTGCCGAAGAAGACATTTCCATGGCACAAATCATTAATGCAGTCGATGAGAGCTATGATGCAACCAGTTGTGGCGGCGAAGGCTCATGTAATGGTGATCAGTATCAGTGTTTAACCCATGATTTATGGGAGGAGCTGAGTACAGAAATACACGAGTTTTTAAACGGCATTACGTTGGCAGAAATGAAATCACGTAGTGATGTCGTTGATGTGGTTCGTCGACAGGAAAAAGCAGACGGTTTAGACCATTCTCCCGTTGATGATAAAATCGGCGCGATTGTTGTTGAATAGTCAGTAAATTAAGTATGGCGGTATATCTGGATCACAATGCGACAAGCCCCCTGAACCCAGATGTGCTGGAAGCCATGATGCCTTATATGACGGGGCTATATGGTAACCCGTCGAGTGTTCACCGGTTTGGACGGTTAACCCGTGATGCACTTGAACAGGCAAGAATGCAGGTGGCGAACCTGATTGGGGCACAACCCAAAGAAGTGATTTTTACCGCCGGTGGTACAGAGGCCAACAACCTCGCAATCCGCGGTGGACTAGCAGCGAATCGTAATAAGACGAACTTCGCCATTAGCGCAATTGAACATGCGTCATTAACCGCACCATCAAGCTTAATGGCAGAACAGGGCTGGCAACTTAAACGCATTCCTGTCGATGCGCAGGGGGTTGTGGCTAAAGATGCCCTGCAGGCTATCATTACCGATACCACTCAACTGGTGTCTGTAATGGCCGCGAATAATGAAACCGGTGTTTTGCAAAACATAAGCACACTGGTTGAAACCGCCAGAACGATTAACCGTAATGTGCTGTTTCATACAGATGCCTGCCAAATGGCGGGTAAAATGCCGATAAACTTTGCCGGGTTAAAGCTCGACTTAATGAGTTTGTCGTCGCACAAGTTATACGGGCCGCTGGGAGCAGGGGCCTTAGTGGTTGCCAGCCATGTAGATTTAGCGCCATTAATTGTGGGTGGCGGGCAGGAAAAACAAAAGCGCAGTGGCACAGAAAATCTGCCGGCAATTGTCGGTTTTGGCAGGGCTGCTGAGTTGGCAGCTAATGCTATACAGCAACGACAATCAGCAATGGCTGCACTACAAAAGCAGCTAATTGAAGCCTTAGTATTGATGCCTGAGGTAAGTGTTTTTTCTAAAAATGCACCGCGCTTACCCAATACATTGATGTTTGCGGTTAACGGCATAGACGGTGAAGCGCTGCTAATGCAGCTCGACAGGAAGGGCTTTGCGGTGTCCAGCGGCTCTGCCTGCGATAGCGCTAAAACCGACCCTAGCCATGTTTTACTGGCTATGTCGGTTGAGTCATTAACTGCCAGAGGCGCAATTAGAGTGAGCTTTGGCGAACAGAATACAAGTGAAGATGTGCAGCAATTTATTGCCGCGCTGAATGAAATTAAACAGCAACTGTAACTATAGAGATTGAGCAACGTGAGTGATTCAAAAACAGACCTAACCCTACCCATCTACTTCGACTACGCCGCCACCACCCCGGTAGACAAACGCGTAGCCGACATCATGATGAAATACCTCACAGTAGAGTCAGATTACGGCAACCCCGCCT
>Ga0316205_10000851_pt1 | contig 45595 bp, 28 predicted proteins | sample 3monthpyrite_MG_FD_204941 | JGI IMG/M metagenome (GOLD analysis project Ga0316205, IMG submission 204941) | Microbial mat bacterial communities from mineral coupon in-situ incubated in ocean water Damariscotta River, Maine, United States -... | ecosystem: Environmental > Aquatic > Marine >...
ATTTAACAAGGTGGCAAAAGACGATTTTCCGTCGTCGCTAATGCTTAAATCATCCGCCCCGTTATTTTGCAGGATTAAACCACTACCGCTTAAGCCACTCACCGAGACACTCACCGGATATTGCTTGATAACACAAGTGACGGTCACCACGACTTCGGCGCCCGTAATCGTGCCACTACCGGCGGGGATGGAACAAGTTTGTGGCGGATTGCTCGGTTGGGTTTTCACGGTGACTTGAAAGGCTTGACCATCATTTAATAAGGTCGCAAATGGCGACTTGCCGTCGCCACTGATGGGCAAATCATCTGCCCCATTGTTCTGCAGGACTAAACCACTGCCGGTTAAGCCATTCACCGATACGCTCACCGGATATTTGTCCGTGGCACAGTTAACTGTCACCGTCACATTGTCACCGTTAACTATACCCTCACCATTTACCACCTGGCAGCTTTGATTAGGATTTTCAGGGTGATTTAAAACAGTCACTTGATAAGCACTGCCATCAGCTATCGGTGATTTAAATTCAGCAACTTGATTATTGACAGCAAGATCATCAGCATTGTTATTCTGCAAAACCAGACCACTTCCCTGCAACCCGTTTACAATTACCGCCACTTTATACAACTGAGTATCACACATTACGCTGATGTTAGTATCCGCACCATCGATAACACCACGACCGTTAGTCAGATGACAAATTTGTTGTGGTCCACTGGGATGATTGATAATGGAAACGTCATAGACTTGGCCGTCATCAATCAAACTAATAAATTGGAACGCGCCGTTTTCTCCAATGCTTAGCTGCTCGCCACTGGCCGCCTGTAACACCAACCCAGTCCCTTTGAGACCGGTCACGTCCCCTGCTAATTTGAACTGATCGGTACGGCAATCAATGTCGATGGTTACATTGCTACCATTGATGGTTGATGTCTCTTGCGACACGGTGCATTGTTGGCTCGGTTGGCTCGGTGAACTAATGATTGACAGTGCCGGTATGGGAGACAGATCGGCTAGCGGTACTGGGTAGGTATGCAGACCACCCTGATTGATGGGGAATTCCTCTAAATCACCTAAAGCCACTGACAAACCTTGTCCAAGCAAACCATTCACATTAAGTAAAACATTAAATGTCTGTGTCTCGCAACGCACCTCGATGGATTCGATATCGGCTCCGTCTATGAGTCCCACTGCATTATCCACGGTACAATGCTGGGCGGGTTGATTGGGCTGTTTAAAGACCTCAACGTTATAGGCCGCTCCGTCGAGTACCGCAGATGGAAAAACAAAATCCAGTGACTGCGCTTCCACCGGTAATTCTTCTTTACCGTTATTTCTTAGCACCAAACCACTGCCTGATAGCCCGTTAATTTTACCTTTGACAAAAAAGAAATCGGTCGCACATTTCACTTGCAATGATGTCACATTTTGACCGTTGATGATGCCATTGGCGTTTTCAAGTGTGCAGGATTGCGCAGGTGTATGCGGTGCACTGGTTAGAACCACATCAAAGGTGGCCTGGTCATCAAGCAAGCTTTGAAAAGTAAAACCACCGTTTTTATTAATGGTTAATGTTTCGTCTTGATTTAACTGTAACGACAAATCACTCCCTTGCAATCCAGTGACCTGGCCAGTGATCTTAAATTGTTTCGTTGTACAGCGAATCTTAACTGAATTGATATCTTGACTTTGAATTAGCCCTTTACCATCCGTGACCGCACAGGTTTGCTGCGGTTGCGTTGGATGTGCACTCACCGTCACACTATATTCACTGCCATCTTCCACGGCGGCGGAAAATTTAAACTCACCATCTGCGGTAATGGACAGTGGATCTTGTGCATTATTATGAATCGTCAAACCACCGCCCACTAAACCTTCCACAATGCCCCCTACCAGGAAAGTGTGAGTGGTGCATTCCAGGGTGATATCAGTCACATTGGCTGCATTAATGCTTCCTTGGTGATTACTTAGCTGGCAGGTTTGAGCGGGTAATGTGGGTTGCTGTAAAATGCTAACATTATAGGCTTCACCGTGAATAATGGATTGAGTGAAACTGAAGTTGCCGTCACCATCTAACGAAAGGTCATTGCCGCCATTATTTTGTAGAATAAGCCCCTGTCCGATTAAATTCGTTGCCGTACCACCCACCGTATAACTATTCGGATCACAATTAACGACAATGGATTTAACAGGATTCCCTTTGATCACTCCCGATGGATTGGTAATGCCGCAATCATGTGCTGGCGGTTGTTGAACAATAGTTACCAAATATTGACTTAAATCCTCAAGTGACGTTGCAAATTCAAATTCACCCGCGCTATCGACATTCAGATCATCTGCACCATTATTTTGTAAAATTAATCCGGTAGCATTTAAATTAACCACCGTGCCACCAATGCTATATCGATCGGTGCTACAGTCCACCACAATGTCATTGATTGGCGCGCTATTAACAACCCCCTCGGCTTTGCTAACACGACAGGTCTGCACAGGATTATGCGGCTGAGTGATCACCGAGACTTGATAGGAAGCACCATCCTCTAATAAGGTATCAAATTGAAATGTTCCTGTACTGGATACCGATAATGTTTCGTCATTATGACTGTTTTGCAGCACCAAGCCCTCACCTAACAAATCATTCACCTGACCACCGATAGCAAAACGATCTGTGCCACAAGTCACCATCACATCCGATACATCGGCACCTTGCATATTGCCTTGCCCTTGCTCCAACACACACGTCTGGGCAGGTGATGTGGGTTGTTGCTGAATGGAAATGTCATAGGGACTGACGTCTAGCAGTGATTGTTCAAAACTAAAACTGCCACTTCGATCGATGTTAACTGTTTGCTCACCGTTTTTAAGTACTAAACCAGCACCCACAAGGCCAGTTACTTGCCCGCCTAAGGTGAAGGAGTCCGTCGTACAAGCGATATTGACATTGGTAACATGGTCCGCTGCCACCACACCAGCATTAGAGGATAACTCACAGGTTTGTGAGGGCTGACGAGGTTGGCGCAGAATACTCACATCGTAGGATTCACCATCCTTCAATTGGCGAAAGAAAATATAATTCAACTGCTCTGCTGCTATCGTTTGGTTATCTGTCCCATTATTTTGCAGCACTAAACCACTGCCGGTTAAGCCCGAAATAGTGCCACCCACCAGGTACAAATTGTCATCACATGTGACGAGAATAGACTGTATATTCTGACCATTGATACGACCTTCATTATTACCGATACTGCAGGTCTGAGCAGGTTGTTGGGGTTGCTGGCTAATCACAACGCTATAATCCGTCCCATCGGGATATTCTGCAGAAAAACTAAAAACACCGTCCTCATCGATGGTTAGCGTATCTGAGTCATTAATTTGTAAAATCAAATCCGCTCCGGCTAAACCTGAAACACTGCCCCCCACAGTAAACGTTTGGGTGCTACAGTTAACCTGCAATGTGACATCGGCACCATCAATCTGCGATATGACAGGACTCACCAGGCAGGTTTGTTGAGGCTCACTGGGCTGTTGCAACACACTCACTTGCACGGATTGCCCATCAAGTATTGAATTAGCGAAACTATAATCCCCGTTATCGGGAACTGCCAACTGTTGATCAGCCAGTTGTAACGTTAATCCTTGCCCTGACAATTGAGCGACTTGTACATGCACCCGATAGGTTTGAGTCACGCATGTGATGCTCACTGCATTCACATTTTGATCAGCAATAGTACCCTCAGCATTGCTAACAACACATAACTGACTCAATTGGGAAGGTTGCTGAGCAATGGTGACTTGGTAACTCTCCCCTACTGGCAATCCCACTGGAAACACAAAGCTGCCACTGCGATCCAGTGGTAGACTATGTTGTTCATTGAGTCGAATCACTAAACCCTCACCGGCTAAACCTTCAAGTTGTCCGCCAACGGAAAAACTCTCCGGTATCACTTGATTATTTTCAGTGCTGAGAAAACTCAACCCGGTCAATAAATCAAGCACCGAAAAATTAACGATTTCGTTTACGCTCAGATCCAGATATTTCAGCTGGGTTAAATTCGCTAAAAACGAAATATCGACAATACGATTATTCTTTAGATCTAGCCGTTCTAGCGCGGTTAGCTGATCCAATCCCTGGCTATTCTTAATTGCATTTTGCGACAGATCAAGCATTTTCAAGCTCGTCAATTCACCAAGTGCATCAATGGTTACTATATTATTGTTTGCAATCCCGAGACCTTCCAGACTGCTCAGCTGGCTCAGTGGGGTAATGTCATTAATGCTATTTTTACGAAGTTCCAAAAACCGTAACTCTGTTAATTCTGATAACGGTGTTATATTAATAAGCTGGTTATTAAACAAAGACACATAAACAAGTTTTGGCAAACCACTTAACGGTGAAATATCGTGCAATTCATTGTGATCAAAATTGACTTTTTCAAGTGAAGTTAAATATTCAATGCCTTGCAGATTAGTGATTTGTTTTCTGATACAACTGAGTTCGATTAGCTCGGCAACATACTCTGCGCCTGTGGCATAAACACAGTCTTTTAATTGATCATCGGTAAAATCCAACTCGACAATGCGTTTATTCGGTTTGGCGCGTACTTGGGTATATTCTGGTCGGCCTGACTCGGGTAGGGTTACCAGCAAATAATAATAATATTGATTGTTGTCAAGATTTGAATGTGTCCATGGCGGCGTCTCTGCCGTTAATTTTTCCCCAAAATCCGCTTCTGCTTTGATGTCACCATAAGGTAGCGTAGTGAAATACAGCGTCTGACTTTCCACATTCGGTATAACTTGCCAATCTAACACAATTTGCCCATCCATCGGCGCGGCATGTAAGGCCGTTCTTTCACCTGCAGGCCCTACTGGACGATCAGCGACTGTAATTGACTCGATCCCAGAATCCCCACTCTCCCCCAGCGAATTCACACTACGCAGCTTGTATTGGTAGGCACTATTGGCAATCAGCCCACTATGAACAAAAACAGGATGGGCATTTTCAATCTGTTGCCACTCAGTTTCATCTTGGATTTTGAAATAAATCGTATAATGGCCTGCATCATTCACATCCGCCCAATCGATTTGCAACTGTTGACCACCACGATCAATAATTTTTACCCAAGGCGGGGGTTGTGGAGCTGCCTCGGCAAGGTGAGGTATGCCTTCAACAACCGAGGTCGGTGTACTTTCACCATAACGGTAAACACCAGTCACCTCATAATAATATGCTGTCTCGTCAGTTAATGACAGATGCTCATAACGCGCTGTATTAATATCTTCAATGGTTGCGACATAAGGGCCAGCTGGCGTATTTTCACGCACATAAACCTTATATGAAACGACCCGGTTTAACGGTTCCCACCGTAAAACATTTTTACCATGACTTGAAAATACATTGACATTTTTTGCTTTTGGAAATGTGCTTAGCGGATTGCCATTCAAATTAATCACAATAGACTCAGGCAAACTAAACAAGCCATTGGCTTCGGTTAACTGATTGTTCGCTAAGTTAATGGATAATATCTTAAGGCCCGGCGTTTGATCGTTTTGTTCTTGGCTTACAAGAAGTTTATAAAGCGGCGTAATATCACTGATATTATTATTCGACAGATCCAACTCTAGGATATCTTCATACAAAAATAAACCATTGAGCTTTTCTATGTTTTCGTTAGGACATCGTAAGGCGGTTAGCTTGGCATCTGGACTACCAAGCGCATCTGTGCTGCGTTTAATACAGTTTGCCAATTGCTGATCAACAATCGGCGACTGAGACGTCGGCTGGATCGGTAGGCCAGGTGCTTCCGTCCTCCAGTCGCATCCAGATAAAATCAAAAAAATACCAACCAAAAACCAAACATGATGAAACGTTAAAACATCCTGTTTCTCTACTACCGAAGTCATACTTATTTTCCTACTTATTTTAATTATAAACGAGGAAGGGCTCTGCCCAATTATTCATCTAACAATCACAATGACTGAAAAATGAAATAACTTCCCTCATTCCTAAAATATATTCTCTAAGCGCATACCCACACTAAAAAAATTAGCCGCATAATACTGCTGCCCTAAACGTGTACTATATTCAGCAAACGCCGAAATACCGTTTGGTAAAGTCAACGATGAACCCACCCTGACATCAAAATAATTGGTATCTAAAGCATCGCTATGAAATGAAAACTCAGTACTGGCAGGGTCGCTCATAAAAAAACCGGATACAGACAGCGCATCCCCGGCAAATTGATGTATCCACTCACCACTGACATACGGCACCATAACCCCAAAAAAGTTTGAAAATGCTTTGTGTAAACGCAGCCCCAACACCGAGGTTGTTTGATTGGTATTTTGCTGAGCGATGGCGACATTGAACTCATCAGCACCCACTTCCTGATAACTATCAATCGACGTTTTCAGATAATCGAGTCGCGCCCACAAACCCATATTAAAGGCATTGTCGTTAGCCCAGTCATAACCGCCACCGACACTTACGCTGAATTGATTGCCACCGGCATTACTGGTGGCTGTTTTATCAGTCAATGCCTCATCAACGGTAAAACCGATATGTCGACTCATGTCGTAGTCCATCACACCATAACTGAGAACACTATCGAAATAGGCTTGCTCACCATGATAATAGGTGCCATACAACAATACATTAAAACCCTTGGAATCCAACGAACCCTCATTATTAGCCAGTTTTGCTTCACCTTTGGCCATACCGATAGCGCTTCCCAAAATCCATTCAGGCATCAATCGATAATCAAGACCTGTGGTAAAATGAAATGTATTTGGTTTGTAACCCGTTTGTTTGTCGGTGCTTTCCCTTTCGGCAATTTCAACCGTACCACTGACAAACCACTCCCATTTCGAACCTAATAAGCTACCGGATGTTAAATCACGCTCCTGATTGTTTAACAAATCAGTCAACGAGGTGAGCAGCGGTGTCACCGCACTTCCATTGAGGTTTAAAGTGAAATTGTCAAACACATTGTTTGAGCTACCAGCACGAAGGGCAAGAATACGATTGGCCACATTTTTGACTTGTTGGCCAGAAGCTTTTTGAGCTAATGAAGTTTGTGATACTGCAAAATCAGGTGACAGTGCCTGTAATGCATTGGCAATTTCCGCCACAGTTGCCCGTTCCAGTGATTGGCAAGTGCTTAACAATGCTTTTTGGGCGTCAGTCAAGTCTACATTAATATCACTTTGTAATGCCGAACAGAAAATATTGAGCGTCTGCGCAATCGCTTGATCAGCGGTATCGGGTGGTTTATTACTGATAATCTTTTCGTTATCGATGATGGAAACTAATAGCTTTTCCGAATCTGTTCCGTTGATTGTTGCCGACCCTTGAACGCTCAACTGCAACTCAAATGCTTCGGTATTCTCGGCAATGACATCATCGATAATGGCTAACGAAATAGTTTTCGTGCCTTGTTCATTCGCTGCCCAAACCAGCCGCCCGGATAGCTGTTGATAATCCACATTTGCGGTAGCCGCATCACCTTCAATGATAGCAAAGCGCGTTTGATATAGCAGTGTTATGGCCTCTGGCGCCGTGCCGTCACGCACCAAGGTCGCTGCAAGCTGCAATTGATTTGCACTCTCATTGATTGATAAACCACCGCCAGGAGATAGCGTAATGGTATTCGATCGCGCAGCAACGGATAGTAAACAGAAGCACAAGAACACGAGAATAGCCGAATAATTGTTATATTTTAATCTCGAAAAGCACACAAGTATTATCTTTAAATTAGCCTGGCAAACTTTACCAGCGACGATCAATCGCGTGATAAGTAATGCCTATTTTTGTCATTTGTTGACCAATAGAACTGGTCGATTTGCAAGCTGTTGATACCGCAACCATCATCACAAAGTATCATACCACGAACACTACTAAAGACGCAGTGCTACTGGAAAGAGTTTATTTTATCCTATCTTTTCCATCACAAAACCGCTTGCTTAAAAAATAAATGGTGATCGATTGTTCACATGGGTAAAATATTTGATACAATTCAATATAGCAGGTCATAAATTGCACGCCCATAGAGGGCAAGCGATTGAATAGCACCACCGGCCCATGTGCCACTCAACAAAAAACACAGATAGACAGGATGCGTAAAATTATTCACATCGACATGGATTGTTTCTATGCGGCCATTGAGATGCGGGACAATCCGCAGCTTCGCAATAAACCGATTGCGGTAGGCGGTTCTCCTGATAAACGGGGGGTATTATGCACTTGTAACTACGCTGCCCGGCAGTTCGGTATCCGTTCGGCCATGGCTTCAGCCCATGCGATCAAATTATGTCCAGAGTTACTGATTCTCCCGGTTGATATGCCGAAGTATCAACACGAATCTCAGCGTATTCACGAAATTATTCGCCAATATACCGATATTGTGGAACCCCTATCTCTTGATGAAGCCTATTTAGATGTAAGCGGTGCTACAATTTTTCAAGGCAGCGCCACCCGCATTGCCCATGCGCTAAAAAAACAAATTGCGGAACAATGCCAGTTAATTGCTTCTGCCGGGGTGGCACCGAATAAATTTTTGGCAAAAGTCGCTAGTGACTGGCACAAACCCAATGGGTTATTCGCCATCACGCCCAAACAAATTGATGCATTTATGCTAGATTTGCCTGTTGAAAAAATTTCAGGAGTGGGTAAAGTCACTCATCAAAAGCTGTTACAACACGGCATCACCACCTGCGCCGATTTACAATCGTGTTCTGTACAGCATCTAATTAATTTATTTGGCCGATTTGGGGGTTATTTGTATCAAATCTGTCGCGGCATCGATAACCGGCCGGTAACAACCCAATATCAACGCAAATCCTTGAGTGTTGAACAAACCTTTTCTATGGATTTACCCGACTTGGACGCTTGCATATCACAATTACCCACCTTGTTTTCTCAGTTGGAGCAACGCATGAACCGGTTAAAAAACAAACCTTCCATGAAAATTCGATCGCTGTTTGTCAAAATAAAATTCTCTGATTTTACCTTGACGACGGCACAAACCACCGCCAAACGGCTCTCCTTCCCGATGTATCATACATTATTGTGTAAACGGTATAAAAATGATGCCAAACCCGTCAGGCTATTAGGCTTAGGTATACATTTTCGTAGTACACCCGGAGCTGAAGCCAATTATCAGCAACTTGAATTCGACTTTGATTAATCCGTCACCGCATTGGATACCGTGATTTCGAGCGCTCCCGCCAACTTCGCTTGCAATAACAACTGGGTTTTTTGTTTTTGCAATTCGACATTATCTGGACGACGCTTTATCTCGGTTTCAAGTGTGTGTATGGCATCATACCAATAGCCTTCGCTGGCATAAAATACCGCAACGGATGATGCCGACTGATTGACCAAGCGCTGCTTAAACTGTTCGCTACCGCTGATATATTGGATGGTACCGCTGGCTAAAATATCATTGGAGCGGTGTTGTGCATCGACAACGGCTGAAACAAACCATTGATACTCAATTCCAGGCTTGAGTTGAACATTATGATCCTTTAAGGACAAGCCATGAAAACCCACGTGATGCGTGGGCTCAAGCACCGTCTCCAGCAATGGATCTTCCGCAGCTTCATTAATAAGCGTAATCTCCACAGGTACTGGTAACTCTTGATTAATATACCAATACAAGGTGGGTTCGTGAGTACTTGTCCAACCTGTATGGTCAGGGGCCATCACTAACAAATCCAATGACTGTTGGCTATAACTACCGCGAGTTCCCGCCCCTATGGTTCGCGTTGTTGGTGCACCGCGCACTGGCGGCACATACACAATCTGTGCTGCTGATGTTTTTTTTGTCGATTCATTTTCTTTTGATTTTTTTGGTGAATTTTCATTTGCCACCACCCCGGCAGCGTACAAAATACCCCCCGCAAATAAAATAGAAACATAAAACAAACGGTATGCGGTCATTATCTTGATCCGTCCAATTCGGTTTGACATAAAGCCAGTATATCCGATTCACTGGCTCAGTTTTAGTGAATATTACCATGGTATCACGGTGTTATGCAGGATAAAATAACTGCATGCTTAGTTCACGTATCGAACAAATTCTTATTGGGCTTATCTTGAGCAGCCTCATTTTTTTCGCGGTGTTAACTTTACGAAATAGCGGCCACTTACAGCCTTTTGATTTTCTTGCTTATGATAACTTTATTAAACTCTCGATAACCGAGCAGCCCACCCTATCCCCGATTACCATCGTTGCCATTACAGAAGCCGATATACAACACATTGAACGGTGGCCTATTACTGATCAAATGTTGGCTGTCTTGTTAGAAAAGCTTTTGTCTTTCCAGCCCACCGCCATTGGTGTTGACATTTATCGTGATTTAGCGGTACCCCCCGGTACCGCTAAACTGACCCAACTACTGAAAAACAATCCATCGCTAGTGATGATAGAAAGATTTGGCGATGGCCGCACTAACCGTATCAGCCCACCGCCCGTTTTGCAACATACCGATCAGGTCGGTTTTTCAGACATCCCCATTGATCAAGATGGCATTATACGTCGCGGATTTCTCTTTTTAGATAATTATCAAGAACCCTCACATTACGCACTTTCCTTGCGTTTAGCCTTGCGTTACTTAGCCAAAAAAAATATTTTTGCGCAACCTGATCCACAATCACCTGAGGTGCTTAAATTGGGCCATACCAGCTATATTCCCTTTGAGAAAAATGATGGCGCTTATGTTAATGCTGATGCCAGCGGTTATCAATATTGGTTACGTTTCAAAACGCATAACCAGGCATTCCCACGTTATACACTGCAACAAATACTCGATGAAGAGGTGCCCAGCGCTGCATTCCAAGATAAAATTGTACTGATTGGCGTCATTGCAGACAGTGTCAAAGATGATTTTTTTACCCCGTTAAATCGCAGCATTAGTAATTTTCAATCGACTCCGGGGATTTTATTACATGCATTAATGACCCACCAATTAATCGAGTCGGCGGTATTTAATCAGCCCAGCCTCTCCCCGATTAGCGAGCGAGCAGAACAAGCTTGGATCATTGTTTGGTGCCTATTGGCCTTAACTATGAGTTTTTATACCGCCACCTGGTGGCAATTTATGTTAGCCTCCAGCATTGCCACATTGATTTTACTCACCACGGCATTTGCCAGCTATCTTGCCGGTTTCTGGTTACCTGTGGCCAGTGCCATGCTCGCCTGGTTTGGCACGTTACTGCCTGTCACGGCTTACGTATTAGCCTTAGAAAAAGGCCAACGCAAATTGCTCATGGATATATTTTCTCGCCATGTCTCTAAGGACATTGCCCAAGAAATTTGGCGCCAGCGTAGCCGCTATATCAAGGGGCGTCGGTTAATCGCGCATAAAATGACAGTCACCGTATTATTCAGTGATTTAGCCGATTTCACACCGCTTGCCGAACGATTGCAACCGGGAGAGTTAATGCAATGGCTAACGGAATATACCGATCACATGGCGGGTATTGTTATGCGCCATGATGGGGTGGTTGATGATTTTTATGGAGATGCCATTAAAGCTGAGTTTGGTATACCCATCGCTCGCACCCAGCCCCATGAAATAAAACAAGACGCCATCAACGCACTCTTATGCGCCAAAGAAATGGCCGGTGAAATGGAAAAAATGAACAAAAAATGGCAAGCCCAAGGCCTGCCTGAAATCAGAATGCGCATTGGTATCGCTACCGGTGAAGTGATTGCCGGTACCTTGGGCAATTTACAACGCTTGAAATACACAACCATCGGGGATGTCATTAATACCGCCGCACGCCTTGAAGACTATGGCAAGTCACTACCTCTGTCCAGCACCAGCAGGGAATGCTGTACCATTCTCATGTCAAACATCACGGCCGAGCTAGTGCAACAAGATGTTGCTGTTGAATGGTTTGGTGAACTGACCTTAAAAGGCAAATCACAACGTATTCCAACCTATCGCCTGGCACCGGAAGATCAAACCCCAGCAGAAAAGTAATTATTTCACAAGTTTACTGTGGGCTAGCTCATCGTCCCTCACAAAAGACATCCGTATAATAGCCACATTATTATAATACATTAGGAATGGGCGACGTGATAACTTCCCGGTTTGCCGCCCATTCCTTTAAATTCTTTTCTACGCTGGTTTTACGGAGATATCAAGGTGACCAAAAATATAGCGAAACCTTTACATATTTATACACTCGGAAATTTTATTATCAAAAGAGATGGTAAGCCGTTATCGTTTCAAAAAAAACACCCTAAAAAACTGCTGACGTTATTAAAAGTGCTAATTTCGCTTGGCAGTTTTAATATCAATCAGGAAAAACTTGCTGACACCTTGTGGCCAGATTCAGAAGGAGATAACGGCTTGCAAGTATTGCATACGACACTTTATCGTCTGCGAAAACTGCTGGGTGATCACCGCTTTGTTTTATTGCAAAATGGAAAAATTTGCTTAAATTCTGACATGATCTGGATCGATCTATGGGAATTTCAGTATTTCTATCAGCTAGCCAGCCAAACCCGCTTTATTGATGGCAACAATGACAGCACTAAAAAATGTAAGCACCATGCATTGCAAGCACTCAGGCGTTATCAAGGAAACTATTTGCAAAACGAAGTTGAAGAATATTGGCTACTTAATTGTCGAGAGAAAAGCCAAATGCAATATAACCAATTATTGCAATTTTACAACCCAACACACCACCTATCGACCCCGATATATAACACGTTATTCACCGCAAGTTACAGCAAACAACCCACCATGAACATCAACGAATAGCTTGGCATTATTATCTTCATCGGGTAACCCCGTCTTAGTTAATCGCTAACGTTTTTGTTATGCCTATGGTTTCTATGTTTTTTTTCGCTTAGAATAACTTGCTCAACACCCTATGAAAAATATTCCTGAGGTTGAGATATGAAATTGCTTAAAGATATTTCACTGTTTTCAGTGTTAAGTGACAAAGAAATTGATTTATTAACCCAAAAATCCAATACACGTACTCATCCGAAGAACACCGTGATTGTTAATGAAGGCGATGCCTCGGACTCTTTATATCTCATTTTATCTGGCGCGGTTAAAGTGTTTTTGGGTGATGCAAATGGCAAAGAAATTATTATTAATGTACTTAAGGAAGGCGACTATTTTGGTGAATTAGCCATCATTGAGGAGTCCAACCGATCGGCCTCTATTATGACAACTGAAAAAGCAACCTTTGCGATTTTGTCCAAAACCAGTTTCAAAGAAATACTGACCCAACATCCAGAAATGGCTTTCCGACTGTTAAAATATCTTGCTCGCCGAGTCAGAGAGCTGACCAATAATATTAAAGGTCTCGCTTTACTCGATGTGTATGGCAGAATTGCTCAAGTCTTACATTCATTAGCGACTGAAACCCAAGGTAAGTTACAAGTCACCCACCGCCTAACTCATCAAGAGATTGCCAATCGGGTCGGCGCATCACGAGAAATGGTATCAAAAATTCTAAAAGAATTAAGCTTAGGCGGTTATATTGAATATGAAGGGAAAAACATCATCATTCACAAGCTACCTTCGCGTTTTTAGTGGAATAGATAATGCCGACTTAGCTAGATACGACATCATCACACTAACTGTATATTTTTCAGTCAGGCCAAATAAAATGTCTAGTCCTTACCGCTCTCTCAATTTGAGCTTTTCAGGTTAAATAGCATACATTTATCGCCACCAATCACGCTTTTGTTACGGCTGTTGGTGAATCTTAATCCATATTTTTTTGGGTTTATAAATCATTAAGTTAACACACTTATCCACAGCTTATTATCAAGGATACTAACGTATTCTGTGGGTAACGTGTGGTAACAATAAGGCCATATTAGTTGCACAATAAACAGTGGTCATACCACCACTGATTCAGCGTCAGTTTATTGGCAAATTCAAAAAATATGTGCTATTACTTTATATGAAGGCAATAAAGAGTTAGGCACGAATAACAAAACAAAAACTAACACCGCTTAACTGATCCTAAAAATATAACGATGATCATCAATCGATACAAATTGCCTATTTTTTGAGCTGAACTATTTAAAATGTGAGGGAGGTGAAGGTGCTTATGTGTATTACACAACAAGTATTTTCCAAGTTACCAATCATCGCGGTCTGTCTTTTATTCACGACCAGCTATGCAAATTTTTGTCAATTAAATACCGAGCCTCATATCGCCATATCAGAATATGAAACCAGTACACCCAAAGCAATTCAACAAGTCGACGATGATTTTACACTACTTGTCTGGTCAACATCGTCGATGGATAGTAATGCACCTCTGTTTAAAACGCATCTATCACAGCCTCGGGATAACCACAAAGCATTATCTAACAATTCGCTGATTGGCCACGGAAATAACTGGAAAAGTCAGCCAAACTGCGTACAAAATAACAATAGGCAAACCACAACAAAAATATAATCAGGCGGTTAAAGATTAATCACCCATGGAGTTCACAAGGGTTTATCGAACAGCACTTCCCTGCGGGAAATATACCCGATGATATCGTGTTTCAGAAAAACCCTTGTGAAATCAGTTATTTTTATGATTTTCACATGCTCCGATCCGAAATGCCGGATTAAAGGTAAAATAAAACGTGGCTCCTTGCTCAGGCTCGGCCTTCGCCCATATTTTTCCGCCATGGCGATGAACAATACGGGCCACGGAGGCCAAACCAACACCGGTACCCTCAAATTCATTGACAGTATGCAAACGCTGAAAAGGCATAAACAACTTATTTGCATACTGTGCTTCAAAACCAGCGCCATTATCTCGAATAAAATAAGTCATTTCACCCACTTGTTCCATCAAGCCAAACTCGATAATGGCACAAGCCTTCTTACCAGTAAACTTCCAAGCATTCTCTAATAAGTTTTCGATCATAAGTCGCAATAAGTTTGGATCGCCTTCCACTGACAAATGAGGCTGAATGATAAATTTGACATCGCGACTTGCCCCATGGCGAAGTAATTCGCTTTTGACTTGATTAACCAAGCCACTCAAGTCTACCTGCTGTTTTTTGCAATCGCCTCGCGTTATCTTTGACAAATTCAATATATCATCAATCATTTGCGCCATATACTTAGCTGACTTGATAATACGTTGTGTATAATCTTGTTCTTCGACCGTTAATTTCTCGGCAGTTTCTTCGATTAAAATCTGGCTATAACTGGTAACACTGCGCAACGGTGAACGTAAATCATGGGCAATGGAATAACTATAGGATTCCAGCTCGCGATTGGCTAATTCCAGTGCCGCTGTACGCTCAATCACTAACTCCTCAAGATGGTCACGATAGGCATGTAATTCTTTATTTGCTTCTCGCTTTTCTAACTCCAATGCAATGCGCGTCGCGAATACATTGAGTATGGTTTCAGCCCATGAACTGATATACATGGGTTTGGTATCCATCACCGCAATCACTCCCAACATGGTTTTTGAGGATGAAATTAATGATGCACTTAAACAGCTATCAATGGCTAACTTTGCTACCAGCTCATGGTCGGGATACAGCACACTGGCATCCCTCATAATAAAGCCTTTACCGGCAGTAAAGATACCTTCACAAGGTGAACCATAAAGACTACATGTAAGGTTGTCCATCAGTTTACCATCCGCACACACCGCAATCGTCACTACATCTCGTTTTTCAAAATCAGTGATTAGCGCAATCGCTGCATAACGGGTATCAAAAAGTTGTGCCATACTCAACGCACAGTCTTGAAAAAAATGATCATCTTCGAGAGAGATGGTACTTTTCGCCAAGGTCTGCAAGGCATTATTAACTTGGTGGCGCTCACTGACGTCGACGAATGTGACAACCGCGCCAACCAGTTTACCGTCTTGTTGAATCGGGTGTGACCATAATTCGACAGGGAAACTGCTACCGTCACCGCGCCATAATATCTCATGCTCGTGATGGGCTTCTCGTCCCTGACAAAACGATAGGTAACTCGGGCATTCTTCGATGGGGTAAGGCTGACCATCCATATGCGTATGGTGAATCAGCTGGTGCATATTTCTACCTAATAAATCGCTCTGACTCTGATAACCAAGCAAACGCACGCAAGCCAAATTGGCAAAGGTGCAAGATCCTTCATAATCTACACCAAAAATAGCTTCCGCCGTCGAGTCCAATAACAAACGAACGCGTGCTTCACTGTCTCGTAATCCTTGCTCAACCCGTTTGCGCTCAATGATTTCTTTGGTAAGTTGCTCAATTTTATCGTTCAAAGCCACAAAACCGGCAACAGAAGCCTTTTTATGTTGTAAGCGTAAGAGAATACAGGTTGGCTGTAAATTGTTTTCGGGTCGAACAAATGCACCTTCACAACGATACTGTTCCGTACCTCCACCAGCCATGTTTACATTTAACAGACTCGGTAAAAAAGTACCGCTGCGACTCCATATTCGTAAATAACTATCAATTTTGTCAGACGGATCTGCACACAAAGCATGTAGTTGTTTCCCCAAAATATCTGAAGCTTTTACTGCAAGTGCTTGGCATGCCCCTGAATTAACGACTAATACTTGCCCTTCCACAGACAGGACAAACATAGGTTCAGGGAGTGCATTAATGAAATGCCCAACATTTCCAGGATACAAAACCGAGATTTCCTCATTATTTATTGTTCTGTTATCAATTGTGCTTTTGCACAGCGCTTTTATTCACCGTATACTTATCCGTTCGCCTTAATCTATATGTTTATTAGCACTCAACCAAGAAGTTATCACGCGCCTACTCCTAATCATTCGGAACCGTACCACTTCCGAAATACTCGCGGCCTGACTCATCGGGCGCTGTTTCGTCAGCGGATAAATAGATCACAATACGACATTCTTTATGACCTTGCGCTATGGTATTTTCCAATACCACTTTACTATAGCCCGTGTTTTCTGCCGTAACCACACCAAAAATATTGGATGTCATCATGCATAGTGAACTTCGACTGATGACTTTTTCTGCAAATGGGCAAGCTCGATTACCTAACACAATTTTGTGTCCATTTTCTTCTATGATGTAAAAATCTCCCTGAATACGCTGTTTAAAATCAACCAGTACTTTAGCGATTTGGGTATACGGTATCTTAGATAGGTCTAATGCAGCTCGGTAATCGTTGTTAATTTGTGTTCCCATACGCTGGGCAACAACACTAATAAAGCCTGACGCTTCTTCCAGACCCACCATTTCTTCAAGCAAACCGCTCAATTCACGGATCAGGTTGCGCATAAACAGATCTCTCTCCAGGGGGATATTAATCTGCTCAAATGAGACTGGCGTTGAGTTACTATGATCCGTCATAAGCTTCCAGCAAAACGGTTAAACAATAACACGATTGATTAATTATTAAACACAAAGGCATTATTGAATTGTTTGGAATATTTGGTTTTGCCATAGGTTGTCACCCACAACAAACCCAACCGAATAATCAAACGATAGGATAAACTCAGTAAAACTGCAAAATTTTACTAAATATTGCTCGCATCGCTTGTAAAACCAGCTAGTCACGTGAAATTAGCAAAAAAAAACACCAATAAGCAATAATTTCACTTTATAGAAACTAGGATTTCTCTTAGAATTTTAGCTGAATTGATAGCCATCTCAACTTATTCTAAGAATTAAACGAAATGGTAATTTTTTACACAATGCGTGAAATTCACCTAACGTGTTTTTTAATACAACCGACATTTCGTGCCAAAGCGTATGAAAATCGTGATGAGCATGGTATTTCACTGAGGTTTTTTTGAAGGCGGTAGATACTTGCTGTATTGCCGACTGAAGAAAAAACCTCGGTGGAGTCCAGATCTCAAGCGCAATCGTATGGCCTGGTGCTCAATGTAGGTTTCAACAGGATAGAACAACAATCATTTTTTATGAATTTTGAAAAAATAGCTTTTGCATTTTTTATCGTTTTAGCACTGACATTAAACTTCGGTTTTTTTCTTGGTGATATTGATGACCCGGCACATCATAATGTATTTGAATTATTTGCGGCATTAGTGGTAAGCCTGATCGCAACGATTCTTAAATTTGGCGACCGTTCTCATACCGGTGCGATCTTATTAGCCACCAGTTTAGTCGCAGATTTACAATTAATCACTGCCGCCGTGGTATGGGGAGCGACGGTTTACGCGATGGATATCGGCTTAACCTCCTCGGTAATGAGTAGCATTGTGTCATTATCTGGTGGAGCACTGTTAGCGAATATACTCTCTGTCGTCATTTTAGTCATGGAAGAACTGCGCTTTCGTAATTAATTAAACACAAAATTTTACCGACATAATGCAAAACGTTTTATTTCATCTGTTCCGCCGAATGCGCTTACCGTTAATCGTATTAATTGTAAGCTATGCGGTATCCATGTTAGGTTTGGTCTTGATCCCTGGGATGGACGACCAAGGTCATCCCTGGCGCATGGATTTTTTTCATGCGTTTTATTTCGTGAGTTTTATGGGATCGACCATCGGCTTTGGCGAAATCCCCTATCCATTTACTGATGCACAACGATTGTGGACCACCTTTGCACTGTATTCCACGGTGATATCTTGGCTTTATGCCATCGGTGCCTTGTTAACCATTATCCAGTCTAATCCGTTTCGCCAAGCGGTGGCACACAATACCTTCATCCGACAAGTCAAACGCATTAAAGAACCGTTTTATCTGATCTGTGGTTACGGAGATACCGGCAGTTTAGTGGTTAAAGCACTCAGCGATCGTGGCATTTCAAGCGTGGTCATCGATATCAACCAAGATCGCATTAACACCTTAGAAATTGAAGATTTAAGCGCCGTCAATCCCGGACTCTGCGCCAACGCAGCCGAAACAGATAATTTAATCGCCTCAGGCCTGAGAAGCCGGCTCTGTGCTGGCGTCATTGCCGTCACCGGTGAAGACCAAACCAACTTGATGATCGCCTTAACCAGTAAACTGCTGGTGTCCCCTAAACCTGTCATCTGTCGCGCCGAAACCGAGGATATGGAAGCAAATTTAGACTCCTTTCATACCGATTATGTCATTAATCCCTATCATCGCTTTGCCAACCGACTGGCACTATCATTTCGTTCACCAAGTATTTATTTGTTATTTGACTGGTTTACCTCTTCAGATACCATGCAATGTAGTAAATTGATTCAACCCCCCAAGGGGCTTTGGGTGATTTGTGGTTATGGTCGTTTCGGTAAAGCCATCGAAAAGTTTTTTAATTTTCAAGGTATCGAAACGATCATCGTCGAAGCAGACCCAGACAACACCCAACCACCGCCAGCAACCATTATCGGTCGTGGCACGGAAGCGGTCACCCTAAGAGAAGCTAACATTGAAGAAGCGGTTGGCATTGTGGCGGGCACCAATAATGATGCCAATAATTTATCGATTATCGTCACAGCCAGATCATTAAAGCCCGACATATTCACGGTCGCCAGACAAAATCAGCAAAAAAACACCACTACTTTCGAAGCGGCAAAATCAGATATGGTGATGCAATCCAGCACCATCATTGCCCGTCGCGTGCTGTCGCGCATTCAAACCCCACTGCTTGCTGATTTTTTACGTACCACCCAAACCAAGGATGAAGAATGGGCCAGCGACATGGTAAAGCGCATCCAAGAACTGACCGATAATCAAATCCCTCATGCATGGACCCTGCGAGTCAATAATCGGTATGCTCCTGCCTTAGCAGCTAGCATAAAAAAACAGCAACAAATATTGTTAGGCACGGTATTACATGACCCACGCAATTACTCACAACGCCTGCCTTGCATTGCACTCATGGCAAAACAAAAAGAAGAAAAAATTCTATTACCTGATGAAAGCTTATCTTTATCCTTAGGGGATAAGGTTTTGTTTTGTGGTACCGCCGATGCCAAGCGTCACATGTCCCTCACCCTGGAAAGTGAACCCGCGTTGTTATACTGCTTAACAGGTGAATCACAATCACAAGGATATTTTTGGCGTTGGCTGTCAAAAAAATATTTGCAAAATGGCCAAATGAATTAATCCACTCCCATCAAACCACCCGGTTACGGCGCTCCCCCTGATAAAATGCCTCAATATTTTTACCGACTTCATTGATCAGTCGTTGTCGTGATGCCTGACTGGCCCAAGCAATATGCGGAGTGATCATTAAATTCGGTAACGGATGTCTCAATAACACGTTATTACGTGGCGGCTCTTCACTGAGGACATCCAAACCTGCTGCCGCAATTTGTTTGTTGAGCAAGGCATCCAGTAAATCCTGTTCGTTGACAATACCGCCGCGGGCGGTATTAATCAAAATACTTGTCGTTTTCATTTTCGCTAACATGGCTGCATTGATCAGGTTATGCGTCTGATCAGTTAAAGGGCAATGCAAACTCACAATATCAGCACTTGATAAGAGTCTATCCAAACTCACCCGGTCCGCACTGGCTGGTCCTGTGAGTGACTGAGCAATGAGGACTTGCAGGCCAAAGGCTTGTGCCGCACTCGCCACCGCTTTACCCAGTTCACCATAACCAATAATACCCAGAGTTTTACCGGCAAGTTCTGCAATGGGATAATTTAATAAACAAAAATGCTTTGACTTCTGCCACTCATTTTGTTTGACTAACTGACGATATTCACATAAATGGGTGTGCAACGCGAATATCAAGGCAAACACATGTTGCACCACGGAGGGTGTTGCATAACCCGTTACGTTACATACCGCAATATGATGTTTTTCGGCCACCACCAAATCAACATTATTGGTACCGGTTGCCGCCACACAAATGAGTCTAAGCTGACTAAGTTGAGAAAGCAAGGATGCATCGATCACCACTTTGTTGCTAATTACCACCTGAGAATTTTTAACTCGATGGTAAGTTTCACTCGCTGAGCTATGATCATAAGATTGCCAATGGCTTATCGGGTGATTCAAACCACTCAGATCTAAATCCCCTACATCCAGACTTGCTCTATCGAGTATGACACCTGTTTGTAATTTCATTTTCGAACTCACAATATAATATACTCGTAGCGTCTGATATTTAGGCTTTATTGCTGGCCTATTTTCGCCCTGGCGGCGTCGCCTAATGCGCCTACTGTTGGCGAAACTCCGCGCAATAAGAATGACTATTACTTGTCGTTTCGCCTCGCCTAAAGCGCCTACTTTTAGGACCAGGACAAAAATATGCGCCGCACTCAACACCTAAATATCAAACGCTACGAGTATATGGTTATTATTACAATAATTCATCGCCCAATCTTATGGCCATTATAAACAATAAAAAAGAGACTTGAAGTAAATATCATTTTATCTAATAATAGCGCCACAACTTAGTGGCCTAGGCTGAACGATGTGCAATGCATCAAGCGTTTTACCCACCCGATCAAAACGCATAAAAGCCACAGAAATAACAACCACACAAGACGCTAAGCTCACCAGGGATGAATTGATACTCATATTTTTAGGAGTTGTAGCGTTATGTTTTTTTATAAAACAATATCTAGATCATTATGGTCTATAGGTATTTTTTTGCTTTTCTGTTTACCACTCACAAGCTCCGCAGACATTCAACGCCATAAGTTTACCGCCGGCGGCAATTACCTCATTGTTGAATTATTAGCGGATGATCTGATGCACTTTGAATATGGACAAGGTACAGGTCCTCAAGTACTCACCCCTTTAGCCCTGTCTGATATGGTTTGTAAAATTGGGGATAATGTACCACAACAGATTTGCCGGACGGACTTCCGCGGTCCTCAGCAATTTATTATTTATCAAGAAAATGCCAACCAAGTACTGGAAACCCGTGATTTACGCCTTATTATTGACCAACACGTATTGTTTGTTACCCTGATAGACAAAACCAAAAACAATACGGTACTCACCACCTTCCAAGCCCTTGATCTAAACCAAGCCACCAAAAGCTTGGTTTTTACACGCAACCAAGATTTGGATATTTATGGTTTAGGTCAACAATTCATAGAACCAGATAACAGTGACATTGATTGGGATCAACGGGTACGCGAAGGGAATAAGTTCGGTAATGTCATGGCGGGCTTTAATGGTGGTGCTAATGGCAACACACAAATTCCTGTTATGTATGCCGTCAATGATAGCGGGAATGAAAATTATGCAGTATTTCTCGATGATACCTCAAGACAACGTTGGGACTTTACCAAGGCATCTCAATGGCAAGTGGAGTTATCAGGAAAAGACGCCCGATTTTTCATCATGACCGGCCCTGACTTATTGGACTTACGCAAAGACTTTATGGGTTTAGTTGGCCACCCACTGGTGCCTCCCAAGCGCATGTTTGGTTTATGGGTTTCCGAATATGGTTACGACAACTGGTTTGAATTACAACAAAAACTCGATAGCCTACGAGCAAAGCAATTTCCTGTTGATGGTTTTGTACTTGATTTGCAGTGGTTTGGTGGCATCCCCAGTGTGACAGGCAAATGCCGAATGGGGGCCTTAGATTTTGATACCGTCGACTTTGCTAATCCCAAATCAGCCATTGAGCAACTTAAAAACAACGGCAATGCAGGACTCATGTTAATTGAAGAAGCTTATGTCTGTGATAGCTTGCCCGAATACACTCGTCTGAAAAATCAAGGATGCCTGGTCACCAATCGCCCTGGAGGCCATGAACCCGCCAAGCTCTGTGGCTTCTGGGGGTGCGGCGGCATGATCGATTATACCAATGAGGCTTGTGCACGCACTTGGCATAATGACGAACGACAAAAGCTTATCGATGTCGGTGTCATGGGACATTGGACCGATTTAGGTGAACCTGAAATCTATGATGAAAATGCAGGTTACGCCGTAGGCACACAGGCGGATGCACATAATATTTTTAATTTCCGTTGGATTCGTAGTATTTACCAAGCTTACCAACAAAACAATACTCAACAACGGCCCTTTATCATGTCCCGCTCAGGCACCGCCGGCATTCAACGCTTTGGTGCCGCCATGTGGTCAGGCGATATCGCCTCGCGGTTAACCAGCTTAACCGCCCATGCCGCAAATCAAATGCACATGTCATTCTCTGGTATTGATTATTATGGGGCAGACATTGGTGGTTTTCATCGCAACCTGGAAGGCGATCAGGATGAAATGTACACGCAGTGGTTTGCTTACGGTATGATGTTTGACATCCCAGGCCGACCCCATGTCGAGAACCTTTGTAACTGTAAAGAAACCGCCCCGGATCGCATCGGTAACCTAGCAAGCAATTTAGCCAATACTCGGTTACGTTATGGCCTTATCCCCTATATATACTCATTAGCACATAGAGCCTACCTGTATGGCGAACCGGTATTACCACCGCTGGTGATGTATTATCAAACGGACAACAATGTACGCAGTATGGGTCACCAGAAATTACTGGGTCGTGATTTACTGGCGGCGATTGTCGCCAAACATGGTGAAACCGAGCGCGACGTCTACTTACCTCAGGGTAATTGGTTCGATTGGCACAGTCGCCGCAAAATCCAAAGCGAAGGCATTTGGTTACCCAATCAAAGAGTCGCCGACAACGGTGTGTTTCGCTTACCACTTTTTGCGCGTGCTGGTGCGATTATCCCCATGATGTCGGTGGATGAAAAGCTATTAAATGCCATGGGCGAGCGCAAAGAGGCCGATACTGAGATGGACTTATTTATCCGGCTATTTCCTCTCGACAGTAACGCGGATGACGAAACAAGTTTTACCCTATATGAAGATGATGGGACAACAATTGCCTATCAAAGCGGTGCAGTACGCACTACCCGGATAAGTCAGACACAACCCGCTGCTGGCAAACTATCCGTGCTTGTTGCTGCGGCAGATGGCACCTATAACGGTGCTCCGACGCTGCGTGATATGATCATGGATGTCACCTTAAATGCTTCAGTGCGAGAAGTACAACTCAATGACAAAAAGTTAAACCAATGGCACTCACAAGTGGATTTTGCTAATCATCCCTCGGGCTGGATCAATGCCGAACCCGATAAGCTATTAATTAAATCAGGCATTATGTCAGTCTTACAAACACGCCATTTTGCCATTACCTATGAGGAGTCTCCGCCCTGCACCAGTCGCTACCATTCGATTAGCGTACCGGGCGAGGGTAACGACTGGGATCCCGCCGATCTAGATCGTACTCTAAACCACTGCATAGGAAAACGCTGGCACGGACGCATTACGCTTTTTGAAGAACAATACAAATTTGTTGCCGATGGCAACTGGACGGTCAACTGGGGTCGGGCTGGTCAGCCTAATGGCGCAAATTTTCCCACCAAAGCCGCCAGTGTTTATGATGTGATCTTTGATGAAACCGATCCCGCGAACCCGGTCTTTATACCCATTGGACCACCGCCTTCCCAGCCTTTGCGCTTTATCTGTGAAAATGGCCATACCACACCCGGGATCAGTGTTTATCTCACAGGGAATATCGAGGCACTTGGTGCATGGGAAATTAGTCGTGCCATTAAACTCACGCCAAACGGGCCTTATCCCAGCTGGACTGGACTTATCCATCAGCTGCCTGACAATGGCCATGTGGAATGGAAGTGCATCAAACGTGAAGAACAAGGCCATCCACCTCAAGTTGTGGAGTGGGAATCTGGAGAAAACAATGTGGTTAATCGAGCCCAGCCAGATCAGCTAGGTAAATTTTAACTCATGTCGGTGTTCCCAGGCTTTCGCACGGGAACACCGACACTCGCACGAAAACTAGTTAAAGCCGCAAGCCCCCCCCGAACACGGACCTGTCGCACAAGGCGGTAAATTTTTCTCACCTAAACTTCCGCTTTTTACCACTTGGCCACCCGTGGCCAAACGGCTTACGGGTGAATCTGCCGGCGTATCTCCGATATTCACGCTGGCTTTTTCACACAACTCCCCCCAAGTAGCGATAACATCATTCATGCGATGATTAACTTCCACCACTTCGCCATTGATTTCACAACGATAATCATAAGTTGGCATATTTTTCTCCAATTAAACGGCTAATTCTATGGGGATTATTATGGGGCAAGATTTGGTTAATTCAAGCATCAACCAAAATCCATTGAATTGTAATTTTTTTCCATTTTCCGAGTCAATATGTTAACAAAATGGGGAGAAACCATCTGTGATCACCAAAACAAACCCGCAATTTATTATCCATGCAGCATGGATTGCTCTTTTTTTATTCATTATGGTGGGGCATAGTTATGCCGAAACGCTACCACGCGCTGTATCTAATAGCGAAATCCGCACTCCATTGCTTGGCCAATCGAGACCTCACTTCTCACTCCCCGATATCCAGGGCAAAATGCGCCACATTGATGAATGGAACGGTAAATTATTAGTGATCAATTTTTGGGCAACCTGGTGTGAACCGTGCAAAAAAGAAATGCCTATGTTCAACCGCTTACAATCTCTATATGGTGATGACGGCGTGCAATTCATTGGTGTGGCAGTGGATAATCAACAAGCCGTTAACGAATTTATGCAGCAAATACCCATTGAGTTCCCGGTGCTAATTGGCGATTTGACTGCCGTACAGCTAGTGCAAACCTACGGCAACCAAGCCGGGGTATTACCCTATACCATTTTTGTCGATAAAAACGGCAAAATATTTGCGGCAGCACAAGGCGGATTAACCCGTAGCTACGCCAGCCGCACCATCGAAAAACAACTTTAGCAGCGATCCATTCCTTAGCCACTTTTTCTTTGCAAGGTTTTATTGATCGCTCGGGCCGCCGCAATAAAACCAAATGTTGCGGTCACAAAACTGACTGACCCATAACCAAAACGGCAATCCAGCGATACCCCGTGAATACCCGGTTTTTGGTGACTCACCGTACCATCGGATTTAGGATACACCGGTTGCTCACTGGAAAATACGCACTCCACCCCAAAACGTCTTTTTGGATTTTTACTAAATCCATAACTGTGGCGCAATTGCGAACGCACCTTAGCGGCTAATGGATCATTAAATGTTCGACTCAAATCCGCTACCTGGATAACCGCCGGATCCGTTAAGCCACCAGCCCCACCGGTCACTATAATGCGTATTTTTTGCCGTTTACAGTGATGGATCATCGCAGACTTAAATTTGATGCTATCAATGGCATCAATCACATAATCATACGATTGTGACAAATAAACAGTCATGGTTTTCATCGTCAGATAATCGTCAATCACTTCGCATTCGCAAGCAGGGTTAATCTCTGCCACACGTTGTGCCATGGCCACTACTTTCGATTGATTGACCGTACTGGTTAACGTATGAATCTGCCGATTCATGTTACTTATTGCAATTTCATCATTATCAATCAAGGTGATTTTACCAACCCCAGTACGGGCTAATGCCTCCACCGCCCATGAGCCCACCCCACCGATACCAACCACACAAATATGCATTTGTGAAATAAGATCACTTGCGTCATCACCATAGACGCGCTTAATCGCACTAAAACGGTTACTATAATCCATATCCGATATTAATTTTTGTTATTAATCCACAGCCTTTGCACCAGGCAAATTGCTGCATTCCTCAAAGATTCGTTTGTCACATTGCTGGCAAATTTTGTGATCCAAGCACCGCTGAGTAATGGTTTCGATTGCCTCTGCTTTGGAATTAAAAATATTAGCACGATCGATAAAGTCTAAATAACCACCTTTTCTCAATGTTTCGCAAACCCCTTGCTTGACACGATAAAAATATAACTGCCCGCCATTGGCACGCCGGCGTTTAGCCTCTTCCTTCAAAAATTCTGCGCCGGCTAAATCAACAAAATTCACACCTTGCGATAAGAGTAATAAATGTTTTTGTTGTGGATTGCGGTCTTCCAATGCCAACAAACTATCCCGTACATGGTTCACTGCACCAAAAAATAACGATCCATCAATACGTAACATCTTTAGTTGAGGACACTCAGGCAAACTCGAATCGGTATTAAACCGCCGCTTAGGCAAACGAGCATCGGGTACCCGCGAGCAAATACGGGGGCGTGACGTTCGGTTAAGATATAAGACCAACGACAAGATGACCCCTAAAAAAATAGCAAACTCAAGTTCCAAAAACAAAACGGCAAAAAAGGTCGTTAATAAAATACTGGTCTCTGAGCGACTAGTTTTAATAATTTTTTTAATATGATGAAAATCAATTAACCCCCAAGCCACTAAAAACAAAATCGCCGCCATGGCCGCATTGGGTAGATAAGAAGCTAACGGCGCCACCAGCAACACAATAACCACTAATAAGAGACCTGCAAACACGGCGGCTAAGGGTGTTTTCGCCCCGGCTTCATAATTCAAACCGCTGCGATTAAAAGAACCCGTCGCCACATAACCGGAAAAAAAACTACCGGCAATATTTGATAACCCTTGACCAATGAACTCTTGATTACCATCAATGTTCTGACCCGTTTTTAAGGCAATCGATCGCGCAATTGATACCGCTTCGACCAAGGCGAATAACGTCGCTGCCAAAGCGGCCGGCGCAAGTTGCTTAATGGTTTCCAAGCTTAAATCAGGTGCGGATAAGGGAGGCAACGAAGCAGGCAACGCCTCCATGGTGGCAATATGTGCCTGCGGCCCAACTAACATCTCCAAGACCACTGCCAAAACAGAACCTACCAGCATGGCAACAATCATATAAGGCACACTCCGCCAAAATTTTTTGGCAAGCAAGCCGGCCAGCAAAGTGACAACACCAATTGCCATAATATAGAGATTAATATGCATGAACTGCTCAAATAATTGATGAATCACTTCGTAAAAAGGCGTCCCCTTAGCAATGTCCAGCCCGAAAAAGTGCTTCACTTGATTCGCCGCAATGAGAATCGCTGCACCGGCGGTAAAACCAATCACCACCGAATGAGAAATAAAATTCACTAATGCCCCTAGCCGAACCAAACCCATGAGCAATTGAATCACCCCGACCATAAAAGTCAGGGTAATTGCTAGCCGTACATAATCAACACTGCCTGGCTCAGCAAAATTACTCAACGCCGAAAAAAGCACAATGGACGCCGCCGTGGTAGGGCCGGACACTAAATGCCAAGATGATCCCCATAACGCCGCAATCACCGCAGGCACCATGCCTGCATACAACCCATATTCGGGTGGCATACCAGCAATGGCAGCAAATGCCACACCTTGCGGCAAAACCACAATGGCACCGGTTAAACCGGCCACAACATCTGCTTTGAACGTTTGCCGATCGACTTTATATAACCAGCGAATAAATGGAAATACTTTAACCAACCAAAGGGGGCAATTCGGCGCATGTTGCGGCATAACGACAATCTCAAGATTTTAAAGACAAAAATTATACGCTTGGCGATACAAACTGTATACTATTGATCAAATATAATCCACTCAACTCATTGTAAGCATTGGTCGATAATAGATTATTTTATATACATTTTTTCAATGGAAATAGAGTCAAAAACCCAGGAAAATAAAGATGAAGAGAATTGAAGCAATTATTCAAAGCTATGCACTGCCGGATGTACTAAAAGCACTACAACGAATAAATATCCCTGGCGTCAGTATCACCAACGTGAAAGGTTATGGTGAATACATCAATACTTTTGCTCCCCATGACCATCTCGAATCCAGTGTAAAGCTAGAAATTTTTGCGCCTGAAAAAGAAACAAACATGATTGCAGAAACCATTATGGATATCACCAGTACTGGCACAGAAGGTAACGGCATCATCGCTATCTCCCCGCTAGATGGCTTATATCGGATCCGTGATAAATGCTTCATCACGGAACAAACAAATCACTCACCCTCACCTGATAAGTAAAATGACGTATCCATGGCTGACATGCATGCAATCTGGAATGTCGTATCGGAAATACCGCCAGACATTGGGCAACGCCAGGACAGCGAAACCCAATGAAAATACAGCAATGTATGATCCTTAGCCCATGGAGACCATCGCATTCTTGACCCGCTCCGCATAATCCTGATCTGCCGCCTGAAATTGGGCTAACATTCTTTCTTTGACCGTTTGTGTCGCATGTATCAAACCCTCCGCAATATTATGCGCAAGTTGACTTTTCTGATCATCAGACATCAACCGATAAAGATTACCCGCCTGAGTAAAATTATCCTGATCTTGCGTATCATAGGCTTTCACCCAGGCATCACCTAAAATAGGCATCGGTGGCTCTGCCACTTCCGGCATGGGGACTGGCGCACCTTCACTGGCTTGATCATTAGGATAAAAGTTAACGCCACCCCCTTGATTATTATTATCACCAAAAGCGGGCGGCATGCCGGCCATGGCACCATCGCGTTGATAATGATGGAACGGACAGCGAGGTGAGTTTACCGGCAATTGATTCACATTGGCCCCCACTCGATATCGATGTGCGTCAGGATAGGCCAGCAATCGGGCTTGTAACATTTTATCCGGCGAGGCGCCAATGCCGGGCACTAAATTGCCGGGGCTAAAGGCCGCTTGTTCAGTTTCCGCAAAATAGTTCTCTACATTTCGATTCAACTCTAATTGGCCAATTTCAATCAAAGGAAAATCAGCATGGGGCCATACTTTGGTTAAATCAAAAGGATTAATCGCATAATCTTTGGCTTCTGTTTCGCTCATGATTTGAATCTTAACCGTCCAACTCGGGTACTCACCTCGCTTGATGGCTTCGACCAAATCTTGCTGCGCTCCAAAAGGTGACATTTTCGCCGCTTGTTCATTGGTCAAGCACTTAATGCCTTGGTTAGTCTTAAAGTGCCATTTCACCCAAAAACGTGCCCCATTATTATTCCAAAAACTCAAGGTATGCGAACTAAAACCATGCATGTGACGAAGCGAATAAGGAATCCCACGATCTGACATGAGAATAGTCATCTGATGCAATGATTGAGGACTATTTGCCCAAAACTCAAATATTGCCGTCGGGTCTGGCAAATTAGTCGCAGGGTTTTTCTTTTGGGAATGGACAAAATCTGGAAACTTAATGGGATCTCTCAAGAAGAATACCGGCGTATTATTGCCCACCATATCCCAGTTGCCTTCTTCGGTATAAAACTTAACGGCAAATCCGCGAGGATCACGCGCATAATCACTCGAATCTTGTCCGCCGCCAACGGTAGAAAAGCGCAAAAAAAGATCGGTTTTTTTACCCTCGCCCTGAAGAAACTTAGCCACGGTATATTGTGATAGATCCTTGCTTAAGGTAAAACTGCCGTACGCGCCCGAACCACGTGCATGCACAACTCGCTCAGGAATACGTTCACGATTAAAGTGCGCCAACTTTTCAAAAACCCGCCAATTATCGAAAGTTAACGAACCCCGTTCACCGGCTGAAATACTATTTTGATCATCTGCAATCGGTGCGCCATTGGCGCTGGTCAATGGACATTTTGGTGTTTGACTCATGATATTCTCCTTCAATGATTAAAAGTAAGATCACAAGAATCACTATAGAGCAAAACCCAACATCTTGGCTAATTGATTATTTTGTTTAAGCTGATAGTTAAAAGCTATCAGGAAAAATCGAAGACATGGCCAACAGTTTGACCTAGGAAGGAAACAACAAGAGCAAAAAAACCAATAAGGAAAAGCAGCCCTCTGGCTGCTTTTCCACTGCACCAAGACCAAGCTTGAAAGCCTGGCTACTCAGTCGATCATTATTTTATAGTATGCATTTCAACCCGTCGGTTCAGTGCCCGACCTTCTGCAGTACTGTTATCAGCAATTGGATCAGCTGGCCCATAACCTTTTGCAGCCAAATTAGCTGAAGCAACGCCTTGGTTAATCAGATAATCCAGAACCGAAATAGCACGTTTTTCCGACAAACGTTTATTAAACGCCACCGAACCACGATCATCACTATATCCTGCAATCTCAACTTTAATTTCCGGATTACGCTGTAAAGTCGCAGCAACATCGTTCAGTACAATCAATGAAGTCTGGGTTAATGTGGCTGAGCCTGACTCAAACGTAACACCCTTAAGCACCACAACTTCCGGTATTTTACAACCTTTGATGTCAACATTGGTGCCTGGTTGAGTGTCTGCACAGTTATCTATACTATCCACAATACCATCATTATCACTATCGAGTTCACAGCCTCGTGCGTCAACTTGAGCTCCTGCATTGGTATTTGAGCATTGGTCTTGACTATCGGCAATGCCATCACCGTCGCTATCACTAATGACTTCACAGCCTTGCGCATCAACACGGATACCTGACAATGTACCTGTACACTTATCTTGACTATCTAAAATACCATCACCGTCACTGTCTAACTCACAACCTTGCGCGTCAACGCGGATACCCGACAATGTACCTGTACATTTATCTTGGCTATTAACAATACCATCGCCGTCGCTATCGCGTTCACATCCCCGACTATCTACGTCAACACCTCGTGGTGTGCTGGCACATCGATCTTCACCGTCGGCAATACCATCACCATCCTCATCGACAAAAACCGGACAACCCGTGGCATCAACCTTGATCCCTATCGTCGTCGTCGAACAAGCGTCTTTACTATCTACAATGCCATCACCATCGCTATCGAGTTCACAGCCTCGACTATTCACCCGAACGCCCATCGGTGTACCCGCGCAAACATCGGCTTCATCCACAACGCCATCACCATCGGCATCCACCGGCTTTGGTTCAGGTTTTTTACCCAATGGAATCGCTAAACCAACATTAATAACCCAATCACCAAAGCGGTCTTCCGCAGGTATACTCTTGCCATCAAAATCCATCCGATATCGAACATCTGTTCTAAATTTTAAACCGTTGTCAGTCAACTCACGCATAAATCCAATCCCTACGTTGGCCATCGGATTAACGTTTCGTTCATTAGGCACTTTGTTACGCAGCGCGCCCGCGCCGAGCAGTGCATAAGGTGAAAAACCCGGATTACGATTAAACATGTATAAATAATCGAGTAACAAACCGCGCTGATCAAATTCGCCAGCGCCTTGATCGAATTTCAACTCGTCATAAATTATTGCGGCTTCGAAATTAATAGATTCACTGACTTGTTTGCCAATGCCCAAGTAGGCACCAAAACTATCATCCGCATTACGATCTTTATCGGCAAAGATAAAAGACACTGCGGGTACAAAATAAACACGTTCATCCAATTCTGCTGCGCTTAACTGCGCTCCAGCCAAAATTAAAGAAAATAATATAAAAGCCATTAACATGCTTTTTTTCACCAAGTTACTCCTTCCATTATCTCTTCCATCCCATTGCATTATTGTAAGTAAAATATACGAAACAAGCTGGCCAATTTACCGCCCATCACCGACCTAACGTTGTACTTGCTTAATAATGGAGAAATTTCAGTTCACCATCAATAGGCTATGCACACAGATACTAAATCCAAGCACAGTGTAACTCACTTATTCCGCGCATACATCTAACTAGAGGATGGTTGATTAAAATTGCTTAAGTACGTTTCATACCAAATCATTCAATTTCCAGACATACTCAACGCGGCCATAAACGATCGATTAGCGCTTCACCTAGCATCGGTCCACAATCAGATCCGCTCAGTCGAGTCCAAGCTTGGGCGCGAAAGCCTCATTTGATGGCAACACTGAGTATAAATGCACATAACCGAACCAGCGTTACCGGAAGGTTATTTTACACTCTTTCATACCATTCACGCGCATTCTAGCAAATCCATGCCTAGCAAAAAAAGATAAAGTTCAAAGAAATTCATTTGTTGTTAGATTTAACCATACCGCCAAGATACATTACATGGGATAATTCACTGTCACCATACACACCTTATAACCGATAGGTAAGCCGTCAGAAAGTTAACGCATGAGCAATGAAAAGATAAAATACCTACCACTGAAATCACACTCATAACGGTTATTTTCAAAGCAGTTCGTTTACTTTAAAACCAATCAAGCCAACTCAAACCCTAAGGTTGACTATCAAAAAATTGACACATCTACATTGAGCAAGGCCAATTGATATGGTATGTTCCTATCCAAGCTTAACTTTTCTAAAAAAACTTACTATCTTATAGACCGGACACCCTTCCTTTCGCCTGAACCTTGCGTAAAATATAAACACCTCAGGCTAATGAATTTAAAGATTCAGGTAACGTGGTAAGCGGTCGAAAAAACAGGTGTTATTTCCAATAAATTTGAGCAACAACAATGCGATTCGATGCATTTTGGTAGCTCCCGTATTTAGTTTTTTTTAATTGAAAAGGTAACGTCTATGAATAGAACTCAATTATTCACCTCAACAAGTTTAATCATTGCTATTGCCCTGAGCGGGTGTGCCACCGATGGCTCAGGTGGTGGCATGTCTAACACCAAAAAAGGGGCTTTAATCGGCGCTGCCAGCGGTGCACTGGTAGGCTTGCTTGCCAAGGACAAGAAAAAAGGCGCACTCATCGGTGCCGTCGGTGGCGGTATAGCCGGTGCGGCAGTGGGCGTTTATATGGATAAGCAGAAACAAGATTTTGAAAAACTTTTGGCCGAAGAACGTGACCAAGGTGCAATCAATATTGAAAAATTGCCTGAAGACGTGTTGATGGTGCGCATGACCAGCCAAACCGCATTCGAGACCAACTCATCTGATGTCAAAGATGGCTTCAAAAGTACCATGGACAAAATTGCCCAAGTCGTATCAAAATACGAAAAAACGCAACTGGCGGTGATTGGCCATAGTGACAGTCGAGGCTCAGACTCTCACAATCAAGCCTTGTCAGAAAAACGTGCAGAAGCGGTATTTCAATATTTATCTCAACAAGGAGTCATTACAGAGCGCTTGCAATATTCCGGCAAAGGTGAGAGCGACCCCATCGCCAGCAATGACACGGAAAATGGTCGTGCCGAAAACCGGCGAGTTGAGTTATATGTGGTCCCTATTGTTGAAGAAGAAAGCAGCGATGGTGGAATGTCTTAAAATTACCCAGAAAAACGATCAAATCATTCCTACCACGCAAGTCATGATTGATCAACTTGTTTGCTTTCCACACGCCTGCGTTAGCAATGGGCTACCTGATAACGTGGACATATAACACTCATTTTGAGCCTATCTTTGCTCGCTCTAATTGCCTATAAAGAAGTAGGTAATTAGAGCAGCGCAGACGTCACTTGCCGAAAAATGGGCAATAATAAGCCTGACCATTTCTAAATTTGGTAGTGCTACCGACACGTGGACATACAAACAGTGAACGTCACTTGCCAGCGACAGCAGAAAAAATTTTAACCGTATTGGCTAATACAAACTCAGCTCGCATCCAATCAGCGGTATCTCAGGGTGAAATATTACCTTAAAAACATGCTCCGTATTGAGCCTAGTAACTCAGGCACTATATAATCAGTAACACCACATAAAGCCCGTTGAATCCTCAACTTTTAATAACTTTTTGGAGTATATGAGTGAGCACGAATCATTCGCCAAGTCCTTTATATTGCAGCATCGCTGTCATCACTATGTTAAGCTTATTGGTGGCCGGTTGCGCTTCTTTAGAAAGTATTCAATCCGTTGCCAATATCAGCAAACCGAAAACCAGCATCACTGACACGCAAATTACCAAACTTTCCCTCGATGGAGCAGACCTGGCATTTAAGGTCAAAGTTGATAACCCCAACCCGATCCCTATAAAAATGGCCGGTCTTGACTATGCAATACTATTTGATGGTCAACAGTTAACTGAAGGCAAAAAAAGAGAACAAATATCCATCAGCGCCAATGGCAGTAGTGAAATTACCATCCCCCTTGCCTTCAAGTTTGCGGAGCTTTATGACACGATTAGTGGCCTGAAAGACAAAAAAGAACTCAATTACGAAATTAAAACCTCTGCAATGTTCGATTTGCCTATTCTTGGCATGCAAGCGTTACCATTATCTACCCAAGGTAAACTACCCATTCCACAAATACCCAAAATCGCACTTAACAAGATCAGCGTTGATGAACTGAGTTTTACCGGTGCAAAACTGAATATCCAAATGGATTTAACCAACCCGAATGTCTTTGGTGTAGATATTAGAAATCTAGTTTATCAATTGAACATTAATAATCAATCTTGGGCAAAGGGTAACCTTTCAGAATCAATCTCCCTCAAAGAAAACGCCAGCCAAAGCCTAGCAATACCCATTCATGTTAACTTTATTGAAATAGGTACCTCAGCCTTTTCACTGTTAAAAAATCCCAAAGCGCCACTGAACTATCATTTAACAGGAAACATGCTATTGGACTCCACGCTGCCTATGTTGCAAAATATAAAAATGCCTTTTGATAACTCAGCGAGTATTACGATTAGCAAGTAACCATAATACAAGACCGGGATTGGCTAAACTGATACCGTCCAATCTCGGCTCCCTCCCTACCCCATTTCACACATTGCTAAAGTCAACCCGATAAATAGCCGAAAAGGACATCGTTCTCACCATGAATCAGACTGAATATTTTATGGTCATTTTCTGAATCAACCAGCAGAAGCTTTCTTAGGATAAAAAATAACTTAGGAACGTGACGAGAAGTAACAAAAGTAAAAAGTGAGCTATCTAACGTTATGTATCGCCTTTGGAAAACAGTCTTTATTACATTGACCGCAGCCATCTTACTCATAATGGGTTCCTGGCTTGTGACAAATCATCTGCAAGCCGATGCCCAAAAACAGTTAGAGAAATCGCTATCCACCGTGCTCAATACCACCCATGAGGCGGTTCGAATCTTATTAAAAGAATATAAATTAGCCACTAAAAGCTGGGCCAATACACCTAAAGTTCGCACAATCACAGCCACTTTACTTAATGAAAAACATAACCGGACAAGTTTAGTCTCATCAGCAGAACAAACCATTTTACGCCATTGGCTACGTCCCGTTATCGGTAGTACGGGTTATTTCGGTTACTTTTTAATAGGACCCGACAATATAAATTTAGCCTCAAATCATGATGACAACATTGGTATTGCCTCACCTCTGGTCGAGCAAGGCAATTTTCTCGAACGAATCAGAGCAGGTGAAACCACAGTAAGCCTCCCCATCCCTTCCGACACAATCTTGCATACCCAGCAGCATGGAGAACTCCCCATTGGCACTGCAACCATGTTTGTTGGAACACCAGTCTATGATGAATTTGGTCAAGTGAGTGCGGTATTCGCCTTCCGCTTAGACCCGACCAATATTAGCAAAATCCTGAAGCGAGGACGCATTGGCAACAGCGGGGAAACATACGCTTTTAATGGCAGCGGTACATTAATCAGTGAAAGTCGATTCCAACAGCACTTGTGGGATATAAGATTGCTGCCCCAAGCTACCCAAGCCATATTCAATCTGCAGCTGCGAGACCCGGGTTACCTTATATCTGCTGATAACCTACCACCTACCTCCACCAAAGAAAAACCATTGACCTTAATGGCTTTTCAGGCAACAACGACATTACAACCCGACATTAACGTAACAGGCTATCGGGACTACCGCGGTATACCGGTCGCTGGTAGCTGGTTATGGGATAAAGAATATCGATTTGGTTTAACCACCGAAATCGATATCGACGAAGCGTATACCCATCTCAACCAAACCATCCATTTTGTTATTAGTTTAACCCTGCTATCAATTTTTCTGTTAGTTGGCTTGAGCACACTCTTCTCTATCTGGCGCACGCGTCTGCTGGCAAACAAACAACAGTTTCGACAAATCATAGACCTGGTACCGAGTATAATTCTGGTCCGCGATGCTCAAGGTCGTTTATTGATTGTCAATGAAGCGACTGCCCATGCTTTTGATAAACCAATCAAAGAACTGCTTGGCAATACCGTATCAAGCCTTAGCAACAGTGCCGAATTAATCAATATATCCCCAGAAATAGTACAAGACATTATCCAGCAAGGAAAAACTCAGTACATTAAAGAACTGCCGTATAAAAACAAACAAAATGAAACCCGCATCGCTGAACTTACCAGGATGCCATTTTATTTTTCCGGCAAAGAAGTGGACTCGATACTCACGGTCGCGACAGATATTTCTGAAAGTAAAATGGCGGAACAAAAACTCATACACTATAAAAGTGAACTCGAACAACTGGTAAAACAACGTACCCTGCAACTCAGCGAAAGTGAAGAGCGACTAAAAATATCACAACAAATCGCCCGTGTTGGCACTTGGGACTGGGATATCACAAACAATAACGTGATTTGGTCCGAAGAGCTTTTTGATTTGCTCGAAGAAGACCCGCAACATTGCAAACCGAGTTTTGAATCTTTACTGAAAAAAGTACACAGCGAAGATCGTGATGACGTAAAACAACAAATAACCCATGCACTGGAAAACAACCTGTCATATCGTATTGAATACCGACTAACCACCCCAAATAGCAATACTCGATATGTTTGCGAGAAAGGTCGCATTGATCGAAATGATCAACGCCAACCCATACGCCTAATCGGAGTCATTGTCGATATTACAGAACAAAAAAAACTAGAACAAATGAAAGACGAATTCATTTCTGTCATTAGCCATGAACTGCGCACCCCAGTCACCTCCATCCGTGGTGCCATGGGATTAATTGCCGGTCGAGCTTTAGATTTAAATAGTCCACAAGCCTCGTCATTGGTCGATATTGCACTACGAAATTGCGAACGCCTGGTAGGACTGGTTAACGATCTGTTGGACATGGAAAAACTGACTGCAGGTAAAATGAAATTAAATCTAGAAACTCATGAAATTGCTCAATTAGTCGCTTCATCCGTTCAGGAAAACCAACCCTTTGCTGAGCATTATCAAGTCACGTATATTGTAGAGAACCCCTGTTATCCAGGGAGCGCTAAAATAGATGCCATACGGTTCATGCAAATCATGGCAAACTTACTCTCCAATGCGGCTAAATTTTCACCAGCAGACAGTGTGGTCACTATCCGGGTCTTGAAAAACCACGACCGAATCAGAGTCGCAGTCGAAGATCATGGTCTCGGCATACCTGAAAAATTTCACTGTAAAATATTTGAAAAATTTCAGCAAGCGGACTCATCCAGTACTCGCCAAAAAGGGGGCACCGGACTGGGCTTGAGTATTTGCAAAGCATTAGTCGAGCGCATGGATGGCCACATTGATTTTCAAACAGAAGTCAATAAAGGCACAACGTTTTTCTTCGATTTGACCGAGGTCAAAGATGAACAAATCAACGAAAAAAAACTTGCCAATGATCGTGGTTAATCCCACGCCCCTAGTACTGCATTGGCTGTTCGACTTAGCATCGATCAAAACATCAATATGGCAAGTAACAAAAGAAAAATCGCAAACACTTGCCGCAAAACATTAGCCGGTAACGCATGGGCAATTTTCGCACCCAGCGGCGCGAATAAAACACTAGTGACACTTATACCCAAAAATGCCGGCCAATAGATATAACCCGTGCTCCAAGCAGCAAGTTGCGTATTCATATCCCATCCCGTCAACATAAAACCAAGCGTGCCAGCGAAAGCAATGGGTAAACCGCAAGCCGCCGATGTTGAAATGGCTTCCTTAATGGGAATGCACAGCCAAATCAGCAATGGAACAACCATAACACCCCCACCGACACCCGCAAACGCACAAATGATTCCAATCAAAAATGAAAGAGCAAAAACAACAAATGCTTTCGGGAATTGAGCCACCGGTTTTGCTTGCACCTTAAACATAAGGTGTAAAGCCACCAATAACTCAAAAACTGCAAAAAATAGCCGTAACGTTTCACCTCCAAGCTGATCCGCAACCAATGCACCGGTCAACGTGCCAATAAACAAACCCGGTGACAACCTCACCCATATTGGCCAACGCACGGTGCCCTTTAAGTGATGCGCCCGGGTACTAGAAAGCGCTGTCACCGCCACCACCGCCAACGATGTTCCTATGGCAATATGCATAACATGCTCAGTGCCATCACTGGCCAGCAAAAAAACAAGCGCCGGCACAATCACCAAACCACCACCAATGCCTAATAGCCCAGCGAGAATGCCCGATACCACTCCGGTTAATAAATAGGGTAAAATAGCTTCCATCATTTATAAAACAGCCAAAACTAACTATTGTGATTTTATTTATTAAATTCGGCAAGTTGATTTATAAATTTTCAAAACGAATGATCGGATATCATGCCCCCCTACGGTAACTCAACAACCGGTGTTTTTGATAAACTTGACCCTGGACTCGGCGTTGTCGATACCGGTGGCGGGGTTATGGGTGTGGTACCGAGATGATACACTTCTAAGTCTTCAGCCACTTGAATTTTACCGACAAAACCTTGTGCAGTCACCGCTTGAGCAACTTCAAATAATCTCGGCAATGTGGTCCCTGTTAAGTGAGTGAGAATCAGTGTTTTCACATTCGCGGCAGTAACCACCTCCCCCATTCGGGTCGGTGTGGTATGTAGTTTGGATATAATATCACCTGGCAGCGTATCGGTGATTGCGGTATCGTAAAAGACCAAATCAGCATCCTGACTAAACGTTATCATGTTATCGGTTTTTGAGGTCGTATCACCGGAATACACAATACTGCGCCCATTATAGTCAATTCGAAAAGCCACCGCTGGCACTGGACCATGATCCACGGCAATGGCTTTCACCACCAAACCATTTTCATTGATCAATTCACTCTCGGGTTCAGTGACATCCGAACTCAGATCATGGCTCATATAACCAAAATCACCACCGCTGATGGCTTTGGCAAAAATATTTAAATACCGCTCGATGCCAACTTCCATATGATAATGTTGATCGACATATTCACTCACTGATGGATATTGTGCAATGGTAGTGTCAGGAAATGGTATGCCATTCATTTCAGGGCCATAAATATGGAACGGCGCCGTGCGAAACGTGCCTGCAATGCGGTTTTGAAAGTAGATCAGTTTGAGAATTGCCGATAAATCCGAGGTGTGATCAATGTGTAAATGCGTCAGTAAAATGATCTCAAGATCTTTGAGATTCACCTCCGCTTGAATCAGCCGTTCATAACTACCACCACCGGTATCCATCAGTATTTTAGGTTTGCCTTCGACATAAATTACATAACCCGAACTCGCCCGATCATCATCCACTCCATCAGGCCCCCCTGAGCCCAAAACCAAAACCGATAACCCTGTCGCTTGAATACGTATCTCTGAATCACTACTTTTGATGGTATTGACTGGCTCATTTTCGTTGAAAATCTGTACTCCAGAGCTTATCGCTTTATCCGTGATGTCAGAGCTAGGCGGTGTGCAAGCATATAAAGTAAAAAAAGTGACTAATACAAAAAATGAAATCCATAGGCGTAACATATTGCATTCTCCTCCCCGGGTGAATGTAGCTGATTGAATATCGATATTGAATTATTATTTTATATATTAAAGCCGACATTGAGCAGCCTAGCGTTTGAAAATTGCGAAGAAAATTGATTTCACAACGATTTTCCTGAAGAAGCTACATACGTGTTGTATTGCCGACTGAAGAAAAATTATTGTGGGATCCAGGTCTCAAGCGAGATCAAATGATAGGCTGACCAATGTCGGTTAAAGGTAAGACGTACACAAGAGATGAATGTTACATGATTAATAAGTTGCTTTGACAATACGTCAGCTGAGTGCAAAATAAACAAAAATGGTCTCATATGTACCCATTCCTAAGGGCTCATAATAGCATCAACTTGTTGTGCGATGATACCAAAAGAATATGACCCATGAAATGATAAGCCCTTTATGGAAAGCTGTAATAAAAAAGCAGCAGGCAGGAGCACGTCAGGATGATTCGAATAGGAGTCGAAAAACCAAGATATCCACCATTGATAGCGTGTCGCCAACAGTATCAAGGCATCTATAATCATAACGTATCTCCAATAACATCAAAACCTGACCCTTTATCATTCTAAAACAACTGTAGATGAATTGAATCCTTTAACAATAAGCCATATAGGCAATAGAATGAGCTCAAATATTGCCCCTGGTACGTACATCACACCTCCAGCACCTGTTGTATCAATGATGCCCAATATATCCAACGGCGCACTTAGTAATAAAAGTGCATATCCAATTAAGCCAACTACAGAAATAAACCGAGGAATGAGTTTTGTTTGATAGAACAAATAACACAGCATAAGGCTGGCAATGCTTAGAATAAACATGGCGACATGATAGGCACCGTACCTTGCTTCAATGGCTAATGCACCTATAGTATGAAAATAGGAAGCATCCGGGGATCCTTCATTTACAAGTTCCTGACTTAATATTATAAGCAGTAGATAGACGATTACTCCGATAATAAGTAGTAAACACTCCAAAATCCTGAAGCTTACATAAGTAATTGCAACTAATCTATTATGTTTTTCTAAGATTGGATAAAGAAGTATGGCAATAAAAACCACACCAATCGACATAAGCAAAATACAGAATGCACCAATTATCACCCGAATTTCATTTAAGTTAATATTATTTAGGGGTGTATTTAGAATAGGTGCTACAGTGTAGGCATCTACCATGCCCAGAATCATCGTAATGATAAATAATAATCCGACACTTCTTGCTATTTTCTTATCTGTGTTCATATCCTATCTCTTTGTCCTTGTTGTGGTGACGAGATGAAGATCATCAAGCGGAGGATTCTTCCTATTGGATTTTCGGTGAGTTTAGTGCCGGTTTGATAGAAGGGAGCCACCATTGATTATGCAAACGCACACACAACACACCAGAGAAAATATTCAGTATTCCGCGCTGAGGGAGGCGCTTGCCTTTCATTTAGGTAAAACCGACCCATAGCTTCCTATTCTGGGAAAAATTGCTGCAAGGGTAATCTAAACACTCACCTTCAAGATTTTCGGTACTCCGCAAATCCTGAGGGTGAGTGCCATTGGTTGTTTTAAATTTAGTATATCCGATACTCATGTATAAACATATAAAAATAAGAGATCAAGTTGCTTGATTAATATTACTCTCTAATTTTTAAATTAAGAAATAGCTCATTATTTTAACTAAGGTCATGTTAGCTCTGTTAGTTTTATTACTCATTCGATGTGAAAGATGAAGAGTGAAGGCAAAGGATTAATTTGGAAAGTTGATAGATTGATTAAACGTATTTTTGATAAAGCGACTAAGCCCCTTCGCTCCTTTTCTTGCCCTCCTTTTCTCGTTTGAAGCATACCATTTTTGATAAATGCAAGCCCGGTGCTCCATAAGGAGTGCCGGGCTTTGTTAGCTTAAAATGATCCTATTGTTTCCTGCTCACCATATAGGTCAGGCCTGTTTTTTACGGCGAATAAAGAGAAAAGTCGTCAGTAATAGAGACAATAATCCCATGCTGCCACCACCATCAGATGAATCATTCTCAACGGTTACATTAATTCGTGTGGCAGCACTGGTTTTTTGACCATCAGAGGCGGTGATACTAAAAAACATGTTTGTGTCCTGTGAGACACTCGGGCCGGTAAATTGGTGAGACGCTCCGGTTACAGAAAGTACCGTTCCATCCATCGTCCACTGATAGGTCAGTGAATCATCTTCGGGGTCGCTACCTGAAACGGATAGGGTTATCGTTTCATTTTCTCTAACCGTGACACTTTGATCCGATGCGAGTATTGGCGCTGCGTTGGCCGCACCTCCATCAGATGAATCATTCTCAACGGTTACATTAATTCGTGCGGCAGAACTAGTTTTTTGACCATCAGTGGCGGTAATACTAAAAATCACGTTTGTGTCCTGTGAGACACTCGGGCCGGTAAATTGGTGAGACGCCCCGGTTACAGAAAGTACCGTTCCATCCATCGTCCACTGATAGGTCAGTGAATCATCTTCGGGGTCGCTACCTGAAACGGATAGGGTTATCGTTTCATTTTCTCTAACGGTGACACTTTGATCCGATACAAGTATTGGCGCTGCGTTGGCCATCGCCGTAATATTAACGGATATTTCTTTTGCTTGTGATGATGAATTTCCATCGGCTGCTATCACAGAGAACGTATAGATTTCATCAGTAGTAACCGCCGGCGCATCAAACATTAATTCCGCGCTAGTCGAACTGACATTAAGAGCGCTTGAGCCTGCAGTTTGTGTCCAGGTATAACTCAAGACATCTGCATCGTGATCAAACCCCGTCGCAGTTAAAATCACAGGCGTTGTTTCAAGAGCGCTTGCGGGTCCGGTTACATCAAGTACAAATGGCGAACGGTTGACACATACACTGGAGTAAGCGACAACGCTTGAAAATGGGGTCGTATTTGTAATATTGGTAAATGAAATATTATCTATCTTCCAACCTAGACCGGAAATCGCATCATCTGAGCCGATTCGAAAACGAAATTGTACTGTTTTTCCGTTTAAGAGGCCTTCAGCGAATGAGAGTGATTCAGCAGTGGTCACCAAAGTACCGCTGCTTTCACCAACAAAACCTGCACGGCCACCTAATGCCGAGTTCGTTTGTGAAATAGTGCCATTATAACCCACCGTAAAGCTGCCGCCAGCAGTAACCACATCAGTCCAGGTGCCTCCATCGACACGGATCTCTATGACGCCACCATCCCAAGAGGTAGGCTCACTTCCCGTCTCAAATGAAAAGTAATGATCAAAGCTCATTAAGAGTGCACCGGTGTCCGAGACCGTTACGGTTTTTGACATAAAACTAATATCGTTTTGTTGTGACAAGTTTGGACCAAAAACAACTAAACCAAAGTCATTGTCATTATGGGTTTCCCACTGTGATAGAAGGTGTTCAGGATCTTCCTCGGTCCTTGTCTTCTGGCTACGTTGCCAGTCCAACCAAACCGTATCTGGAGTTTCAAAATTTTCGATGGCTCGATCTTGAGCATAATCGAGGTTAACTTTCATTGTTGTGGCAATATCATTCGGCAAAAGTGCATTAGAGTCCTCTGAAGTAAAAGAGATGATCAGATCAAGTTGCTCATTCTCGTTCGCACTATTGAGGGTCATTTCAAGCGAAGCACTGGTTGTACCGTTACTATCTCCAGATGCAGGTACATCTGCAAATACCAACATACCTTGATTCGCGAATGTGATGTCGGTGCTGGCGTTGCTCGTACTCACTTGAGCTTTAATACCGGATATGAGTTCGGTACCTGCATTCGTCAGTGTGACCGTCATCATACTGGTTTCACCGGCATCCAACACATTATCAAGATCACAAAACGCCCCATTAGGGGTATTGATTTGATGATTAAATTCGACACCTGTCGTCAGAAGAGCAGGAGAGCCCGGCGCTTTAAAAACCGACTTCCATACGCCGGCGTTTATCTCATTTGCAATAGTTTTAGAACCACTTACCGCCGCAGCGGAAGTATAATTGTGCGCAAATGTCATTTTAAATGATTGTGCTGCAAGAGGCACTATGCCCGGCGCTGTGAAAGTCAGCGTCTCAGTATCACCACCTGCAGGAATTTGCCCACTATAGGATATGGCCATACTTGCGGCCGATTCATCAAACGTTCGAGTACCGCCAGCAGAAAAGTTTGTGTTTCGAAAACCTACCATTTTACCGGCTTCGCCATGGATTGTTACGGCAGTAGTGCTAACCGTTGCCAAATTTAGCCAACCGGTCGTAACTGGATAGATTGTCCTCCAAGTGATTGTGTCAGCGCTATCCGTGGTAAATGACGTACCCTCATTTTCGGCGTCATTTTGAATGATGTTATCAAACAATGATGTAACGCTTACTTGCCCAAATTGGCTTTTAGCATCTGCAACGGTCGCAGTACGAGTTCCTGCGGTGTCCATCGAATCACCAGAAACAGTTTGAGATGAGACTGTTACGGTGATGGCTCCAGCTAAAACGGCACTTGCTTTATAACCGATACTACCCAAGGTGATGGCATCACCAATTGTCGAACTGGTGACGGACGTTATACGGTAAGTCGCTGAACTCGAATCAGAACTCAATAACCCCATGGAAAAACTTGAGCTGCCTGAAGATAAAATACTAGGAAAGGCACTGCTTACTATTGCTCCGGCAGGGAAAGTAAATGTGATTTTATCACCAACAAGATACTCGGCAGCCACTGTATAACTAATTGCGTTCGAAGACTGATTTACCGTAACGCCTGCTAAACCTTCTACTGAGTGTGTTTGTTTTGTGACACTAACCGTGCCTGCAATAGCAATATTGCATATAGCTATTGCACTTATAGTCAAAATTATGTTTCTTAGCATTTTTTCCATTTTAAATTCTTGTCCATTTTTCCAAATAATTAAAGTGAGTGGTTACCAGCAACGTAGAGAAAATTGCGATAAAACATTGCATTTAGAGTGGTAAATAAACGTTTTGGTAATAATTAATTCAATTACCACTAATAAGATCCAAGTGATGTAAAGCAATAAGTAGTCCAGTAGAATGACTCTAGCCGAATAGTTTTTTATAAAAACTCATTGTAATGATCTGGTTATCACATGAAAGAGAATAATTTCATCATGTTATTTATATCGAGTTTGACCAACGCCGAGATGATCAGCCTCCTCCAATCCAAATCGCTGACAAAGAGCAGCGTAACCAATGAGATCACACGGCCATTGACGCAGAAAATCGTTTAATCAATCAGAATAAGAGAATAAGGGAATAAGGGATCAAGTATCATATTGAATGATATAAAATTTAGATGCACGATAAATATAAAAAAACAATCAATATGATACTTGACCCGTTATCTTAAATTGCGGGGCATCA
>Ga0316205_10000853_pt1 | contig 45561 bp, 40 predicted proteins | sample 3monthpyrite_MG_FD_204941 | JGI IMG/M metagenome (GOLD analysis project Ga0316205, IMG submission 204941) | Microbial mat bacterial communities from mineral coupon in-situ incubated in ocean water Damariscotta River, Maine, United States -... | ecosystem: Environmental > Aquatic > Marine >...
CAGCATGTTCAAACTGCATAGGAGCACGGCTTCGGCGCTGCTCTTCAACCGCTTCAACATCCTCTTCAGCACTGACTTTAACCTTGGATAACACCGTCACTACATCATACTTTACACGCTCAAGCAGATCAGTGAACATCTCGAAAGCTTCACGCTTGTATTCCTGCTTGGGGTTTTTCTGTGCATAACCACGCAAATGTATGCCCTGGCGTAAGTAATCCATGGCTGCTAAATGCTCTTTCCACATGGTGTCGAGCACTTGTAACATAATGGCTTTTTCGAAATGGCGTAACACCTCGGCACCCGCATCTTCCTCTTTTTCAACATACTGTTTTTCCAGTGCTTCCAAAATTCGTTTGCGCAGGGGTTCTTCATGTAGATCTTCGTCTTCATCCAACCATTGCTGAATATCCAGCTTAAGATCAAACTCATGTTCAAGCGCTTCTGTCAGGCCAGATACGTTCCACTGTTCATCCAGGCTACCCGGTGCAATATACCCATTAATAACATCATTAAGCACATCGACCCGGATGGCCTTGACCATTTCAGATATATCATCGGTGGCCATCAACTCATTACGTTGATCATAAACAACCTTGCGCTGGTCGTTGGCAACGTCGTCAAATTCAAGCAGGTTTTTACGAATATCAAAATTATAGGTTTCTACCTTTCGCTGTGCATTGGCAATCGCCTTGTTCACCCACGGGTGCTCAATGGACTCGCCTTTTTCCATGCCCAGCTTTTTCATCAAACCGCCTACTCGCTCCGAGGCAAAGATTCGCATCAGGTTATCTTCAAGCGACAAGTAGAATCGCGAGGAACCTGCATCACCTTGACGGCCTGATCGCCCACGCAACTGGTTATCGATTCGGCGTGATTCATGGCGCTCGGTACCAATAATATGCAAACCACCCTGCTCCAACACTTTATCGTGCCGTTCTTGCCACTCTTTACGTAATTTTTCTTCTGTTTCCGCGTCGATATCACCTAGTTTTTTCAGTTCTACTTCCAGATTTCCACCCAGAACAATATCAGTACCACGGCCTGCCATGTTCGTCGCAATAGTGACAGCAGAAGACCGGCCTGCCTGGGCTACAATATCTGCCTCACGCTCATGCTGCTTGGCATTCAACACTTCATGCTTAACTTTTGCAGCAGTCAATAAACGGGAAATGTATTCAGACACTTCAATCGAAGTCGTACCCACCAAAACAGGCTGCCCACGCTCAACGCAAACTTTTATATCTTCAACGATCGCCTGATATTTATCTTCCTGGGTTAAATAAATCTGGTCAGCATTATCCTCGCGCACCATCGGTCTGTGAGTAGGTATAACAATAACTTCAAGACCATAAATTTGCTGAAACTCAAATGCCTCAGTATCAGCCGTACCGGTCATACCTGACAAAGTATTATACAAGCGGAAGTAATTCTGAAATGTAATAGAAGCTAGCGTCTGGTTTTCACTTTGAACCTTAACGCCTTCTTTCGCTTCTACTGCCTGATGCAAGCCATCAGACCAACGTCGCCCGGCTAAAGTACGACCAGTAAATTCATCGACGATGACTACTTCGTTATTATTAACGATATAATCAACATCTTTTTCAAATAGCACATGCGCCCTGATAGCAGCATTAACATGATGCATCAACATAATATTACCAGCGTCATACAGGCTTTCATTTTCCTGTAAAAGACCTGCCTTAATTAAAAGGTCTTCAATATGCTGATGTCCAGATTCAGTTAAATAGACCTGCTTGGCTTTTTCATCAACAGTGTAATCTCCTGGCCCCTCTTCTTCTTCCTGAAGGATCATTTGTGGGATCAACTTATTGATGCTGACATAAATCTCAGGGTTCTCTTCAGTCGGGCCAGAAATAATCAACGGAGTCCTGGCTTCATCGATTAAAATAGAGTCGACTTCGTCAACCACCGCAAAATTCAACTCGCGTTGCACCTTTTCTTCAGTACTAAACGCCATGTTGTCTCTCAGGTAATCAAAACCAAACTCGTTATTGGTACCATAAGTGATATCAGCTGCATAAGCTTCCTGTCTCGCGGTATGCATCATATCGCTGACAATAACGCCGGTGGTCAAGCCTAAAAACCCGTATATGCGACCCATCCATTCAGCATCACGACTGGCAAGGTAATCATTAACTGTAACAACATGAACGCCTTTACCACTCAATGCATTTAAATAAGCGACAAGGGTAGCAACCAGTGTTTTACCTTCTCCGGTTCGCATCTCGGCTATTCTGCCTTCATGCAATACCATACCGCCAATCAGCTGCTCATCGAAATGACGCATATTAAGAACCCTGAAGCCTGCTTCCCGGCAAACAGCAAACGCCTCAGACAGCATGCTGTCTAGCGATTCACCTTGCTGATAGCGTTGGCGAAATTCATCCGTCTTCGCTTGTAATTCCTGATCACTAAGGAGACTGGTTTCATCTGCCAGATTGTTAATCTTCTGAACAGATTTCCAAATTTTCTTCAGGTAACGGTCATTCCGACTACCAAAAATCTTTCTGAATACTTTTACGGCCATGATTGCTGATTTATTTACTTTTTAAGTTAAACGGAATTCATAATGATAACTGATTTGATTGGATTTCACATGCATAATCCGCGCAAACGCCTGAAAATAAGACCGTCTGCCAGGCAGAACGTTCATTACCCTGACTAACCCGCATATCTCAGCAGGCGGCAGAAGGTAACGTTAGCTGTATGAGGACGATAGATTATCTTTCAATGCCAAAAAGACAGCGTGTTTTTAGATGCCTATCGTGGTTCATGCTTGTCTTCGTATCTGCAGGCTTATTATTCACTCAAAGTGTAGCTGTGCTACGCTTTTCGCTCCAAAGCGGCGCCTAATCCCACGGTCCTGGTGAGATATGCGGGTTAGTAATAAAGGTGAAAGACCGAGATTATATAAAAGGGAATTAGAAACTGAAAATTCAGTGTGATAAACCTGTTATTTGGTAGAGGCCAGATGCTTCATAGGATCAACAACCTGTCCATTTTTAATCACTTCAAAGTGAACATGAGGCCCTGTTGAGCGACCACTACTTCCCATCTTTGCAATCACCTGGCCTTTCTTGATCTTGTCACCAAGTTTAACCAAATTGACGGAATTGTGTGCATAACGAGTAGAGTAGCCATTACCATGGTCTACTTCTACCATGTTCCCATACCCGTAACGATCACCTGACCAGGTCACGACACCCGTCGCAACAGAAACGATTTCGGAACCCATTTTCCCAGCAAAATCAACGCCTTTATGGAAATCGCGCTTACCACTGAAAGGATCATTTCGCATACCATAGAAAGATGACATCCAACCCTTTTTAATAGGACGGCCAGTAGGCAAACCTTTTTGCTGAAGATCCCCATACAACATCATGGATTCGAGAATACTTAATTGCTGCTCCCTGTCCTCAATTTGCAAGGTCAACTCATCCATCGTTGCTATCAAATCAAGAGAATTTGAAGATGGAAATTCCAACGTCCCTTCCGGGCCACCCATCGGAGGCGCTGCTTCGAAATTAAACTCGCCTTTGTCGAGCTTGGCCATGTCTGTCAATCGACTACCCAAAGCATCAACACGATAAACATGTGCCTGTAATTTACCCAGTCGCTGTGAAAGTGCATCAATATGTGCCTGGGCATTTTTTTTGCCTTCTGCTAAAGCAAGTTTTTGATCTTCGACTGCTTTTTTCCAGTCCTGTACTATTCGGGGATCAATAGCGCTATTGGGTTGCGAAGGTCCAGCCATCCAGTAACCCAGGGTGAGTAATCCACTCGAAATAACAAGAAAAAATGCCAGAATACTGATATAACAACCGGGGTGAGACAAACTAAGGTTAATCGGTTTTTTGTGGCATTTAGCAAACAGGATGATATTCATTTAAATTTTTGCCTGAGTATTCAATAAGTCATGTGAACTGTTAATCATAATATATATAATCTATCGGCGAAAGATGTATAAACTTAAGTACAAAAAGCTTCACAAACTATTGAAAAACAACAGTTTGATTGCAAACTCCGTCACAGAAACGTTATATGCGCTTAATAACATTGAACAATTCTTGTACGCAGAACTGCCATCTGGGGTCAGAGAACACGTAAAACCACTCAATATTTCCGGTCATACACTGGTACTGGAAACAACAACACCTGCATTAAAATCCAAACTCAGGTATCTGACACCTGAACTTGAGAAACGATTGAGGCATCATACAAGCAACCAGTTAAACCGCCTGGTCATCAAGGTGATACCCAATAAGGGGAGCATTAAGAAACCATCCGCTGGATCGAAGCAACGACCTCCCATGTCATCAAACAGCCGATCAATTATCGAAAGCTTTGCCGATAATATCGATGACCCAAAACTTAAATCTTCACTATTAAGACTAAGTAAAAACGCAACTCGAAAATAAACTCGGACAAGCCACGCTGTAAATCTTTAAATCAAGTTGCCTGTACAGGTTGCATATAAAGGATAGGCGCCTTTTCAACATCTTCGAAAGTCACTTCTTCCCAAGCTTGCTCATCTGCCATCAAAGCACACAGCAAACGATTATTAAGTGCATGGCCAGACTTGAAGCCACTGAATGCGCCAATCAAGCTATGTCCAAGTAAATACAGATCGCCGATTGCATCCAGAATTTTATGCTTCACAAATTCATCTTCATAACGCAAGCCATCTTCATTTAAAACACGATAGTCGTCAACGACGATAGCGTTATCGAGACTTCCACCCAGTGCAAGTTCACGTTCACGTAATTGCTCTATATCACGCATAAAACCAAATGTGCGTGCACGACTAACTTCTTTTACGAATGAAGTCGTTGAGAAATCCACTTCAGCTTTTTGTGATTTAGATTTAAATACAGGATGATCAAAATCAATCGAGAAGCCAACCTTGAAACCTTCAAAAGGATCAAACTGAGCCCACTTATCATCTTCCTGAACTTTAATAGTTCGTTTAATTCGTATAAAACGTTTGGCCGCATTCTGTTCAACAATACCTGCTGATTGAATCAGAAAAACGAATGGTCCAGCACTGCCATCCATAATAGGAACTTCAGGCGCACTAACATCAACATAGGCATTATCAATACCGAGGCCAGCCATGGCAGAGAGCAAATGCTCAACAGTAGAAATTCTAACGTCACCTTTTACCAAACTGGTAGACAAACGGGTATCACCCACGTTTTCGGGACTGGCTTTAATTTCAACCGGAGTGTCAAGATCGACGCGTCGAAAAATGATGCCACTATTTGCTGCAGCAGGTCTAAGTGTAAGATACACTTTCTTACCCGTGTGCAATCCAACGCCAGTGGCTCTGATGACATTTTTCAATGTTCTTTGTCTAATCATTACTCTATTTCACCTCTAGTGTCTGATCAGTTCAGACTAAAACGCGACCTATATTAGCACATTGACAATTATGTGAATAGTGAGGCAGTTCATGGTTTTAGCCAGCATTCATACAAAATAGTGTAAAACATTGTTAAGGGTAACTACCTATCATAGATAACACACTGCCCGAAGCTGGAGGGGATATAGCTTCGAACAATATGATTACCTATCTTTTCAAAGGCTTAATCAGCCTGCTTACGTAAAAAAGCCGGGATATCCAGATAGTCCATATCAGAATCCATCGCTGGCATCTGAGTATCACTACCTGACACCTTATTACGAATCACTGTGGGTCGGTCTAGTACATCATAATCGACTTCGCCTGTTTTTTTACGGTGAATCATTTTCACGGGAGTCGTTTCCTCAACCTGAGCGTGACGACCAATACCGGTTGCCACCACTGTTACGCGTAATTCGTCGCTCAGTGTTGGATCAATCACTGTACCCACAACCACGTTCGCTTCATCCGAAGCAAAGTCCTTGATGGCCATACCTACTTCTTCAAACTCACCAATACTCATATCCAACCCTGCAGTCACATTCACAAGAATGCCACGAGCACCCGTCAGGTCAACATCTTCTAACAGCGGACTTGCGGCAGCTGCTTCTGCAGCTTCACGAGCACGATCTTCACCCGATGCCACTCCACTACCCATCATCGCCATACCCATTTCAGACATAACCGTGCGAACATCAGCAAAATCCACATTAATCAAACCCGGTCTTGTGATCAATTCAGCAATACCCTGAACCGCACCCAGTAACACATCATTCGCTGATTTAAAGGCGTCGAGCAGACTGATAGATTTACCGAGAACTTGCAATAATTTCTCGTTTGGAATAGTAATCAATGAGTCAACATTTTTACTCAGCTCATCAATACCAGTGTTCGCTGCACCCATTCGTCTTTTTCCTTCAAAACCAAAAGGCTTAGTGACAACTGCCACTGTTAAAATACCCAGCTCACGTGCCATCTGCGCGACAATAGGAGCCGCACCTGTACCGGTTCCACCACCCATGCCTGCAGTAATAAACAGCATATCGGAACCCTGAATAACATCCATAATACGTTCGCGATCTTCAATAGCAGCCTGACGACCTATTTCCGGGTTTGCACCCGCACCTAAACCCTTGGTGATGTTGCTGCCAATTTGCAATGTTGTTTTGGCCTGCGTATTAGTCAAAGCTTGTGAGTCAGTATTGAGGCAAATAAAATCCACGCCTTCAATACCCGCTTTAACCATATGCTGCACGGCATTTCCACCACCGCCACCAACACCAACTACCTTTATTACTGCGTTTTCACTAAAAGAATCCATTAGTTCAAACATGTGCACCCCTCCTCAGTCAATTAAGACGTCATCATATAAAACAAATTGATCTCTCTGCCGAATAGTCGACATCGAGTTAAAAATTACCCTGAAACCAGCTTTTCATTCTGGCCCAGATTCCTTTCATTCCTGTACCCGAAGGCATCTCGGACAAACGCTGTTCGCTGTTCTTTTTACCAAACAACAATAAACCCACTCCTGTCGAATAAATCGGATTTCGCACCACATCGACCAGTCCGGTGACATACTGCGGTGAACCCAAACGAACAGGGATATGAAATATTTCTTCAGCCAGTTCAATTAAGCCTTCCATTTTCGAACTGCCTCCTGTCAGCACGATGCCGGCAGCCACGATATCTTCAAAACCACTGCGGCGTAACTCTGCTTGCACCAACGTCATTAATTCTTCGTAACGTGGTTCCACCACCTCAGCCAATGTTTGCCGTGCTAAACGACGTGGCGCGCGATCACCAACACTAGGGACTTCAATGGTCTCTTCTGAGCTGGCAAGCTGGCGTAAAGCACACGCATATTTAATCTTGATTTCTTCTGCATACTGCGTCGGTGTACGCAGCGCCACCGCAATGTCATTGGTTACCTGATCACCAGCGATGGGGATCACTGCTGTATGCCTGATCGACCCTTCAGTAAACACGGCAATATCTGTTGTGCCTCCACCGATATCGACCATGCAAACACCCAGTTCTTTTTCATCTTCCGTTAGCACGGAATAGCTGGATGCCATTTGTTCCAGAATAATGTCATCGACTTCCAAACCACAACGGCGTACACACTTGACTATATTTTGCGCAGCACTTACTGCACCCGTAATCATGTGGACCTTGGCTTCCAACCTGACGCCAGACATGCCCACCGGTTCCTGAATGCCTTCCTGGTTATCGATCAAAAATTCTTGCGGAATGATGTGTAAAATACGCTGGTCTGCAGGGATCGCCACGGCACGTGCCGCATCGATCACGCGATCAACATCTGCATGCGATACTTCCTTATCCCTGATAGCAACAATGCCATGAGAATTCAGACTGCGAATATGGCTACCCGCAATACCTGCAAAAACGGAATGTATTTGGCAACCTGCCATCAGCTCAGCTTCTTCAACTGCACGCTGAATGGATTGCACTGTCGACTCTATATTGACGACAACACCTTTCTTTAATCCTCTGGATGGGTGCGAACCCAAACCGATAATTTCAATCTCATCCGAAGCATTCACTTCTCCGACAATCGCCACCACCTTGGAAGTTCCGATATCCAGGCCTACAATTAAATTTCGTTCAGGCTTTCTAGACATCTTTATGGACTCCCTTGCTCTTATCAATTTCACTATCGGGTTTCCATCGCACGGCAAAACCATTGGTATAGCGCATATCGACACTCTCTATTTTTTGTAATTGTTTATCGACTATCTGCTGATAAATCTTCATAAAACGTTCCAATCGATCATGAACTTTCATCCGACCCAGTTGTAATGACAAACCGTTATCAAGATCCAACTTCCATGAACGCCTATGCGTCATACTAAGGCGCGTGGCTTTCAGGCCCATGTCCTCAAGCTGGTTATTAATATAAAGATATTCACTAGACAACATCGCAACTGTTCCATCGGGTCCTTTCAGCTCGGGTAAATTACCCGTCGCATCTGTAAATTCTGCTTCAAACCACTCACCCCGTTGATTCACCAAACCACCATTACTCCACCGAGCCAGGGGCTGCTGTTCATTCACTTCCAACATCAGAGTATCAGGCCATTTTCTACGAATAGACACCTGATCCACCCAGGGAACCGCTTTAACATATTGATGCAAACCTTCTATATCAATCGATAAAAAATTCTTATTGAGTTGCTGACTCAACAGATCTTTCAGCGCCTCCGTATCAAGGTATTGAAAATCACCATCGATCTTGACGACGCGTACGGGCAATGTTTGTCCATCCACTAACTTGAGGTATGCAAGACCGACCACTGCCACACCCGCAAATATAAAAACCACTAGCGATGCAACCCGCAAAATCCTCTTGCGTCGCTCTTGCATCTCTTGCTTTAACTTGTTTTTACTTACTCGTCTGTTCATTAGTGTTCGCCACAAGTCTCAAGAATATGCCAGAGTAGATCATCAAACTCTATCCCAGCCGCCTTTGCAGCCATTGGCACAAGACTATGATCAGTCATGCCAGGAACAGTATTAACTTCAATCAACCAGGGATTCCCTGATTCGTCGACCATTAAATCCACGCGACCCCAGCCACTCGCATCGACTGCATAAAAAGCTTTTAATGCTAATGCTTGCAATGCTTCCTCATTCTCCCCCACCAAACCACTAGGACAATGATAAGAAGTTGAATCAGCAATATACTTGGCATCGTAATCATAAAACTGGTTCGGTGTTTCCAATCTGATTAATGGCAATGCCTGTTGTTGTAAAATGGAGACTGTGTACTCTGTACCCTCAATCCAGCGCTCAGCAATCACTTCATCATCATATTGCGAAGCCTCTTTCCAGGCTGACTCTAATTGCTGTGCGTCATCAACTTTAGTCATACCAATACTTGAACCTTCTTGCACTGGCTTAACGATAACCGGTAAACCAATTTTCGAGGCAATGGCTTCGAAGTCGCAAGACTCATCGAGCATCTGGCATTCAGGGGTAGGCAAATCCGCGCCCATCCACAATTGTTTGGTGCGATATTTATGCATACTTAATGCAGAACCCAACACACCACTACCGGTATAAGGTATATTGAGTAATTCCAATGCTCCCTGCATCACACCATCTTCGCCACCACGACCGTGCAACACAATAAAAGCACGGTCCGGTTTTTCGTCAATAAGCTTTTGTAAAATATTTTCGTCAACATCAATTGCCGTCGCATTAATACCCTTACGTAACAAACCATCCAGCACTGCCTTTCCACTTTGCAATGAAATTTGTCGCTCTGCAGATAAACCACCCATCAAAACAGCAACACGGCCAAAATCTTCAGCCCGTGTGACTAAATTATTATCAGAACCTGTTTGCATTGGATTCATTTACTCTCAGGCACTCCGGATAATTTATATTCACCAACAATCCTGGCTTCTCTAACCAATCGGATTCCCTGGGCCTCGTTCACAGCATCTGATACTTTATTGATCAAGGTCTCTATATCCTGAGCCGTCGCTGATCCAGTGTTAATAATAAAATTGGCATGTTTAGCAGAGACACAAGCCCCGCCTACACAAAGCTCCTTCAATCCAGTTTTCTCGATCAACTGTGCTGCGTATCCACCTTCTGGATTTCTGAATACCGATCCGCAACTCGCTTGCCCAATGGGTTGTTTTTTGTTCCTCTGTGCCAATAAATCACGCGACTTTTGCTTGATCGCAGTTTGCTGCTCTTCACCAACTCGTTCAAGGCGCAAGCTAGCCGCCACAAACCATTCATCCTTCAAACCAACAACACTGCGGTAGCCCACAGTAAATTCAGCAGGCTTGCGACGATGCAACTGCCCCGATCTATCAATAGTTTCTATTTCATCAATCAGATTCCAGGTTTCACTTCCAAAAGCACCGGCATTCATTGCAATGGCACCACCCATGGTGCCTGGAATACCCGCCAAAAATTCTGCACCCACCAACACATGCTGATTACAGAAACGAGCTACTTTGGCACAGGTAACACCCGCCTCCACTCGAACACGATCATCTCCATCCAGAGTCATTTCTTTCAGTGCGCCCTGAGTGGCTATCACTGTACCCCTGATACCACCATCCCGAACCAACAAGTTACTGCCCAGGCCTAACCAAAACAAAGGTTCATCCGCAGGTAAATTTTTGACAAAAGCAATCAAATCACTAAGCCCCGCAGGCTTATACATTCGGTCAGCAGGTCCACCTACGCGCCAGGTCGTGTAACGTGCCAGAGACTCGTTTAGCAACAACTCACCTGAAAGAAATTCGTTCATGCTTCGTGCCATCATCCTTTTTTAAGCCTGCTTGCTGCTTTTTTCCGGTTAACATCACTTGAAAAACCTTCAGCCTTACTCTCCAGCATGGCATTTTTAGTTGAAGACCTGTTCGCTGGATAAATATGACTCTGCAAAGATGCTCCACAACCAAATCGTAATTTTCTTGCTGTTGTATTATGCATTCCCAACTCCCAGTATTTTCACCAGCTCGGCAGGTACTGTTCCAATACTGCCAGCACCCAGAGTGAGCAAGACATCGCCATCATTCAATAAACCTGGCAACACTTCATTGAGTTCATGTAACTGCTCTACAAATACTGGTTCAACCTGACCTCTGGCACGAATAGCCGCAGTTAAAGCGCGACCGTCCGCTCCTTGAATCGGTTCTTCGCCAGCAGGATAAATTTCAAGTAACACCAAAACATCCACGGCAGAGAGCACTTGCACAAAGTCTTCAAACAAGTCTCGTGTTCTTGTATAGCGGTGGGGCTGGAATATGACGACCAGCCTACGCTCTGGCCAACCCCGACGGATGGCATCAATCGTTGCGGCTACTTCACTCGGATGGTGCCCGTAATCATCCACCAGTAAGACCTGGCCTTGTTCCATCTGGATATCGCCATAGCTCTGAAAACGACGTCCGATACCTTCAAACTGCAAGAGTGCCTGCTGAATCTTTGAGCCTTCAACACCCAGCTCGCGGGCTACTGCAATGGCTGCCAGTGCGTTCAACACATTGTGCTTACCTGGCATATTTAATGTGATGGGTAATACCTCATCGCTTCCCACAAATTTGACATCGAAATAAGTCTGGTGCGCTTTTTGTGCGATATTGCTAGCAACAATATCAGCATCATCTGAGGTGCCATAGGTGACGGTTGGTCGAGTCAGATCGGGTAACAGACGACGAACATCATCATCATCAATACATAAAATAGCTTGCCCATAAAATGGAAGATGATGTAAAAATTCCAGAAAGGTTGCATGTAAACGTTCGAAATCACCGCCGTAAGTTTCAAGATGATCAGCATCGATATTGGTCACAACCGCAATCATCGGCTGCAAATACAAGAAGGACGCATCACTCTCATCGGCTTCAGCCACCAGATACCGGCTCTCACCCAGTCTTGCATGAGTTCCTGTGCTATTCAGTTTTCCGCCAATAACAAAGGTAGGATCCAGGTCACCTTCAGCAAGCACGCTCGCAACCAAACTGGTGGTCGTCGTTTTGCCATGAGTGCCTGCAATCGCAACACCGTAGCGGAACCGCATTAATTCAGCGAGCATTTCAGCACGTGGAATGACCGGTATGCGTAATTTGTGAGCTTCCACAACCTCAGGGTTCTCTGCACTGATCGCCGTTGAAACCACGATAACATCCGCCGTTTCAATGTTCCCCTTATCATGCCCGATATAAATTTTCGCACCCATATCAGCAAGACGACGTGTAACAATATTTTCAGCGATGTCCGACCCTGAAACCTGATATTCAAGATTAATCAATACTTCTGCAATACCACTCATGCCAGCACCGCCAATGCCGACAAAATGTATTCGTCGCATGCGTCCCATTGGATCTTGCATGTCACGTATCACTTTCATGTCTGCAGTATTGCCCGTCATGATTGTGCACCTAATTGCAGGCAATAATCTGCGACATCTTTAGTCGCTTGAGGTTTCGCCAAGTCACGTGCCGACTCAGCCATCTTTAATAATTTAGTTTTATCACTAATTAACTCTGCCAGTATTTCATGCAAGCGTTTAGCATCCAGTTCGGACTGCTGGAACATCAAAGCAGCACCTGCATCCACCAGAACCCGCGCATTCATACTTTGATGATCGTCAACAGCAAAAGGATAGGGAACCAGTAATGCAGCAACGCCAGCCACCATCAGCTCAGAAACCGTCAAAGCGCCTGCTCGGCAAATAACCAGATCAGCCCACTCGTAGGCATCGGCCATATCATTAATAAATGCTAAAATTTCAACACCATCATGCAAACCTGCTTGCTGATAACACTCACGCGCCTGTTCAATGTTGCGTTCACCGGTCTGATGCCTGACCAGTGGTCGTAACGTTTCAGGTAATAATGATAATGCCTGAGGAACTGTTTCATTCAATGCCTGTGCACCCAGACTACCTCCAACAACCAATATGCGGGTACGGCCTTGATGGGCCTGCATTCTTTTTTCCGGCACTGGTAAGCGACCGATATCAGAACGCACAGGGTTCCCCATTGTCACTGCCTGAGTCCCTGCTGGAAAACTATTCGGAAACGCCTGCATCACATGACGGGTAATACGCGACAGGTAACGATTCGTCATCCCTGCAATTGCATTTTGTTCATGAATGCATAAAGGCGTACCCATGATCCTTGCCATGACTCCACCTGGACCCGTCACAAATCCACCCATGCCCAACACTGCGCGCGGTTTAATTCGAGCCAGGATACGAAAACATTGCCAACCAGCCATTGCTAACATAAATGGTGCTTTTATTAATCGAGTGAAACGTTTACCCCGAAGGCCGCTCACACTCACCCATTCAACAGGGATACCTGCAGCGGGAACAATACGTGACTCAATGCCCTGGTGTGTACCCAACCAGACAACAGGAATATTACGTGCCAATATTTCCTGTGCAACAGCAAGTGCTGGGAAAACATGACCTCCCGTACCGCCTGCCATAATCAACACAGGGCGTGAATCTGTTGTAGGTTCATAACGTGTCATTTAGCCGCCCGCTTCTTCTTCGACCAGGCTTGTAACTTGTCCTGGTTTTCAGCTTCATAACCAATTCGCATCAACAAACCGAGAGCGACCAAGGTCACAACAATACTACTGCCACCATAACTCATCAGTGGCAAGGTTAACCCTTTCGTAGGTAACACACCCATGTTCACACCAATATTAATGAACGCCTGAAGTCCTATCCAGATACCAATCCCGTAGGCCAGGTAAGCAGCAAAATACTGCTGTTCCCGCTCTGCATGAGAGCCAATCATAAAAGCACGCCATACCAGGATGGCAAATAATACAATGACTAATATCGCACCAATCAAACCCAACTCTTCAGCGAGAATGGCATAGAGAAAGTCAGTATGTGTTTCGGGTAAGTAAAACAGTTTTTGTATGCTGCCACCCAGCCCCACGCCAAACCATTCACCACGACCAAAGGCAATTAATGACTGGGTTAGCTGGAACCCACTGTTGTAAGGATCTTCCCAGGGGTTCATGAAACTGAGAATGCGGGCAACGCGATAGGGAGAGATCAATGCCAACATCGCCATGGCTGATACGGTACTAATTATCAAAGCGGCAAATTTGAATAAGCCAACTCCAGACATGTACATCATACCTAAGGCGGTGGCTAACATAACGGCTGCTGCTCCAAAATCAGGCTCCATCAACAACAGAACCACAGCCAGACAAAGTACGATCATGGGTTTTAAGAAACCACGTAATGTAGACCTGACTTCCTCACCTCGGCGCACCAGATAACCTGCCAGATAAATATAAACAATCAACTTAACCAACTCGGAAACTTGCAAGTTAATAAAGCCTAGAGGTAACCAACGCATACTGCCATTAACCTGTTTACCAATCCCCGGTATCAAAACGGCCACCAGTAAAATAAAGGCTAAAAACAACAGCACTGGGCCCGCTTTCTGCCATTGCTGAACCGGAATTCTGGACACGATGTAAGCAGCAATGAGTCCTAACACAACATAAAGCAATTGTTTTTGAAAAAATGCGAAAGGTTGACCCAGATGTTTTTCTGCAATAGGTATTGAGGCTGACATCACCATCACCAAGCCAATACCCAGCAATGCAAAGGTCACATACAACAACACCATATCCCAACCGGCATGTTGTAATTCCTGCTCACGACTGACTGACTCTGTGACGGCTTGAGAATAACTCACGTGAGCCTCCCTACCATTTGCATGAATACATCACCACGATGCTCAAAACCAGTAAACATATCGAAACTTGCGCAGGCAGGGGAGAGTAAAACAGCATCCCCTTCTAGAGCCAAACTGGCCGCCTTGTTAACCGCATCTTCCATGTCTTCTGCAAACACTGTGACACATAAACCATTCAATGCATCTGCAATAAGTTCTGCATCTTTACCTAACAGCACTAACGCTCGTGCTTTATCTTTAACGACTGTCTGCAAACGACTAAAGTCAGCTCCCTTACCTTCGCCACCAGCAATTAACACCACCTTACCGTCCAAACCCGACAGCGCGGCTTCAGTAGCACCGACATTGGTTCCTTTTGAATCGTTGTACCAACGCACGCCGTTTAATTCCATGACAAATTGACTGCGATGTGGCAAGCCCTTAAAACCCTTCAATGCAGTTAACATGGCTGATTGAGAGAATCCGGCTGCTTCACCAATGGCCAATGCCGCAAGCGCATTTGCAATATTATGCTTGCCCGGTATCAGCAATTCTTCACGATTAAGTAATCGTGTATCTCCTCGACACAACCATTGATCACCCCGATATTCGTTCAATCCATACTGGTTTGACTCAGCCGGTTGCAAGCCAAAAGAAATGATTTTACGAACGGGTTCAGCCATCGCCATAACACGCTCGTCATCCCGATTCAAAACCATGATGCCGTTACCACGAAACACGCGCTTCTTGGCATCCACGTATTCCTGAAAATCATCGTAACGATCCATATGGTCTTCAGAGAGATTGAGCACCGTCGCTACTTTTGCATTTAAAGATTGCGTGTACTCCAATTGAAAACTGGACAGCTCCAGAACATAACAATCCGGTTCTTCGTCCTCAATGAGTTCCAGCACTGGTTTTCCAATATTGCCGCCAACGCGAACATCCTTTCCTGCTTCTCTGGCCATTATGCCAACCAGACTAGTCACAGTACTCTTGCCATTTGAACCAGTAATAACAATTGAAGGCGCACTCACATGCTGCGCGAACAACTCAACATCACCCAGGATTGTTTTACCTTGATCCATCGCTTGCTTGATCAAAGGATGCTTTAGAGAAACCCCGGGGCTAACAATCAACTCATCCGCACTGGAAAAAACCTGTTCATCAAAACCACCGGTAAAGACTGCAACATGAGGCAGCTCTGCACTCAGACTCGCAAGCTCAGGAGGTTTTTCTCGGCTGTCAGTAATGGCCACTTCAATACCTTGTGCAGATAAATAACGCGCACAGGAAAGGCCAGTTTTACCTAAACCGACAATCAACACTCTGTGCTTTCCTGTTAACATGTTATTTACTTTATTCCTATGTAGCTGCATTTCATTCACGATTTAGCGTAGCTTCAATGTCGCCAGTCCAATCAGCACCAGAATGACGGTGATAATCCAGAAACGAACAATCACACGAGGTTCTGGCCAGCCCTTTAATTCAAAATGATGGTGAAGCGGTGCCATTTTAAAAATTCGTTTACCGGTTAATTTGAATGAAACGACTTGCAAAATAACCGAAACGGTTTCCATGACAAACACGCCACCCATAATCAACAAAACCAACTCCTGACGAATAACAACCGCGATAATACCCAGTGCCGCACCTAATGCCAGCGCACCGACATCACCCATGAACACCATGGCGGGATAAGCGTTAAACCATAAAAACCCCAAGCCAGCACCCACCAAAGCGGCACAGAACACCGTGACCTCGCCAACACCTTCGAGATAAGGAATAGATAAATACTTCGCGAATTGTACGTGGCCTGTCAGATAGGCAATCAAACCAAGCGCCCCACAAACCAATACAGTAGGCATAACAGCCAGCCCATCCAAACCATCCGTCAGATTAACGGCATTACTACTGCCGACGATGACAAAATAAGCAAACGGAATGAATAACCAACCTAATTGTGGAGAAAGATTTTTAAAAAATGGCACTACCAGTTGTGTTTCAACCGGCTGGGCATTGGCATAAAGATAGACTGCTACCGACAAGCCAATGACTGACTGCCATAAATATTTATAACGTGATGCCAAACCCTTGGGATCCTGCAATACCAGCTTGCGATAATCATCAACCCAACCCACCACACCGAATGCGAGCGTTGTTAGCAATACCACCCAAACGTATTTATTATCCAGCTGCCCCCACAACAACGTTGTAATAGCCACAGCCACCAGAATTAATGCACCGCCCATCGTCGGGGTGCCCGCTTTAACCAGATGCGTTTCCGGTCCATCATCACGCACTACCTGGCCGATTCGATAACGACTCAGACGGCGTATCATATAAGGGCCAACCATGAACGAAATTAACAGCGCAGTAATGGCCGCCAATACTGCGCGCAGCGTAATATACTGAAACACATTAAATCCGCTATGGAATTGCTCCAGATATTCAGCCAGATAGATGATCATTGATCACCTCCTGCCTGAAGCGCTTTAATCACTTCTTCCATATGCATTAAACGAGACCCCTTTATCAGTAGCGTCCCGTTGCTGCTATCATTCCAATCCTGTTTGAGCTGCCTGGCCAAGTCACCTTTATTGGCAAACCAGGCTGCCTTATCACCAAAAGCTTTCACTGCATGCTGAGACAATTCACCAATGGCGTACAAATATTCAACTCCGCTATCCTTAGCCAACTTACCGCAGTCAAAGTGAATTTGCTCTGCACCATCACCAAGCTCTCCCATATCACCGAGCACCAACCATTTCTTGCCCGGCATCTCAACCAGCACATCCACTGCTGACTTGAACGAAGCTGGATTAGCATTGTAAGTGTCATTCAAGATCTGCATACCGTGTAAACCTGATTGCAACTGCAAGCGACCAGCCACAGGTTTGAATGCTTCCAGTCCATCACGGACCATTTCCAGACTGGCTCCCATAGCTTGCGCTACTGCGGTTGCTGCCAAAGCATTCATGACGTTATGGCGTCCGACTACTTGCATATGCACTTGGCATGATCCGGAGAGTGTCTGAATTTCCATTTGAATAAATGCTGCCGATTGCACCCAGTCTGCACTGACATCCGCATCTTGACTCAAGCCAAAACTAATTATTTTTTTGCCTCTCGCCAAGTCCTGCCATAGCGACGCGAAAGGATCATCCACATTAATAACGGCTATACCGTCCTTATCCAGTGATGAGAAAATTTCACCTTTTGCCTTCGCGACACCTTCAATACTTCCAAACCCTTCAAGATGTGCGGCAGCAGCATTCGTAATAACAACCACATGCGGCTTCGCCAGTGAGCATAAATATTTTATCTCACCGGCATGATTAGCACCCATTTCTATCACTGCAAAACGATGATCATCCTGCATACGCAATAATGTCAGTGGTACGCCTATGTCATTATTCAGATTACCTTGAGTCGCTAATACCTGGCCTTTCCGACCCATGATCGATGCAAGCATTTCTTTAACAGTCGTTTTACCATTGCTGCCTGTGACACCGGCGACAGGCAAATTAAACTGATGACGCCATATGGAGGCGAGTTGTCCTAAGCCAGACCGTGTGTCTTTAACTTTTAGCAATGGTAACGCTGACGGCTCAAATCGACTGACCATTGCGGCAACCGCGCCTGCTTGTTGCGCTTTTAACAAGCAATCATGCCCATCAAAATTTTCGCCTTGCAAGGCCACAAACAAATCACCTTGCTGCAAGGCGCGTGTATCGGTTCCCACATGAGAAAATGCGACATCTTCTCCAATGAGCTCGGCATGCATTTGATTAGCTGCGGCAGATAATTGCATATGCATCAATGCAACCTCCTTCGCAAAAAAGATTGTACAACTTCACGGTCACTGAAATTTAATTGCTGATCACCGACCAATTGATATTCTTCATGTCCTTTACCGGCTACTAACACAACATCCTCAGGTGACGCATGCTTTATCGCCCACTCGATAGCAGTTTTACGGTCTCTTTCTATATGCACGTGCTCTTGGTCAGCTAGACCTGTAAGTATATCCTCGATGATCTCCGTCCCTGATTCAGTACGCGGATTATCGTCAGTTAGCACCACCTCTGCAGCCAGCGATTTTGCCGCTCTACCCATCAGTGCGCGCTTACCTTTATCGCGATCTCCTCCACAACCGAATACACACCAGATTTTCCCAAAACCATGTGCCTGTAATGCCGTCAATACATGTTCTAATGCATCTGGAGTGTGGGCGAAATCAATAATCACCAGAGGAGTAGCAGCGTTTTCAATGCGGTAAAATTCCATTCTTCCAGGAACTGTTTTCAATGATGCCACTGAATTGCAAGCATCATCCCAATCCATACCCACAACACATAATGTCGCCAATACAGCCGTTAAATTATAAATATTAAAACGACCAAATAATTGACTATTTAGCTGAGCACTTCCCCAGGGGCCATCCACCTGGTAAGACATACCCGTTGTCGATAATTCCACTTCGGAAAACAACAGCGCTGAATCCGTCATATCTTCAGGCAGGAACTCACCATAGGTAATCACCTGAACGCCTGCCTCCAATGACTGCGCCCATAGGCGGCCGCAAACATCATCTTTATTGACCACTGCCTTTCGCAAACCCGGCATTCGGAAAAGCTGCTCTTTAGCTTTTGCGTAAGCAGCCTCACTACCGTGATAATCCAGATGATCCCTACTAACATTGGTCAATACTGCCACTTCAAACACAACACCATTGACGCGACCTTGATCCAAGCCGTGCGACGACACTTCCATCACCACCGTTTTCACACCTTGTTCGCGCATTTCATTTAGCAAATGATGAACTCGAATAGCATCGGGTGTGGTATGAGTGGCGTTGCTTAGCTCGCCCAACAAGCCATAACCCAATGTACCCATTACGCCAACAGACTCATTCTTTACTTGTAATGCTTGTGCAATAAAATGGCTGCATGATGTTTTACCATCAGTACCGGTGATACCAATGACGCAAAGCTCTTTTGATGGATGCCCATAGAAACGATCGGCAATATAACCTACCTGTTGCGTTAGATTGTCAACAGCAATCACCGGGATGTCGCCAGAACAATCAATTCGCTCGGGTGGTTCACGATAATCATCAGTCGGCTCCCAGGCAACAGCGGCAACGCCTGCAGCAAACACTTCTGACAAATAATCCAGACCATGGCCCTGCGTACCGGCACAGGCTAAAAACAAGCCTCCTTCACGAGCCTCGCGGCTATCGATAAAGAGCGCATTAATTTCACAATCTTTAGCATGCTCAACTTCAACATACCCAGCCAATAGGTGGCTCAATTGTTTGCACTCATGCTGAGAAGGCGCCATCATCATGAGCGCTCCTTATTGAGCTGCAAAGTAGTTTGTATCAGAGGTAAATTATCAGGAGCCACATCCATCAGCCGTAAAGCTCCAGACATAACTCTTGAAAATACTGGCGCCGCTACCTGACCACCGTAATACTGTTCACCAGCAGGATCGTTAACCATCACCACCAACACCAATCGCGGGTCAGAAGCAGGTGCCATACCAGCAAAGACAGCGATGTAACGGTCATTAGAGTAACCGCCCGCCGCTGATTTATGAATTGTTCCGGTTTTACCAGCTACTTGATAACCATGCACACTGGCCAGAATACCCGTTCCTTCGCTACTCACTACTGTTTTCATCATTTCGCGTACGTCGCGTACAACGCTAGCTGGGAGAACCTGGTCTCCCGCAACAGGTTGATCTTGTCTAATAAATGAAGCTGGTCTGGAAACTCCATCAGCTGCCAAAATAGAATAGGCGTGCGCTAACTGAAGCGGTGTTACCGATAAGCCGTAACCAAATGATAATGTTGCTTGCTCAATGTCATGCCAACGTGAAAAATGGCTTAATAAACCAGCCGATTCTCCCGGAAAACCGCTCGCTGTGACACTACCAAAGCCTAATCGATTAAACATCGACCACATTCGCTCAGCATCCATCGACAAGGCAATTTTACTCGCACCGACATTACTCGATTTCGTGATCACATGAGTGACATCAAGCTTGCCATAATTTTTTAAATCCCGAATCGTATTTCTGCCAACCTTCAGCGAACCGGGTGTTGTATCAATAATGGTAGTTGGTTTATATTTTTTACTTTCCAGCGCCATCGCAATAGTAAAAGGCTTAATCGTAGAACCCGGCTCAAAAACATCCGTCACTGCACGATTACGAAACTGCGAACTGCGCATATTTTTACGACTATTCGGGTTATACGATGGCTGATTAACCGCTGCTAAAATTTCACCTGTTTTTACATCCAGCATCACTGCAGATCCAGAACGCGCCTTGTTCAACTTCATCGCTGCTTTCAGTTCACGATAGGCCAGGTACTGAATACGACGATCAATACTCAAATAAAGACTTTTTCCCGGACTCGAAGTACGAATACTCTCTACATCTTCTATAACCCTGCCCAGTCGATCTTTCATGACACGCTTCTTGCCAGGAGTCCCCATTAACCAATCTTGATAGGCCAGTTCAATACCTTCCTGGCCCTTATCATCAATATTCGTAAACCCTATAACATGGGAGACCACTTCACCGGCAGGATAATATCGACGGTATTCACGTTGAGTGAAAACACCTTCAGCCTGCAAATCCAGTACTTTTTTTGCAACATCCGGATTAACGTGTCGCTTCAAATAGACAAACTCTCTATTCATGCGCGCCGCCAGCATTTGCTCTGTTTGTTCAAGGTCTAGTTTGAGAATGCGCGTTAGCCTGGGAAGTACCTGACGCTGATTAATGAGTAACGAAGGATTAACCCAGACAGACTCCACCGGGGTACTGATAGCCAGCGCCTCCCCGTTACGATCCATAATCATGCCACGATGCGCTGCTATGCTAACGGTACGTAAATGTCGAGCAGAACCCTGATCTTGTAAAAAATCTTTATTGAAGACTTGCAAATAAACCACCCGCCAAATCAATAAACCCACAACAATCACGAACAGCATTAACAAGACGAGCCTGCGCATATTTTGTGAAGGTATGTTTTGATCTGCTTTCATGGTCTGATTATTTTCACGTTTTCAGCTCGCGGAATCGTCATATCAAGTTTTTTTCTCGCAAGGCGTTCAATTCTTCCATGGGTAGCCCAGGTGCTTTGTTCAAGCTGCATTCGCCCCCACTCTATATCCATCTGATCACGCTCTTTTTGCAATGTCTGCAACTGCACAAATAATTTTCTGCTTTCATGTTTACTGAAAACAACACCGACCGCTGAAGCAAGAACCAATACAAATACAATGACCAGCAGCCACTGGATATTCATCCTGCTATTTTCTCTGCAACACGAAGCGTGGCACTCCTCGCCCTGACGTTGCATTCAATTTCTTTTTTTGTGGGACGTATTGCCTTACCTACAAGCTTCAATTGCGCACCAGTCTTCTCATGCTGTACAGGTAAATCGAATGGCAAACGATTGCCTTCTACCTGTTTACGATAAAACCGTTTAACAATACGATCTTCCAATGAATGAAAACTGATGACTGCCAGGCGCCCTCCCACTTTCAACACAGTCAGCGCCTGTTCCAGACCTACCTGCAAATCATCTAACTCACGGTTAATGAAAATTCGTATCGCCTGAAAACTTCTTGTCGCAGGGTGCTTTCCTTTTTCACGGCGTGGTACTGCTTTTTCAATCAAACTCGCCAATTGAAGCGTGGTTTGCAGGTGTTCAGTCTCTCTTCTTTCGACAATCGCACCGGCTATTCGACGATGAAAGCGCTCCTCACCTAAATCCCTGATGACCTCTGAGATTACCTGCTCATCAGCCGTTGCCAGCCACTCAGCAGCAGACTGCCCATGATTGGAGTCCATGCGCATATCCAGTGGGCCATCTTTCATAAAACTGAACCCACGCTCAGCATTATCTAATTGAGGAGAAGAAACGCCGAGATCAAGCAGAATGCCGTCGACTTGGCCAGTTAAACCCAGACTGTCTACCATTTCAGCCATCATCGTGAAGCTACCCTGTCTGATCACAAACCTGTCATCGTTGCCAAATAGCTGACTGGCGCATTCGATAGCATCCTGATCCTTATCCATTGCCAGTAACCTACCATTGGATCCCAGTTGTTTTAGCATGGCGCCTGAATGGCCTCCCCGGCCAAAAGTCCCATCAAAATAAATACCGTCTTGCTTGATCTCCAGTGTGTCCAGCACCTCATTCATTAATACTGGCAGGTGCTCACTCATTATTTTCACTGACACTACAACGACAGAGATTCCATTTCCGGCGGCAAAGAATCCGAGTCCAACCCGCCTTCTTCAAACCACTGATCACATTTCTGATTCCAGACTTGTTCATCCCATAATTCAAATTTGTTTCCCTGGCCAATCAAAACCGCTTTTTTCTCAAGTCCGGCAAAAGCACGCAATGGGCTTGTTAGCAACATTCTTCCATTGGCGTCCATATCCAGCTCAGTCGCATGGCCAATCAGCAGTCGCTGTAAACTTCGCGCTTGTTTATTAAAACTGGGGAGTTTGACCAATTTACGCTCAATGTCCTCCCATTCAGGAAATGGATAAATCAACAGGCAGTGGTCGTGATCGACGGTGGCTACCAGTTTTCCAGCACAAGACGAGGCCAGCTCATCACGATACCGCGTAGGCATCGCAAAGCGACCTTTTGTGTCCAGACTGATAATGTTGACCCCTCGAAACAAACCTGCCTCCGGCTAGTTATCCACTTTTTTCCACTTTTAACCATTAATCTCCATAATTATCCAATATTGGTGTGAAAAACATGATTTGTCAAGGCGAATGAGAGAGATAAATGTGAAAAGATTATTTTAGATACAGAGACTTAGGTTAATTCTCACCAAAAACAGCTGGTACGAAAATTGAGCTCAAATAATAAATTTATATATCAGTCAGTTGAAGGGGTATATTACAGTGAATTATTAACAAACATGCTATATCTGATTGTTTTAAATGGATAAAGAGGGGGAATTAAGTTGGAAGTCGGCCGATAAGCCGGGTTCTGTCGAGAACAGTCATTCATCTGGGATATACATCACTGCATACCTCATGCGACCTACCCGGGAACAATGTGGGCCACATTTTTTGATCCTGAGATCAATGTCCCCCTATTTGGTCTTGCTCCAGACGGGGTTTACCCTGCCACCCATGTCGCCATGCGCGCGGTGTGCTCTTACCACACCATTTCAACCTTACCTGTGCCCTAAGGCCATCGGCGGTGTATTTTCTGCTGCACTTTCCGTAGGCTCACGCCTCCCAGGTGTTACCTGGCGTCTTGCCCTATGGAGCCCGGACTTTCCTCCATCCGGATAAAAATTATCCGGACAGCGACTGCCTGGCCGACTTCCTGTACAAGTATACCAGATTAATCGTCTCCAGCGCCCTCAACTGCATCCAATACATCATAAAAACATAAGATTATTAACTACACCTGCTAATCGCCCTTACCCTGTCCAGATTGAAGCTGAAGCGCTCTTTGATAGACTTCATTTTTAGAAAGCCCCAAATAGGTAGAGGCTACCTTACTAGCTGATTTAAGCGGCATTTCCTTTAACAGTAGTTGCAACAGATTATCGGCATCCTCAATATTATTTTTATCCGATTTTTTTTCGATACCCTTAATAACCAGCACAAACTCGCCTTTCGACTGATTTGAGTCCTCTTGCAATCTAACCAATATATCCCCGAGTGTATTGCCTAATACTGTCTCGTACATTTTAGTTATCTCGCGAGCCAGAACAGCCTCTCTACCCGCACCAAACACTTCCACCATATCCTGGACAGCCGCACTAATCCGATGACTTGATTCATAAAATACCAAGGTGACGCTTTCCTTCGATAGTTGCTGTAAACGCGTCTTACGAGCCGTGCTTTTACTGGGCAGAAATCCTTCAAAACGAAAATGATCCGTTGGCAAACCACTGACAGACAGGGCCGCCACTAGTGCGCATGCTCCTGGCACTGGTATCACAGTAATCCCATGTTCTCGTGCTTCTCTTACCAGATGATATCCGGGGTCACTGATAAGCGGCGTTCCAGCATCAGACACCAATGCCATGCTCTCACCCGCCTGTATTTTGTCTAACAGGCTCTCGACTCGTTCACGCTCGTTATGCTCATGGACGGAAATGATCGGCTTGCTAATCCCGAGGTGATTTAGCAATGGCCGTGTTCTGCGAGTATCTTCAGCAGCAATAAAGTCGACCTCGGACAAGACTTGTTGAGCACGCAGACTGATATCAGCCAAATTGCCAATTGGCGTGGCAACAACGTACAATAGACCAGATTTTGTAGACACGGGACCACCTGAATTTTAATAAAACCGCTGGAAACCATCGGCCCTGTTTAACGATGTATTAATGCAGGGCTCAACCTATTATGAAAAAAAACAACCCACTGTACCATTGTTTACGCACTGTTGGCTTGCTGCTGATCTTGTTCTTATCTGCCTGCGAAACCATGCAAGAAATAAAAGAGCCCGCTGCTGATGAATCCGCGATGATGCTCAGGATTAGTGAACTTGAACAACAAGGTCAATTCAGAGAAGCCGCCGAGCTTTTGTTGAAACAAGCCGAACAAAAAACCGACCCCGCCAAAACCGATGACCAAATTCGCGCCGCGTCACTACTCATTACTGGCAACATGATAGACCAGGCTCAAATTTTAGTACAACGCCTGAAAGCCAGTGTCAGCGCCCCAGTACAAAAATATCGAGTCCAGCTACTTGAGGCCAGAATTTTACTACACCAAGATGAGGGTGAAAAAGCGCTGGCACTGCTTAGCATTAATGATGGAATGTCTGATAAAACACGCGCACTAGCACATGAATTACGCGCCCGTGCTTACCTTTCCATGGGAAATAACCTCGAAAGTTCGCGTGAAAGAATTTTATTGGAAGCCTATCTGATTGACCCGGAAAAAATACAGATTAATCGCGATCAAATATGGGAGAGTTTACGCCAGTTAACTCCCGTGTTTTTGCAACAAATGACGCTAGCACCCGCGCCGGATACACTCAGTGGCTGGATGGCACTCATTAATATCAGCAAAACGGCCATTCAGTCTCCTGAACTGTTTGAGTCTGAAGTTAATATATGGAAACAGCAATATCCCGGGCATCCAGCCAGCACTTATATTCTGGATAAATTAATGGCTTATTATCGCACCATCAAAAAACCGGAAAAACTTGCTTTATTACTACCATTAACCGGAAAATTATCCAAAGCAGCCGGGGCGATACGAGATGGCTTTCTTGCAGCACACTACCAACATGAGAACGAATTATCACGCACTCAAATCAAGATCTATGACACCTCCAGAGCAGACCAGTCTATATTGCAAATATATCAGCTAGCTGTCGCAGAAGGCGCTGAATTTATCATCGGTCCGCTCGATAAACTCAAAGTGACTGAACTGGCCAGCATGTCAGAATTCACCGTGCCTGTATTAACCCTTAACCAGTCTGAGCAACAAGCCTATGCCATTGAAAACCTGTTTCAGTTTGGTCTGAACCCGGAAGATGAGGCGCGACAGATTGCTGAACGTGCCAGCCTTGAAGGAAAAATCAACGCCGTCACCATTACCCCGAGAGGGGATTGGGGCAGACGACTGGCAAACGCTTTTAACCAGCGGTTTCAGGAACTCGGTGGGGTTATTCTTGAACAAGTTCAATACGATTTCCGTAGCAATGACCTCTCCGCTCCGATCAAAAAACTGTTAAACCTGGATGAAAGTGAAAGACGATACAATCAGTTAAAACATTCACTGCCGACAGAACTAAAATTCATTCCGCGCCGCAGACAAGATATCGACTTTATTTTCATGGCTGCGTTCCCACGCCAGGCTCGCCTGATTGCACCCCAACTACGCTTTCACCATGCTGCAGATGTACCCCTGTACACGACCTCCAGCGCCTATAGTGGCAGCAAACAAAGCTCTCAGGAAAACAAGGACATGAACGGCATTTTTATTTGTGACTCTAAATGGATGCTTTCATTGCCTGAAAATGCAGGCCCCATGCGCCAACAACTTTATGAGCTTTGGCCCCAACAGATGGAACGATACGCTCGATTGTTTGCGCTCGGCATTGATGCCTACCAATTGCCCAGTCAACTGCGCTGGCTAGAGATAAACCCCAATGAAAGCTATGAGGGAGTCACAGGGAGACTGAATCTCACCGCTCAAAAACAAGTGCAAAGAACACTTAAATGGGGGCAGTTCTCCAAGGGTAAAATAAATTTACTGGAAGATACCATGCAACTGCATAACGACCCTCTTCTATCGACCCCCTAACCCACACACAAAGGATATTCCAGGGATATGGATAAAATAGCGTTAGGAAAACTCACCGAGTCCCTCGCTTGCGAACATTTGCAAACTCAGGGCCTTAAACTCAAAGAGAGCAATTACCGCTGCAAACAAGGGGAAATAGATCTGGTCATGCAAGATGGCCACACGTTGGTATTTGTTGAAGTTCGATACCGCAAATCCCAACAATATGGAACTGCTGCTGAAAGCATTGATAGACGCAAACAAAACAAGCTTTTACTTTGTGCCAAACATTACCTATCAACACATAAAAAACTTAATCACGCTTGTCGATTTGATGTGATATCCATGAATGGTCCATTACACACTGTCAATATTGACTGGATACCCGATGCATTTATATCACCCAGCAATTGATCATGCATAATTTGTAGCCTATGATATTTTTATATCCTCAAACCACGAGCCATTTTTATGAGCATTAGCCAGATAATAAAAGAAAATATAACGGGTAGCATTGAAACCAAACAAAAATCACTGGAATTACTCCTGCACCCCATAGAACAAGCCGCTAAAATGATGCTCCAAAGTCTAAAATCCGGCCGTAAAGTTTTGAGTTGTGGCAATGGTGGATCAGCAGCCGATGCTCAACACTTTTCTTCCGAACTGTTAAATCGTTTTTTGCTAGAACGTCCTGCTTTGCCAGCTATTGCACTCACGACTGATACGTCTACAATGACGTCCATTGCAAATGACTATCACTACGACACCGTGTTTTCCCGGCAACTGGAAGCGCTCGGGCAAGCAGGTGACACACTACTGGCTATTAGCACCAGCGGAAACTCAGGAAATGTTTTGAATGCTATTAAAACTGCCCATGAAAAGAACATTAATTGTGTGATACTCTCCGGAAGAGATGGAGGGAAAATACCTGAAATCATACATGAAAATGATGTTGAAATCCGAGTACCCGCTAATAGCACTGCTCGAATACAAGAGGTACACTTATTAACTATTCATTGCCTCTGCGACACAATTGATCAGGAAATGTTTTCTAAACAGGAGTAACTTAATATGACCAACGTGCATAAAATCCTTATTTTTCTTATTGTTAGTTCGACAATAGTAGGTTGCGCGCCTGCTGTCATTGTTGGCGGGAGTGCCATCAATGCAGCACATGACAGACGAACTCTGGGTTCATTTGTTGAAGACCAAAACATCGAACTCAAGGCTTATGATGCGATTTCAAAAGATACCGACCTTGATAAGCAAAGCCATATCAGCGTCACCAGCTATAACGGTGTTGTATTAATGAGTGGTCAGACACCAACAGCTGAAATGCGTGCGCAAGCAGAGGATTTTGTTCGCTCCGTCGAGAAGGTCAAGAAAGTTCATAATGAATTAACCATAGCCGCCCCAAGTTCTTTTGGCACCCGTAGCACTGACACATGGGTTACCAGCAAGGTAAAGACCAACTTATTTAAAGTAAAAGGCCATGAAAACTTTGATCCAACACGTGTAAAGGTAGTCACAGAAAATGGAACTGTTTATCTGATGGGCCTGCTCAAACAAACCGAAGCTGAAGATGTTGTTAATGTTGTCAGAAAAATCGGTGGCGTCCAGCGCGTAGTGAAAATTTTTGAGTACATTAACTGATCCCATTTGAAGTTCCTGGTTCAACCCGGGGAACATGACCAGGCACTCATCAGAAATAATTCATTCGTTAGCCTGCATTCCTGCAGGCTAACTGGTTGTTCCCCTAAAATTCACATACACTAGCAGCCATGAGCCTGCCCCCCGAATTCATCCTTGGCCTGAAACAACATCTTGGTGCTGAAAATGTGCTCACCGAAAGCGCTGACCGCTGGCCTTACGGAGGAGATAACAGCCGTCGTCAGGCAAACCCGGATATTGTCGCCTATGCAACTAATGCTGAGCAGATTAAAGCTACCGCCTCGCTATGTAATAAGTTCCACATACCACTCATTACTCGTGGGCGTGGCACCGGCACGACAGGCGCTGTTGTGCCGGTCACAGGTGGCCTGGTGCTATCGCTCGAACGGATGAATAAAATTCTCCAGGTTTCCCCTGAGAATCGCTACATCACCACTCAGCCCGGTGTGACAAACAGTGAGATACAACGCGCTGCGGCTGAGCATGGTTTTTTCTGGCCACCCGATCCAACCAGCTCAGAATTTTGCACCATTGGCGGTAACCTTGCCTACAATTCAGCAGGACCCAGAGCCGTCAAATATGGTACTCCACGAGAAAACACACTTGGACTAAAAGCCATCACTGCTAATGGCGAAGAGATAACAACAGGGGTCTGTACCACCAAAGGGGTAGTCGGCTATGATCTCACCCGGTTAATCATCGGCTCCGAGGGAACCCTTGCAATCATCACCGAAGCCACCCTAAAACTGACACCATTACCAACATGCATTCGCACAATACAGGCCGTGTACTCTGATATCCAATTTGCGGCCGAAGCGGTATCCAGCATTATGGCCCAGGCTGAAACCCCCTGTGCGCTTGAATTTATCGACCATGCGGCTATCAACATGATTAGAGAATACTCAACCATCAAGCTACCTGTTGATGCCGCGGCACTCCTCATGATTGAAGTCGACGGCAGCGAAGAAACTGTTGAATATGCGGTTAATGCTATTGAAAAAGCCGCTAACAATAATGGGCTGGTTTATATCAAGGCTGCTCGCTCAGAACAAGAAAGGCAAGAGCTATGGCGTACCCGTAAAGCGTTGTCTCCAGCGCTCCGAAAAATAGCACCCAAGAAAATCAACGAAGATGTGGTTGTTCCGGTATCTAACATACCTGCACTTTTGAATGGACTGGGTACCTTGTCCTCACAATATGGCATCCCTATTGTCAACTTTGGTCATGCGGGCAATGGTAATATACATGTTAACCTGCTCATTAATCCAGATGACGAAAAACAGATGCAGGATGCCGAACAATGCCTCGGGCAAGTCTTCGATCTGGTGTTATCCCTAAAGGGCACCTTGTCGGGTGAACACGGTGTTGGACTTGAGAAAAAAGATTTTATCGAACGAGAGATAGATTCATCAACACTGTCAATAATGAGAAAAATCAAACAGCAATTTGACCCGAATAATATTTTAAATCCTGGAAAAACCCTACCTGACTAACACCATCAGGAATAGCAACATCCATCACATTAACTCGCAAAACGAGTCTGATCCAGCAGCTCATTCGGCCATGCCTTAATAATTGCTTGAACAACAGTGGCTAGTGGAATAGCAAAAAAGACGCCCCAAAATCCCCATAAGCCACCAAAAAACAACACCGCGACGATAATGGCAATAGGATGCAAGTTAACAACTTCCGAAAATAACAAGGGCACGATGACACTGCCATCAATTCCCTGAATAATAAAATAGGCGACCATCAAATAGGCAAAATCAGAACTCCAGCCCCATTGAAAATAAGCGACCAGAGCGACAGGAATGGTGACAACTACTGCTCCAATATAGGGAATAATGACGGAGAAACCTACCGCTGCTGCCAACAAAATTGCATAATTGAGCCCCATCAATGCAAATACGATATAGCAGGTAATCCAGACAACTAAAATTTCCAGCATTTTGCCGCGCACGTAGTTTCCTATTTGTGAATCTACATCCCGCCAAACCTCGTCACTCAACTCGGTATTTCTAGGCATAAAGTTACGTAACCAGGCCATCAAAATATCTTTATCCTTAAGAAAGAAAAAGACCAATAGCGGGACTAAAACCAAATAAACAATAATACTGATAATATCTGGAATCGAGCTCGATACAGTTACCAACAACGATTGGCCATAACTGGAGATTTCACTTTTAATATTATTTATTATGTCGAGAATCTGCTCTTCAGTAATGAACTGACTACGCTGTAAAGCCCCTTGAAACTGCACAAACCCTTTTTCTATCATCTCAGGCAACTGGGGTACCAGCTGAGTAATTTGTATTAAAAGCTCGGGGATAATATAAAACATCAGCAATAAAACGACGAGCAAAAAAATTGTAAATGCTATTAAAACCGCAAACAATCTGGGAATATTCAAAAATTGAAGTTTTCGCACAACACTTTGCAACAGGTATGCAATAACAATACTGGCCAGTACCGGAGCTAGAATATCACCTGTAAACAGGATAACAAAAAAGCCCAATACGATAATAGACAACAGAATAACAAGCTGTTGATTGGACAAATTTCGTTGAAACCAGTCTTTAATAAGCTGCACGTCAACCTTCCTGTTTATCGAGTAGTCGCTGATATTGAGCGCTGAATACAGTCTCTATTTCTGTAATTACTTCATTAGCTGGACGACCTTGAAGCATGTGCTGCGCCATTAACCCAGACAGCTCGTGAAGCATATGCTGCTTATCAAGCATTTCGTAGGAAGCAGATAGCCGCTTGATAGCGCCAACCACACTTTCTTCCTCAGGCCTGGGGATTATTTTTGGTTCAGATAGTACTGAAGGTTTTTTTTCAGAACGCTGGTATAGAAATTCAGCATATTCCAACAAGGCATTTTGTCGGGTTTCATCGAGACCCGCAAAAAAGCTGAGTAGTTGTTTTTTCTGATTATCTGCCATAAATGAAATTATGGCACATTTCCAGTCGTTCAGTGATCATTAATTACTCTGTGGGACTGGAGTGATCTTTGCAATACTGGCGAGCAAATTCCAGTAATTCATCCATGGCTCGATGCCTGAACTTTTGTTTTTGATGCACAAAAGAAAAGGGGCGCTGCAATGGAGGATCAAGCGGTAACGCAACCAGCGTTCCCAATTGCAATTCTTTGCTAATGGTCGCCCGCGATGTCACCGACATGCCCATGCCAGCTTCAACAGCTCCCTTGACAGCTTCCGGACTTCCCAGCTCCATACAAATATTAAAATCCGAGTTATTGACATCATTGCTTTGCATATGTTCGGCAATCACTTCTCGTGTACCGGAACCCTCTTCCCGACAAATAAAAGGATGTTGAATCAATTCACTCAGTGGCAAGATAGATTTGCTTGACAGCGTGTGTTGCGGAGAAACGATAGCAACCAGTTCATCCTCCCTGCAAACTTCTACTACCAGGTTTTTATTACTGACAGGAGCCTCTACTACGCCTAAATCAATGTCATTATTTTCTACCATATGAACAATGCCATCAGTATTAGACACTTTAAGGTGAACAGTTACATCCGGGTATTTAACCTTGAAATCGCCCAACAAAGCCGGCAACATATATTCAGCTATGGTTGTACTGGCACCGATAACCAAAGCCCCACTGACTTCACCCGTGACTTCTCGAACAGCATTATTCATTTCGGCATAAAGTACGAAGATTTTATCGGCATAGCCAAATACCTGCTTTCCAGCCTCGGTCAAGTTAATGCGGTTATGCGTTCTATCGAACAATCGGGTATTAAAATGTTCCTCTAATTGCCTAACCTGAAAGGTAACAGCAGGCTGAGTCATATGCAGGCTTTCTGCTGCTTTGGTGAAACTCAACAACTTAGCAACAGTATGGAAAACTTGTAATCTTCGGTCAGCCATTAGGGCTCTCTTATTCAGGATTGTTTGAAGGCCGGTATATTACCAAAATTTAACATAAAAGAAAATTATACCCCTAAAATAGATGTCCATTTCCATCATAGTGAGTAAATAGCGCTACTCCATACGTTTACGCATGATCGCGTAGTACATCACCGGAATGACTAAAAGCGTCATCAAGGTTGAAACCAAAATACCAAAAATTAGAGAAATGGCTAACCCACTAAAAATAGGGTCATCCAGAATAAAGAGCGCTCCTAGCATGGCCGCGAGGCCTGTAAGAATAATTGGCTTAGCACGAACAGCGCCTGATTGAATCACAGCATCTTGAAAACCAACGCCTTTATTCACTTGCTCATTGATAAAATCGACTAACAAAATTGAGTTACGAACAATAATGCCCGCCAATGCGATCATGCCGATCATGGATGTAGCGGTAAATTGTGCTCCCATTAAAGCATGCCCAGGCATAACCCCTATGATCGTCAGAGGAATAGGCGACATAATCACCAACGGCACCAAATAAGAACCGAACTGCGCGACCACCAGCAAATAGATCATTAACAAACCAATGGAATAAGCGATACCCATATCACGGAATGTTTCATAAGTAATCTGCCATTCACCATCCCACTTCATCGCATATTGGTAGGGTGTTTCAGGGGGGGTCAGTAAATGTTGCTGCATTGGCTTACCCTGTGAAATGGGCTTGTCTTGTAATTGCGCATAGATATCAAACATGCCATACAAGGGACTGTCCAATTCACCAGCCATATCGGCTGTGACATACACCACTGGCATTAAGTCCTTATGATAGATACTCACTTCGCGTGTAGTTTTTTCTACCTTAACCAGTTCAGATAGAGCAATCATTTTGCCTTCCCTGCTAGCTACCTTCAGATCCAGCAAGGCCTGTCTGGATGCCTTGTCTGCCACCGGAAGCTCAACCCGGATAGGCACAGGGTACTTCACATTAACGCCATGCAGATAACCCACGTCCTCTCCATGCAGTGCAGCATAAAGAAGATCGGTAATATCCTGTTGTGACACACCAAACAAAGCGGCCTTTTGTCTATCAACCTGAAATACTAATTTCTCTGTATTCGCTTCAATACTATCATCAACATCGACAATATTATCGCTGGCTTCAAAAACCTGTCGAACCTGTTTAGCCACCGCTACCTGCCCAGAGTAATCCAGGCCATAAATTTCAGCCACCAATGGCGACATCACCGGAGGGCCGGGCGGGACTTCAACAATTTTTACGTTGGCTCCCATTGCCAAACCAATTTTTTGCAACGGTTCGCGCAATGCCTGCGCGATTTCATGACTCTTACGATCGCGAGTAGATTTATGCGCAAGATTCACCTGAATATCACCCACAAATGCGCCTTCACGTAAATAATATTGCCGGACCAGGCCATTAAAATTGATCGGTGAAGCCGTACCCGCATAAGCCTGATAGTCGACCACTTCCGGCACTGTAGCAATATGCTGTGTCAGCTGACGTAACACGGCGGCAGTAGCTTCAACCGTGCTACCTTCTGGCATATCTACTACTACCTGGAACTCTGATTTATTATCAAATGGCAACATTTTCAAAACGACTGACTGACTAACAGCAAGACTTAACGACAGCGCTATCAAAACTAAAATTACGAGCGCTAACATCACGCGTTTAAATCGCCCATCGCTACCTTGCAAGAAAGGTGTCATCAATCGATGGAAAAAACGATTCACCCATTGCTGCCCACTGGATTCATGCGACCCGTGATGATCTATTCTGGCGACAATTTTGTAACTAAGCCAGGGAGTCACAACAAAGGCCACTGCCAAAGAAATCAACATGCCAATGCTGGCATTAATGGGTATAGGGCTCATATAAGGCCCCATCAGCCCGGTGACAAAGGCCATGGGCAATAAGGCCGCTATCACTGCAAAAGTAGCCAGAATGGTAGGACCACCCACCTCATCCACAGCCTGTGGAATAGCAATAGCTAGATCCTTGGCACCGTTCTGCATATGCCGATGAATATTTTCAACGACTACAATGGCATCATCAACAAGAATACCGATTGAGAAAATCAACGCAAACAACGAAACCCTGTTGAGAGTAAAGCCCCATGCCCATGAAGCAAACAGTGTCATGGCAAGGGTTATAACCACGGCTATTCCAACAATAATCGCTTCACGCCACCCGAGTGCCAACAATACCAGCAACACCACAAATGCCGTTGCAAACACGAGCTTTCCAATGAGTGTTTGCGCTTTTTCATTAGCCGTCGCGCCGTAATTTCGAGTGACTGTGACGTTGACGTCATCGGGAATATAGATCCCCCGTAATTGATCAATTCTATCTATCACCTGGCTCGCAATTTTTACCGCATTAGTGCCCGGTTTTTTTGCCACCGCAATGGTTACCGCCGGAAACTCACCTGCATCAGTGATGGCTTTTTGCTGTGCTGCAGGCCCGCTACCAAACCAGGCATAAGTTTCAGGTTGATCTGCAGTTTCTCTCACTTCGGCTATATCTGATAAATAAACTGGTTTACCCGCAAACAACCCAATGACTAATGAACCCACTTCATCAGTACTCACCAGGAAACGACCCGCTTGCACAGGAATCTCCTGATTATCGTTCACCAGCGAACCTGCGTCATTGGATTGATTCGCCGACATCAGGGCGTGTTTTAGTGATTGAATAGAAACTCCAAAGGTGGCTGCTTTCTGAGAATCAACCAGAACATGCAAAACATGCTCATTATCTCCCAGCGTATAGACATCCCGAGTGCCTGTGACTTTTTTAAGCTCAGCCTCCAGCGCATGCGCAACCTTTTGTAGTTCATACGTGCCTGTATTTTCCTTCGCACTCCAGAGCGTGAGGCTTACTATAGGCACATCATCGATACCTTTCGGCTTAATAATAGGCTGACCAACACCCAGGTTCTGGGGTAACCAATCCTGCTTGGAGTAAATAGTGTTGTATAAACGAACGATGGCATCCGTGCGATCTTCTCCAACCTTATATTGAACAGTCAGCACTGACATACCTGGGCGAGAGACAGAATAGACGTGTTTGATGCCTTCAATTTCAGTCAACACCTGCTCAGCAGGGGTGCTCACAAGATGCTCGACTTCTATCGCACTGGCTCCCGGGAACGGAATAAACACATTGGCAAACGTCACGTTGATTTGGGGTTCTTCTTCGCGAGGGGTTACCAGCACGGCAAACACGCCCAACAAAAGGCCAAGAATAGCCAACAAAGGCGTTATCTCTGATAACAGGAATTTATTTGCGATTGAACCAGACAGTCCCAGCTTGTCATTCATGTCTGGTTTACCTTGTTCGCTGAGCTTTCAAAACAGTCACCGCTTTGAGTGGGTCTAGTAACAACTTTTCTCCAGGCATCAAGCCTGCCAGTATGCTGATATTCTCACCTACCCGACTACCAACTCGAACCTGCCTGAATAACACCTTACCCTCTGCATCCTCGATATAAACAGCCGCTACTTCGCTCCGTAGCACCACTGCAGCAGCAGGAACCAGCATGGACTCTGACTGCCCAACCTCAACACCTACCTTAATCATCATGCCTGGGTATAGATCCGGCAAGCCTGTTGGTAAAATTAACCGAGCACGGAAACTGTGTGTTTGCTCCTCAGCAAAAGGAAATACGGTAACATCTTTACTGGCCACCTTAATCTGGCTGCCATCGGGTAGTAACGCAAACATAGCTGCAAGACCACGCACTTTTATAGCCACATCCTGGGGTAGATCGACGACAGCCCGTAAATGATCAAGTGATAAGCCCGTCATTAATGCTTTGCCAATACTTGCTGTTTCGCCCAACTGTACAAATCGCTTGACGACAATGCCGCTATAGGGTGCGCGCACAATAGTATGCTCCCACTGCTCTCGGGCCTCATCCATTTTTGCACGTGATGATTTCAGGCGGGCTGTAGCAGCTTTTTTTTCTGATAGCGCTTTATCAAGCGAGGATTTTGCAACCAGTTTTTTTTCAAAAATATTCTTGGTGCGTAAATACTCTTTTTCAGCCTGCTCAGCATTGGCTTGCGCCTCTTTCATATTGGATTCAGCACTGGATAAACGAGAACGTTGCTCCTTATCCCCAAGACGCACCAACACAGCACCTTTTTTCACATAATCATCAACGTCAAAATTGATTTCAGTAATTCGACCACTCGTTTGTGCCGACACAGTGGTTTTATGCACAGCCTCAAGCGTAGCATTAAAAATACGGGTTTCTGGTACCGTGGTTTTAGTTAATGATAATGAGGGCCCTGCATCCACTGCAAATGCTGAGAAGGGAATGAGTAAAGCATGCAGCATCAAACAGGTAACGATGGTCTTGGACATGCACAATCCTTTATTTTAAATTATCTTTTAGCGGGAAACATATCGCACTCGATTAAGCATAGCAAAAACGAACATCAAACGATACACAACGGTACTAGCAACTCATTGATTCCTGAAGTATATGAACACTACCCCAAGAACATAGTAGCAAATTCATTATAACAGTTTTCTGGTGTTACAGGGCAAGCTAATAAGGTCGCAGGAAGACACCTAACATAGATATGGAAGAGTATAAGGGTAAGAATTAGACGCGTAGAACCATCATTGAGTTAAACTTGCAAAACTGGCGCAAATGCCTGATGTTCATGCCACCAGAAGACATTAGCGCATCAATAAAATAATTGTTTATTGAAACCTTGAAACAGAAGAACGTAACTGCATCACTAAACCATTGAGCTGCTCACTAGCAGAAGCCGTCTGCTGTGTTCCTGCTGATGTTTGTTCAGTCGACTCACCAATAGATTGAATGCTTCTATTAATATCTTCTACAACCACTCTTTGCTGCTCAGCAGCTTCCGCTATCTGAGTATTCATCGCATCCAATGTTGATACTGCACCAGAAATTTCAGCCAAGGCCTCTGCCCCATCTTCTACCTGGGCACTACTATTTTCTGCTTGAGACTTAACCTGATTCATTTCGTTCACAGCAGAGACAGTATTGGATTGCAGTGTTTCAATCATACTCTGAATCTCCTGCGTCGATTGCTGGGTTCGGCTAGCCAACGTTCTCACTTCGTCTGCAACAACGGCAAAGCCTCGCCCTTGCTCACCAGCTCGAGCAGCCTCAATCGCCGCATTTAATGCGAGCAAATTAGTTTGCTCTGCAATACCTCTGATCACATCCAGCACAGTCCCAATATTATCAGAATCAGTACGTAAGCTATCAACGGCTTCTGCTGCATTACCTATGCTGCCCACTAATGAATCAAGCCCACCAATCGCCTCAGTTGCCAATAAGGCACCATCCAGCGCCTGACTTTTTGCGTGTCCAGAAGCTTCAGCTGCACGCTCAGCATTAGCAACCACCTCATTGAAAGTCATCATCATTTGACCCATTGAAGCCGCCACCTGATCAGTCTCATCTTGTTGTAACTGAAGACAAGTATCCGTTTCATCGCTGACATGCTTTAGTCGAACGGCCGCTTCATCAACTTGCTGCGTGGCAACACCAATTTCAGCAAAAGTATCTTGCATAGTGCTTGCCATTTCATTCATGTTCTGGCCAATTTCCGCCACCAGATCTTTGCCATGCAATTCACAACGGTAACTAACATCACCATGAGACAGTGATTTAGACATCTCTGAAATAGGTAATATTTTTTTTAATAATTGATGATAGACAATAGTAATGTTGGCGATTGTGACAAAAATACCCCCCGCTATACACGCAAGATAAAAAGCCAACTTATCCTTTGGCTGTATTCCCAGCAAGGGATCCAGGAGGATGGGAAAGGCCACCCCGACAATAAGACCTATAGCCAAAAAAGAGAAAAATATCCTACGTAGAACCCCGGAATTCCCCATAAATTGCTTGATTACATTCCCTGACATATCCATAGTACCTGTAAATTGACATTCTGGTTCTATGGGTATCGGCTATTCATCCAAAACCTTAATATTTCAAACAGTACTATTTCTATAATATTTTAATGGTATATTTGAGGTAGCAATAGCATTGCCAGCCTGCAGGGCTTTTAACATTATCGTCTATATTTCGCCTTCCCTGGCGCAACTTTACAAGAAAGTATTCTCAGTCATAGCTGCATAAGTGATTATTAATATTATAGACCAGCCCCCCCTATCTACTCCTCTTCTTCTTGAGCAGATTCACCATTAACAATGCTTCCTAGTGCCTCTTCAATTTCACCAGGCGCGCACATAATTGAGAAGAAGCTGTTATCACCAACCATACTTAAATCAGGAAAACTTAGTGCGATACGAAACTTCGCATGCAATGCAATGACATTTTTTCCAGAAACCAACACCTCATAAGGCAAATGAGTAGAAGACTTGGTGTCTGCAAAATCTATTTTATTCATAATGAATTCATCGCCACTGCACTCTCGAGATAATGCCACACCGATAACACTCTCTTTCTTGCCAGGGATATCAATCCGGTAAACCTTAGAAGTTCCACCCCAACCAGACTTCAATCCAGCTTCTACTGCCGCTATTGCTTTTTCATAACTTGAAAAACTTTTCAATTCATAGGGATCATCAAAATAAGGCATAAATATTTTGTAATGATATTCGCGCAATTGTTCAGCAGTCAGCCCTTCTGCACCAAAATCTTTTTCCATGCCTAATGCTTGCTGCAACTGCTTTCGAACAACCGATAAATCCCCTTTCATGCGATATACGTTAGCCATATAGACAGGGTTTGTATAAGCCACCTGAATTTGACCCTTCACTTGAGAGATAGACACCCTCTGCATGGCACCAAAACCACCCCATTTAGATGTCGTAGCATTTTTCTTAAGTTCATCATTAGTAACCACAACAAGCGTCACACCTTTATAAGGACTGTACTCACCCACCACCTCAAAACCAGCCGCCTGTAAAGCCGACCGCGTTTTACTAACAACCGAGGCATAATCACCCGTTTGCTGAGAAGCCAACACATGAGGCTTTAATACTGCTTCAGCAGACACGTACTGCGCCGGCAGCATCAAAACAACAACGATATAAAAAGGTAAATAAATTCTGTTAAAAAAATGTTTCAATTGCATCACTTTTCTCCAAATTAATCCTTCCTATTAAAAAAGGCTGTGTAGAAACACAGCCTTTTAAAGTCAGTAAAAACCTCTAGTATTCCTAGAATTTTTTACCGTAGGCAACTCCAAAAGAGTTCTGACTCATTCCTATATTAGCAGCTCCAGGAGCAAATGACCCTGCACCACCACCACCAGGGAAACCAGTAGCTGTTCCGCCTGGTACACCTGTTACGTCGTTATCGAAGGCATGCATATAGAAAGCAGATAATTCGCCTCCATCATTCATATTTAAAGTAAACCCTAGCGTCAGATGATCTTCAACCACCGCAGGTGCAACAACATTGAATAGTGTTTCTCCTTCAGGAATAGGTTGCGATCCATGATTCCAGCCAGCGCGTAAAACCAAGTCCTTATTCATCTGGTAATTCACACCCAGCTTGTAGATTTCCATGTTTTCCCAACCAAAGCCAGCACTGGTAGCAGATCCATCAACAGAAAAATTATTTGGGTTTGAAATCGACTTAACACCTTCATAATTTATTCGCATAACATCAAAAGCAACCGTCATTTTTGGTGTTGCCTTCCAAGAAAGCCCGAGTGCAAAGTTGGCAGGAATATCAAAATCTCCATTTTCAGCAAACAAAGTATTATATTTATCGAATGCCTTCATATGAGTTTTGGGTTGATAACTAAATCCCGCAGTTACTGTATCGGTCAGGTCACCCATCCAACCTACCCTGAAGCTTGCTCCATAAGATGAGTCATAACCATTATTTGCAACGCCAAAATCTGTCATCCCTTCTGCTTCAAAACGCTGATATACCAAATTGACGGCTACCCCGACAGAGTTTTTGTCATCCAGTTTTATAGACAATGTTGGCGATATAAATAACTGCATTAAGTCAACACCCGTATTCGTGTTAGATGCAGGCGCACCGGTAGCACCAGTAGAAAATATTGGACTGCTATAACTGGTATTCATCCCGCCATTACCAAAAACGGACACTCCAAATGACATGTTTTTATCAATCATTCTGTTGTAGCCGAATTCAGGTATTAAAAACCATTCGTCTCCAAATCCACTTCCATTTCCATCATAAGTGGTAGAAGTAGCATTACCAGTACTACCCCATGCAGTTGTTGCCGTGCGATCGGGTATAAAGATATCTGCACCTGCATCCCAACGATTACCTACTCGAACCATACCCGCTGGATTAATTGCCCCCGCCAATGAATCTTGAGAGAGCGCAACACCTGCGCCTGCCATGCCTTTGGACTTAATTCCATATCCATGAGAGAAATACCCATTAGTGGCTTGTGCTTGAAACGGCATGGTAGCAAAACCGGCACTTATCGCTAACACAAGCGAATTTTTTAACATTTTTTTCATCACAAAGTGACTCCTGATATGAGACTGCAAGATGCAAATAATTTAGTTGTATATTGACAACATTAACTATCATTGTGATGTAATATTTACAGGCAATTTGCATTATGTCAATAACTATATACTCAAGGAGTAAACAATTAGTAAATTTTAACTGACGTGCAAATAACTATGCATTCTATGTGGTATCCATGAGACTTGATAGCCAAACTTAAATTTAACGAATGTATTCAAGAAACTAAAAAAAATCACACTATAACTGGTTAAAATTAATCTGTCTTAACCGGGCAAAAGGGATCAAAAAAATTTATTTCAGCCATTAAAAAAGCCGATCCAACCGGATCGGCTTTTTTATGACCTGATAATATCTACTGACTCAAATATACAAAGTGATATCTGATTCTCCGGCGAATTCAAAGAAAGTAGCCGCCCCGCCAAATTCAAGACCATCAATGAATTCAGCTGTAGGCATATCAAATAAATCCACTGTCATCTGACAAGCAATCATTTTAACTTCTGCTTCTCCGCACAAGTCTCTAAGCTCATCGACACTAGCAACTCCCTTTGATTTCATCTTGCTTTTCATCATAGATGTCATCACTGCTTGCATACCAGGTATTGCAGTACCCAACACAGGGAACCATTTATCCATCCCCATAGGCATCGGCATACCGGGATTACCAAGAGGCGAAACTTTTAGATCGAGTTTCTTTTTCAACAATTGCAATCCATAGAATGTGAAAAATATTTGAACTTCATACCCTAGCGCTGCAGCTGTAGAAGCAAGTATAAAAGGAGGATAAGCCCAATCCAGGGTACCCTTGGTAGCAATAATCGCGAGTTTCTTTGGTTCCGACATCGGACAACCTCACTAATTTAAAATACTAAAGTGAATAAATCTCAAGAGGCCAAAAAGAAACTAGGACTTCTTGATTAAGAAATAAAACTTGCCGCCCTCTTCCTTGGACTCCATCAAATCATTACCAGTCTGCTTGGCAAATGCTTCAAAGTCTTTCACTGAACCTGGGTCTGTTGCAATGATGTGAAGAATTTGGCCCGCTTGCATACCTGCCAATGATTTCTTAGCGCGTAAAATAGGGAGTGGGCAGTTCAGACCTGATGCGTCCAATTCTGTATCAAAATTTGCCATTGTTATACCTCTTTTCTGTGATCAAAAAATAAAACCGACATCTAACATAATGCCAGTGACTGGATATTAGTAATGAAGCTTACACTTATATGCCAACTACCAAAAAAAGGCAAGTATTTAACCTTTATTAACCATGGTTTATTAAGTGTTTTCAGTTTACGTTGTGCAGTTACTCCTAAACAATGACTCGTGAGAAACTAAACAGCAAAGTTTAAGTTGGATTAACAATCGGGTTGCCTGTTCGCAGCCAGTCCATTATACCACCACGAAGATTATAGACCTTGTCAAAACCATTTTGTTTCATGTAGTAACAAGCTTGCGCAGAACGGGCCCCGGTGCGGCAATAGAAAATAATATCGTGATCCACGTTCATATCATTGGTTTTAAGAGGCAAAAGATTCAATGGTAAAGGCTCGCCATCTATAATCATGCCCTGATTGATTTCAGCATGCGAACGAACATCAATAAGCCGGAAGTGCTTCCCGTCTTCTTTCCAGGTCTTGAGCGTCTGACTATCAATTTCGTTAATACCAAACATAGATTATCCTTAAATAAATCATTTAATTTAATATATTATAATATATTAAATTATAAAATCAAGATAATGTATCAAGCCTAAAACATGGCCATAAGAGACAATAATTGATTGATTTTATAGATATAATTACTTTAACTGCGACTATATGAAAAAATCCGAAACTCATTAGCTATGAGGCAATCAGATAGCACAGAAAAATTTCTCATCCAAGGTAGATTTCAACCAAAACTATTTGCTCTAATAGGCTTTATTCGAAATTCCTGAGAAATGCGTGGCATATGCTCAAATGAAGCTTGGCTAAAAGGGAACTTATATAATAGTAGCAAGTCAACCTTAGTAACAACATATACATTAATTTTTCTACTATTCGCAACTTGGAAACTTAAAAAACCGGAGTATTTTTTGTTACGTTATTTGGTCATATTAATTGCCACATTTATTTTAGCACCCACATCCTATGGCGCTGAATCAATTTTGTTACCTGAAATGGGCGACCCCTCAACCGCAGAAGTTACTCCGGATGACGAGCGTCGACTGGGCGAAAGCTTAATGCGCTTTTTGCGACAAAATGACTTAATCGAAAATGACCCATTGGCTCAATCATACATTCACTCCCTGGGCTATCAGCTAGTTGCCAATAGCGACGAAACCAGCCAGCCTTACACTTTTTTTGTCGTCAAAGATTCCAGTATCAATGCTTTTGCAGCCCCTGGGGGATTTATCGGCATACACACGGGTTTGATACTTACTTCTGAAACTGAAAGTGAATTAGCAGGTGTACTAGCCCACGAGATTGCTCACATAACCCAAAAGCACATGACTCGGACTTATGACTCAGCAAAAAAACACCAATTAACAACTGCCGTTGCATTACTCGCAGCCATCCTCATTGGCCAAAATGTAGATCAACTGACAGAAGCTGCTATTGCCACCAGCGTTGCAGCGAATGCACAATTACAAATTAATTTCACACGTGCCCATGAAAAAGAAGCAGATTATCTGGGAATCAAAACTCTGGCCAATGCCGGTTTTGACCCAGAAGGCATGCCCAGTTTTTTTGAGCGCATGCAAAAAGCTAGCAAGTTATATGGCACAGCCTTACCAGAGTTTCTTAGTACCCATCCAGTGACTGTGAACCGAATTGCAGAATCAAGAAGCCGCGCTCGCAACATTCCAGTTAAGTCGGTCACTGCTAATAAGTTATATCCTTTTATCAAGGCACGATTGAAGGTAATGAAGGCTAGTGATATCCATCAGTTCATCCGTGAACATCATCAAAGTAAAACCAAAGACACTGACCTACCAGTCTATTTATATACGCAGGCTATTGCCTACCTGAGGGCCGAGCAAGCAATCAAAGCGAGTAACGCTATTGAACCACTCGTAAAGGATAACCCGGAAAATATTCTATACCGCATTGCACAAGCAGAGATACAACATGCTATGGGAAAAAATGAAATGGCCATGAGCAATTTTAACGCCATGCTCACGCTTTACCCATACAGTTACGCTCTGACTGTTCACTACGCCCAATTTTTACTAGCCATTGGGGAAAATCAACTGGCATATACAACCCTGAAAGATTATAGAAACAATCGTGGCAACGATGCACTAACTCTCAGCTTGTTATCGCAGGCTACCAGCAAGATAGGAAAAACTGCAGAAGCTTATTTATACCTTGCCGAGCATGACTTCATGAATGGCAGTACAAGAAATGCCATAACATTATTAACAACGGCATCAAAAATAAAAGGCCTGGACTATTACCTGTCATCTCAAATCGATGCAAAATTACAAGAATATAAACAAATCGCATTACTGGAAAAATAAGCTTCCATCCCCTTAAGTAATTAAGCGCTAATATTAGAAAAATCTAAAATATGCGTCATGTCATTTTTTTCTTGCTATCTGCAAAGAGATCAGTATCCTAATCCTCAAGCTGTACCTTTTTAGGCAGTGACGTAATAGAAAAAGATTTGCTTTTTCATTCACCCTAACAGGTGCACGTTGGTACATTTTTAATCAACTTATCACCACTAAATATAATATTAAGATTGAGGAGGAAATCATGCGGAAAACCGCGAAGATCATTTCCACAGCAACAGCGATTGCTGCGCTGATGGGAAGCCTCTCCCTGGCACCCATTCACACAGCATCTGCTGCGGAAAAAGAAATGACGCCTGTTGAGAAAGGTAAGAAAATTGCTTTCGATCGAAAGAAAGGTAATTGCCTGGCCTGTCATTCAATAGCTGGCGGCAGTATGGCGGGCAACATGGGACCACCTTTGGTTGCCATGAAAGCACGTTTTCCGGACAAGGGAAAACTACGTGCGCAGATTTGGGATGCGACTAAAGCAAATCCTAACACTGCAATGCCACCTTTCGGACGACACAAAATTCTTTCCGAGAAGGATATTGATCTGATAACAGAATATATTCTTACCCTGTAAAGAATTTTATCTAATGAATTTGAGGAGTATTTCCAAATGAAACGAAGAACCCTATTAAAGGGCAGCCTGACGGCTGGAGCGGCGGGGGTTGCAGCAGCAGCTGGCCTGTTAACGCCACAAATGGTCCTGGCCGCATGGCCGAAAGGAGCTTTTGAATCCAAAGGTGTGGACAGTGCAGTGAAAAGCCTGATGGGCAGCAGTGCATTGACCGCCAGTGGTGATATCAGCATCAAGGCACCACCGATAGCAGAGAATGGAGCGGTTGTGAACATCGCCGTTAGCACGAAGCTGAAAAATGTTGATTCCATCAGCATCTTGGTTGAGAAGAATGCAACGCCATTGACTTCCAGCTTTAATCTGGCTCCTGTGACAGAAGCCTTCATCAAGACACGCGTAAAGGTTGCTAAAACCTCCAGTGTGATCGCGGTGGTTAAATCGGGCGG